>Ga0182024_10012285_pt1 | contig 16973 bp, 16 predicted proteins | sample P32metaG_FD_120480 | JGI IMG/M metagenome (GOLD analysis project Ga0182024, IMG submission 120480) | Permafrost microbial communities from Stordalen Mire, Sweden - P3-2 metaG (Illumina Assembly) | ecosystem: Environmental > Terrestrial > Soil > Wetlands > Permafrost | place: Sweden: Stordalen...
CCGATCTCCGTGGGGCCCCTGTGGATGCGGGTGCTGGCGCACCTCAACCCGCTCTACTACCTGGTGTCGGCCTCGCGCCAGCTGGCCGCCGGGCATCTGGGAGCCAGCCAGGTGTGGCTGGCCTTCGCGGTGCTCGTGCCGCTGTGCGTGCTGGTGGTGGCCTGGGCCACCAATGTCGTCCGCAAAGCCGTCGCCTGAGCACTGGGCAAGCCCGAGCCCCGCCCGCCCGCTGGTGGGCGGCGCCGCTCAGCCCTGACCCAGGTCGTCCACCAGCGCCACGGCGCCGACATAGGCCGCGTGAGTCAGAAGCTCACTGGCCACATACCCCCGCGGCCAACGCCAGGGCGGCGGCGTGTGCCCCAGCAGCGGGAACATCGTGAAGGTCAGCGTGACGAGCGTGCCGCCGAAGCCCAGACTGGCCCACGGCTCGCCTACCCGCCGGCGCAGCCAGCCGTGCAGCAGCCCGAAGCCCGAGCCGTAGCTCCAGCGCAGTCTCATCCCCGCCTCGTACTCGAAGCGCCGCGTCACCTGGTGCAGGTGCAGGATGCTGCACACGATCTCCCCCGGGACCAGGCTGTCGTCGTAGTCGACCTGACGCGCGCGCCGCACGCGGCGCTCGACCACGTAGGACAGACTCAGCGCGGCCGTGCCCGCCGCTCCCGCCAGCACGCTGCGCACCGGCCAGGGCAGCCGAGCCAGCGAGCTCACGCCGCCAGCGCCTTCGACGCTCGCTTGCGGGGCGCGAGATCCGTGCGCCGGACGAAGCGCATCCCCTCGTCCTCCAGCGGCGCCCGCCGGAACAGGCCGATGTCCTTGAAGTAGTTCTGGTTCAGCCGCCACGGTGGCCGGGCGCCCTGCTTGGGCAGCAGGTCGATCGAGCGCTGCACATAGCCGGAGCTGAAATCGATCAGCGGCTCCAGCGGCTCGGAGGCGGGAGGCGCCACCGGCACGCAGTACGCGTACCCGTGATCGTCCATGTGGGCCAACACGCGGCACACGTAGTCACAGATCAAGTCGCACTTCAAGGTCCACGACGCGTTCGTGTACCCGATCGAGAGCGCGACGTTGGGCACGCCGCTGAACATCATCCCCTTGTAGGCCACGGTGTCACCGAAGGCGACCTCGCGCCCGTCCACCGACACGCTGGCGCCACCCAGCAGCTGCAGGTTGAGACCGGTGGCCGTCACGATGATGTCGGCCTCCAGCTCCGTCCCCGAGACCAGGCGAATCCCCGTCTCGGTGAACGTGTCGATCACGTCGGTGACGATCTCGGCCTGGCCGGCGCCGATCGCCTTGAACAGGTCGCCGTCGGGCACCACGCACAGGCGCTGATCCCACGGCTCGTAGCGCGGCTTGAAGTCTCGGTCGACGTCGTAGCCCTCCGGCAGCTGGCGCTGCACCCCGCGGCGCAGCAGCGCCTTGAGCACGCCGGGCCGGCGGCGGCTCAGCTGGTAGCTGAGCGTGGTCAAGGTGATCGCCTTCCAGCGCGCGAGCTGCCAGGCCACCGGCCCTGGCAAGTGGCGGATCGCCCACTTCACCACGGGGTCCTGGCCGGGCAGCGACACGACGTAGCTGGGCGAGCGCTGGAGCATCGTCACGTGCTCTGCCTCGCGCGCCATCGCCGGCACCAGCGTCACCGCCGTGGCGCCGCTGCCGATCACCACCACGCGCTTGCCTGTGTAATCGAGGTCTAAAGGCCAGTGCTGCGGATGCACGATCTCTCCGTGAAAGTCCTCCGCCCCGGGAAACACCGGGCTGAAACCCTCCGCGTAGCTGTAGTACCCGCTGCACCAGTGCATGAAGTCGCAGGTCAGGCGCACCGGCTCGCCGCCCGACACCTCGGCCTCCACGGTCCACACGGCGCTACCGGAATCCCACTCTGCGCTGATGACCCGGTGGCCGAAGCGGATGTGGCGCTCGATGTCGTACTCAGCCGCGGTCTCCTCGACGTACTCGCGGATCGAACCGCCGTCGGCGATCGCCTTGGCCGCCTCCCACGGCTTGAACGAGTAGCCGAGCGTGAACATGTCGGAGTCCGAGCGGATCCCCGGATAGCGGAACAGGTCCCAGGTGCCCCCGATCGCGCCCCGGGCCTCGAGGATCGCGTAGGTCTTGCCCGGGAGCTCGCGCTCCAGGTGGGCGGCCGAGCCGATTCCCGACAGGCCGGCCCCGATGATCAGGACGTCGAAGTGCTCGTTCATGTCTACCACCAGCATGGCCGAAAACGGCGCACGAGGAGCGGATGGGCGAGTTCGTCGGCTCGACGCTGGGCGCTCTGACCGAGGCTGATCCGCTACTGGCCGAGACCCTGCGCGTCTACATCCGCGAGGGCTTCAGCGCCTCTCGGTCCGCCCGGGCGCTGTTCACCCACCGAAACACGGTGCGAGATCGCCTGCGCCGAGCCGAGGAGCTGCTCCCGGTGGCGCCGAGCACGGCCTCGAGGTTGGCCTGGCCCTCGAGGTCCTGCACTGGCTGGGAGTCCCCGCCGGTTAGGTCTGCTCCGCCGCCGCCTGTGAGCGCGGCGACCTCGGGTGGGTCGCGACCCGTCAGCTCTGCAGCTGACCGAGCCAGTCCGCCACGACCTCGCGCACCGCCCCGGTGCTGCGCAGCGAGTGGTTGCCCGGGATCGGGACGACGGTCCGTCCGGGACCCCCGGGCGGCATGCCGAAGGGATCGCGCTCCCCCTGGACGACCAGCGTGGGCACCTTCACCGCCTCCAGCTCCGCCAGCCGGCTCTTCTCGGGGCGCCCCGGCGGGTGCAGGGGGAAGGCCAGGCAGAGGATCGCCGCGGCGCCGGAGGCCGCGGCCGTCCGGCAGGCCACGCGTGCGCCGGATGAACGCCCGCCGCAGACCAGTTGGGCACCGGGAAGCTCCGTTCCCAACCAGGCGATCACCGCCAGCCAGGCGGCATCCAACTGCGGCGCCGGGGCGGGAGAGCGACGGCCGGCCACCCGATATGGCTGCTCCACGAGCGCCACCGTGATGCCAAGCCCAAGCGCGGCATCACGCGCAGCCACGAGATCCCCGGCGCCGATGCCCCCGCCGGCTCCGTGCCCGAGGATCAGTGCCCGGTCGGCATCCGGAGCCGGCTGCACGGTCACGCGGGCCGGGCCGTGTGGGGTGGGGACCTCAGACACGCTGGGTACTCTTGCGAATCCGTGCGTTTCGTGATTTTTGGCGCCGGCGCCATCGGTGGCGTGGCGGGTGCCCGCCTGCACCAATCCGGACACGATGTGATGCTGATCGCGCGTGGAGCCCACCACGACGCCATCCGCGACCGTGGTCTGACGCTGCGCACGCCGGTTGAGCAGGTGACGCTCCAGCTGCCCGTGGCGCCAGGCCCACGGGAGGCGGCGCTGCGTGACGGCGATGTCGTGCTGCTGGCCACCAAGAGCCAGGACACCGCCGGAGCGATCGCCGCGCTGCGCGACGGCGCCCCGGCCGGCCTGCCGATCGTGTGCCTGCAGAACGGGGTGGAGAACGAGCGGGTCGCGCTGCGCTGGTTCGCCGATGTGTACGCGGTGGTGGTCATGTCGCCCACCCTGCACCTCGAGCCCGGGGTGGTGTGCGCATACGCCACCCGAACGACGGGCACGATCGACGTCGGCCGCTATCCGGACGGAGTCGACGAGCGGTGCCGGGCGATCTGCGCGGCGCTTCGGGAGAGCCGCTACGAGTCCGAGCCGCGGGCGGACATCATGCGCCACAAGCACGCCAAGCTGATCAACAACCTAGGCAACGTGATCGATGTGGTCTGCGGGCTGGAGGCCGATGCGGGCGAGCTCCACCAGCGGCTGATGGAGGAGGGCCGGGAGGTGCTGCGCGCGGCCGGGATCCCGCATGACGCCGGGGAGGTCAGCGACGCCCAGGCTCGCTTTGACCGCTGGGGGGTGCAGCCGATCGAGGGCGGCCCGCGCCGGGGATCCTCCACCTGGCAGAGCGCGGCCCGGGGCGGCGAGCTGGAGATCGACTACCTGAACGGGGAGATCGTGCTGCGCGGCCGCCAGCATGGCGTGCCGACGCCGCTCAACGCGCTGATGGCGCTCCTGGCCCGCCAGACGGTTCGGGAGGGTCACGAGCCGGGCTGGATCGCCCCCCGGGAGATCCTCCAGCGAGTCGGGGCCGAATGATCACGCGACGGGCCGCGGCCCGGGCGCCTATCGCGGTGGCCATGCTGATCGCGGTGGCCGTTCTGGCCGGCTGTGGCAGTTCCCTGCCTCGGCCCGACGTATCCGCCCGGGTCGGTGCCCCGATCTCCGGGCTGCGGCCGCTGCCGCCCGGGTTCATCGGCGTTTCCATGGAGTTCCAGACGGCTGCCGTGGTGGCCGGACCCGCATCGGATCCGAACCGCGCGGTGCAGCGGTTGATCGCGGAACTGGCCCCCGGCCAGGACCCGGTGGTGCGGATCGGCGGCGACAGCACGGACCACGCCTGGTGGCCGGCGCCCGGCCTGAGCGACCCCGACCGCGAGGCCTACCGCCTCACCCCGGCCTGGCTGGCCAGCCTGCGCACGCTGGCCCAGGCGATCCATGCCCGCATGGTGCTGGGGATCAACCTCGAGGCGGACAATCCCCGTCTGTCCGGCGCCGAGGCGCGGGCGCTCGTGTCAGGCATCGGCCGCGCGTCCGTGCAGGCGCTGGAGATCGGCAACGAACCGAACCTCTACTCCACGCTGTACTGGTACAAGACGGCCACCGGTCAGAAGATCTACGGCCGGCCGGCGCCGTACACGCCCAGCCAGTACCTGGCTCAGTTCGCCCAGGTGGCCCAGGCGCTGCCCGCCACTATTCCGCTGGCCGGTCCGGCGCTGGGGTCGCCCCTGTTCATGTCGCAGACGCTGGCCCCGCTGCTGAGCAGCCAGCCGCGGCTGACCACGGTCACCTACCACCGCTATCCGCTCGACCGCTGCTTCACCACGCCGAAGATGCCCACCTATCCGACGATCGCCAACCTGATGAAGCCCAGTTCGTCCCGGGGCCTGGCGGCCAGCGTGAGCGGTTACGTCCACACCGCGCTGGCTCGTGGCGACGTATTCCGGGTCGATGAGCTCAACTCGGTGGCCTGCAGCGGGAAGCAGGGGGTCAGCAACACGTTCGCCTCGGCCCTGTGGATGGTCGACACGCTGTTCGCGATGGCCAGCGAGGGCGTCACCGGCGTCAACATCCACACCCTGCCGTCGGGCGCCTACCGCCTGTTCACGGTGCACCGGTCCGCGCATCGGTGGTCGGCCACCGTGGCTCCCGAGTACTACGGGTTGCTGATGTTCGCCCGCGCGGCGCCCCCGGGCTCACAGCTGCTGACGATCACCACCCAGGGTTCCTCAGACGTGCGTGCCTGGGCCACCGGAGGAGCCGGACAGCCCACCCGGGTGGTACTGATCAACGTGAACCCGCGCCGGTCCCACACGGTTGCGGTGCAGCTTCCGGTGGCTGCTCGCGACGCCACGGTCGAGCGCCTCCGCGCGCCCAGCCTGAAGTCCACCGGGCGGGTGAGCCTCGGCGGGCGGTCATTTGCCGATCCCACGACCAGTGGAGTCCTGGCCGCCCCGCGCCATGTCGGAGTGCCGCATTCCCGGAGCGCCTACCTCGTGACGCTGCCGCCGGCCAGTGCGGCGCTGCTCACGGTTCCGGCTCGGCTCACATCTCGCTGAGCCGGCGCAGCAGGGTGACCGCCTGCTCCAGGACCCTCAGCTCCGGCTCGGAGAATCCCTCGGCGATCGCCCCGGAGAGCCATCCCTCGCGGAGCGCCCGATCCTGGGCCAGGACCTCCCGGCCCTCGTCGGTCAGCTCCACCAGGATCCGCCGGCCGTCACGCTCGTCGGGCCGGCGGATGATCAGGCCATCTGTCTCGAGCTCGACCAGCGTCTGACTCATCGACTGCGGCCGCACCTGCTCAGCCCCGGCCAGATCGCCGATGCTCTGCGTGCCGTCGCGGTCAAGCCGTCCCAGCACGGCGGCTTGCGTCAGCGGGACTCTGTGCTCGGCGCGCAGCCGACGCATCAGCCGCCCCAGTACGACCCGCAGCTCACTGGCCAGCGGGGTTACGTTTACGGTGCCCGGCATCGCCGCGCATCATAGGCCGCTGGGGAGCGGCCAGGATATGAAGGTTGCCTGGCTAATATGGGGACATGGGTTCTGGCGGCAAGAGCGCCAAGGGCAGGGCGGCGGGCGTCAGCGACAGCTACAAGTGGATCGCGCTGTCGAACACCACGCTGGCGGTCCTGCTGGCCACCCTGGACGCGTCGATCACGTTGATCGCGATGCCCGACATCTTCCGGGGCATCAAGCTCAACCCGCTGCAATCCGGCAACAGCTTCTACCTGCTGTGGATGGTGCTGGGCTACCTGATCGTCTCGAGCGTGCTGATCGTCAGCCTGGGACGGCTGGGCGACATGTACGGCCGGGTGAAGATCTACCGCCTCGGCTACGTGATCTACACGGTGGCCTCGCTGGCGCTGACCGTGGACTGGATGACGGGCGCCGCCGGGGCGACCTACCTGATCGTGCTGCGCCTCTTCCAGGGGGTGGGCGGCGCCTTCCTGCTGGCCAACTCGGCCGCGATCCTGACCGACGCGTTCCCCTCAAACCAGCGGGGCATGGCCCTGGGGATCAACAACATCGTCGGAGTCAGCGGCATGTTCGTCGGCCTCGTGCTGGGAGGCGTGCTGGCGCCGATCGACTGGCGGCTGGTGTTCCTGATCTCGGTTCCGGTGGGGCTGTTTGGGACCGTGTGGGCGTATCTGCGGCTGCGCGAGCTGAGCGAGCCTCACAAGGCCCGGATCGACTGGGCCGGAAACGTCACGTTCGCCCTAGGGCTGATCCTGATCATGGTCTCCATCACCTACGGGATCAGGCCGTGGGAGGGGCACGCCACCGGCTGGGAGAGCCCGCGCGTGCTGGCGCTGCTGGGCAGCGGACTCCTGTGCCTGATCGCCTTCGGCGTGGTCGAGCGCCGGGCGCCTGATCCGATGTTCCGCCTGTCTCTGCTGCGCATCCGGGCGTTCACCTTCGGGACGCTGTCCACCTTCCTGTCCTCCGTGGCCAGGGGTGGCCTGATGTTCATGCTGATCATCTGGCTGCAGGGCATCTGGCTGCCTGAGCACGGGGTCACTTTCACCGAGACTCCGTTGCGGGCCGGGCTCTACATGCTCCCGCTGACCGTCGGGATGCTCATCTCCGGGCCGGCCTCGGGATACCTGTCCGACCGCTTCGGCGCCCGTCCGTTTGCCACCGGCGGGATGGTCGGCGTGGCGCTCAGCTTCGTCCTGCTCTGGCTGCTGCCCACCGACTTCTCCTATCCCGAATTCGCCGCCGTGCTGGCGTTCAACGGCATCTGCATGGGGCTCTTCGCGTCCCCCAACCGGGCCGCGGTGATGAACAGCCTGCCCCCGGCAGAGCGGGGCGTCGGGGGCGGGATGAACCAGACCTTCCAGAACTCGGCCCAGGTGCTGTCGGTCGGCATCTTCTTCTCGCTGATGATCGCCGGGCTGGCCGGCAGCCTGCCTCACACGCTGGCCTCGGGGCTGGAGGCTCACGGCGTTAGCCGGGCGGCGGCCCAGGCGGCCGGCCACGCCCCGCCGGTGTCGGTCCTGTTCGCGGCCTTCCTGGGTTTCAACCCGATCCGGAACCTGGCCGGCCCCAAGGTGCTGGCCGGCCTCTCGGCCCACAACCAAGCCGTCCTGACCGGCCGTTCCTTCTTCCCGCAGCTGATCTCGGACCCGTTCCGCGCCGGCCTTCACGCCGCCTTCGCGTTCGCGATCATCGCCTGCCTGATCGCTGCCGCCGCCTCGCTGATGCGCGGCGGCATGTTCCATTACGGGGACGCCACGGTCAGCTCTGCGGGCGAGCTCGAGCCCGAGCGCCAGCGCGCTGCCGCTTGAGGTCCGAAGGGCCGGACGCACCCGCCATCTCGAGCAGCTCACGGGCCTCGGCGCCCAGACCGGCGCTGTCGGCCGCCGCCAACATCTCCTCCAGGCGGTCCGGGCCGAGCAGCTCCACCAGATCCCCGAGACGCTCCTTGTTCTCCAGCACCAGGGCGACCTGGAGCGTGTCGGCCGGCCCGAAGACGTCGAGCGTTGCCCGGATCGACTCGTCCGGCAGATGACCGACGAACCGCCCCATCGTCACGTACTCCCCCCGGGCCGCCAGCTCCGCGCTGACCGCGCCGATCCGCTCGGGCGGCATGCGGGCGAGCACCGCGCTGGCCCGGCGAGGGTCGAGTTCGACGGCCGCATCGGCCAGAAACGCGTCCGGCAGGCGAGCCGCCACGTCCACAGCCTTGTCGGGGTCGAGCAGTCCGGTGATGCGAGCCGACAGGAGCGGGCCGAACGCCTTCTCGCCCATCTGCGCCACCAGCGCCACCGGCAGCAGCCGGCTGGCCGCCGCCAGCCGCTTGAGCGCGCCGAGATGCGAGTCGAACAGGAGCTCGGTCACCTGCTCACGGAGCTGCCTCACCTCGCTCCCAGGCAGGGCAGACAGATAGCCGACCTCCTCGGGCTGAAATCCGAGTAGGCGGGCCAGCTTGAGGATCTCGGCCCGGAGTTCGATGTTCTCGCCCACGCCTGCTCCTAGGAGAGGATCCGCTTGATCGGACCGCGCAACAGGCGCGGCACGTAGTGGAAGGCCTGATCTCCGGCCTCCTGCAGCGCCTCGGCCTGGCGGCGGCGAGCCGTGCTGATCGCGTCTGCCAGATGGCGCAAGTGCGCGCCCGGCAGCGCCCTCAGTGCCTCCGGCGGTTCGGCGCGCAGCTGCTCGCGCAGGTACCGCAAGTCCTCCTCACTCATGCTCCGCTGTTCCTCTTTCCGTCGATGCGCAGGTGGCGGAGCGTAGCGGGCAGCGGTGCGGCCTCTGGGCGGATAGGCTCGGATGCATGCGGTGGCCGGCCGAATGGGAGCCTCACGAACGGACGCTGATGGGCTGGCCGTGCCGGACCGAGCTGTGGGAGCAGACACTGGAGCGGGCGCGGCAGGACCATGCGACCGTGGCCAACGCGATCGCCGCCTTCGAGCCGGTGACGATGATCGCCAACCCCGGCGAGCAGGCCGCTCAGGCGCGGGCCGCGTGCAGCGCGGCGGTGGAGATCACCCCCCTGGCGCTGGATGACTCCTGGCTGCGCGACTGCGGCCCGATCTATGTGCACGACGGCGGGGAGCGAGTCGCCGTCCACTTTGTCTTCAACGCCTGGGGGGAGAAGTTCTCCCCCTGGGATCGTGACGCCGAGCTGGGACGGCTGATCGCCGAGCAGCTGGGCGATCCAGTGCGAGAGGCACCGCTGGTCCTGGAGGGTGGCTCGGTGCACAGCGACGGCGCGGGCACGATCCTGACCACCGAGCAGTGCCTGTTGAACCCGAGCCGCAATCCATCGCTGTCGCGGGAGGAGATCGAGGCTGCGCTGCTCGAGCAGCTCGGCGGGCGGCGGGTGGTCTGGCTGGGCCAGGGACTCCTGGAGGACCGGGACACCGACGGCCATGTCGATCTGATCGCAGCACCCCTGCCAGACGGCCGGGTGCTGCTCCAGACCGTTCCTGAGGACAACCCCAACCACGCGAACTGTCAGGAGAACCTCCGGCGTCTCGCCGCCGCCGGGATCGACGTGCTGGAGATGCCACACCTTCCCTACGTGGAGGTGGCGGGCGAGCCGGTGGCGTGCTCGTTCGTGAACCTGTACGTGTGCAACGGCGGGGTGATCGTGCCGGTGAGTGGAGCGCCGAGTGACGAGGCATCGCTGTCGATCATCGGCGACGCCTTCCCGGATCGCGAGATCGTGCCGGTACCCGGCGCGGTCCTGGCCTACGGCGGCGGCGGACCTCACTGCATCACCCAGCAGGTCCCGACCCGCTATGAATAGCCACGGGAGGATCTTGTGACTGACCCGCAGCTGCTGACCGCCTTCGAGATCCCGGCCTCGCCGGCCCGAACCCGGCCTCCGGCCCGCTCTCCGCTGCGGATCGGAGCGGTCCAGGAGCGCTGGCACGAGGATCCCGGCGAGCACCAGGCCGCGCTGGCCGCGGGGATAGCGACGGCGGCCGGAGCTGGAGCCCAGGTCGTGTGCCTGCAGGAGCTGACCCTGTCTCCGTACTTCGCGATCACCCCCGACGGACCGCAGGCGCTGGGCGTCGTGCCCGAGGATCTCGACTCCGGCCCGACGATCTCCTTCGCGCGCCGATGCGCGGCTGAGCATGGGGTCTACGTGCACGCCTCCCTGTTCGAGCGCGCCGACGCCGAGGACGGGCGGGCGGACGGCCTCGGCTACAACACGGCGATCCTGGTGGCCCCCGACGGAAGCCTGGTCACCCGCACCCGGAAGCTGCACATTCCGGTAACCGCCGGCTACTACGAGGACCGGTACTTCCGGCCCGGCCCGGCGTCGGGCGAGCCGTTCCCGCTGGCCAGGCTGCCGCTCGGCGATCACGAGGCCAGGCTCGGGCTGCCCACCTGCTGGGACCAGTGGTTCCCGGAGCTGGCCCGGGCCTACTCGCTGGCCGGCGCCGAGGTGCTCGTCTACCCGACGGCGATCGGGTCCGAGCCTGACCATCCCGGCTTCGACACCGAACCGCTGTGGCAGCAGGTGATCGTCGGCAACGGCGTGGCCAACGGGACGTTCATGGTCGCCGTCAACCGGATCGGCACCGAAGGGCCGATCACGTTCTACGGCTCTAGCTTCATCTCCGACCCGTACGGCCGCATCCTCGTGCAGGCCCCCCGGGACGAACCAGCCGTGCTGGTGGCTGACCTCGACCTCGATCAGCGCCAGGACTGGCTCGAGCTGTTCCCGTTCCTGCGCACCCGGCGCCCGGACGCCTACGGGTCGCTCAGCGAGCCAGCTTCTTCCCCGGGTTGATCAGCCCCTTCCGCTGATCACAGCCTCCGCGCCGAGCAGCGCCGCCAGCTCGCGATCGACGCCCATCACTCCGGACGCGATGCGGGAAGCGCGTAGAACACGGCCACCGCGGCGCAGATGCCCAGGGTGGCGTAGGCCGAAAGCGGGGCCAGGGCGGCCGCCACGGCGTAGGGAACCAGCCCGCTCACGGCGCGGCGCAGGATCGCCCGCCGGCGGTCGGGGGTGAGCTCTCCGCGGAGCAGATGGGGACGGCGAATCAGCGTCTGCCAGTTGAACACGGTGAAGGCCGCCGACATGAGCAGGAGCGACCCCGCGTACACACCAGCGGCCAGATGCTCTCCCTGACTGCGGTTCACGTATGAGGCCATCAGGCTGGTGGCGAACGGGAGCGCCACCACCGTCATCAGCAGAAGCAGGTTGGCCAGGAGGATGGTGGGATCAGCTTCGCGCAGACGCAGGACCGCCGCATGGTGGTTTATCCAGATGATCCCGATGGTCGCGAACGACACCACGTAGGCGGCGTAGTGCGGCCACTCGCTGCCTAGGCCAGAGGCCAGCGAGTGGTGAGATCCGGGCGCGGGGACGCGCAGGTCCAGGACGAGCAGCGTGATCGCCACCGCCATCACGCCGTCCGAGAACGACTCGAGCCGTCCGGTGCTCACGGCCATTGTGTTCGGGGCGGAGCCCACACCTCCTGTCCTTAGCGCCCTCTTCGGCGACTCCTCAGCGCCTCTTCGCGAACTCCCCGATGTCGCTTACGTGGCCTCGGAAGGCTCAGTGTCATGAACAGAAAACTCATCCTCACTTCGGCCGCCGTGGCCTCGTGCATGGCCATGGCGGTTGCAGCACCGGCGGCTTCGGCCGCCACGGACGCGGTGAGTGAGAACTGGGCCGGGTACGAGGTGACCAACGGCTCCAGCGACTTCTCTGCCGCGTCAGGCAGTTGGGTCCAGCCGACCGCGAAGTGCACTCCGGGCAGCCCTTCCTATTCGGCCTTCTGGGTCGGATTGGGCGGCGGCAGTCAGGGCTCCTCGGCGCTCCAGCAGACCGGCACACAGTCGGACTGCACCGCCAGCGGATCCACCCAGTACTACGCCTGGTACGAGCTCGTGCCCGCGGCGCCGGTCAAGCTGAGCCTGACGATCAACCCCGGCGACAAGATGTACGCCCGGGTGGCCGTGAGTGGGACGACCGTCACCTTGACACTGGACGACAAGACCACTGGCGCCTCCGTGGCGAAGAACCTCCACATGTCAAACCCCGACACCTCGACCGCCGAATGGGTGGCTGAGGCGCCGTCGGCCTGCACCAGCAGCATGCAGAGCTGCACGCCGCTGCCGCTGAGCGACTTCGGCTCGGTGAAGTTCACCAGCGCCTACGCGACCTCGGACGGACACACCGGCTCGATCGGTGACTGGAGCGCCCAGGCGATCTCGCTGGCTCCCTCCAGCAGCAACGAATACGCCGGCTATGGCTACGGCGGATTCGGTTATAACGCCACCAGCGGCGGCTCGTCCAACTCAGCCGGCGCTCAGCCCTCCTCGCTGTCCTCGGACGGCACCTACTTCACGGTGACCTACGAGGCCAACCCGAGCTCATCCCAGACCGCCTCGGACACTGGCTCCGGTTACGGCGGCGACGGGTACGGCGGGTCCGGCTACGGCTACGGCGGCTACGGCGGCTACGGCGGCTATGGCTACGGCGGCGGCTACGGCGGCGGCTACGGCGGCTTCCAGGGCTATTGAGCTCAAGCCACCGCTTCGAGCGAAGCCTGCCCGCTCTTCAGCGCCTTGTCGTAACCATCGGCGAGGCGCTGGAGCGCGGCGTCCCAGGTCCGGCCGGCGACCGCGGCCAGGGCTGAGCGCCTCAGGCGCTCAGCCAGCAGCGGCTGGCTGGTGATCGACAGCAGCGCTTCAGCCAGCGCCCCGGGGGCGGCCGTCGTCAGCAGCCCGGTCTCGCCGGACCGGATCAGCGACAGCGGCCCGCCTTCGGCCACCGCCACCACCGGCAGTCCGCTGGCCTGGGCCTCCAGGATCACCTGCCCGAACGTGTCCGTCCGGCTGGCGAACAAGAACACGTCCGCACTGGCGTAGGTGCGCGCCAGATCGACTCCGGTCTGCCAGCCGAGAAACGTGGCGGTGTCTCCGAGTCGCTCGCGCAGGACCGCTTCCTCGGGCCCGCCTCCGGCCAGCACCAGGTGGAGGCGGGGATCCCGTTCGCGGGCAGCCGCAAAGGCATCGCCCAGCAGGTCGATCCCCTTCTCCCGCGCCAGCCGGCCGGCGTAGAGGACGTTGACCGGACCGGGCAGCAGCTGCGGGTCGCGCAGCTTCGGGCTGAACCGAGCCAGGTCGACGCCGCGGTCCCACCGGGCGATGCGGTGCGGGTCGATGCCGAGCCGCTCGAGACGCTCATCGGTGGCCGAGCTCGGTGAGAGCACCACCTCGCAGGCTCCGTAGAAGCGCGACAGGGCCAGCTCGGCCAGCAGCCCGGCCTGGGCGTGGCCGGAGCGCAGCCCCGCATAGGCCCCGAGCTCGGTGTGGTAGCTACCGGCCACCGGCAGCTCCAGCAGCCGGGCCAGGAGCCAGGCCGCCGCTCCGGCCGGGCCGGGCGTGCAGACGTGGATCAGGTCGTAGCGCCCCTCGGCAATCGCCTCCACCAGGGCTGGCACGCCCGGAACCCCCAGCTTGGTGCCCGGGTAGAAGGGAACGTCTATCTCGGTCACGGTGCTCAAACGACGATCGACTCCGGCATCGGTGCCGATCACCTCCACGTCGTAGCCCGGCACCCCGCGCTCGCGGATCTGGGTGATCGTGGCGCTGACACCGTGTGTGGCGCCCAGCCCGTCGGCCACCACGGCAACCCGGAGGCGCTCACCCTCGGCCCGGGTCAGCTTCAGCTTCTCCCGCCCCAGGAAAGCGGCCGAGGCGGCATACGGAATCGCCGGGATGCAGGCGTCGAACAGCCGCCCGGCGGCCTGTCCCAGTTCGTTCAGGTTCCCGTTCTGCAGTCCCAGCACAGCCTGGCCGACAGCGGCGGCCAGCTGCCGCTCGTGTACCCGCCGGGCCCGGCGGTACAGATCGCTGTGGCTGAGCTCGCCGCTCTGCAGCTTGGCCAGCAGCCGGTGCTCGTCGACCTCCAGGTCGATCGCCGCCAGCCAGGCCCTCAGCAGGGCTCGGGCATCGTCGGGTCCGAGATCCACCGAGGTGGCACCGGTCCGGGCCTCCCCCTCCGAGAGCACCCGCTCGACGATCGTCAGGATCGCCTGCGGATCAGGGCGTCCGGCCGACTGGTGATCCCCCAGAGTGCGGATCGCCAAGGCCATCGCGGCGTGGGCCCACTTGGCGACGCTGCCCTGGTCCCCATGCGAGCCGGCCCGGCCGGCCCGGATGTTGGCCAGGAACTCCTGCGGCCCGGCGGCGGCGGGCGTTTCGGTGTAGGTCCGCCCCACGTCGATTCCGGCGTGGTCGTCGCTGCCGCCGATCGCCGTCCCGCCGTGCGTCTCTATGTACAGGTACGCGGGCAGGTTCAGCTCCTTGGCCCGCGATCCGTTGCGGGTCTCCCAGATCGGAAACAGCTGGGCCAGCCGGCGGCGGTGGCGGGCGGTCAACGGCGCCCCCACTGCGTAGAAGGGATGCGCCAGGGCGCAGGTGATCTGGCGGTCGTTCAGGTACTCCGCGCAGCACTCCAGGTCATAGCTGTGGGCCTGGAGCCACTCGTGGTCGGTGGGCGTGATCCCGTAACACAGGACGTGGACCGCCTGGGGCTCGCCCAGGAAGTGGGCGGTCAGCTCCTCGGACACGAACATGCCGGGCAGATGGGCGATCGCCAGCGCTCCGTCGATCGTGTCGTGATCGGTGATCGTGACGAAGTCCATGCCCTGGGCCTTGGCCAGCTCGTAGACCTCCTCGGGCTCGGTGGCGCACTCCGGCAGATGTAGGGAGCGCTGAACCCCCAGCCTCGACAGCTCCGAAGCCGTCGAATGGACATGCATGTCAGCGCGGCTCCCGCGCTCTTCTGTATTCCTTTGTGTATTCATGGCGCCAAGGATCAGGGCGCTGCAGTTATGTTCCGTGAAGAACGCGCTCCGGTCTTGTGAACATCTCGTGACCATTTGGCACCCCGGCGGCCGGTGCGGGGCGAATTTGTCAAAGCATGTTTGACTTTTTCGCCCCGCACACGCCCAGGGGCGGAGCTACGCTCAGCCTGTGCATTTCGCTGAGTTGTCGCCACCGGAACAGCGCGTGCTCGGGTGTCTGATCGAGAAGCGCTTCACGACGCCCGACCAGTACCCCCTCACCCTGAACGGGCTGCGGCTGGCCTGCAACCAGTCGACCAACCGGGACCCCGTGACCCATTACGACGAGGCCACGGTTCACGAGGCGGCGCAGCGCCTGACCCGGTACGGGCTGGCCCGTCTGGCCAGTGGACATTCGAGCCGGGCCGCCAAGTACCGCCACCTGGCCGAGGAGGCGCTCGGGGTCGATAAGCAGCAGCTGGCACTGCTGGCCGTCCTGCTCCTGCGTGGAGCCCAGACGCCCGGCGAGCTGAAGCTGCGCACCGAGCGAATGGCGGCCTTCGACTCGCTGGCCCGCGTGGAGGAGGTCCTCGGCCAGTTGGCTGACAAGGGCTACGCGCGGCGGCTCGAGCGGCGGCCGGGCCAGAAGGAGGACCGCTTCGAACAGCTGCTGGGCTCAGGCGGCGACGGCTCGCCGGCCGGAGCGCCGGCGGCGGGGTACCCACAAGTCCCCGCCGCCGCAGAGCGAGACCTGTTCCCGGACTCCCCGCCCCCCGCGGTGACCGGCCGCGATCAGCGCCTGGACGCCCTGGAGGCGGCCGTGGCCGAGCTGCGAGCCGAGCTGCGGGCCCTCCGCGAGCTGCTCGATTGATCAGGTCGGAAGCGACAGGCCGATCGCGAAGGTGATGCCTCCCACGATCACGCCGGCCAGCGTCATCTCCAGGCCCGCTGACCACCAGCTCCGCAGCGTGACCAGCGACTTGGCGGCGCCGACCAGGAAGTGGCCGACCAGCGAGATGATCGCCGCCAGGATGATCGCCACGGTGCCGGTGGTGAAGATGAACGGGATCACCGGGACGATCGCCCCCAATCCGGTGGACACGCCGCCGGCCAGGGCGGCTTGGACCGGGTCGCCGCTGTCGCCCATGCCGCCGAACTCCTCGGCCGCCAGCGCCTTGAGGAACGCGTCGGGCTGCGCTGAGATCTGCTCGGCCATCGCGTCGGCGGTGGCTTCGTCGATCCCCTTCAGCTGGTAGAAGAGCGACAGCTCCTCCTTCTCCTCCTCCGGGTGCTCGACGATCTCCTGGCGCTCGCGCTCGACGTTGGCGGCGGCCATCTCGGCCCCCGAGCGCTCGGCCAGATATGCCCCCGTGGCCATCGACAGCGCCGAGGCGATCGCGCCGGCGATCCCGGCGGTGAGCACGAAGCTGGAGCCCCCGGTGGCCCCGGAGACGCCGGCCACGATCCCGAATACGGCGGCCAGTCCGTCGTTGGCTCCATAGATGGCGCCGCTGATCCATCCACCGCCCTTGGGGTGCCAGCTCTCGCGGCCCATGATCCGGTCAAGCCGGGTCTGGGCTCGCTGCTGGCCGGGACTCCTCGCCGGGGGCGGGACGGTCGGCGCCGAGACGTCAACGGCCGTGTCGGCACCGCTGCGGATCTCGTTAACCGCGCGGGAATGCGAACGCTCCTCGCGGCGGATCTCACGCAGCAGCCGATCGGTCTCAGGGTCGCCGGTGGAGCGCTTGTAGAGATCATCCACCTCTTCGTCCTCGGCCGCCTCGCGCGCGGCCAGCAGTCGGTCCACCGGAGCGATCCGAGCCTGCAGCCGCATCCAGCGCGAGACGCGCACGCTGTCAGGCGACGGGATCTCAATCGACAGGGCCTGCATACGTCGCTCGATCTGGGCTCGATGGCTGGCCTCAGCCTGCGCCATGCGGCGGAGGATGTCCGCGTCTCGCTCGGGCAGCCGCTCGGCGATCAGCTCGTACATGCGCCCGGCCACGATCTCGCCGCTCCAGGCTTGGAGCAGGCGCTCGCTGACTTCCGAAGGTACCCCGTTCATCGCCGGGAGCCTAGCTGCGCGGCCGGTGCGACCGCCTTGTTTGGTCGGCCTAAG
>Ga0182024_10012286_pt1 | contig 16973 bp, 19 predicted proteins | sample P32metaG_FD_120480 | JGI IMG/M metagenome (GOLD analysis project Ga0182024, IMG submission 120480) | Permafrost microbial communities from Stordalen Mire, Sweden - P3-2 metaG (Illumina Assembly) | ecosystem: Environmental > Terrestrial > Soil > Wetlands > Permafrost | place: Sweden: Stordalen...
AATGATTTTGCCGTCGCCACTTTGGGCTTTTGGCCTGATCTTGGCTATGTCTCGATGGGAGCAAAATCGCACGGGAACTCCAGGGTTTATCCAACCGTGATTGCCGCCATGGACGCCAACGGCTCGGGCGGCAATGTCGGAATCAACTATTTGCCGGACGATGCCTTCACCGTCACTGGCAACCTCAACGCGGGTGCGGGCGCGGATGTGCTGAACACGAATACGGGGAGTTCAGCTTATGCTCGGTTTGGCGTAAAGAATATCAGCCATGACTTTCTTAATGGCTTGGAGTTGGATTCTTTCAGTTCCAATTGGCCTCCAATTGGAGGTTTCTTACCTCTTTCAGTAGCAATACAAGCAAATTGGGAACAGACCAATGGACTTGAGATAATAACCCGAAGTACAGGAGCCGCAATCCGTTTTTATACGGGCGGTTATGGCCCGACAAACCTGGTCGCCACCTTTGCACCTAACAACGTCTCGCTTATTGGTTCATTGAGTATAAATGGAGATACAGTCATTACCAATGTAGCGACTGCAGATAGCAGAGTGTTTTACTCTGGAACTACCAATATCGTAACTTCTACCACAACAATTACCATCAATATTGGTCACACGATGCCGACAACGAATTATACTCCATCGGTATCGTTCATTGGCGCACCCAGTTCTTTGACACACTATTCCTTGCTGACTACAACGCATTTTGTCCTCAACTTAGCTTCCAAAAGTCCAAAAAACGTAACTTTGGCATGGAGTGTGATATACTCACCGTGACTCAGTCGATGGTTAAAAAGGCCTTGTCTGGCCTATCATTTCGGCTATGACTCACCCACGACAACCTTTTGATTTGGTGGGAAAGATCAAGTTTGCATTTGACATTTATGGCCACGGTAATATAGGTGACGATTTGATGCTTGATGGCTTTTGCCGGAGCTGGCCTTCTGATTTGCCATGCTTTGGCATTGTCAATCCATTCCAAGCATTCCTTTTACAGCGACGATTCCCGCAATTAGAATGGCGGACTGTTTGCGACAGTGACGCTCACGCTGTGTGGCTCGGTGTCGGTGATACACCAATCCAAGTTCTCTCTGGCGACTTTTTCCTTCGCTTTTTGGAAAAACAGATTGATTCGATTCAGAATCGAAACTGCCTGCGATTATTGATCGGGATAGGCGTGGAGGCCGAGGCTGTTGCCCAGGCGGCGAGGTTTCGACGAATTCTCAAGAAAATAGATTTCATTTGGACTAGGGACTACTTCTCCAAAGAGATCCTGACGGATTCATTTGGTGTTTCAATGGATCAGATAGCGGTATCAGGTGACTTGGCAAACGTAGCATTGAATTCATTTGATTGCTATGAGTGTCAAACAAATCGTCCCATCGGTTTGGCATTTAATTGTTTTATGGAACACTTTCCGTGGAGATCCATCCCGAGCATTGTGCAATTTTTGCGTCATGAGGCAAGAAAATATAAAGTTGTGTGGTTAGCAAATGAGACCAGAGTACTTCGACGGCAACATAGCGAAATTACCCTGTACAACCACATCGCGTTCATATTGAATGTTGCAACCCGTTACGATCCGATTGATTTAGTTATGCCTAACTATTACGCCGGATCCACATCCGCCATGATAGAGCATTTTTCCGCCTTTCAGACCGTTATTAGTTGTCGGTATCATTGCATACTTTCAGCGGCATGGGCCGGCTGTCGGATTGCTGGTATCGGACGATCTAGCAAAATTTCCGCTTTGTGCCAGGATTTAGGTGTCCCTTGTATCGCTCTTCCAATTACCAGGCGAGCTTTGGAATATGCTCTGGACAAAGCATGTGTGGTTGAGCGTCAGAAACTTCTAACATTAGCAAATACCGCGTCCAAAGCTCTGGTAGAGGCAGCCGTCCTTGTTAAAAAGACTATTCAGTGAAATACAAGCGATTTGACTTGCCACAATTACAGTTCAACTGTCCCAAGCACTTTATAGCCGGATCACTATTATGCGTATTGCTTTTGATCATCAAGAATTCTGTCTTAGAGCCTACGGTGGCATTGGACGGTATTTTGTTCGGCTTGCGGAGCAGCTTATTGCACTGCAGCAGGAGGTTGCCATTTTTGCTGCGCTGTATCAAAACCGATCTCTGGGAGAATTGCCAGCCGGCGTAGTCCATGGGTACGCTTTATGTTATCCCCCGAAGAGTGGACCCGTGCTGCAACAAATGAGTCGTATCATTTCCAATCGAGCTATTAAGCGATGGCGTCCACAGGTAGTGCATGAAACGTATTATTCCCGTGACGGCTTTGCGCCAAAAACATGCCGATTAGTTGTAACGGTACACGACATGATTCACGAGTTGTATAGGGATTTGATGCCCACACATGATAAGAACATTTCGCAATTCAAGCGGATGACTGTGGACCGAGCAGATCATGTTATTTGTGTGTCGGAAAACACGCGTCGAGACTTGATAAATTTATTTGGAACTAATGATCGAAAAGTATCGGTCGTTCAACACGGGTACGATCGATTGCCTTGCAATTGTCAAAGAGATGGCCAAGTCGTCTCAGCGACAAGGCCATACCTATTTTATGTCGGTGCACGTGACGGTTACAAAAATTTTGCGGGTTTTCTTCGCGCCGTTGCATCATCGCAATCACTAAAGGGGGACTTCGATATTGTTGCGTTTGGTGGCGGCAGATTCACTTTATCGGAAAGAAGGCTTTTCGGCGAGCTGGGCTTTCGCCAGGACCAGGTCAGACAGTTGACCGGTGATGACAAATTGCTCGGTAATTTCTATCAGGGAGCAGCAGCTTTTGTTTATCCCTCTTTGTACGAGGGCTTCGGTTTGCCACCGCTAGAGGCAATGGCTCATCAATGTGCGGTGATCAGCAGCAATACCAGCTCTATGCCGGAGGTTATCGGCGACGCCGGTGAATTTTTTGATCCGATATCAAATGACAGTATTGCAGAAGCTATTGCTCGCGTAGTTTATTCCTCAAGCCGAACACGCGATCTGGTCGCCCGTGGCCACAAGCGTCTCGATCTTTTTTCATGGAATCGTTGTGCGGATCAAACGCTTAATGTTTATCGCAATATTCTATGAACGATGAACTCGCGGCTAACGGTGTGTTTCCCAGGATCACGCTTCTTACGGCGATCTTCAATGGAGAACGGTTTTTCAAGGAGTCGGTCGCCAGTATTCGCGCCATGCGTTACCTGCCACATTAGTCGCTGCCGCGATTCTGCGGCGTTTGCCGGCTCTGACGAACGCCATTGAAAGCAAGCATAATCAAGTTTAACAATGTCATCGCGGAGTTCTACTTTGATCGTCAAATGAAGACGAAAACACGCGCGCACGCAATGGCCTTAGTCGTATGCGGGATTCCGAAAGCGATTCATTATAAGTGAAAGTCTTAATATCAATTAAAGCGTTTTTCCTATTGGCTCCGATGGGATGGTATATTCTGGGGGGGCCGAACCCGTATAAAGTATTCTTTTTCGGTGGAACTTTTGCGCTGGTGGAATTGGCTAAGGCTGGATTGCTTCGAGCCTTGTGGCGTGCGTGGCCTATTCCGTTGATGGTTGGTCTCTATCTGATTGCCGGATGGATTGCTCCTCAAATAGATGTTGAATTGGAAAGTTATGGAGTTTCGGCGGCGGTTGGAACGGCGTATTACGGTGTGGCGGCGGGCTTTTGTTTGGCTCTTTGGAGCCGAAAAGAACCGGGGGCAGTTCTGCTGGGATTTATCAGTTTTGCATTTGGACTGGTAATAGCGGCGAATGAGATAATTCGAGAGATCGGTATTGAAAACATCATAAAATTATCAAACAACGAGTTCGAACGAGAGAATCCGGAATCGGGGATTATTTTTATGGGGATTTTCAGAATATACAACGTGATAATTGGTGTTATTCCCATGACTGTATTCGCGCTTGCCGCCCTTCCATTATTATTATTTGTTGGAATGAACCTACATAAATTACTCGTTATTATAGCTTCAATCGGAGCTATTTATGCAAATATCGTGGTGGCGACTCGTACAACACTCCTTGCTGCCGCCCTGACTTATCTTTGTGTTTTCATTGTACTATATCTTAAGCGCGCAATAAACATGTCGCGCTTTACGGTGATTCTTTTGGTCTGGATATTGTCGGGAGTAGCGTTTACAAGAGCTTTGGATCTCGGTGGTCTCTTCGAGCCACTGATGAAGCGAATATCGGAAGTAGGTCAAGATTCGCGGTTTAATAATTGGAGGGAGTCGGCAGTATTACTTTGGAACAATCCTTTAGGTTCAGGAAAAGATCATCCTTCAGAAGTATGGGCCCATAACCTATTCTTGGATAGCGGTTTGACGAATGGTCTTTTCGGGATGCTTTCAATGCTTGTTCTATATGGATTTATGTTTTACTCGACGTTAAGGGTAATGCAAAGAACGGATATCTTGAGACAACCGGTCGCTGTTGTGTTTTTGAGCGCATTTTTGGCAAGCTTTTTTATCGCCGTTACTGAACCTCCAAACAGCTCGCTGATCTCTTTTAGCTACTTAACGTGTTGCTTTTATCTGGGCAACGAACGCGAAGCTGCAAAATCGAATCGAACGAAAAAGTTAGGACTCTCCGGTTTCTGTCATAGATCGCCAAGAGGCGGTGAGGTTGCTAATAGATCAACTTAAAGCTCTTCCGAAACATTACCTAAACAGTTATCCGAAAGAAGAGTTGCGTCAACGCACTCCATTATGCACGCCTTGGAAATTCCCCCAATGTGATTGAAGGAACTATCGCTATATACTCTGGTTCTGCTTGTGTTCCACGGAGGCGTTCTGAGACGCGTGGGCAGAATCGTCTCTTCATATTTCGCATTGCAAAGATTGACGAATAACCCCGCGATTGTGTTCTGACATAATGAAGGTATATTTAGAAAACCAATTGCGACGATTAAAAATGCAATTCCGACGGATTTGCCGTTCTGCTTTGCTCGTAATGGTGCATGGCTTAAGGGTCGCAAGGGCTGATCGACCCATTAGTGGGTTGGTTCGTTTATGGTATGAACTGCCAATTGATCCAGTTCATTATTACAGTCCGTTGCCCGATACCAAAAAAGCTAGGAAAAATCTTGCGCGATGGCGCCAGGAGGGTCAATTGCCAGGCGTCCGTATGGACTTCAAAAAGCAGCTATCTTTTATCAAGCAATTGAAACCCTTTGCGTCAGATTGCACCAAATTGCCAAGCTTTAATACCATCACAGAAGCCGGGTATGGCCAGGGATACGGTGAGGTGGAAGCTCATTTTCTTCATTGCATGATACGCTATTTGAAGCCGCGACTTGTAATTGAGGTAGGTTCGGGTGTGTCAACTTATTTCTCCTTAAATGCCCTGGACATGAATGCGAAGGATTCAAAGCCGATGGTTGCCGAAATGCAGTGCATTGAACCTTATCCGACAAAGAAATTTGAAACTTTGCAAAGTCAGAGGCGCATCACTCTCGAAGTTAAAGAAGTGCAAGATGTGCCTTTGCGTATTTTTGAGCGGTTGGAAGAAAACGACATTTTGTTTATTGATTCAACACATGCGGCAAAGATTGATTCCGACGTATATTATATTTACCTAGAGATTTTGCCGAGGTTAAAACACGGCGTGGTCGCGCATATCCATGACATCTGCTTTCCGTTTTTAACCTGTCCGCCCGAACATCCAGTGTTTCCGCTTTCGATGCTTTGGAATGAAGGGGCATTCTGTCAGGCATTCCTGGCCTTTAATGACGCTTTTGAGATTCTGATGTGTCAAAGTTATCTGCATTACAAACAACCGTCTGCTATCGGCGATCTTTTAAGTATTTATGATCAAAAACGACATTTCCCATCCTCGTTGTGGCTTAGAAGACTAAATTAATACCCGACATTGTGTTATACCCACTTGAATCACCCAAAACAGTGTCTGGGCAAATGCGGAGATCCTCACACAGCACTCGACTATGAACGAAGAACTCACGGTTAATGCCGTGTTTCCCAGGGTCACACTTGTCACGGCGATCTTGAATGGAGAGCTGTTTTTCAGGGATGCGCTCGCCAGTATTCGCGCAATGCGTTACCCGAATCTTGAATACATCGTATGTGATGGCGGGTCTACTGACGGCACATTGGAAATAGTTGAGGCGAATCGAGACATAATATCACAGGTGATCGTTGGCAAGGACAAGGGAATGTATGATGCTTTGGCAAAAGGATTTGCCCAAGGAACCGGGGAAATTTTCGGTTGGATAGGGTGTGACGACCTGCTCATGCCGTGGTGTTTAAGTTGCGTTGTGACGTTCATGAAGTTGATTCCTGACTGCAAATGGTTAACCGGTATCCCTGCGGTTTTTGACGCTGAAGGCAGGATGGTGGCGATGGCGCAAGTCGCGCCGCGATATCGTCGTTCATGGATACGGCGACGCATGTATAGTTTTATTGGTTTAGGAGTTATTCAACAGGAGAGTACGTTTTTTGCTCGGACATTATATGAACGAACTGGCGGCCTTTCGGAATTCCGTGAGATGCGAAATGCGGGAGATTTTAATCTTTGGTGTCGTTTCGCGGAACATGCGGAGCTATATCAGACTGAGGTATTACTTGCCGGGTTCAGATTACACGGCGCAAATATTACGGGCGACGGATCGAACTACCTTAAAGAGGCCAGGGCGGTTCGAATACCGGCCGGCCTGTTTATGGGTTCTACTTATAGTTATTTGACGTTTTTGTGGCACCGGTTTCGTCGTCGCCCTCGCTTAGGGGATCTTTTGGTTCGTAAATTGAAGCCTCGGTAAGTGTGTCGGTTGACAAGGCAAAACAGATTACTGTGCTAGGTGGAGGGGGATTCGTTGATGCGCGCTTGGTACAGTTGGCTTCGGACTCCGTCGAATTTCAAGCGCTTCCAGTTCTTCGGAGTTTTCGAGGATTGGCGCGGCTTGGTGTTTTTGTTCCATTTAGCCGTGTCATTGATTCGAAAGATTTAGACCTGCTAATTGAAGCGTTTAAAGGATCAGCAACAGTTGTGAATCTCACAATGGGCGATCAAATGCGAATTTTGGCGGATACCCAACTCGTCTATACCCCCTACGTCAAATCCGGTGTTCGGCAACATATCCATCTAAGTTCAGCCGTAGTGTTCGGCCGTGTTAAAGACCATTCGATCCACGATGATCCCCCTCCTAACGCTCGCTCGTGGATGCTGTACGCCAGAGAAAAAGCGATGGCGGAGGTTTGGTTACGGAATCAATTGTCCCAGCGACAAATTCGACTCGTCATTCTTAGACCGGGCTTGATCTGGGGGCTGGATCAAATTGGTCTGAAATGATTCGTGAACAATTGGCTCATGGCACCATTTTATTGTCAAATAACGGAAAGGGCATAGCCAATTTGCTTTTTGTCGACAATCTTACCATAATAAGACTGGCGAATCGTTCTTCGGAGGTCGGTTGGATTTATTCAGGCGTTCCTTGCAAAGCGTTGCGCCGGCGGTGGGTTGAAGAATGAAGCAAACGCAATTCAGTTTATGAAAACGATTGATGACATGGTTTCCATAAACACGCACCAAGCCAAATTCTATGATGACATCTATAATGCCGAGGCCGAAAAGGGTCACGGGGGTTACGCTGAGAACCTATCCGCAAATATTATAACGCGCGTTTGGGCGAAGCTTCGCTACCGGCAAGCGGCGGCAGTTAAGGAAGCCGGCGTTGAAGAGGAGGTGAAGAAGGCACACGAGCGTTGGTCGGGTCTCAAGGCCGGAGCGGATTTTCTTGAAGTGGGATGTTTCTCAGGCAGCCGATTCACGTTCAACCTTGCGGAGTTGGCGGGTCATTACGTTGGCGTGGAATTAAGCACCAAGGCCGTGGATGCTCTGAACGAAAAATTTGTTGCGCGCGGGCTTGGTCATAAGGCCAAAGCTGAAGCGGTGGATTTTCTTAAACTGGACGTTGCCCGGAAGTTTGATCTGATTTATGCCCATGGAGTATTGCACCATTTTGAAAATCCTATCGTTTTATTTGATAAACTTGCCGGGTTGGCCAAACCAAAAGCTGTGCTGATTTTTTGTGAACCATCCGCTGTTAACGCGCTCTATCTAGGTATTCGGGCCACCTATCGGCCATTTCAATCGGACGCAGCATGGGAATGGCCATTTACCCGACGAACAATAACGGCTTTGGAGCGGCATTTCGAATTGTTGGAAGGATTTGGGTGGGGCAGGCGCAGTTTACCTTTGAGTTTCTTGACGGGATTGCCCATGGTCGGAAATTTTGTTCGACCCCACTATTTCCGAACCGTCAAAGCCGAGGTTGAGAAGGGTTGGCATCCTGGAATTTGGAGCAACTCATACGTCACAGCCCTATATCAGTTGCGTGACTCTGCCGAACGGAAACCAAATAAAACTGAATAAACGCCACGCCGACCCTGCAGTAAATGCAACCGGCCGATTCACATCCCACGCGAAGTGGGCACGGTTCATTATTTCGGTTGACGCGAATGTCTGATGCTTCCCTAGTAGCGCGAATGGGGCGGGGAGCGTATTTTCAACGTCGCCTCCGGCAACTACGCCTTGGGGCAATCGCCGATTACGTGCTTGAAGGCATTTACGAGTATTTGCACGAGGACATCCGGGTGAAAATCAAACACGTCCTTGATTTGCGCAATTACAAGGTGAGCTAGGAGAAGGCCGAGAAAACCTTGAGCTTCAAACCCGGGTACGACGTGAAGGGGATCGTCAAGGATCCTGGCGGAAAACCAGGCCAAATTCGCGGATTTTCGAAACGCCCCCAAACTGGACTATATGATCTTGGGAGACTTAAAGCGGCCTCAATCCCGATTGTTCCATAATCATTCCAGCAAATGACAGTAAAAAGAATTGGAATTGTCGGTGGAGGCGGTTTTTTCGGTGCGCGGTTGGTCGAAATGGCGCAAGCACGCGAAGATGTGGAAACCATTCCCGTGCTACGTTCATTCCGCAGCCTTGCGCGAATCAGCAAGCTCAATGTTCCGGTGCGACGCGCCAATACTCAAGATATTGCTTCGCTGACTGAGGCATTTGCCGGCTGCGACGCCGTATTGAACACGACCACCGGCGACTGGCTTGGCGCGCAGCCGGATGTGGAACGGTTTCTTCCAGCGGCGCGACAAGCTGGCGTCCGATTGTTCATTCACATGAGTTCGGCGGCGGTATTCGGATCGGTGGAAAATTCCGCCATCAATGATGATTCCAAGCCTGATGGCGCGAACTGGTTTTTGTATGCGGCAGAGAAGGGTCGTGCAGACGAATTTCTGCGAGCGCAAATGGGCAAAGACAGCCTGCGCATCGTCGTGTTGCGGCCATGTTTGATTTGGGGACCTCGCTCCAGTTGGGTTACCCGTCCGGCGAACGAATTGCTCATGGACAGAGCCTGGCTGACCAATAACGGTGAAGGCATTTGCAATCTTTGTCACATAGATAACCTGGCCCGCTATGTTTTCCAGGTTGTAAAGAGCACGAGTCAGCAGTCCGGATTCTACAATGTTGCAGACACCGAAACGATTACATGGCTGCAATACTACGAGTCCTTGGCGGCGGGATTGGGGTTGCCACTCGATCGCGTTCATTTATCCCCTTCGCAACCCGTCCGGCTCTCACCAGCAGTTGCCGCGGAGTGGTTTAAGTCGCAACGTCTGGGTTATTATTTTGCCAGATGGCTCATTAACAGATGGAGCGCTGAAAACAAATCCTTGCTCAAATGGCATCTGCCGGCCCTTGCTGGTGGTGACGCAGCGCCTCCTTTGAATCCAAGTGATTCTCTTGCCGGGCAACTGCCGCGTAAATTTACGCGGGAGACTTGGTCTGCTCACCACACGCACCGGAAATTGTCGAGCGATAATTTCTGGCGGGATTTTGGCCGTCCACAGTTAACCCCATTCGAAGAGTCTATGCGCGGAACCATCGCGTGGCTTCGATTCGCCGGCTATGCCGATTACTGAATTTCTGATGGACTCACCAATTAAAATTGCTGTCATCGGCTGTGGCGCGGCCTTTGAGAATCTTTATTTGAAGCCGCTGCGAAGGCTTGAGCGTCGAGGGTGGGGAAAGGTGACGGTGATGATCGAACCAAATCCTCAACGCCGCGAGGTTGCCCAAAAGAAGTTTCCTTCCGCTCGGGCGGTCGCTGATGGCGGCATGTTGTCGGACTTAAACTCGGGCCTGACGATAATCACCTCTCCGCCGCCGTTGCATTTGGAACACACGGAGCAGGCGATGCGCGCCGGCAGCCATGTGCTATGCGAAAAACCAATCGCGCATTCGGTAGCCGCTGGACGGGCGATGATTGCCGTTTCCGATAAATACAAGCGCCTGCTTGCCATCGGCCAGACCCGGCGCTTCTATCCTTGCCTTGTAACCGCAAAACAATGGATTCAAACGGGAAGGATCGGGCGTGTTTTTTCCTACGGCTATCATGAGGGCGGCGCGTATCTTTGGCCGGTCGCAAGTGACGCTCCCTTTCGTCGGAGCAAATCCGGTGGCGGGGCGTTGTTGGACAAAGGCGTGCATGCACTTGATTTTCTCTGCTGGATGTTCGGAGGAGCAGAAGTCGTGACTCATCACGATGATTCCTGGGAAGGCGGGACTGAATGCGCTTCCGAAACCTTACTCGACCATTCTGGTGTCAAAGGCCGGCTAGTGCTGGCATGGGACCAGGAGCCTGCGAATGGCTGTTTGATCAAAGGCGAAACCGGCGATCTATGGTTTCCGACAGGACCTTTGCACGATCTGTTTCATCGTCCCAAAGGGAAGACATGGGACCGCGTGGAGACTCGCGCGGAATTTCACGCCGATGTCACGCGCGACAATCGCAAAGCGCCGAGGGTCTATTATGATTGCTTTGATTTGCAGTTGATTCAAATGCTCCGCGCCATTAGAAATCAAGAGGCAGTGCCTGTGGATGGAAGGGAAGGACTTATTCCGATCGAAATTATTGAGGCGGCTTATGAGTGCGCGGAGCCGTTACATCAGCCCTGGCTGCCAAACGCGGAACAAAAACTCGCTCATGATCGCCATTGGAACAAAAGAGCAGACTGAGGCCTGCCAACGATGTAAACGAAATGACAATGAAGATCATCCGATTGTCCTCGTTGCTATGCGTTCTTTCGTGCCCTGCATTGGCAGACAATCTGCCGGAACCAACTTTGCTGGCCGGTGTCGGCGTCCATTTTAACGAAAACGACGGCACAAATCCCGCGGAACAGGAGCATAACTTTGGCACGGTGGGCTATGATTCGAAGCCGAAGCTGGCATATTTCGCCTTCCAGACGTTGACCCGCAAATTGTCCGGCTTCGGTATGGCCCCCGGCGTTTGAACATCGGAAACGAGAATGATTTCGTGCTGGTTTTCACCAACGCCGTCGGAAAGACTAAACTCGCGGCGTGGACGACCGGCGCGCCACGCAGCGTCACACTGGCTTCCAAGTTGGCACTCGATCTCGATTCAATGCCCAAATACGTTTCGCCGAGGAACTCAATCGAGAAATGAAGCCACATTTGTTATTTCTTTCGGCATATCTTCCATCGCCCTCTGCGCCCCAAGCTGGGCAAAAAACCGCCTTCCGCCATTTGCACTGGCTCTCTCAGCTTTACGACATCTCGTTAATCGCTTTCCGCAATGAAGCCGAAAGGGAGGTATCTTGCTCTGAGTTGAAGGCGATCTGCCGCGAAGTCCACCTTTTTAATGTGACAAAACAGACGCGGATTGCAGGAGCTTGTCGAAAGCCGGGTGTGCCACTGCTTGTTTCGGCCCGATGGCACGCGGGCTTCCGCACCAAGTTGCGTGAAGTCCGAAAGCTGCATGAGTTCGCGCGGGTTCACTGCGAGTGGTCCCAGATGGCTGAGTATCTCTCCGATCTGCCAGCCATAAGTGATCGTTGGATTTCCGCGCACGAGGTTGTGTCCCAGTTTTATGAGCGCAAGGCATTGACTGTATCTGGGCTCAAATCCGCTTTCTGGCACTGGGAAGCGGCCCGTGCCAAACAGTGGGAGAAATTGCGCTACGGACAGGCCCACACAATTCTGATACAAAGCGCCAAGGACGCCGCTTTGCTGAATGAACTTGTTACCGGTAAAACGCGCGTGAAAGTGATTCCACCATATTTTGAACGGTATCGTCCCCGCATGCGCAAATCCAACAGCGCCGGACCGGTTCTGTTATTTTGGGGCGCTTTAAGCCGGGCTGAAAACAGTGAAGCGGCGCTATGGCTTGGCCGGGAGTTGTTGCCGGAACTGTTGAAGGACCTGCCCAATACCAGATTGATTCTTGCCGGTTCAAATCCTCCCGCCAATGTGCGGGCGCTCGCTTCTGACCGGGTGACGGTCACTGGATTTATTGAAAATCCCCAAGCCGTTTTTGACCAGGCGAATATGGCGGTATTGCCCCTCTTCCGCGGTGCCGGCATCAAAGTCAAAGTAATCGAATGTCTTGCTGCCGGACTGCCGGTCCTTACAAACACCATAGGTTCCGAAGGAATTGCCGCCGGTGAATCGGATGGCTTGTTTGTCCGCGAACCAGACGCTCGTTCTTATACGGCAACATTGCGCGATTGGTGGCGTTCGGAAGGGCGGCTTGAAACGATAAGTTGGGGCGCGGCAGTCTGGGGTGAACGTTTTGCACAAGGTGCCGACCATCTTCTTGTTGATTAATTTTGAGAGATTATTTTACGCCTTTATTTTCCCGCAACCTGCTGATCGTGAAATTCGCCGCCCTTGGAGACGTGGTGCGCACCGCTTATCTCTTGCCAGCTTTGGCTGACAAATATCCAGACGCGCGCATATTCTGGCTCACTTCCAACCGCGCGCTTGAAATTCTGCGTTTCAATCCGAACATCTATTCACTCGTGACGCCGACCGAGGGATTTGATGAATTAAAGTCGCTCGGGTTTGATTTCACTGTCAGCCTGGACGACGAACATGAGGTCCTGGAAAAAGTGGCCGAACTAAAAACCGATCGTATCATTGGAGCCAGGTTGGAAGGCGGCAAGCGCGTTTATTGCGAGGCGTCGGCACCCTGGTTTGACATGGGTTTGATATCGCGGTTCGGCAAACAGCGGGCTGACGAGCTTAAAAAGCTGAACGATCGCGAGCACCACACTTTTTTGGAAGAAATGCTTGGAGTGCGGATTAGCTGGCCTTCATTTTTCAATTCATCCTTGTTGGAAGCAAAAGCGAAGAGTCTGTTCGAGCGTGGCTTATTTCACATCGGGTTGAACAGTGGGTCGGGGGCGCGATGGCTGTCGAAACAACTGCCAATTGAGGAAAGTATTAAGCTTGCCCATCATCTGTTAGCAATGCGCGTAGACGGGAAACCGGTGAAAATCTGGTTGCTTGGCGGAACTGACGAGGCTCAGCGACATGCAGAGATTCTGTCAGCGTTTACCGACGCACGCGTGGTGGATTCGGATTACAATCAAAGCTTCGGGGAGTTCGCCGCGCGTATCAAAGCCTTGAATTATCTGATTACCAGCGACAGCTTGGCCCTGCATCTGGCCATATCGCAGGACGTGCCGAACCTCAGCTTTTACGCGCCAACCTCGGCGGCGGAAATTGGAACCTTTGGCACCGGCATCAAAGTGATTTCGACCAGTCCGGATTATTGCAGTTACAAACGAGACGTGGAGACCTCTTCGATTACGACGGAGAGAATACTGACAGGATTGAAAGATCATTTAATGAGCCTAGAGCGGAGTCTGACAAGTTAACAGAAATGTCCCAGCAGAATATTGGTTTTCTATGTTGCTCTAATTAATGTGATATGCGAGGGGCGCTCTTTCTTTGTGGCTTTGGTTTTAGAGAAGTTGAATGGAAGGTTAAACGCCAGTTCCACCTGAGCTTCAAGGCCAAAAGTGTTGCCGAGAATCGAGATGTCGGCGGAAACCTGCTGAGGGTGGAATGGGAATCAATTTGGTTGCAAAGAAGACGTCTGAAATGAATCAAAGAGAAACTTTACCTATCCTTTCTGTATTGATCGTTACGTACAAATCACACGATGAGATCTGGCCATGTCTGCAATCCATACCTCCAAACCTCAAAGGTCGGGCTGTAGAAATTATCGTGATTGACAATGCGTCACTGGACGGCATTTCTGAAATCATCCGCCAGGAGTTTCCTCGGGTGAATTATTCGGCATTGGACACAAATCTCGGATTTGCCAGGGCAAACAATCTCGCATATGAACGCGCTCGAGGCGATTATGTGCTCTTTCTTAATCCTGACACAATATCGAATCATTACACTTACCTTCATTGTCTAAGAAGATTAGAAGAAGACGCTTCGATTGGCATAATTTCGCCCAAGCTGATCATGAAAAATGGGGACATGGACCTAGCATCACGCCGCTCAATTCCAACTGTTTGGGACGGCTTTTGCAGGGCACTCGGGCTGGCGGCGAAATTTCCAAACTCAAGGCTTTTTGCCGGATATAATTTGACTTATCTCCCGGATCATGAAACTTATGAAGTTGGCTCGGTTAACGGCGCCTTCATGATGTGCCCGAGAAGCGCGTTGCTTCGGTTCGGGGTGTTCGACGAGCAGTTCTTTATGTATGGGGATGACCTCGACTTGTGCTACCGCTGTCAAAAAGCCGGTTACAAAGTGATATATGATGGACGAGTGAAGATGGTGCATCTGAAAGGAATGAGTTCCGCAAAGGAGAGTGAAACAATGTCAAGAGCTGTATTTCGTGCGACGAAGCAATTTTATTTAAAGCACTTCAACCCGCATGATTCCGCTTTTGTAAAATGGAAGTATGATGTGCTGTTTGACACGTGGCGATTATTGGCTTCATTAAAGGCGCGCATTGCTGGGTATAAAGGCGCGCGTCCACTGTAAACTTCGACGCTTGTGAAAATTGTTTCAGTGGTCCTACGCTCGGTTGTACTTCGAGTGCGAACCATCGCCAACCGACTATGGTGAACTAACGTGAAGGTTAGTCGGTGGAGCTGGTCGAACTGGAACATATACCCTCACTCCACTGACATACATCGAATAAGGGAGATTCGATCCATGTGACTGAGCTGAAAGTATCAAATAAAAATGTTGCCGGGCCGCAATTGCGGGAACATAAGGAGTTGATGCACTCATTTGATAAACACCATCAACCCACCAGGCAACAATCCCGTTGATGGGGTCATAGCTCCCTCCGAATGTATGCTTTTGCGACCTGTCCAGTGTGGTTGGATCTACATTATTCGGGTTCTGCACGTTGCCGTAATCCGGAGAGATTCCAGTCCAGTTATGAACCGTTCCAGCCAAGCCGGAGCCCCAGCCTCCCTCATCCACGTCGAACTCCATCCAGCGCTCAAAATTAGTGGGATCAGGAGGATAAATATCAATAGGAGGATTCGTCAAAGCTCCCGGCCAACCAACAATGTGATCATGCTCGGTAGGCATTAACCACACGGCAGGCCAATGATCGGAATTATTGTCGGATAGCTGCACGTCAAATTCCGCGTAAAATCCGTTTGAACCAGCGAACAAGGGCAATGCGCTTGCCGACAGGTCCTTTGCTACGGAGGCGACGTTTAAACTAGTCCCTGTAAAATTCAATGATAATGCGCCGTTCACTGTGGAGCAATTGGTAGGCGAAAACTGCGCAGCCACGAATGACCCGCAGAACCAGTTATAGTTTCCTGTTTCGCCCGACGCAATTTCTGCCGCTGTGGGATTATCGTTGATGACGCAATTCGTGTAGCCCAGCACGGCGGCACCCGGGGGCACGCTTTGGGCCGTGGCATTAAAACCAACGCAGACTGCCAGGAAAAACACCCCCCCCATCCTCGTTTTCTTCAGTTTATGGTCCATTGTCATTTCTTCACGCACCGGGAGAAAGCAACTTGGCGATCTCAAGCATGCCGAACTGCTCTTGCCGCCGAACATAGCCAGCCGGTCTCCGATAATGCTTGAAAGCACACGCCATGCCAGGGAATGTTCCTGCACTAAACTCGTGCGGCAGTGTCCATTTTTTGGGCACTTCCTTTGACCTTCAAAGGCTACGCCCGATACCGGATGCCACAAAGCGTTGTGCAATTTCCTTCGACAGAATTCACGACAAACAAATAGTATCTCTGAAGGGCTAAAATCGTTGGTCGCCTAAATTGGCGACAGTAACGTTTGGCCACTTCTCCTTTTTGAAATAATCCAACAGGATCAAAACTGCGCAGGATTTCGCAGTTTTCGTCCAACATCAATTTAACGTCCTCTGCTCGATTCATTATTAATCGGGATTTCCCATTTGGTTCCTGGCCCACGACCAGCGTGGACCTTTTTTGTGACTTTGCTCTTGCTCCATAGAATTGCAAGTCGTTTCGCCGGTCTATTCTCAGTTTTCCTCTGGCAGAGGAAGCATTCCGTTGACATTGGTGCCTTTCCGCACACTTTTCCACCACACGCGAAGACACCTCGTCCAGGAGGGTCTTTGCGCGGCGTAATTCACCACGAACAGGAAAGCACTGAAGAAACCTTGAACACAAAATCAGCCGCCGCAAGGACCGAGAAATTCCCCATTGCCACCTGGTCCACCGAAAGCCCGTTCTCCGAAAACCGACAACAATCCTAACGCAACCAAGGCAGGTCCATCTGTTCAGGTGGGCCTTTCTCTTTTTCACCAGACAGGCCCTCTCACCCGGAGGGCCATTTTCATGTGTGCGCCTGAGGTAAGCGTCACGCGTATCTGCAAATGCTCGAGGATGCGGTGCCCGGTGATTTTCAGTTCTCGTTCAAGGTGATGGACGCTTACACTTTTGCAGAGGGGCGGAGGGATTTGGCCCAGCCTTCCGGCGTGATGCCTGGTATTTGACTGATGGTCAGCCCATCTTGCGGATTCCGATCAATTCGGACACCTGTTCCAATCCATTTCGGACAGTGTTCCGGGATATTCGGACAGTTGTCGGAGCGAAGCGACGCTCTGCCTCCACGTTTAGAAGGGTGTCCGAATTGA
>Ga0182024_10012287_pt1 | contig 16971 bp, 17 predicted proteins | sample P32metaG_FD_120480 | JGI IMG/M metagenome (GOLD analysis project Ga0182024, IMG submission 120480) | Permafrost microbial communities from Stordalen Mire, Sweden - P3-2 metaG (Illumina Assembly) | ecosystem: Environmental > Terrestrial > Soil > Wetlands > Permafrost | place: Sweden: Stordalen...
ACCCGACGCTCACCACCACGGCTCTTTACCGCAGCAGCTCGGGCTGGTTTGAGACCTGCTCCTGAAAGCCGATCCCGAGGGGCCTACCCTCATCTTCTACGCAGCTTTACAACACGGATTTCATTTCACCTTCTACTCCTTCCGTACTTCTGCAGCACACATCGTGTCGCCGTATCTTCCACTGTCGCCGTATCTTCCACAGAGCTTCACACATTGACGATCTTTGGTGGTTATCAGAACGAGGACTGACAACTGTTTTGGGCCGTGACGGGGTTGTTCGCAAAATGCGAAGTTTCCCTTGACAAGTTCGCAAAATGCGAAGTACAGTAAAAACAGTGCATATTATCAGCCGAAAGGCGCTACTGGACGCAGCCCAGACTCACGGAAGCGACTTGGGTTCCGCGCTAGACGTTTGGTATCGGATTGCGCTTAAAGCGTCTTGGGGATCTCTGGTAGACGTTCGGAAAGTGTTCCCGTCTGCGGACGCTGTGGAAGATTATACGGTCTTCAACATCAAAGGGAACAGCTATCGGCTGATAACAGTGATGCGTTATCCGAAGACATTGTTCATTCGAGGCGTACTAACCCATGCCGAGTACGACAAAGGAAGGTGGAAGAAATGATTGCCCCGACACTAAGCGCAACGGCATACAAGAAATTAGTTGCGAAGACTCCTCCCAAAATCGTTCAGACTGAGGAGCAGAATGAGGAGTACATCAAAGTTCTGGAGAGCTTGCTCAGCCGCGAGATGACGAAAGAGGAGAGCGAGTTTGCAGACTTGCTGACACTTCTGATTGAGGATTTTGAAGAGAAGCACTATACGTTGCCGAAAGCCTCACCAACCGAGACGATCATGTTTCTCATGGATCAGAATGACCTGAGACAAAAGGATTTGATTGACGTGTTCGGAACACCGAGTATCGTCTCTGAGGTGCTGAGCGGCAAGCGCGAACTGAACAAAGATCACATTGCACGGCTCAGCGAACGCTTTCACGTTTCCCCGGAGTTGTTTTTCTAGTTGGGCGCACCCCGGCTGACCCCGTGGTTCACTTCCTCCAAGGACCTCCTTGGTCTTGCCGACAACCTGCGCCATGGGTCTAAAGCCTACGCCAACCCAGCGAGCGGAATTCTTGAGCATCGGGGAATACGATAGCTTGAAAATATTCTTGCGCGGTAATCCTATCATGATAGGATGGCTGAAATGCATTTCCAGTAGCACATAAGTTCAAGCAGGCACGCGATGCCCAACGCGGCGACACCGGCAACTCTGCGATGCTGTCGCCTTAGGTCGGAGCCACGTGTTCGCTGTGAACACAGCGGTATTGAAGAGAGGAAGTACTCCGTCGCAGGGCGAGAGAGCCTGCCATGATGCAAGCCAGAACAGCGGGTTGGCATTGGGCGTGTAGGCATTATGCCGTATTGGGGGGTTGCAGAAGAAGGACTCCGGAACGACCTCGTGGGCCTGGACCGGATCGGAAAGAGTGGCCCAAACCGTAATCGAGAGGCGCCGCCTTTTTCGCGATAACGGGTTTGTGAACGAAATGATGGTGGTCGAAAGCCGCGCTGAAAGCTTCTTATCGAGACGAGCATGAACTCAATTAAAGGAATCGTGAGGAATCGTAGCATGAATCTGCTTTTTCGAAAGTCTGGTGTAGTGCCTATAGCTGCTTTGATGTGCGTGCTATTGGCTTCCTCCCTTTACGCTGAAGACCCAGGCAAGACGACATCTCCCGCCACTGGAATATGGGCTAAGGACAATCTCTTCGCCTGGTGCGTAGTACCGTTTGACGCGAAACATCGCAACTCTCAAGAGCGTGCAGAGATGTTCAATCGGCTCGGAATTAAGAGTTTCGCCTACGATTGGCGCGCTAAGGATATCCCGACCTTCGATCAAGAGATCGAGACCATGAAGAGCCACCACATCAAGATCATTGCCTGGTGGTTCCCCTACGACGCGGGCGATCCCGGAGCCAAGGCGACGCTGGAGACGTTTAAAAAACATGATATACACCCGCTTCTTTGGGTTATCCAGTCGATTCACGGCGTGCCCACCAACCAGGAAGAGTGGGCAAAGTATCTTCCCGCCGGCATGAAGATGCCTATGACAGCCGAGGAGACAACGGCCCTTTCACCCGAAGGCAAAGAGGCCGTCCGCAAGGCGTATGCTGCCGTGAACGAAAAGCTCAACGGGCCGACGAAGTCGCCTGAAGAGCAGGAGGCAAGGGTTCATGAGACCGCGGTCCGGATCCAAGCCCTGGAGAAGCTAGCAAACGAATACGGAACAAAGGTCGACCTGTACAACCACAATGGCTGGTTCGGCGAGGAAGACAACGAGCTTGCGGTTCTGGCACGTCTGAAAACGATGGGCGTGACCGACGTGGGTATGGTCTATAACTTTAGCCACCTGCGGGACAGCACACACGATGACACCAAAATCTTTCCAGAAATCTGGGCAAAGATAAAAGACCACGTCGTTGCCGTGAACGTCACGGGCATCGATAGCAAGGGTGATGAAGTTTACCCGTCGCAGGGCGACAGCGACATGATGCTGATGCGCACAATTCAGGAGAGCGGCTGGCAAGGGCCGGTCGGCATCATTGCGGAGAAGGGCGGAGACGCAGAAGAAACCCTTGGTAACTACATCATCGGTGTAAATTGGATCGGGAACGAGTTAAAGAAGCCAGGTTCGGGCGGTCCTGCACCTTTTCCGCCGGCACAGTAGTCACTGAGTTAGTGGCCGCGTTTGGTCAACACCGAAACGGTTTCGGTAACGGGTGCTACAACAGGCACTCAAGCGTTAGCCGATCACGCTTCGAACATACGAGACACACTTCTTGACTTCTTCCGTGGACCGGCCAGTTCCAGCATAGTCGCAATCCACATATGCGGGGGCCGACACCTGCTTTTCCTTCAGGAATTGCAGGACTTCTTTCATGCGCGAATCTCCTTCCCCGAACGGAACACTTCCACCTCCCAGCACAGCGTCCTTCAGATCAAGAGAGCTCATGGACTGGTAGTTGGCTTGTACAAACTGTAACGCATCCATCTTCGCTTTGGTCATGTCTCCAATATCAGGATCCATGCGGAAAAACTTCGAAGCGGCGAGTTGCCTCTCCATCACCTTCACATCGGAGAACTGGATGCCGACGATGAGCCGGTGTTTCTCTGCAGCAGCAGCCACCACGCTTGTCATTGATTCTGGGATGCGGGCATTGATCGAACCTGCTCCCAGAGACTTTGCCATCAGAAACTGGCGATCGATCTCCGCCTCGGAGCTCCCAAGCCTGGCCGCATAGCTACTGATTCGCAGGCCCTGCTTTTCGAATGCAGAACGGATATTCTCGAAATAACTCATCGGAATCGAGAGTCGCCATTCCGTTAACGCTGCCTCAGTCTTCTTCCGGTCCTCCAGTTGCTGCGGGGTTGGAGCTGACCTGGGCGGGCTGAAAACGCCAACTGAAAACACCGGGCTTAATTTCGCAGGCTCTACATGGCTGAACAGAATTTGACAATCCCGCAGTCCTGCCTGTTTCATCACCTGGATGATGACGGGAACCGCCTCCTCTTGCGAAAGAGCCCGCAGGCTCCACGTGTTCAGGCCCAAATTCAGACCACTATCCGCAAAGCCAAGGCTCGGGCGAAAGCACGTGGTTGCAGCCACAGCCGCACCGAGCCATTGATTGAACTGCCTTCTCGATAGATTCATCCGTCACCTCACTATCAGGGATGGAACGGCACGAGCTGGGCGGTCGCGCTGCACAGCCGTCCGTACTCGAGAGACGCTCAGGCCGCTACTTGGCCTTTGCAAGAAAAGCGGCAAAGGCGTTCGGATCGCGTGTCACGCCTGCTGATGTGTCGATCGTCCTGCCGTTGCTATCCAGCAGCGCATAGAGCGGCAGAGCCACAGTTCGAAAATGCTGGTCCTCATAGTCCTGCTGCTTTGAGTACACCTCGCCATCGCCGTCGGTGTATAAGCGCACTTTCACGAACCGGTTCATGTCTTGCTCGATAGCAGGCTTTGAAAACACGTTCGACTCCATCCACCGGCAGTTGGTGCAGGTATAACCCGTAAAATCGATGAACACCGGCTTGCTGGTCGTTTTGGCCTGAGCCAAACCAGACGGCAGATCGTTCACGATCCATGGTGTTCTTGCGGACGCGGACTCGGGCGCGGTCTGCGCTCTGGCGGATGCGTCTACTTCCGTAGGTGGAAGGAACGCGTCGATATCCCCCAGGCCGTGACCGGCGAGTCCATTCGCAAGCCAGATGGCGGCAGCCAGGAAAACGAGCGAGAAGACGACGCGCGTTCCGGAAACCGCGGCGATCACTGAATCGTGTTCGAAACGAAACCAGCCCAGCAGATACGCAACGATCATCAGCAGGCAACCGATCCAAACGCAGAGAACGATAGTACGAGTGAAGATATTCCATTGCCATACCAGGTCGGCATTCGACAGAAACTTCATTGCCGCAGCAATTTCCAGAAAACCCATAACGACCTTCACGGAGTTCATCCAGCCGCCGGCCCTCGGCAGCTGCGTCATCAGTTGCGGCAACAGTGCCAGCAGAAAGAACGGCAACGCAAACACGAACGAGAAGCCCGACATACCCACCAGCGGCCATCGCCAGTTGCCCTGCGCAGCCAGCACCAGCAGTGTCCCGACGAACGGCGCAGTGCAGGTGAATGACGTCAGAGAGAAGGTAAGGCCCATCAACATAGTCCCAACCACGCTGTCTTGATGCTGCTCAGACGAAGCTTTGTTCAAGCGGTTCATAAGCCCTGTAGGGGCCTGGACGAAGAACACACCCAGCAGACTGAGCGCGAATCCCAGAAAGATCGCCGTAATCAGCAGATTGACCCATGGGTTTGAGGCCAGCTTGTTAATGCCCGCCGCGCCAAAGATGATGGCCAGCGACATGCCCAGCGCCACAAAGGTGAACATGATACCGAGTCCATAAAGGGCAGCCATTCTTATTGCGCCGGCACGCGTGCGAGACGAGTGGTTCGCAAAGAATGACACGGTGATGGGAACCATGGGAAACACACAGGGGGTCAACAGCGAGAGCGCTCCCATGCCGAGCGATAGCCAGAAATAGTGCAACATTGATCCAGTAGGCATGAGTGCTATTTCCTTGCGAGTGGCGCGGTTAGATGGGCGGTGTAGGGTGGAAGGCACAGGCGGTCATTGCAGGCCTGGAATCGGACGTCGATGGGAATGGTCTCGGGTGAACCTGCGCCCGCCTTCTTCATCGCAACGTGGAAGCTCATCGCGTTGAGGTAATAGAGCGTTTCCATCTTGAAGTTGGGATCATCGTGACGAGTCACCTTAGTTTCCTGGACCGGCTTCTCAATCTCAAAGGGAGCACCGGCCGGCACGCTGATCTTCAACGGCGTAGGGCCGCCTGGAGGCTGCGATAACGCATAAACATGCCACCCATCTTCAACTGAGGCAGACAGTACGACGACAGCCGAGTTTGCCGTTGACTTTGTTGCGTTGGCAGACCACTTGACGACCTCTGACGGACGTTGCCCGTACGCTATGAGGCAAAGGCCCAACAGTACAGATGAACCAACCACTGCGTTCCTTAGAGACTTCATGCTTTCCTCATCTTGTTCTGAACTTGTTAGGCGGCGATCAATAAGAGACTCGCGCCCAGTACTCTGCCTGGCCCGGGAAATAAGGGTTGTCGGTAAAGTGCGACAGGGCGGCATGGCGCACATCCAGGATGTTGATGGGCCCCTTGTGCGCGTACACGATCTTTCCGCCAGGTGCGATCACTGCCGTGTATTCCTCGTCCGGGCTCCAGGTTTCTCCAAAGGCGGTCTGGATGTTCTTGAGATCCGCAGGAGCGACTTGCAGATTTGTGCTGGAGGCATGCTGCGCCTTCAGAAACTCCGTTGCCTTATCTGTATTTGCGGCCGGATCGGTATTGACCGTCACGAAGTCATAGGATCGCCCGCGATACATGCGATACGTCGTCTCCAACTGGTTGAAGTTCATGGCAACGTCTGGGGTATTCGTGTTCCAGAAGTGGACCACGGTAACCTTGTCCCCGGCATTCGCGCGGAGCTTATTTATATCCCCTACAGAGGCCGGCGTCAGAACCACTGGTTCCGCAATGATCCTGGCCCATTCCCGCTGCACATCGGCCGACTTCGAAAGCCACTTCGTCGAGCAGCCGAAGGCCGGCCGGTGGGTTACAGCCACCTCTTTACCGGCCAGCAGAGCCTCGATCGCATCGCGAGCGTCGTGGACCTTTACGAGCTTCTCGTTCTGGTTGTCGTCGATCCGTCCTTCATAACGCAGCTTGCGATCCTGATCAAAGATGAATACGTGTGGCGTTGCGACTGCACCGAACTTCTGTACCGTGGACTGGGTTTCGCCGTCGTACAAGTACGGCCATGGAATCTGCTTGTCCTTCACGCGAATTTTCATATCGGCGGGAGAATCGGTTAGATCGGTGTAACCAAGCTCGTCCAGACGAACCGCTGATGGGTTGTTTGGATTGATCGCAACGAACGCCACGCCCTTATCGTGGTAGGCGTCATACAGCCCTCGCATGCGCGCCTCATAGTTCTCTGACACGGGGCAGTGGATAGATTCAAACATCACCACGAGAAGCTTGGCTTTGCTGAAATCTGCCAGCGTATACACTCTGTCATCCGTCCCCTTCAAAGAGAAGTCTGGCGCGGCGGTGCCGATGGGCATTAGCGGATGTTCTTTGTTGCCCGACATAGGGGTAAGTTTCGCCGTGGCTTCCTCGGGGGCTGGTGGTGGTGCGGATTGGGCGAGAAGCTGACTGGATGCAAAGCAGACTGTGGCGACGGCGAAGGCGATTTTGAAGCGAAGCATGGATTCAACTCCTACGATCATGAGTGCGGTGGTTGACATGAAACAAGTGCGGAGATGTGCGCATGAATCATATCGCTACTTGGTTGCCCAATATTTCTGCGATCCCGCGTGCCTTGGTTCGTCCGGCAGGTTCGCCAGGATCGCGCGGCGAATCTCCATTAGGTCAATCTCACCCTGCTCGTGATAAAGAACCTCACCCTTGGGTCCGAGCAAAACCGTCACTGGAACTGCAGCTCCTAGCTCGGCGTCGAAAGCGTCTTGCATGGCGTATGTATCGTCAGACCCATAGAGCAAATTCCTGGTGGATGCGTTCATCTTCTGAAGAAACTTCAACACCTGGGGCTGCTCGGCCGGCACATTCGAAGAGACCGTCGTGAATGAGAAGGGCCGGCTACGATACATGCGGTTGGTCGCCATCAAGTCAGGAAATTCCGTGACACAGGGCCCACACCATGTGGCGTAGAAGTTCACCAGCAACAGCTTGCCGGTTGGGTTGTGTCGGAGTGCGGTTAGGACAGGCGCCGGCGCCAGTAAAACCGTTACCGGCTCTGAATCCGGAACCTCCTTCACCGCCTGGGCCGGCCCGATCCGCAAGGAGCACCCGGTCGCCGGAGTGGTGGCTACGGCAACGGGCTTATCTGCGAGTAAGGCATCGATGGCAGCGGCTGCATCATGCGAGGTCTTCGGTCCTTCCGCGGGATCATCGTCGATCCGGCCCGAGTAGCGCACTTTGCGATCCTTATCCAGAATGAACACCGAAGGAGCCACGGATGCGCCGAAAGCGGCAGCCGTGCTGCCGGTGTCTCCGTCATACAGATACGGGAACTGGAACTTGCGGTAGGTGGCGCGTTCCTTCATGTCCGCTAAGCTCTCCCCGACGTCAGACCACGCTAGGTCCTGCTCGGAAAAGGCCTCGGGATTGCTGGATTGAATGGCCACCACGGTCACGCCTTTGCCGGCATAATGCTCGGTAAGGCTGTTCAGCCGAGCTTCGTATAGTTGCGACTCCGTACAGTGGTTACACAGAAAGGCGACCACAAGGACCTTGCTGTCCTTCCAGTCGACCGAGTTGTGGAGGGCGCCGTCTGTCCCCATCAGACTGAAGCTGGGGGCAGGACTGCCAATGGCGAGAGGCGCGATCGCCGTCTGCGCCACACCGGCAGCCGGAACGAGAAGCGCGATGATCATTAACGCGTAAGCCATACGGACCACAAGAACTGTCTTTGACGACCTGCCCTTATGCATCCCAGGTTTTCTGAAACGGGAGCGGCTTGCCAGTCGCTTTGCCTGAGCAGCGACACAAGCCCTACTTGGAGGGCTCGCTTTCATATCGGTTTCTCTTGTCATGCTATCATTACAGGTACCAAGTCTAGCAAGGGATTGCAAGTGCGTCAATTAGCTTCTGAAAGTGCGCACAGCCTTGCAGCCTTTTGACGAATGCCGGAATCGAAAGGTCGATGAACGAAGGGCGAGTGCTGCAGCAGCCGTAATTTGGATTTGCACAAGGCGCAGTTGGAGTGCCTTCCGTTCCCTATCTAAGGTGAGCTCTCGCTAGGTGACCGAATTCGCCACAACCTTGACTGTCTGTCCTGTCCGCGCCGATTTCAGGGCTGCATCGAGGACAGCCATCTCCTTCACGCCATCTGCAAAATTCGGCTGTACCTTAACTCCCGAACCGATGGCGTTGAGAAAGTCCGCCATGGCGTTGGTGAATGTATGGTCGTATCCAATAATGTGTCCCGGCGGCCACCATGCCTCAAGGTATGGGTGAACAGTCTCGGTCACCAGAATTTTGCGAAAACCCTGGACGTGCTCGGGGTCTTCGTTCGAGAAAAAGTTGAGTTCGTTCATTCTCTCCAGGTCGAATGTGATACTTCCTTTGCTTCCGTAGATCTCAAAGGTGTTGTAGTTCTTCCTGCCGGGAGCAAAGCGAGAAGCCTCGAAAGAGCCCAATACCCCATTCTCGAACCGAGCCAGTATGAAGGCCGCATCCTCGACAGTCACTGCTCCCTTAGCGCGAGTTTCCGTCAACCGCCCCGCTTCAAAAGCGCCGCTACTCCCTTCCGCTGGTAGAGGTCGATTCTTGACGAACTGCGCAGTCTGGGCCGTCACCTCCGTGATCTCGCCCACCAGGAACCGAGCCAGGTCAACGAGGTGAGAATTCAGGTCCGCGTTTGGACCGGATCCGGCCGTTTCCTCGCGCAGGTGCCAGGTAAGGGGAAACTCCGGATCCACGATCCAGCTTTGCAGATACGCTGAGCGCCAGTGGAACAATTGACCCAGCCGGCCCTCCTCGATAATCCTTTTGGCGAGCGCGACCGCGGGACATCTGCGGTAATTATGGTTGAGGTAGTGCACGATTCCGGCCTTTTCGGCCGCGTCATACATTTCTACCCCCTGCTGGTGCGATAGGCCAATGGGCTTTTCGCAGAAGACGTGCTTGCCAGCCTTCGCCGCTTCGATGGCGATGTCGTGATGGAGGTAAGTAGGGGCGGCGATGTCCACGATGTCAACATCTGGGTTATTCACTGTCTCCAGCCAATCCGACGAAATTGACTCCCATCCCCAGCGGTTGGCAAAACTTTCGAGCGAGCCTCCTGGGCGGCCACACGCCACTTTCAGTACGGGCTCAAACGGCACGTCGAAGAAGCGATGCACCCGTGACCATGAACTACTGTGCGCTTTACCCATGAATTTGGCGCCAATGATGGCCACATTCAGTTTCTTCATCGCCTTTTCCTCGGGTCAGACAGTCGTTCGGGCACTTTCCATCTCCGCGGCTGCTGCGATTTTCTTCAACTCGCGGATGCTCTGCGCAACTGCCCCATCCTCATCTCCGTGGTAGTCGGGATGGAGAAAGTCGATTTCAACCGCCAGGAACCCTTGATACCCCACGCGCGCGAGCAAGCTTGCCAATTTTAAGTTGTCAACAATGCCGTCTCCGACCGGCGTGCAGGAGAAGAAATACCACTCGTCCGCCGCTACGCCCTTTTGCGGCTTCAAATCCTTGATATGAGTTGCGTAGACGTGCTTTGCCAGCTTCTCCATTCCCTTGATTGGATCATCGAGCAACCGCACAAAATTGCCGGTGTCGAAGTTGATCCCCAGAAAAGGAGAATCAACCGCCGTGATCAGGCTTAGCATTTCGTCTGAGTTGAAATCAATGTGGTTTTCGACCGCCAGGCGGACACCACTTTTTTCGGCGACCTTAACGGCTTCGGAGAACATCCGAGTCAACCGTTCGAGCTGCGGCTGATGTGGTTGATTGCGAAACATGAGGCTGCTGCCGACGACCCGCATCACGTCCGCTCCGATTGCCTTGGCGCGCTCAATACTGGCCACCATGTCGTCGTAGGCAGGTTCATTCAGCCCGCCTTCTAGACCGTCCGGATGTCCCCACGCGTATACCCGATCGAACCCGAACCCGTCCAACAGCTTTTTAATGCCGGCCAGGTAACTTGAGTCGAAGCGGGGGAAGAAGCAGGACTCCAGAGACACGCCGTCTACATCAAGTTCCCTGGCCCGGGAAAGAAAATCCTCGAGCGTAAGGCGCCGCTGCGGCGCAGGCTGCTGGGGATAGACTTCTCCGAAAAAGCGATGGTAGCAATAACTGTCAATTCCAACTTTCACCTTTGATCCTCCGCTAGAGAGCCTCGATCGAAAAATCGAGGATATTCCCAATCATCTGAATATCGGATTGGTTGTGGCCGGTTGTGAGCAGGTAGTGATGCGAAGCAAGCGAGCGCACGAAAGCAGGGCCGTTCTTAACCCGGATCACGGCTCCATTTCTGCAGTCAGAATCCGGGTACTGGGCATAGCTTTCCAGTCCTCCCTCAGCAACGCTCATCACATCGAGTTTGGGATGCAATTTGGACAGAGTGATGGGACCCTCTGGAAGCCGTGCGTCAATCGCCGTCGCGTTATCATTCACGATCGCCAACACCTTCGGTTTCAGGTTCCATTCCGTGGAGAACGACTGCGGCACCACACCAAGATATCCGCAATGCGCCACCAGGATGCAGTTTTCCGGCTCGGGTACGGCCGGAAAAGAGGGTATCCGCTCATGTTTAAGTGCCGCCTGGCCCAGGATGAAGGGATATAAGTTGGTCATCATGATCGGCACGTCCAGAGACCGGTGCAAGATAAGCTTGGTCAGCATCGCAATCGTATCCGCTTCGCATCCCCATATCAGCTTCTCCTCCTCATACAAAAGATTCCATGCGAGACAAGGGGTCGTGTCGGAGAAATGGGATTCGTTGAGGCAGTTCATGCCGGCGGCCTGAATGGTAGAATCCGCATCCAGTTCTCGCTTCACAGCCAGGTAGAGCTTGAGCGCGCTCAGATAACCGCGCGACGATACTCCTTGCAGCGGAACTTTTCGCGCGTCGGCGGCGGCCTGCGCTTCCGCGTCCCCGATCGCCTGGGCGGATTCGCCGAGTTCGCGAAAACTTTTTCGCACGATCTCGACGCCGAACTTTTCGCAGATCCGCTGCGTGCACTCGTCTTCCCACCAATAAAATCTTTTGAAGATGCTGGCCTGGAAGCCTGCGCCGGGATTGTCCTGAAAGACCAGAAACTTCGATTTGCGCAGCTGGCGCTTTACTCCCAATGCCCGGAAAATTTTCCTGGCCTGCTCGAGATTGCTGGGCGCAAGCGAAGCGATTCCTTCCGACCGCATGTAGGCAGCAATTTCCCAGTCCCACATAGAGACGGTTCCGAACTCCGAAGTGATGATCAGCAGGGGGATCCGGATCGCTTTCAGCTCTTGTATATTGCGATAGGCCGCGCCCAGGACCTGAGGCAGAACGACTGCGTCGGCCGATTGGGGCACGACAGATCCGAGACGGACAGGCTCCAGAAAATCCGCCACATCATCGAACAGGCGATGCAGCGTAGCAACTTGTCGAGTAAATTCTTCTTCTGGCTCCGCGCTGAAGTAAACCGGCAAGAGAGCTGGTTTCTCAATCCGATCTTTCATAAAGGACCCCTGGTCGTCTCTTGTCTGCGATCGCCCGAAAGGAGCCCCGCCGGCACCGGGGGGCGGATCACTTCGGCGATCGCGGCCAGACGATTGAAAGAAGCTTCATCAAGCTGAATGTCCAGCGCCTGTGCGATCACCTGTGTCCAACCGTGGAGGAAGTAAACCCAACCATCTTCGACGGTGAGGTTTCGCTTCTCGCGCTGGGCTAGCGCCTGGTGCATAAACTGGAGTTCACCACGGTAGTTCAACTCCCAGGCAACACCGTTGATGGGGAAGTTGCCGGCATCGGTGATCGGCGATCCGGGCAAGTCCTTGCCCATTCCCGTAGCATTGATCACCAGCGACGCAGGAGGGAGCACCTCCATCAATGCGTCGTTGAGCCGCGGATCCTGTTGGCAGTAGTAGTCGAAAACAATATCCAGCCCCAGGGTTTCTGCCATCCGGCGGAGCTCCTCAATTCTTCCTGGAGAACGGTTAACGATCACCATTCTTTGTGGACGATCGCCTGCTTCTGTGGAGCGGCTGAAATGCAATATCAGGGCGGTGGCGGAACCTCCCGCGCCGAATGAGAGCACATGTCCACCCGTGCGAGCAAAATATTTGGGACCGAGGAGAGCGTCAAGACTCATCCCGCCAGTGATCGGGTCTTTCGCGTGGCCTTCCAGCCGCCCCTCTCGTTTCGAAATGCACGAAATCTCGCCGCACTGCACCGCGAGCGGGTCTAGATAGTCGAACAGGTCGCGAGCAGCGTGTAGCAGATTGATCTTGTGCGCCGTGACCAGTGCTCCGACGCAGGCAGGATCTTCCTTGATTAACCGGACAGCGCGGCGATAGTTTTCAGGATCGTCGTGCAGCTTGAGATCCATTCCTTCGAGCGAAACATCTGATCTCCCCAGTTCCTTCATCCACAACGGAAAGACTTTCATGATAGAAGACTGGCGCGTGGTCACGCCGAGGAAATACATGCGTTTGGGTTCCTGCGAATAGGAAAGCCTCATGCTGACGCTCCCTGGGTAAGTACGGGATAAAGTGGGGCTTCCCCGCGAAGAACCGAGATGCAGTCCCGCAGTGATTGCCACCCCATGCCGTCGGCTGCGCCATCGGTATGGGCCCCACAGTGTGGTGTTGCAATTAACCGCGGGTGAGAACGGAGAGGGCTGTCTTCCGGCGGCGGCTCGTGAGTGTACACATCCAACGCGGCACCTCCGAGTTGGCCCGAGTCGAGGGCCGCCAGTATTGCTGGTTCGTCGATCAGTTCCCCGCGAGCAGCGTTGACGACGCAGGCTCCCCGCTTCATGCGGGAAAGAAATTCCGCGTTGACCATGTGTCGCGTCTCGGCCATGAGGGGGGCGTGCAACGACAGGAAATCTGCCTCGCGGAGCAGTTCTTCCATCTCCACCAGGCGCACGTCTAACAAGAGCGCCAGCTTCTTGTCTGCGAAGGGATCGAAGGCCAGGATAGTCGCTTGCCAGGGCTGGAGTCTGCGAGCCACTTCCTTGCCGACCGATCCAAATCCGATTAGACCAATGACTTTCCCCGCCAGCACCTTACCCTGAAGGCGCGGCCATTTTCCGTCGCGAACGGACGCGGACGATTGGGGAATCGATCGCGCCAACGAAAGCAATAAACCAATGGTTAGCTCGGCCACGGAAACGGAGTTAGCGGTCGGGGTATTGGTCACGGTGATCTTTTTTTTCGCCGCCGCACCCAGGTCCACGTTGTCCACCCCCACTCCGTAACGTGCGATCACTTTGAGCCTGTCGGCCGACTCGAGCGCCGCGTAGTCAATGCGGTCCAGCCCCGCGATAAGCCCATCGCAACCGGGCAACTCCTGTTGCAACTCATCCGACGTGAGCGGGCGCCCCCGCCGGTTGTAGATCACCTCGCTCACTGTCGTCTCCAACTCCTGACAAAGCCGCTTGTCATACAGTCCGAAGGTCGTAGGGGTCACAAGAACCCGGCATGTCTTTAGGTCCGGCCCCATTGAACGTCGCTTCCTTTATCCAGTGCATTCGTGTTGTCAACCATTGTCGGAATACCGTTCTGTTCCAGAAGCCGCTTGCGGAAGCCGACAGAGTCAATGGTGGCGTAATCGTGTCCGGCATTCCCCGGATAAACGAAGAATGTAATCAGATCCTCTTCGCCCGTATTGATGGAACGATGCGCCCAATAGGGAGGCACATAGGTCACATGACCCGGACGGAGTTCTTCGAGACTAGTTTCCCCCGCCTCGTTCTCCATCAACAGAGCACCTTTCCCTTGTAAGCAGTAGTAGATTTCCGCGGTATCGCGGACCTGGTGGTAGTGGCCCTTGGTCATAAAGTATTCATTGCCGACGCGCCCCGGATGAAGAATGGACAAGCCGCTCAACAACTCGCCCGCGGCCTCCGGGCGGCGGTTCTCGTAGACCTCGTACACCAATGGATCGCCCGCATCCACCATCGCCTGAAAGGCTCTTTGATCCGCGAATTTGTTCCGCAGGGCGGAGAGTCGACGCTCGATATGGCTGTCGAAAGACGAGTGATTGCCATTCAGCGGGAAAACCGGGTATGCGTATGGTCGAGATCTCACAAATCCTCCTTGCCGCGATTATGTAGAGCAACTTTGAGTACGCTACCCGCGCGCACGGCACCGATCGCTTCGGTGGCGCGATCCAGACTGTAGCGGGCGCTAATCAATGGAGCGAGATCAACCACGCCTGAACTGATCATCTCGAGCGATCGCCGGCAGTCGTCAGTGCTGCAACCAGTCGTGCCGGTGACGATCAGTTCCTTGTAATGAATCAGGTTCGCATCCAGCGAGATTGTGGGCTCCTTGCTCGGAAGACCGGCAAACAGGTTGACTCGGCCCCTAATTGCCGCCAATGCAGGAGCTTCTTCGGCCGCTTCGCGCACTCCGGTGGCAACCACGATCAGGTCGGCTCCGCGTCCTTCTGTCTCCGCGGCGATTACATTCCGGAGAGTTTCCTCAAGAATGTTCACGACCCGGTCTGCGCCTGCCGCCATGGCCATCTGCAGGCGTTCCGGCGATTTTCCGCTCACCACGATCTTTTTGACTCCGGCCGCCCTCGCAGCAATCACGTGCATGATCCCGATGGGGCCGGGACCCATGATCAGCAGGACGTCCTCGCTGCCAATCCTTAGCGCGTCCTGGCCATGGAGCACACAAGCAAACGGCTCGGCCAGAGCGATCTCCGCGCCATCCAGAGACGGATCGAAAGGAATCAGGTTGTCCTGCTCGAGAAATGCCGCCGGCACTTTGATAAATTCCGCGAATGCGCCGTCCATCGTTATACCGAGCGCGGAGTAGTCTGCACACAGATTGTTCTGGCCGCGCCGGCACTGGAGGCAGTGCCCACAACCGATGTTCGGGGCCACGAACACGCGTTGCCCGACCTGATAACGGCCGTTGACTCCGCTGCCAAGCTCAGCGATGGTAGCTACTACTTCATGGCCGGGCACACGTACCGTGCCTGGGCCGTACTTACGGTGAGCACCCCGGATAATGCGCAAATCCGTTGCGCAGATGCTCGCATATTCCATCCGCAACACGATCTCTCCGGCGGCCGCTGAGGGCGTGGGCCATTGCTCCACTCTCAGATCTTCGGGGCCGTGGTACACCGCCGCTATCATCGATTTCGCTCCCCGACAGCGGCGACCGCATCGAGTACTTCCGCGATGCGCACACTGCGCTCTTCCCGGAAAGACCGGGTGGCGGCGAGAACCCCGGCCACTGCCCAGCGACCGTCAAGCCCGCTCACAGAGGGCTGAGATCCGTTGCGAATACATCCCAGGAAATGCTTCATCTCCCGCACATACGCCGAGCCGAAACGCTCCGGCCAAGAGCGATAGATAGGCGTCACAAGCCCGCGCTCGCGATCCGTGCAGACCACCACGGATTGTCCGCGAACGTCTCCGATCTGCAACAGCCCCTTCTCTCCGACGATCTCAACCCGTGCGTCGTAACCGTAATCGCAGGGACAAATGCCGGAGATTGCACCCAGTGCACCGCTCTCGAAGCGAACGCTTACCAACGCTGTGTCGTAGAAATGCGGAGTATCTACGCCGTGCTTTTGACCCTTGAAGTTGGAAACCTCGGCGTAGACCCGTTCCGGGTTGGAGCCTGCAAGCCAGCGAACCGCGTCCCAATCGTGGCTGTTTACTTCCGCCAGCATCCCGTTCGAGGTTTGCAAGTCGCGAGCCCAGGCTGGAGGTAATCCTGGCCCATGAGTCAACGACTTGATCATCATGGGCTGACCAATCTCTCCCGCTTCGATGCGGGCGGCCGCCGCTTGAAAATCCGGATCGAAACGCCGCATGAAGCCAAGTTGCAGAAGCACTTTGTTTAGTTCCGCAGTGGCGATCATTTCGTCACACTCTTCGATGGTCAGCGCCATCGGTTTCTCGCAGAAGATGTGCTTTCCGCGGGTGGCCGCGAGGGCGGCCAGTTCCCTGTGTGTGAAAGTGGGAGTGGTGATGACAACCGCGTCGAACGCAACGCGGTCGATGGCCTCGTCGAGTGAGTTGAATTTAGACTCGACGCCGAAACGGCCGGCAGACTTCTCCAGGGCGGCGGAGTTGGGGTCTACGAGGGCGACGAGTTTGCCCTCGGGCACGTGCTGTACCAGTGATTCAGCGTGCACCTGACCGGCACGACCAGCCCCTACCAGGCAAACTCTAATTGCGTTTGTCATAAGTCTCGAATCCTGTCTTGAGTCTTTGCTGCCAGCACAAATAACGCTCCAGGGTAGCGTCATAGGTAGCGCGTAGGGCTGGATCTGGCGATAACAGCTTTCCCGCCAAGGGAGCCAGGGCGGTCGCGGTCCCGGCCAGGTCGGTGATCAATCCGGAAGCCTTGCCCACGATCATTGCACTTCCCCAGGTTGCGCATTCTTTGCGCCCTAGTTGTGCGTACGGAACGGAAAGAATATCGGACTTGATCTGATTCCAGGTTTCGCTTTTTGCTCCTCCGCCGATCACCCGTGCTTCCACCAAGTTCAATTCGGGAGAAAGCCCGCGGAGGATCCGGAGATACCAGGCATACTCATAGCCAATGCTTTCGAGGATCGCGCGAAAAAAGTGTTTCCGCGTGTGCGCCCATGAGAAGCCAATCCAGGCCCCCCTCATCTCCGGTCCA
>Ga0182024_10012288_pt1 | contig 16970 bp, 15 predicted proteins | sample P32metaG_FD_120480 | JGI IMG/M metagenome (GOLD analysis project Ga0182024, IMG submission 120480) | Permafrost microbial communities from Stordalen Mire, Sweden - P3-2 metaG (Illumina Assembly) | ecosystem: Environmental > Terrestrial > Soil > Wetlands > Permafrost | place: Sweden: Stordalen...
CCTGATTTTGGCCGGTATAGGGCATCTAACATTTTCAAGACGTGCATTCCAGGCACAAGTGCCTTCGTGGCTACCGATGAGTCCTGATTTGGTTGTCTTTTTATCCGGCATTGTCGAAATACTGCTGGGTGCTTCCCTGATCTTTCTCGTGAAACAACGGATTCAATTAGGCTGGATCGTGGCTGTTTTTTTTATTTTAATTTTTTCCGTAAATATCGCCCAATTGACTGAACACAGAGATTCTTTTGGATTAGACTCTGACCTGAAACGCTGGCTTCGGTTACCGTTTCAATTCGTTCTCATCTTCCTGGCGTTGTGGTCTACAGGTGCATGGCAGAAATGGCGTCGCAGACAAAGCTAGCAAGAAATATAAATTCATAAATTATAGGATTTTAATGGGACTTCATAATTCCTTTCCTGTGATATTTGACAAGTGTTTTGGGAGACATGCCTCCGAGTAAACTGATGCAATCGCGCTCCTTTAATTTTTTTATACAGGAAACTTTCAAATGACAATACTGGCAATGCGGGTTGCGGTAAAAAGGCGGACGGATAAGGGAAAGTAAGGGACGGGAGGGTTCCCGCTTCGTTCGCTATTTATTATTTCTTCCCCCCATTCATTAACCCCGGCAAATTCTCTTCCATATATCTCTTTGCATCAGCCCTTGTTTTTATGGTCCCTGTAAAATCGTCCAGCATTTGATATTTATTTCCTTCCACTTGCTCTTGCTCCAATTTCGCTTTTAAAACAACGTATAAGAATCCGGGCAGGTTCGCCGATGGCCCCGGCTGTGTAACGGTAGATCTTATTATCTCTCTTTGTCTGCTTGTTTTTTTTTGTTCGAAAGATTTCTGTTTCGGGTATAATAGTTGTTGAATTTTAATTAAAGAAATATTTGTTACCTCTTCACCGTAACTGAATTCTTACACTCTTTTTGGGGATGAGATTATTTGTCTCAGGTTGTCTTTATTTCGGATAAGTCAATTTCAGACGTTACCGAAAATTGTTTAATTTCGGATACTTCAAAACTGTGTGCTTCCGGGCCAATTTCAGCATCTAACTCGGAACTCATATTTTTTAGCTAACATCTGCTCAGAAATACTTACCCACACTACTTATTGATACATAATTGGTATTCAATATAATATGTGTGGATTAAAGCGGTAAAAAGGAATTTTATTAGATTAAGCAATAGCTTAATTTTGTTATAATTTAGCAATAGCTTAATTTTGAAAAGAATATGTCACATAGTAGCTACATCACCTGACGGACGAAGAGCTATTTGTATGGACAAAGTCAATATGCCAGAGATCAGGGCATTCATTAGTCAGTCAGATCGCTATCGTAAAAAATGGCTACATATCGTAGAGCTGATCATGGGAGGGCATAAAAATCGCCAGTTATACGATAAGGAAGAAATTAACGCCAAATGCAAAGGCGTGACCGCTATGAAATTTTTTAAGGGGCAGGAAAATGATCGGATATACTGTAGGGAGCAAAGTACTTCGGAAGGCCTTTTTATTATCGTAACGGCGATTGTCTATGAGGGAAAGAAAACGCAGAAAGTAAGTAAAAAAGAGATTCCAATCATCGAAAAAATAGGTCAATATGAATATGAAATCGAAAAATTATAAAGTAGAGACCGGGTTTGAAGATTTATTTACTATTTCCGATAAGGAAGAGAAAATTGAACATCGGGCGCAAATGATCAGCTACAGGATCCTGAGCGAAGTCGAAAAGATTTGTGAGGAGAAGAATATTAATATGAAAGAACTGGCAAAGTTGGTGGACACATCAGCCAGCTATGTTACCCAGTTATTCCGGGGGTACAGGCAAGTAAATACAATGTTTATGGCAAAGTTCGAAGAAGCCATGAAAATGTTTTTTGAGTTTAGTGTGAAGCTTGAGAAAGAGCAACATGACGAGAATTTCAGAATGCAGATGACTGCAGATAAATTGACGCAATTAAGGAATATCAATCCAGGATATAATTTTTATTATGTCCAACCTGGTGGATGCGTGAACAAGACAGAACAGTATCTCGCAAAAATGCAACAGGATTTGAAAACAAGTGGCCAACAAATCAATAAACAAGCAGTCTAATGAAACCGATTTCATCACCACTGAGAATTTTGGACTTTGCCGTGATGCGAATGGATTTTGAATTTATTCCGCCGGCAAATTCTGTGAGAAACGAGGGGTTGTTTGACCGCTATGAAGTGGATCTTGATTTTGATGTTTTCAAAAATGGCATACTCCAGATCGTGATGACGGTTGATATCAACACGGGCGAGAACCCGCAACCGGGTTATAAAATTTCGGCGGAGGTGGCCAGTCTGTTCAAATTTGATGGCTCAGCAAAGATATCCTCAGGCGAAAAAGAAAGTATGGAGGGTTTTTCGACCGTTTATATAGCCTTGAATAATCTCAGAGGCTTCATTTCCGGCTTCACCGCCAACGCACCCTTTGGAAGATATATTTTGCCGTCGATCGACCTGAATGATCTGATATTGAAAAAGAGAACGGAAGTGGAACAGTATACAAAGATAAAACGGGCTGAACAAAAAGAAAAAAAAGTGAAACAAGCAAAAACAAAAGTAAAAATGAAACAAAAATAAAAAAAAGAGACCCAACGTTCTGGTAAAACGAAAGGTCTCGGGATCCAGTTTGTGGATGAACTGAACCAGCGTAGAATGCATCCCAAAGATAAGGGTTGGAACTAAACAACCAACTTTAATTGCCCCTCTCTGGGGCAGGCTTCAGGAAGAAAACGCTTTTTTATCATCCTCCGGCTATAACGCCTCCTACTCCGCAAAATATTGGGGCGCTATTTATTAATTTAAAAGATTTGTTATGCCTTCTCTTGTCACTTACGATGTGCCGGAGAAACACGTCGAACTTAAAAAAAAATTGTTCAAATTGGGCTATTTAGCACAAATATCCACTCAATCCTGCCCAACATTCTATTTCCCAAACACGACCTTTTACCATTCCACAAAAACGCCCCTTCAAGCGAGAGAAGACGTCAAAGCAATTTGTAAAAAAATACAAATTGATCTTGAACGATGTGTTGCTACAATCTGGGATAGTTGGGCTGCAATCTGCGGACAACCTTTTAATAACCACTAAATAAAATATTATGCTAACGGATAAAAATCACTATTTGGACTGTGTTCTGAGGTCCCACAATGTTGAAAACAAGGATGGCCTAATGACTGGATGAACTCAATGTATTAGTACAATGGTGCTAATCTAGTATTAAGTTGGGGATTGTCAAATCCCGCATTTTATTTTCTTATTTCTAAAACTTATAAAATGACTGACACTTTAACTGCATGCATAAACTGCAGGGCTGAATTCGAATTTAAGGATAAGGTTTTCTATTGCCCCGCATGTATGATTCAAAACAGATGTAAAAATTGTGGGTCCACTTTGATTTTAGGAGCCAGGGGCTGTACAAAGTGTGGAACACCAGCGAACAACGCCATCATTCAGGATCAAGCAGTCAATAGAGTTGAATATGAACAGAAAGGTGATTCAAAAAAAATGACCGCTATTTTTACGAACAGTATTGGGGAGCAATTAGTTCACTCTTTTCAGGGATTGTTTGGAGTTCCGAATTCAAAAGGAATCTTAAATGGAAATCCGTTTTCTTCTAACAAAGGAGCTTTGCTAACAAATCGTTCCGGTAAGACCACCCAAGGAAAGCCTGACGTATTTGAGGATGCAGAACTGATTGATCAGGTTAGCGACGCCTCGATAAATGAGTCACTTCCTGAAATTTTTCGACCGGATGGTGAAAAATTAGTGCTAATAAACTCCCGCCTTAAACAGAGGGGCAAACGCGATAAAGGAATAAGAATCGCATTGCTGGGCATATACGCATATTCGCTTACTGAAAAAAAACAAGTTAATAGAAATATGATTAATGAGATCTTGGATCATGCCAAGGTAAATGACGGCAATTTTAGGAAATGGTTTTCAAATTGTGACGAAATAACAAAATTGGATGATGGATATCTTGAATTAAGTATGCCTGGAATAAATGCAGTCAAGGCCATTTTATCAGAATTTTCAGATTCAACTATTGAGAAAGGAAGTGTCGAATTCAGTCATCTTAGTGGAAAAGTCAAACACAAAAAAGTAGCTACCAGAGCTTTGACAAAAGATACTAATAAAAAAGTGCCTGGTACAATGTCCAAATCTTTAGGGAAGGCTTCACCCTTAAATCTTATTAATCAACTTATCCAAGAGTCTTTTTTCTCGAAAAAGAGGAAAATAGGAGAGGTTGTCCAACATCTTAAGGATAATAAAGCAACGTCAATTAGCAATGGAACTGCAGCAACTGTCTTGGCAAGGTTGATAAAGAGTAATAAATTAAAAAGAGAAAAAAATGGCGAAGCACAGTACGAATATTATCAATAAATCTTCTGTTTTACAAGGCGCTTTGCATAATATCAATTCAAAATTTAGGTCTAGAATTATCCAAACATACTTAGAACTAAAACAAAGAATGGCTAAATCGTTCTATTCGAATGAATTTGATAGTTCGGGAGTAAGTTCGGGAAAATTCTGCGAGACGGTTTTTAGATTTTTGGAATTTGAATTGAAACAAGGCGTATTTATCCCATTTGGAAAAGCTATTCCAAATCTTACCGCTGAACTGACAAAGATTGAGCAGCTTCCAAAAGTCAATGGTCACGATTCACTAAGACTGATTATTCCAAGAGCGATTGCCTTTGTCTACACGTTAAGGAACAAAAGAGGGATAGGTCACGTAGGGGGCGATGTTGAGGCAAATGCAATCGATTCCGCCACTATTGTTAAGGGGGCAGATTGGATTTTAGCCGAGCTGATCAGAATTTATCATAGTTTGTCTTTAGAAGAAGCTCAAAGCTTGATCAACTCAATTAATACGAGATCTATTCCTGATGTATGGGAGATAAATGGTAAAAAGCGGATTCTAAAAAAGGGTCTAGATTTTAAATCTAAAGTATTATTACTTGCGTATACCGATCTTGAAAATGGAGTTGCTGTAGAAGATTTGTTTGATTGGGCAGGCCACAGCAATCTGTCAATGTTCAAAAGCTCGGTTTTAAAAGCGCTTCACAAGGAGTCGCTTATTGAATATGATCTTGTATTAGAGTATGTTCATATTTCTCCACTCGGTATAAAAAATGTTGAAGAAGAGGTGCTTAATGGATAAATTTAAAAAATTTTAAGAAAGAAAACATACCTATTCATTTTTCCTTACCCAATTATTAATTCATACAAACGCCGCAATGGATATATTAGACAAAAATGGATATAATCTTAGAAATCTAGCCAAGATTAATATTATATTAGGAAAGAATGGATGTGGTAAAAGCACTGCACTAAAGGCTGTGGAAACAGTATTATCAAATGAGGCTGGAAAATATAAATATATTACTCCTGAAAGGGGCGGGAATTTAAAATATGACCCTAATTTGGATCAAAATATTATAAACAATGGTCAAGGTTGGATTGCTGGAATGATGAGAAATAATCAGTATCAGCAATTCAGGCAACAAAGCGTACAACAGTATAGAAAATTAGAAATAGCCATCCTAAAAGAAATTGAAAAAGTGCCATCCCGAAGGAATGATCATACGTATACTTTTGAGACAACAATTCAATCGATAAATGAGTTGCTTGAAAATATTGAAATAAGGAGAACGGAAAACGATTTTGATATTTATAAAAAAATTACAGGGGAAAAAATAGACAACGCGGGAATTAGCAGCGGAGAATCAGAATTAATATCATTAGCTATTGAATGCTTATATTTTGAAAAAAATGTCGTAAATGGTCAAAGTAATATAATCTTCATGGACGAACCTGATGTTCACCTACATCCTGATTTACAAATAAAATTTTCAAAATTTATGAAAGATCTGGTTAGCGGGAGCAATTTTAGCATAATTATAGCTACACATAGTACTGCATTTCTTGGGGCATTGACTGATTATCCGGATGCGCGAATTGCCTTTATGCATAACGGGCAAAAAAATTTTGACTTTAAAGAGATAAATGAAACCTACTCTAGAATATTGCCAATCTTTGGAGCACACCCTTTATCCAATCTATTTAATGAGTCACCGGTTTTTCTTGTGGAAGGGGAAGACGATGTGAGGATTTGGCAACAAGCAATTCGAAGTTCGATGAGTAAATTAAAATTGTATCCATGCGCTGTAGATTCGATAGACAATTTGAATCGTTATGAAAGCGAAGTAATAGAGATTATCAATGCAGTCTATGATCATGCTAAGGGATACTCTTTTAGAGATAGAGATGATGATTCAGGCGAACTCAGTGACAGACCTCCTATTATGAGATTTCGGTTGAGTTGTAGAAATGCTGAGAATTTAATCGTCACTGATGAGGTTCTCGCTAATTTAGACACAAATTGGGGAGAAATTGAATCAAGGATCGAGAACTGGATTACTTCTAATTCAACACATCTGAAATATCAGGATATGCTTGGATTTAAAAACGGGGGGTTTCAACGAAAAACACATCATTTAAAGGAAGTAAGAAATGTTATTATTGGATTGTCCAATTCTAATAAACCATGGGAGATCGCGGTAGGTCAAGTGATAGGAAAATTAAAACTGGGCAATGTAGAAATTGATATGTCTAATGACAAAATAGGCAATTATCTGGGCTCCAAAATAATAGCAGAATTATTTTGAAATTAGTCTACCCATAATTTTATAACTTAAATATTATATAAGTATAGCTGTCGGGAATTTCATTTCTTTTGAGCTCGTATTTGAAAAAACTAGCCTGTAAATATTGCCAATTCGATGTTCAATTTTCTTAAGATAAGTGACGGTAATCTTTCGTAAAGTTCGCGATCCGCGAATTTGCCCAAGTCAATCCACCATTTATTGGGTTAAGCTATTAATTGAACTTCAAATATCATTATGGTAACCATGCAACCTTAGTTAAGTTGTTGATAATAGGTCAAGATTCATGGGAAGCATCTATATACAACAAAGTGTAAGCATAGTGCCGCCGATCAGTTACAGAGTTACCCGTTTCCAAATTCCCTACACGAATAAGTCCAACCTCATTAGGAGATCCAGCCTGCGAAGCATCCTCCCAAAACAGGGGCTTTGCGGAAGCCCAGCCAGTGCGTCCAGCGCAAAACACTCGTTTTGGGAGGATGCTTCGCCGGCGCACTAACTCAAACGGATTGCTCTATCCCCCCTTCCTCCAACCCCCCGGCGCCACTCCAAACCTCTTCCTAAACGCCGCCGTAAAATTTGCTTGCTCTGCATACCCGCAAGCCTCCGCAATATCCTGAATACCCAAATCTGATTCTGCTAAGAGCTTCTTTCCATACTCCAACCTCAATCCCTGTCCATATTCAAAAATGGTTTTACCATATAACTGCTTAAACCCATCCTGCAAAGTCTTAGCATTAGTCCCCACTTTTCGGGCAAGCTTACCTATAGAATAATGATGACTCAGATCTGAACCCAGCAACGCCTTTACCTCCGCTGCTTTCTCCAGTGCAAAAGGACTAATAGGTTTTTTCACTTTTCCAGGATCAGTGACTGTCTTCTCTGAAGACGATATCTGCAACCCCCCCTCGGCCGGCCCCATATTTAGGCCTCCATAATCTTCATCAATCCGACGACCACCTGACCCGCCGCCGATCCCCAACCTTTGACCTCCTGGCGCTGGCCCCGACGCTGACCTCCCCGCCTGCAATCCCTCCTCACCCGAAGCCAACCCGGGGATACCCGCATCCATCCCCAACTTTCGCCCTGCCAACACAACTCCAGCCCTCAACCTAAAAGCATTCACCTTAATCTTAACCTGATACCCGCATAACCTCCTAATCATTTTCCTCTCCTCCATGGCCGCGTCCCACCCATTCCTCCACGACCCGCGCCCGGCCCCCTCCTCCAGAGCATGGCCCCGACCCCTTCCTCCACAACCCGGGCCCAACCCCTTCCATTTTTTTAAATGCAAATGAAAAATTGGATGACTCCCGGTAACCGCATAACTCCGCGATCCTTTGAAGATTGAGATCCGTCGTTTTCAGCAACTCCTTGGCCTGGGCCATTCTTAAATCCTGGATATAATCAAAAATGGTTTTTCCGTAAACGGATTTGAAGCAGTCCTGCAGGGTCCGGCTGTTCATACAGGTTTTGCGGGAGAGTTGCCGGATGGTTATTCGCTGGCTGAGGTCGACCGTGAGCTGTGTCACCGCTTCGCGGATTCTTTGAATGGTATGTTTGGAATAAGGATTCATGGCATATTTATTTCCGCCCGGACCTGGCGAGGAGCCGGACCGCTCAATGGGGCTGGCCCTCAGCCGTTCGTTTTATCTGCTGCAAATATGCGCTGCTTGCAAAGCCTTTATTCAATAGTTCATCCGGAGTTGGGGAAAATAAATCAAAAAAAGATGATCAGGCGTATTCGTGTAATTCAGTAAGTGTTTACCATTAGCCGGTTTAAAAAAATCTAAAAATCTTAAAATGTTCATCACAGATTTTGATTCATAAACCGGGAACTTTTCAATTCTCAATCGTCTTAGGCAGAACTTAAACCTTATCCTTGATTCTTGCTTTTCATCCAACGCATCCGGAGATTCCGGGAGAGGAGCACACTGTCCCGGTTGATTGGTTGCGCTTTGTTTCCCCTTGGTCCAAGCCCAGGTTTAGACGACATGAATTTGGTTCGACCCTGATCCAGGAACTGATCACGCCGGCATTCAAAATCTTTATTTGGAGACTGGATATTCAGCAGGCCGTCCGCCTTTTCCCTGCGGCTGAAAAACCAACCATTGCCTTACAGTTTACTCTTGAAGGAAATATTCCCTGCAAGCTCACGGGCTTTGGAGATAAGCTTTTGGAAAAGGGAAACTTTGAAATGTTTTATATCCCGATTGGTTATAACGAAGCGTGGTTTGAACCGGGACAGTATGAATCGCTACATATTGAACTGAAACCTCATTACCTGGAGGAGCTTACCGCCGTCCGCCCGGAGATAAAGGACCTGGTATTCCGCTTGCAGGCCGCCAGCTCCAGGGGATTGCCATTGGCTGTAGCGCATATGAATTACATAACGGCCGCCATAATTCAAAACCTCAAGACATGTGATAAAAAAGGGGCGGCACTTCAACTGGAAATGCAAAAGTACATTCTCGAACTGCTCTGTGAATACCTCTCGGCCATTCTACAAAATGAGGAGGATGAGAAAAGAATAAATATTCCGCACAAGGATCTCATGATTAGGATCAGGGATCACATTCTTTCATCTCCCAATGTGCATAATCATACGCTGGAGAAACTCGCCAGGCATTTTAGAATTAACGAGACAATGCTGAAGAGGGAGTTTAAGGCACTATATGAGATCAGTGTTTCGGAATACGTGCGTGCCCGAGTGCTGGAGCGCGCTCATTATCTGCTGACGACTACAAGAAGATCTGTGGAGGATATTGCGGAGGAAGTGGGGTATGCCTGGCGGCCGGCTTTTGAAGAGGCTTTTAAGAAACAGTATCATTATTCCCCTTCAGGTTTGCGTAGTGATCTGAATTCATAAAAAGAATATGACCGGATTCGTGTAGTGGCTAAATACTAACCAGTATACCTTGGATCATTGATTATTGCAAAATGAGAAAAGAAACTGTGTATGAAATTATTGCCATAGCACTTATTTGTTTATTTGTATACACGGGCTTAAGCAAATTAATAAACTTCAGCACTTTTAATTTTCAATTAGGACAATCACCCTATGTCAATCATATTGCAAATTTTGTTTCATGGTCAATCCCAACTGCTGAATTAATAACGACCCTATTATTGGTATTTAAGCGAACGCGTTTGGTTGGATTTTATCTATCTTTTGCTTTGATGTTTTTATTTACCGGGTATATCTATTTAATGCTGCACTACAGTTATTTCCTGCCCTGCTCATGCGGAGGAATTCTGGCCAGCATGTCCTGGAAACAGCATTTATACTTTGATGCGTTCTTTACGTTTTTATCCCTCTTTGGTATTTTAGTTCCTGGGCCAATGCTTAAAATCCCTAAAACAGTTTTATCATGAAAGGAAAGCTAATTACCATTGCTGTTATAGCTACTTTGGCAATTTTTGGACTAACAATCCTGTATGGAGCCGAGGATAACCCGAATAAGCATAAGAATGGATTTCAAAGAAAATTTATTGCAAATGCGATAACAAGAATTAAAGTAGCACCATTTGAAAATGCAGTCTACCAGCTTTGCGGAACAAATGGGGGATTATTATACTTAAGTGGTCAAATTCCCGGTTTGGTTTACGTAGCCGATCGACAATTGAGCCGGATATATACAGTTCAGTTGCCATTGCCAAAAATACCAAACCTGGCGCCGGTCTTTTACACCGTAGTCTGCTTTCCGGACATCTTCATTCTGGGTGGCAATATTAAAATCATCATTTCAGGAAATTTACTGACTAAGAAATATACCATTCATAATCTGAATACGGGTCCTTTCGGAAACGTGAGTGTGGCCGGGAACAATAATTTTATTCTCAGGGATATAGATACCCTGACCTACAATGCTCTTTTTAAAAAGGTGAATAGGCGAGGAGAAGTACAACAAGCAGAAAAAGGTATTTCAGAAAGATTGCATGATTTTGGATTTTTGGATTATGGCAAGTTGACTTATGACTCTACTACCCACTTATTCGTGTATGTAAGCCGTTATAGTAACCGAATTACCTGTTTCGATTCCAGTTTGACGGTACAGTATATCAGTCGTACCATTGACACATCCTCGCATCCTAAAATAAATATTGCTAAGGAGCAGGGTTCAGTCACTATTAAAACGCCTCCCTTCACCGTCAATCAAGACGCTTGTTCTAGTCAGGGACAGCTCTTTGTGCATTCCGGGCTGAAAGCAGATGATGAAAATACGAGTGATTTTAACGATCGTGCAGTTTTCGATGTTTACACCGAAATAACTGGCGCCTACATCGGAAGTTTTTACATACCAAATTATGATGGGGAATCCTTTAAAAATTTCAACATTTTAGGAAAAAATAGACTCATAGTTTTTTATGATCAGCATATTGTCTCTTATGATCTGACAAGCACAAATTAAACTTTTTATTGCAATAAATAGGTTATCAGTTGAGACCAAAAAAAAAGTTCAACTCATTTTTAACTTAAAAGTTTTTATTGCTTTTTGAAATTAAAAAGCATTTATCATTATGAAAAGAATGAAGATTTCCCTAGCTGTTTTGGCAATGAGCTTAATGGTCGGAGTAACATTAGCAGCAAATTCCAGACCTAGAAATATCGATTGTTCAACTCAATCGGGCGGCCAAGGAACACTCGAAGATCACGTAGTCGCAGGTTGTACCGGAAGCACCGCTACCTGCTGTTACCGTTTGGGTGACAATTTCATATTCAAGACCCTACCTTGACTGAGCAATCTGAGCTTGCTGTTGGGAGGTTACCCTCCTGGCGGCAAGCTATTTAATTTAATCTCAATGTTGTCGCAGTTCCCGTCTTGTCCCTAATGACATTCATTTCAAGTTCTCTTTCGGCCAGTACAAAATCGAGACCGTATTTTCTCAATGACTTTCCAATGGAAGCTGGGTTTGTCGGGTCTGCCTTTATTTTAAAATCTATGGGTTGGGAAACTTCGGTTTCATTAATCATAGGAATAGGAGAATTTAGAAGCTCACCATTCATGAGGGTAAGAATAAAATCATCGATGGGACAATTTTGGACAGAAATCAATTGATTATCTGTGTCAATGCTTACATCCCTTTTCCCTCCTTTAGAATAAGGTATATTTCCTTTATGTAAACTGGTCAAAACCCAACAGAGAACCTTCCTTTTTTCCTTAACGACTTCGACACCCAACAAATCTCCAAAATAGTTATTTAGCTCTTCTAAAGCATAAGCGGCAATTTTTAGAGAATCTACTGATGGCCGTATGATTTCATAGCAAAACATCTTATCTGGAGGCGGTGCGTATATTTTATTATGGCTGCCTGGAATTCGATGAATGAAATAAGATGAATCTTTTACCTCCAGAATCATTCTCGAACGCATTCTTGCATATGCATTGGTATCCGGTAAGGCATTATTTGATCGGTAAGTGGCGTTTAGAGCCATATTGAAAAGGCAATCCAGTGTGCAGTCGTCACCCAAAAGCTTTACACGATCATTTTCTATCATGACTTGTGTGGCATTGCCACTTGCAAGACCGCCAATATACCCGGACAGTAGTGAACTGCATATGAGATGATCTTCTTCAAATTGATATTCTTTTCCAAGACCACCTAGAAGAATCGGCTTATCAATATCCTGTCCAAAGATGTCCTGCTTTTGCGGTAAGGAGATATTTTTACTTGACAATACACCTATTATATTAGAATCATTGACTTGTTCGGCGCCAGTAATGGCGATAACTTTCCCATCTCCGTTAATCCAAATATCATGGGGAATCAACCTGTGCTTGAAATATTGACTTAAAACGGAGTCCTGGGTTATGGACGGTAATTCAGCATGTTTGAACATAGCATTCCTCTTCAGAAAACTTTCAACGACTTCCTTTTTTTCATATGACACAGGAAGAACAAATATCTTCGAAGGATATTTCTTCTGAAGTTCATCTAGTTTTGGGATGGCTTGTACACAACTGGCGCACCAGGTAGCCCAAAAATCAAGTATGACCAACTTGCCTTTGAAATCAGATAAATAAGCAATGGGTTTAGAGAATCTAACAAAATTATCAAACTTAAAGTCCGGGCACTTTTCGCCGATGGATAGGGAATGAATAGCGATGTCTGGTTGGGTCCGCACACTAAAGTATAAGAAACTTGTTACAAGGATAATCAGTTCTTTCTTTAAAACTAGTTTCATGTAATGGGAATTAGGTTTATGCAAGGCATTTTTCTAAACGTGGTTGCGTCTTTGGGGCTTGTGCGCCAACCTGAGCAAACCCAATGAAATTCATCTGCGGCAAATCGATAAAAAATTTAGTATCCCGGGTTTTGGGTCAAAGCGGGATCTTTTTGGATATCTGACAGCGGGATAGGATATAAGGAATCCTCGGGATTCCAACCTATTTTTTCTGTACTCAACACTACATCGATCCTACTAGCCCGTTTCAGATCAAACCAGCGGTGACCGGTTTCTGCAAACAATTCGACCCGTCGTTCTTGCTCTATAGCAGACAACAACGAAGGCATATCGGTTGCTGTAGTATTTCCGAGTCCCGCTCTGTTGCGAAGAATATTAATGTCAGCCTGCGCTCCTGCAATATTATTTTGGAAGGCGCGTGCTTCTGCTCTTATTAAATATTGTTCAGACAACCGGAGTACAGTATAATATTCGTTTCCACCAATTCCGACGACTTTGTATTTATTTGGATAATAATAAGTCGTACCTGAATAAGACCCGGAGTCAATCCATTTGACTTTTCTTTCGTCTCCTGGTTCAAATGCGGATAAAAGGAAGTTTGTGCACAGAATGGAGGGATTGGCGGTAAAAATGAAATGTGCTGCCTCCAGGTTTCCATCAGTTGAGTTATTAGCGAACTGTAAAATCGCTTCCTGGTTATTTTTAATAGCAAAGCTGTCTAGGTTCGTTAGTAAACTATAGTTCCCGGAGCTAATGACCTTAGCGGCCTGATCTTCTGCATTAGGCCAGTCTTTTTGGTATAAATATATCCGCGCTAGTAAAGCTGCCGAAACCCATTTATCAGTGCGCGTCCGTTCACCACCTGTAAATGAATAATCATTCTCCAGCATATTCCAAGCTTCGGTAAGATCTTGAGTGATTTGCTTGTAAACGTCCGAAGCTGAAGAGCGCTTTGCATTTGCATTTTGAGATACTAAAGAGGTTGTTAGAAGAGGAACACTTCCAAATAGGTTAACAAGGTAAAAGTAACAGTAAGATCGGATAAACTTGGCTTCGCCTATGTATTGGTTCTTTGCTTGGGCTGAAATCGTACTACTTTGCTGCAAGCCTTCGATTGCTAAGTTCGCTTGATATATAATATTATAAAATGTAGCCCATGGTAATTGACTATTGGTTGATTTTATTTGATTTTGCGTATAATCATCCCAAATGGGGTCCGGATAAAAGTTATACAATTCATCTGCCGACAGCCCAGTTAATATGGTGGGATTATAAATGCTACCAGCAAAATTATCCCGCAACGTTCGGTAAATGCCTGCGATCGCTGAATTCGCATTCCCCTCAGATGAGAATACCTGACTTGCGAGTAACTGATCGGTCAATGAATTAATTTCAACGGCTTTTTTACAGCCCGTCAAATCAATGATTAAAAAAAAGAACCATATGATAAATAAGCTATAAATATGATGAATTGGCTTAATGGTAGACATACTTTAAAACTTAAAGTGAACATTTAATTCCAACGGTCAACATTTTGAGTGGAGGGACGACCAGATTGCTATTAGAGGCATTTTCAGGATCATACCCTTTATAAGAAGTTATGGTAAGCAGGTTCTGGCCCTGTATATAAATTTGTAAACTGGTAATTTTTAAAGAATTAATCCATCTATCCGGAATACGGTAAGAAAATGAAATATTCTTTAACCTTAGAAAAGAAGCATCCCTAAAAATAGCATCTGATTGAAAGAAATGAGTCAAAGAGGCGTTGGAGGAGATGAAAGGGGCAGGTAAAACATTTTCGTCCCCCGACTTTTTCCAGTAAGGCAGGTAACTATCCCAGGAGTTTACCATTCGGCCCATATTCCCATAAAGTGTATACAAATTATAGCCCTCTTGATTAATGTATTGGAAAAATATGTCAAATTGAAATTCCTTAAAATGCAAAGAATTATCTATTCCGGCGTACCAGGCCGGAGCTGTTTTGCCTGCTATGATATAATCTCCACCCTGCTTGTTATAGGAAGAAGTTGGTACAAAGCTTCCATTCTTATCGACATCCTGGATCACGGTAGTTCCTGTATTGGGGTCAACACCAATTAAATGATAGGCCTGAACAATACTTAAAGGCTTTCCAATCACATAACTGTTTGCATATGAAGAATTGATCAGCCCGGGAAATTCAACCAGTTTGTTGCTGGGTAAAGTCAGATTAGCTGAAATAGCCCAACCGAATGATTTGCTTTTCAAAATATTGGCAGTTAATTCAAATTCCCATCCTTCATTTTGAACAACTGCGGGTAGATTGGCCGTATATCCGGAAGAGCCTGTAATAGAGGGAAGTGCATAATTTACCAATTGGTTTCCTGAACGATTGCGGTAGAATGATGCAGTAAATAAAAGATGGTCGTGGTCAAGCCCGAGTTCCAGTGCCGCTTCCATCTTGTGGTTTACCTCCCATTGAAAATCCGGATTCGCTATTTGGGGCGATGGAATTATCGCATTTGTAGTTCCGTATAAGCTGGTACTTGTATAAGTGCTCACATATCCGTAATCGCCTATTCCGTCATTACCTGTAGTTCCTAGGCTGGCCCTAAGTTTTCCAACGCTTAACCATCGTCTATGATTTTTTAAAAATGCTTCATTGGAAAAAACCCAGGCTGATCCAATGCTCCAGAAATTACCAAATTGTTTATCCGGACCAAACCGGCTTGAACCATCCCTTCGAAAGTTGGCATTCACCAAATATTTATTCTTAAGGTTATAGGACAATCGCCCGAACAGAGATGCGTATTTATATTGGACTGTGCTTGCAGAAACATAATAGACGGTCCCATAGTTCATGCTTTCAATTAATAGGTCATCCGTATAACCGCCTTTGATAATAAATTGACCGTTGGTATTGCTATGCTGAAAGGTCGTACCTGCTAAAAGGTCGAATTTTCCTCCCAGGAACGAATTGGTGAAATTTAACTGAGGTTCGACCACGTAAGTTTGAATGGCATTCGTTCCGAATAGGTCAGATCCCGTCGGATCGTACGCAGGATTCTGTGAGGCAATGGGAGTTGGGGTAATTTGGTTGATTTCAATTTTATTATAACCCACATTAACTTGTGCTGACAATCCACTAAGGATTTGGTATCTCAGTATTAGGTCGGCGTTTAAGTTATCTGTTTTGCTTTTCGAGTAGGCCAGCGCATCGGCCACGTAATTTTCCTGGCCCCCTGTCCAGTTTAACTTACCTGTACTATCATAAATAGGATAATTTGGAATTCCCCTTGCAATCAAGGACAGTGCTCCATTGGAATTTCCGGTAAGAAAATTATTGTCGGTGGTATAAAAAATGCTGGTTGTTAATGTAAATCGCTGATCTGCGGAAATATGATTCAGATTTAGATGAAAATTACCGCGGCTATATGAAGTGTTTCCAGGTAAAACATTCGTTTCATGATGATAAGTTCCGCTAATTAAGAATGTAGTTTGTTCATTTCCTCCAATCAGGGTAGCTGTTCCATTAAATGATCCGGCTGTATTTCCCATGTACCATTTTTGCCAATTGAAATAAGAAGTCTTATCCCATAAAGTCAGATCCGGAGCATTGGAAACTGTTGGAGTAATTCCACTGTTCGTAAAGGCATCTTCCCTGACAGCTAAATATTGTTGTGTATTCCATGTTTTTTCCATTCGGGTAATTGTGCCTGCGCCCGAATTTATATTCAGATCCAAATGGGTTTTACCAGGTATTCCTTTCTTTGTGGTAATCAGAATAACACCATTAGAACCACGGCTTCCGTAAATGGCGGTCGCATCGGCGTCTTTTAGAATCGAAATACTTTCAATATCGGAAGGATCGATGGAGTTCATAGGGCTTCCATAAACAGTGGAACCATCTCCGTTTGCGCCACCCAGAACTTCTACTGGAGTGGAAGTAAAAGGGACTCCGTCAACGATATATAGAGGATTGTTGCTTGCAGCAATAGAATTTTGTCCCCGGATTTGGACCGTTATTGGTGAACCAGGCAGACCTGAGCCCTGAGAGATCTGCAAACCAGCAACACGTCCTTCTAAAGTTTGC
>Ga0182024_10012289_pt1 | contig 16970 bp, 11 predicted proteins | sample P32metaG_FD_120480 | JGI IMG/M metagenome (GOLD analysis project Ga0182024, IMG submission 120480) | Permafrost microbial communities from Stordalen Mire, Sweden - P3-2 metaG (Illumina Assembly) | ecosystem: Environmental > Terrestrial > Soil > Wetlands > Permafrost | place: Sweden: Stordalen...
CGGCAAGCTGGCGGCTTCCGAGAAGGCGGCCCGCGAACTCTCGGCCCGGCTGGCGGCGTCCGAGGCCCGTGTTGCCGCGGTCTCCGCCGACCTGGAATCCCGTAAGGCCGAACTCGACCAACTCATCGCGGAGAAGGACAAGGCGGCGGCCGACGCTCAAGTGCGGCTCGCCGACGCTCAGACGGCGTTGACCGCAGCCCGAACCGACTTGGCCCGCACGGAGGAGGCCCGCCGGGCGGCGACGGACGAACGTGATGCCCTCGGCCGGAAGTCCCAGCAGCTCGCGACTTACCTGGCCGCGTCCCGGTCGGAGTCCGCGGAACTGAAGAAGAAGGTGACGGCGGCAGAGGGCGACTTGGCCGACGCCCGGGCGGCGCTGACCGCATCGCAAGCCGCGGCCCGGCAGGGACTGTCAGACTTGGAAGAGGCCCGCAAGGGACTTGCCCAAGCCGAACAGGCGAGCGCCGACGCGGAGAAGGCCGGCAAGGAGGCACGGCAGGCCGCCGACGACGTGCGAAAGGAACTGGCAGAATCCAGGCGCCACGCCGCCGAGTTCAAGGCGACGGTGGACGGCGAATCGGCGGAGCTCGCCCGGCTCCGCGCTGCGGCAGAAACCGCCAAGGACGCCAGCAGGCAGGCGGCTTCGAAGGAGCCGGGGGAGTGATGAATCAAATCACTTCATCGATCGGCCCATTCCCTTCCTCAACGAGCCGCATCGTCTTTCCCTGAACTGGGACGGCAAGCTGGCGATGGTCAAGGCCAAACTGGTGGAGGATGGTGGCGTGCAGGTCGCTGTAGTAGTGCGGATGATCGACGGCCTTGTACCCGACGTCGTCGGTGGTGCCATGGACGATGCCGCCGCGGATGCCGCCGCCGGCCATCCAGGCGGTATAGCCGCGCGGGTTGTGGTCGCGGCCCGTGGTGTTCTGCGACCAGGGGCTGCGGCCGAATTCACTGCTCCAGACCACCAGCGTTTCGTCCAGCATGCCCCGCTGCTTCAAATCGCGGAGCAAGCCTGCGATCGGCTGGTCAGTGGCGCGACAGAGCGGCGCGTGCGATTTGATGTCGGCGTGGGCGTCCCACGCGCCGTTGCCGCCGCCGGCATGGCAGATCTGCACGAAGCGCACGCCACGCTCGACCAGCCGCCGCGCCAGCAGGAGCTGGCGGCCGAAATCGTCGGTCGGTTTGCTGCCGATGCCGTATAAGTCGAGCACGTTCGCCGGCTCGTCGGCAATGTCGACGACGCCGGGCGTACTCAACTGCATCCGGGCAGCCAGTTCGTACGCCTTGGCGCGGGCGGCGATATCCGTGTTGACGGCGTATTCGCGACGGAAGTCTTCGTTCAGTTCCGCCAAAACACTCATTTGCCGGTCGCGCTCGGCAGCCGTCGAACCTTCCGGGGGCTTGAGGTTGGGGATCGGCGTCGGCCCCGTGCGGAATGGCGTTGCCGCCACCGACGCGCCGAGATACCCGCCGGTCAATTGCACCGGCGACGATGGCCTGCCGATGTTCACGAACGTCGGCAGGTTCCGGTTGGCGCTGCCCAGCGCATACGACACCCAGCTTCCCAGGCACGGGTTGTCGAACTGCCGGCCCTGGTGCCCGGTACATGTTTCGATCACCGCGGGGAAGTGGTTCGGCTCGTTGCACCACATCGACCGGATGACGGCAATATCGTCGATCATGCTTCCGACGTGCGGGAACCAGTCGGAGACCGGGATGCCGGACTTCCCGTAACGCGTGAAGGTTCGCGCGCAAGGGATGACGGGGCGGAGCATGGGGGCGCGGTTATCGCCAAACCCCACGACGTCGATCAGCTTGCCGGCCCATTTGTTGTCTTTCGGGTCGAAAGTATCGATGTGACTGACACCGCCGCACATGAACAGGAAGATGACCGACTTGGCCTTGGCCGGAAAGCGGGGCCGTGACGGGGCAAGCAGGGCGGCGGGCAATTCGCCGGCCTCGGCCCACATCGCCCCCAGGGCAGCGCCGAGAAAGCCGCCGGCCGTCCGATGGAGCAAGCCGCGGCGTGAAATGCGGCCGCAGGGATACAGGGTTGCGGTATTCATGATTGAATCGGTCATCTCACGTACGTGAACTCGTCGAGGTTGAACATCAGCCACGCCAGGCCCTTGAGCCTGGCAGGGTCGTTGTCCAGGTAAGCCAGCGCCCGCTCCATCTCGGCCTGCGATGGCGGCCGGGCGAGCGTGAAACGGTAGGCCAGATCGACCGCCGCGTGCAAATCTCCGCTCGACTCTTTGCGCAGGCGCTCGGCGAACAGCGCCGTCGCCCGTTCGACCGGGTCGCTGTTCATCAGGAACAGTGCCTGCGGCGCGGTGACCGTCTGCGTCCTGACCGGGCAGGGCACCCGGCCATCGTCCACATCGAACGATTGAAGGAACGCCGGCACCACGTCCCGGTTGGTCGAGTAACCGCGCACGATGTATGCCGCGCGCCGGAAAGGCCTGTCCTGAGCTTGTCGAAGGGGCCCGACGATGACATCGCGGTTCTCCCGGATGTCGAATGAGGGGCCGCCGACGGCCAGATCCAGAGTGCCAGCCGCCGAGAAGATCGAATCCCAGATCGGCTCGGCCTCAAGTCTCTGTAGGCGGAAGTGCCAGAGATACGTGTCGTCCGGGTCTTGACGCGCATCGGACGCTGCGATCTGTGACGTCGGGCTTGACGCCAGCTTGTAGGTCTGCGAGGTGACGATCAGCCGGTTCATTTGCTTCATGCTGAAGCCCCGGCGGACGAACTCAGATGCAAGCCAGTCGAGCAGGCGCGGGTCCGAGGGCGTGCCGCCCATTTTCCCAAAGTCGCTGGGCGTTTTCTGGAGGCCGACGCCGAAGTGCCATTGCCACAGTCGATTGACCGCCACCCGGGCGAACATCGGGTTTTCCGGGGCGGTCAGCCAGTCAGAAAAAGCTTCGATCCGTCCGTCGCGGAAATCGATCGCCGTCGGCGCGAAGGGCCAACTGGGCGCTACTTCGTGGTCTTTCTCCGGGCGCTCAGGGTCGCCGCTGACCAGCACGTAGCTCTTGTCCATCTCCTTCTTTGGATCGGATTCAACGGTCCAGAACGCCGGGAGCGCCGTGTTCGCGGCGCCGGCCGCATTTTGAGGCTCGATCCGACTCAGGATCTCCTTGTATTGAATTCGCTTCGCCTCAGGCAGCGCCTCCTGGATCTTGTCGCTGTCGATCCGCAGGACGGGATAGTAGTCGTCGGCGACCTTCTGCTCGGCGGCGCTCCGCTGCTGCTCCGGCTTTCGGACGATCGCCTGGACGTCGGCCGGCAGCATCGCGATTCGGTCCTCGTACAATTGCTTGCGGTAGGGCCCGACCAGCTCCTCGATCGATGCCTCGACCTCGGCCCGCTTTCGTTTCGCCTCCTCCATCGCCTTGCCGCGCGCGAACAGTTCGGCGGACGTCGCGAGCGTCACCTTCTTGAGCACCAGCGGATCGAACAGCGCCTTCATCGCGTAGAAGTCGAGCTTTCTGATCGGGTCAAACTTGTGGTTGTGGCACTTGGCGCAGCCGACCGTCAGGCCCATGAACGCCGTGGAGACCGTCTCGACCGCCGCGATCGGCAGCTCCTGCGCATCCTTGCCATCGCGGATGACGTCGCCCCGGGCCAGGAAGCCGAGCGCGAACATGTCGTCAGGCCGCGGCTCGACGCGCGCACGGTAACCCAGGGAGGATATCTCCGTTCGCACGGTCGACCGGTACCCGGTCAGTTGCGCGCGAACGAACTGGTCGTACGGCACGTCATCGTTCAACGCATGGATCATCCAGTCGCGCCACAGCGAAATCCCCGGCGCGGCAATCATCCGCTCGTCGGCATCGGCATAACGCAGCACGTCCAGCCAGTGGCGGGCGTAACGCACGCCGTGCTGCTCGCTGGCGAGCAGCCGGTCCACCACCTTCTCATAAGCGTCAGGCGACGAATCGGCAAGGAATGCATCCTGCTCCGCGGGCGTGGGTGCGAGCCCCGTCAAATCCAGGCATACGCGGCGCAGCAACGTGCGCTTGTCCGCCGGCCCAACCGGCGTCAGCCCGTGCGCCTTATATCCGGCCGCGATGAACGCGTCGATTGGGTTGACCGAGCCCGCGCCGTTCACCGGCACGTCCGGCCGGATAACCGGCTTGAGCACCCAGAGCACCGGTTCCGGCCGCGCCTCCGTGTCCGGCTCCGCACCGGCAACTTCACCCGACGACCCACGCGGGTCGGGCGCACCCATCGACACCCATTTCTCCAGGTCAGCGATTGCCCCTGCAGGCAGCTTGACCTTCGGCGGCATCTTCAGGTCGTCGTCGGTATATCGCACCGCCTGGATCAGACGGCTGTCATCCGGTTTGCCGGGCACGATCACCGGACCGTTCTCGCCGCCCTTCAGGACCCCCGCGCGCGAGTCCAGCCGGAGATCACCCTTGAGCTTGCCCGCCTTGACGGCCTCGGCACCGTGACACTTGTAACAGTTTTCCGTAAGGACGGGCCGAATCTTGTTCTCAAAGAACTGAACGTCCGCCGCGCTGGGCGGCGCTTCCGCCGCGGCGACTATCCGCGGGGGAATGGCCAGCGCCACGAACACCACGGCTAAGGGCGACAGGAGCTTGGAGTAGTTCATCAGCATCAATCCACATCGACGCCGGTCTCGCGCACGCGAGTTCCGCTTGCCGGCATTCTCCCCAATCAACTGTAACACATACACTCTCAACATCTGGGCGTTCATGCAACAGTGCGCAATGCTGATCCTGTGGTCCCTTGACGGTGCCGAGCGGGGCCGTACCCTACCGTGGTCCATTTACCCACGGGTGCATTATGACTCACACGACTCAATGGCGCGCGGGGGCCTGTATTTTCCTGGCGTTCCTGGCGGCATCCGCCGCGGCGGCCGGCCCTACCGACGGCTTTGCCGAGCAGAAGCTGACTTTCAAGGTGCAACACCCCTACGACCTCAATGAGGGCGAGCGCTACTCTGAAGACCACGGCGTCTATCACCTCTGGGTGCGCAACACCGACAAGCCGTTCGCCGAGGGGAACAAGACGCTGCCGCGCACGGAGATGCGTTTCCCCGATTACAGCTCTCCGGCCGTCATGCAGTTCGAGGCGGACATGATGGTCCCGTCGGGGACCAACAACGTCTGCATCTGCCAGATCCACACCAGCAACGAGGAGTCGCCGAAATTCGGCGCCACCACCTGCATGATCGACGTGCGCGACAACGGCGAGCTGCGACAGTACAACGGCAAGGTGCTTCTTGCCCACATCTACGACCAGTGGTTCCACCTCAACGTCATCCACGACACCTCCAAGCACACCATCGACGCCTACGTCAACAACAAGCTGGCCGACTCGAAGGAAGACAACAAGGCCACCAGCTTCTACTTCAAGTGCGGCGTGTACGAACAACACGGCGGAAGCAACGAAATGCACGTGTACGTGAAGAACGTGAAGCTGTGGAGCAAGCCGTAGGCGGTCGGAGTGGAAACCCGAAACTCGAAATCCGAAACTCGAAATCCGAAATAAATTCAAAGGCAAAAGGCAAAAGAAGAAATGACTGAAACAGGATCGCGCCGGCCAAACACCGTTTTGAATTTGCATTTATTTCGGATTTCGGATTTCGTGCTCAACGCAGCATTCGCGCTCATTGCCCTGCGACCGTCACCGCCCCGCACTCGGGACAACGGTCCGGCGTGGCTCGCAGGTCGTACCCGCATTTCAGACAACGGCCTTCGCCGATCGACCTCCTGCGCTTTCGAGCCGCCAGTAGTTGCCACACAGGGAGAAACGCGAGCACGAGGCTCACAAACCACAGCGGCACGTCCCATTCGCGGTAATAGCCGCTCACGCTGTTGGAGAAAGCGGTCGGCAAGGGATCATCTTCATAGCGAAAGCCCAGTTGCGGCATGAACCCCTCGCCGTCATGAGGGTAGAGGGCCGAAGCGGGGCGTTCGAGCTTCCAGGAGTATTCCGGCTGACTGACCAGAGGCGTGAACGAGGCGATTTGCGAGGGCGATTCGATGGATCCCTGCACGCGGTGGCCGATGCCCACGTCGCCCCGGCCGGTCAACAGCCACCAGGCCGACTCGTTGCTGACAAGCCCGCGGAGCCACCAGTGGCTGGAATAGAGCCGGTCGTTGACCTGGTAGCTGCGCACCCACAGGGCGCAGGCCGCCACGCACAGAATCCCCGAGGCCACGGCCGCGCCTTTGAATGCCCATCGGAGAAGACGCCTCATGTTGCCTCCGTCGGACCCATCGTCGGCAGCGGTGTTGGAGCCGCCGCGGTGCCGTCGAGTGTCTTGACACTTGGGAGAATAGCCCCAGGCGAAAGCCGGCGAAAGCCTGGGGTTGTCAGCCTGGGGTCGTCGAAGCAACGCGCGAAAGCCCCGGAGGGGCGGAGGGGCGACAGAACGCCGGTAAGGACGGCCAACCAAACGCCAGGTCGTTCTTCCGCCCCTGCCGGGGCTGGGAATGTGCTCGTTTGCGGTCCCCAGGCTTGCGCCTGGGGCTACAATCTAACGCCCCTCCGGGCCTCCGGGGCTACCGAAGGACAACTCGAAGCTCGAAAGGACCCACCAACATGCTCAAGCTGCTAGCCCTGGCGACGATCATCCTGGCGTCCGCCGCCGTAGCGGAGTGTTCTGCAGCGGCCGACGAAGAATTCAACGGCCCATTCCCGAGCTGGCGTGACGTTAAGCGCGATTACCGCGCGATCGGCGACGGCAAAGCCGACGATAGCGCCGCGTTCCAAGCCGCCCTGGACGACTTGCAGAAGCATGAAAAGGCGGTCGTCGTCTATGTCCCGGCCGGCCAATACCGGATCACCAAGACACTGAAGACGCTTCGTAAAAAGCACACCGACTGCATGGGCGTCAGCCTCGTCGGCGAAGACCCGGTCACCACCTCTCTCGTCTGGGACGGCGATCCCGGCGGCACCGTGCTGCAATGGGACGCCTGGTATTCGCGGATCTCCCGCCTCACTCTCGACGCAGCCGGGAAAGCCGAAGTGGCGCTGCAATACGGCCCCGCCTTCTCCACCCACAACGAAACCAGCGACCTCATTATTAAGAACGCGACGACTGGCCTGCTGCTCGGCGGCAAGGGATACCAGGGCCAGGCGGAGAACGAGGTCTTACGCTGCCAGTTCCTGCACTGCCAGACCGGCATCATGACCGCCGGCTGGAACTCCATGGACATCTGGGCGTGGTATTGCCGCTTCGAAGACTGCGGCCGCGGCATCCACAACGTCATGGGCAGCGGCAACGCCGGCACCTGGGTAGATGTCAGCGGCAATCCCGATGGCGCTTCCGCAAACAACCAGGTGAGCGTGTTCACCGGCGCTACTGGCTCGGCGGCAGGACAGTACGACGTCCACGACAACGGCCGGTTGGTCGTCCGCGGTGTCTACCACGAACGCAGCTCCGAATCGCTCAGACACCTGGCGCCCTTGCGCCAGGCGAGGGTATGGCTCCCGCAAACGGACGTGCCGGCGGGCGCAACCGATTTGCGCCTCTACCGGATCACGGCCACCGGCGACAGCGGGGCGGTCGTGGAGTTCCGGGGGACACGTTAAAAAATTAACGAAAATGTCCTTGCACTACCTCCGCCGCGTCGTTAAAATATTAACGATACTGGCGCCGCTCGTTCCAGGCGGCGCATCGGGACACTGTCTTTTGCAGGAGCTGATCCATGCCTGAACCCTTCGAACTCAGTCGACGCGAGCGACAGATCATGGACGCTGTCTACGCGCTCGGGGAGGCGACCGTCAATCAAGTCGTCGAAGCCATTCCCGCGCCGCCGACGGCCATGGCAGTGCGAAGGATGATGCACATCCTGGAAGAAAAGGGGCACCTCAGGCGCCGGGAGAATGGCCGCGAGGTGATCTATGCTCCTCGCCAGACGAAAAGCAAAGCCGGGCGCCACGCGCTGGACCGAGTGCTGGAGACGTTTTTTGGCGGCTCCCTGGAAGAAGCGCTCGCCGCGCATCTGCATTCGCGAAAAGACCAGGTGTCGGCCGACGAACGCGAGCGGCTGATTGCGTTGATCACACAGGCAGAGCAGGAGGGCCGTTAAGATGAATCGCACGATACTCATCATCGCCGGCGTTTTCGGCGCGTCGAGTTTGCTGTTGGTGGATTCCGCCGTCAAAGGCACGGCATTGCTGCTTTTGGCGGCGGTCGCGGTCCTGGTTCTAAGGCGGGACTCGGCAGCGACCCGCCATCTGGTATGGCTGCTGGCGATCGTTGCGATACTGGCTGTGCCAGTGTTGTCGGCACTGCTGCCTCAATGGCGAGTGTTGCCAAAGTGGGCGAGTACCCCGCCGGCGGCGGCCGTGGTCGCCGCAACCCCGCGCTCCAATGCCGGGCCCGCGGTTGGTGCTATTGAAGTGGCCCGGAATGCAGGACCCGACGAAGTCTGGTCACCATCCGCCGCTGCGTATTCACCTGCCGCACCACTGACTGATTCATCGCCGGCGTTGGCTATGCCGCAAGCCGTTGCGGCACCGGCCGTCCGGAGTTGGCACTGGCTGAACGCATTGCCGCTCGTGTGGGCAATCGGCTTTTGTGTGCTGAGCCTGAGACTGATGGCGGCCCGATGGATGCTATGGAATACCGAGCGGCAGGGGACGGCAATCTGGCCATCGAGGCAACCCGCCAAGGCAACCGACGAACCAATCGTAACAGCCCTCGAAGCCGCGCGTTTGCAGCTCGGGATACGTCGCCCCGTTACCCTGTTGATTCACCCGCAGAAGACGATTCCCGTTGTCTGGGGCATTCTTCGATGTCGCCTGTTGCTTCCCGTAGCGGCGCGGCATTGGAGCGGCGAGCAACTGCGATCCGTTTTGCTGCACGAACTCGCCCACATCAAGCGACGCGACACCATCGCTCAACTGCTCACTCAGATCGCCTGTACCCTGCACTGGTTCAACCCGCTGGTGTGGTTCGCCGCCTGGCGGCTTGGAGTGGAACGTGAACGAGCGTGCGATGATCTGGTTCTGGCCAGCGGCGTGCGGCCGTCCGCCTACGCAGGGCATCTTCTCGAAGTCGTCACGGAGCTCTCGCCCGCCCGCTGGGCGCCGTCCTGCGGGCTGGCGATGGCCCGCAAGTCGTCACTCAACGGCCGCCTCGTCGCGGTGCTCAGTCAAAAGCTGAACCGCCGCGGCGTCACCACGGCGCTGGCCGCCGCTGCCCTGCTGCTTGGAGTTGGCATTGCCGTGCCGATTGCCATGCTGCGCGCCGCGGAGCCCGAGAAACCCAAACCGGATGCCTCCGCCGTGAATCCCGAGCCGAAGGAAAAGAACGAGCCCAAGGCCGGCGTACAGCTCAAGCCCGCCACGGAACAGAAGCTGAAATGGGGTGAGCCTGCCAACGGACTGCGGATGGCGCTGGCGTGGCCGCCGTCGCTCGGCGAGCCGGGGATGGGCGACGCCCCGGTGTTTTACCTCGTCGTGCAGAGTGTGTCGCAGGCACAGGTGCGGCTCACCGCGGATGATGATGCCGCGGCAAATCCGCGCACGTTGATGATGCGGAACAACGGCAGCCCGTTGGATGCCATCTCCTACGCCTCGCCGACGCCCGGCGACTGGCTGCTCAAGCCGCGCGACGTGGCTTTTCTCCGCCTGTTCCCGCCCGCCGAAAAGCTGAACGACGGGCGCACGCTCAGCGCCGTCGAAGAGGAGGCCGTTCGCGTGTACCCTCAATACAGCCTCACAGCGGAAATGAGCATCGAAAAGGCCCCGGCGGGCGCGTGGACGGGCAAGCTCGCCACCGGAGAGTCGCGAGGCTCATTGGACGTGATTCCGCCCAAGAACAAAGACGCGCAGGCGCTTTACAAAACATGGACGACTGCAGCCCGCGCCGATGGGAAAATCCCCGGCGCTCTTCTCGTGCGGCTCGCCCATAGTGTGAAGACGTTCATCAAGAACAACCCGGCTTGGGCCACGACGCCGCAGCTCGAGAAAATGCTCCCGCGCTTCGACGGGTCGCGCGACTGGAACGCGCAGGACGCAGTGACGCTTCTCGATGAACTCGCGGCGGTGCAGGACATACCCATCACGATGGCGCTCGACGACGAAACGGAGGGCATCATTCGCGAGGGCACGCCGCTGCCGCCGGAGCTGGCGAACGCACCATGGGGCGCGGCGTTGCCGAATGGGCTGCGGACGGCGTGGCTGCTGGAGCCGCGCGCCGCGGAGTACCGGCTCGGCACGCCGCTGAAGGCGCGCATACTCATCCACAACGCGGGCAAAGAACCCGTCGTGTTTCGTACCCGGTCATGGCATCAGCTCGGCGTCCAGGCGACCGATGCGAAGGGTGCGGCCATCAAAGTCGATTCGACGGAGTGGCTGACCATCGGGCTGCTCACGCCGTTCCGGCTCGCTCCGGGCGAGTTTATCGAATTGAACACCCCCGGCATCGGCGTCGGGGCGAACAAGAACGATGAGGACTGGCAAAACACGAACGTCGGCTCCTGGATCGACGCGAAGGCCGGCGATGACGTGACGGTGACGACCGAGCCGGTGCCGTTGAACGACTGGAACGAAAAACCGGAGCTCGACGGCGAGCCGCGCTGGTGGCTCGACTTCATCAAGGCGCGGCTATCGCGTCACCTTCCGTTTCCCGCCGATGCCGAGGCGCGCAAGCTCCTGCTTTACCGCATCGCGATGGAGCTTTTCGGCACGCCGGTCAGCCAGGAGATCAACGACGCCTTCGTCGCCGACGCCACGCCGGCCGCGCTCGACTCGCTGGCCAAGCGGCTTTTCCATCGTCCCGGCCAGAGCGCATGGGCCGGCCCGCTGCAATCCGCGCCGACGAAATTCCGTGTCCTCCCCCCTGACCCCGACGCCGCGAAAAAGCCGCGCACCGCCAACAACCCCGGACACTACACGCTGACCGGAAACGCCGTGCTGGCCGTCACGCGCCGCCCCGCAAATGAACGCATCGTGAACGAAGCAAGTATTCAATTTGCTTCCCCCGACCCGGCCACGCCAGCGCCCGGCGAGCCGCATAAGATTGAACTCCCCGACGGCTACAGCACATGGGCCGCCGCATGGGTGCGCGGCGGGACGGTGCTGTGGGTGCAGCAAATAGGAAAGCTCCGCAGCATCGACTTCACGAACCCCGCCGAGGTGAAGGAAACGACCCTCGAAGAGCCGGCAAGCCTCGAAAAAGTGCCCAAGCCCATCCTCGACGCCCTGCATGCCGAGCTCGCCGTGCCCGAGGCGCCGAAGCCGGTGAAGGAAACGCCCAGCCCGGCGGCGGAAGCACCACGACCGGCAACGGAAACACCGAAATGAGCAGGCAAACACGGAAGTTGCTTCCAGAGAACAACCGCTCACCGCCGTCCCGTTTGGGGCAGGCAGTTGGCGCAGACCAGGCCCGTCCGAGTCGCGCGGAACTCGAATGTCGGCTGCCCGCACTGCGGGCACGAGATGGCCTCGAGCGATTCTGTCAACGGGTCCCATACGGCCTCGAGCCGGGCAGGCGGCAGGGGAGGCCTGGATTCGGCAGAAACATCCAGCAGGAGTTTCGGCTGGACGACCAGCATCAGGCCGGACAACTTCACCTGGACGCGGACGGCCGACTTCTGTCTCAGCTCGGCGATGCGCAGGTGTTCCTCGCGGTCGATCGCCTCGATTCGCGACGCGGCCCGTTCGGCGGACTGGGCGTCGGAGTTCTCTCCGCCGCGCGCCGCGGCACGGTCGGCGTGCTCCTTTGCCTCCTGGCGAAGCTGCGCATAGTAATCGACCATCCGCGCAATCTGCTTCTCCACCCGCGACGCCCCTTCGCGGCGGCGCACGTTCGCCAGGGCGCTGAAACTGCGCGTGGCGTGCTCGCGGGCGAGCCGGTAGCCGGCGGCCAGGCTCGCGTGCGGCGCCTCCGGCAGGGGGACTTCGGGCATCTCCGACAGCTTGCCGGCGGCAGTCAACGCGTCGAGCTGCCGCACCTCGCGCCGGTAATGCTGGTCCACCCCGATGGCCAGAAGTTCCTCTTCCTTTTGATCGCTGGCGAAGGTCGCCTTGAAATAAAAGATGGCCTGCGGGAAATGCATCCGCCGGGCCTGCTCGATCCGAGCCGACCACCCCTCGGGCAGCGAGATGGCCCGGCGCGCGCGCGTTTCCAAGTCATGCGGGTGCAGGTTCAATCCGATCCGGTACAGCCGGGTGGTGCTCCACCGCGTGGCGGCGTCGGCCAGCAACTCATCGATCAGCGGCGACCCGAGGCTGGCCAGTTGCGCCCGCGGGTGTTCCGGCAGGGCTTCGGGATCGAACGCGATCCGTGTGATCTCCGGCCCCACCAGCAGGTCGTACACCTGCGGCTCGATCTCGTCCCACACGCCGTCCCGCGCCTCCACGTAGTCGCGGACGAAAGACTCAAGAGGGGAAAGGGTTGACGCTTCGTTCAGACGAGACATGGGCTCCTCGTTGACAGCGGGCGATTGGTTTTTCTCCCGCCCCCGGTACTCCGGGGGCGGGCAGGGGAGGGGGTTTTTGGTTAGACGCCCGACGCCGAAAACCCCCTCCCTAACCCTCCCCCGGAGTACCGGGGGCGGGAACAAGACGGGTTTCCGACGTGGGGGCGCCACTCCACTCGCACTACCCTTCCGGGGCAAAGCGGTTCCCGAACAGCTTTTCATCCTGCGTCCGCTGCCGGAAGTATGCCGCCTTGGCGGCCAGCAGGCGGTTGCCCAGCACTTCCATTCGCGCGGTGAACTCGTCGGTGTCAGCGGCGGCCGCCCACTCGTCGGCAATGACATCTTCGAATTCCTTCTCGTCGTCCAGGTTGCCCAGGATCATGTCTACTTCGCCAATGACCAGCTCGAACATGTTGAGCTTGGCCTCCAGCAGGTGCAGGACGGCCGCCTCCACCGTGCCAGCGGCGACCAGGTTGAAGACGTGAACGTCACTCTTCTGCCCGATCCGGCTCAGCCGGCCGACGCGCTGCTCGATCTTCATCGGGTTCCAGGGCAGGTCGAAGTTGCACAGCCCGTGCGCGAATTGCAGGTTGCGCCCCTCGCTCCCCGACTCAGTGCAGAGCAGCACGCGGCCGTGCCCGCGGAAGTGCTCGATGGCGGCTTCCTTCTCCAGCCGTGCCAAGCCGCCATGGAAGACGGCGATGTCGTGGCCTGCGTTGGCGAGCGTCCGCCGGAGCATCTCCTGGGTGGCGCGGAACTGGGTAAAGACCACGAGCTTGTCGGGGAACTCATCGAGCAGGCGGAGCAGCCGGGTGGCCTTAGCGCTACTGTCTTCCAGGGCGGCACGCTCGGAAAGTTCGCGAAGCATCGCCCGCTCTTTCGCCGGGAGGATCGGCTTATCGAGCAGGTTCTCCAGCATGGACGCCGCCGCCGCCACGGAGCTGCCCAGCGCCATCTGCAGCATGATGAGGGTCATGCGGTTGATGCCCGCCGCTTTCTTCTCGGCGCGCAGCCCTTCGCGGACCATCGCGGCGGCGGCGTCATAGAGGGCGCGTTCGCCGGGCGTCAACGCCACCGCCTCGGTGCGGGCGAAGCGCCGGGTGAACTGCAGCCCGACGGTGCTGCGGCGGTTGCGGACCATCACCTCGCCGAGCAGGTTGTGCAGCTCGTCCACATTCCGCGGAGTCAGCTTGTCCCCGCGCGACACGAAGCGCCGGGAAAAATCCCGTTGTGTGCTCAGCAGCCCCGGCTCCAGCAACGTGACCAGGTTGAACAGCTCTTCCAGGTTGTTCTGCACCGGCGTTGCCGTGAGCAGCAGGATGAACTGCTTGCGCAGCTCGCTGGCGAACTTCCACGCCGCCGTCGCGCGGTTGCGCAGGTGGTGAGCCTCATCGACGATGACGATGTCCCATTTCCGCGCCAGGATGGCGGAGCGGTGCGGCTCGCGCTTGGCGGTGTGGATCGAGGCGATCACCTTGTCGTACTTGCCCCAGGCGGCTGTGCCGGATTCGCGGAAGGCCGGGTCGTCGTGGCTGGTGAGCTCGATGCCGAACTTGCGGCGCATTTCCCCCTGCCACTGGGCGATCAGCGACGGCGGGGTGAGCACCAGGACCGATCGCGCCAACCCGCGCATGAGCAGTTCGGAAAGGACCAGTCCCGCCTCGACGGTCTTGCCCAAGCCCACTTCGTCGCAGAGCATCGCCCGGCCGCGGAGGCGGCGCAGCACGGTGGTGGCGGTGCGGGTCTGGTGATCGAGCAATTCCATCTCGCGGACCATCGGCAGGCAGATGAGCCGATCGAAGCCGGGATGGGTCGCCAGCCGGGCCGCGCGCAGCCCCAGGCTGAATTCTTCCGCGGTCGTTCGCGGCGTCGGCCTATGAAGCAGGGCAAGATCGGAAGGGTCGAACTCGATGTCGCCGTTTTGGACGGGATTTACCTCGGCAGGCTGTTCGACTTTGCTCACAACAGGCTGCCGCTCGACAATTAATCGATAGCGATGCGGTGATAGGTACTGGAGCCAGAGGGATTCGACGGCCTCGTCGAGCAGCCGGCCCGCGGCCGCATCCGATACATCCAGGCACGCCCCTCCGCAGGCGGAGCGGAACCGGATCGGCTTTCCGCCTTCATCGACGATCGTTTCCGGTGCGAAATCCGCCTCAGCCAGTTCCGCCGGCAACTCCAGTCGGGCTTCTCGATCGCCATCCTCGCCGACGACCTCACCCGCCCGCACCTCGAAGCGATCGCCGGCTTGCCACTGCACACCCCAATCGGAGGTCCAGCTTCCGGAATGGGCCGAAGAGGACTTGGGCACGCGACTTCCTCCTTGAAGAACCTGCCGAATCCAACGGCAGGGGCGTTTGCGGCTGGTTAGGAATACGTCAGTGCGCAGTATAGCCGGCAGAGGGATTCGTCAAACAATCCTGGGATTTCGCGCCAGCCAGTGCGGCCCGACCAGTCGAACGAGCGCGTCGCTGCGCGACTGCGGCGAAGCAGTCATTCCCCCTCCCATCCTTCTCGTCCGATGAGCCTGACGAATCGGCAAGAGCACAACTCCTTCTGCAACAGCCGATGCCCTTCGCGGCGGACCTCCAGCAGCATCTGCTCATCCTGCGGCCCCACCGGCAGGACGGCGATTCCCCCGTCGGTGAGTTGGCTCAGCAACAGCGATTCCGGCACGCGCGGAGCGCCGGCGCCGATCAGGATGCGGTCGAATGGGGCGGCTTGGGGCCAGCCCAGCGTGCCGTCGCCCCAGCGGAAGTGAACGTTGCGAAGGTTCAGCCCCATGAGCCGCTCGAACGCCTCATCGAGCAGCGGCTTGACGCGCTCGACGGAGTAGACGTCCTTGGCGAGCCGGCACAGGATGGCGGTTTGGTAGCCGCTGCCGGTGCCGATCTCCAGCACGCGGTCCGTGTCGCGAACTTGCAGCCGATGGGTCATCAGCGCCACCATGTAAGGCTGGCTGATAGTCTGCCCATGCCCGATGGGCGCTGCACGGTCGGCAAAAGCTTCGTTCCGCCCGGGCTCGGGAAAGAACCGCTCCCGCGGCACCGCCCGAAGTGCCGACAGGATCCGCTCATCGCGGATCCCGCGGTCCACCACCTGCTGCTGGATCATCCGCTCCAGCGGCGACTGTTCTTGCAACTGATTCATACAGGTTCTCAAGCGCGCAGTTAAACAACGTTGCTTCATTCTCAGCCGCCTTCCCAGGGGCTTATTGTAGCCGTTGTCGGGGGGTAAGCGAACCGGCACATTGACCGCACCGACCCTGCGGTTAAGTTAGGGCATGGAATGTCCGCTGATACGCAGCAACCCCGCCCGCCGGCTCGGCCGATCATCACTCTGACCACCGACTTCGGCACCCGCGACTTTTACGCGCCGCTGATGAAGGCCGTCCTGCTCCGCCACTGCCCTGACGCCCGGCTCATCGATATCACCCACCACGTCCCCCGCCACGACGTGCTCTGCGGGTCGATCAGCCTCGAGCGGGCCGTCGACGGCTTCCCCGAAGGGACGACCCACCTGGCGGTGATAGACCCTGGGGTCGGCACCGACCGCCGGATCCTTGTCACCCGGATCAACGGGCAAACCATCGTCTGCCCCGACAACGGCCTGATCAGTTGGCCCTGGCACCGCCTCGGCCCCGGCCAGGCCTTCGAGCTCACCTGGCGCCCCGCCAAAAGCAGCGACACCTTCCACGGCCGCGACATCATGGCCCCGGCCGCCGGCATGCTGGCCGCCGGCATTCGCCTGGCCGGCCTCACGCGCCCCATCGAAGACCCGATTCTGCTCGAAGTCGAACCCGTGCTGACGCTGCCAAAAACCGTCCGCATCATCCACATCGATCATTTCGGCAACGCCACCACCAACCTCACCCGCGATGCCCTGGCTGACACGCGCGTCCGCACGGTCCGCGTCCACGGCCGCGACGTCGGCAAGGTCCGCCGCACCTACTGGGACGTCGCCCCCGGCAAGCCGCTGGCCCTGATCGGCAGCAGCGGCCTGCTGGAGGTCGCCGTCCGCGACGGGTCGGCCGCGCAGGAACTGGGGTTGAAGGTGGGGGACGAGGTGGTGGTGGAGTGAGCGGATTCGAGAAAGGATGACGAGGTGAGGGGGGTGACGGGGTGACAAGGTGAAGGGGCTTGTCTTTTTTTGGGCTTTTTGGCCGCAGAATAGCGCGGCCGTTTTTTTACTTCTGCGGCCCTGCGTTCGGCACGATCCCGCACTCTGGGCACCGGCCAGGCGTGGCCCGGAGGTTGTAGCCACAGGTTTGGCAGAGGCCCAGGCGATGGCGCTTACGCCCTCGGTACGTTGAGACAGCGGCCCAAAACGTCATGCCCCCGGAAATCGAGGCGATAAACCAGCATGGGATCTGGACCCTTGTTTCGTGGCCCATGACGCGAGGAGGCGGCGGTGGGATCGGATCTTGAAGTATGATTCTGCTGAAAAACCCCTAGTAAAATGTAGGTGCATCTACTATAATGCGATAAATGGTGGTGATTTGGATAACCATCCTCCTCCTTTCGCGCAAGGAAGCCTATGAGCCTGCCCCGGCCC
>Ga0182024_10012290_pt1 | contig 16969 bp, 13 predicted proteins | sample P32metaG_FD_120480 | JGI IMG/M metagenome (GOLD analysis project Ga0182024, IMG submission 120480) | Permafrost microbial communities from Stordalen Mire, Sweden - P3-2 metaG (Illumina Assembly) | ecosystem: Environmental > Terrestrial > Soil > Wetlands > Permafrost | place: Sweden: Stordalen...
AGACGCCGGTGGCGGCGCTGTTCGTCGATCTCGACAACTTCAAGTCGATCAACGACACGCTCGGTCACGGCGTCGGTGATGAACTGCTGCAAGCGGTCGCCGCAAGGCTCGATAGCGGCGTGCGGGCCACCGATGCGCTGGGGCGCCTCGGCGGGGACGAGTTCGTCATCGTCTCCGAAGCGCTCACGCTGGAGGTGGGGCCCGAGCTGATCGCCGAGCGCCTACTCGAAGCGCTCGAGCAGCCGTTCCAGCTCGGCGCGGGCAAAGAGATCCGCGTGACCGTGACGGCGAGCATCGGGATCGCGGTGGGAGCCCACACCTCCGCGGAGGAGCTTTTGCGCGAGGCGGACATCGCGATGTACCGCGCGAAGTGGGACGGAAAGCACGGCTACGCAGTGTTCGAGGACGGTATGCAGCACACCATGCAACACCGCATGGAACTAGAGATGGACCTGCGCGAAGCCTTGGAGAAAGACGAGTTCTTCCTCGCCTACCAGCCTACGATCAACCTCAGCGACATGAGCCCCACCGGGGTCGAGGCGCTGATCCGCTGGAAGCACGCGGTGCGTGGCGTCGTGCAGCCCGACGACTTCATCCCACTGCTCGAGGAGACAGGAATGATCGTCGACGTCGGCAAGTGGGTTCTGCGGGAGGCTTGCAGGCAGGGCGCCGTGTGGCGCGCCGCCGGATATCCGATCGGGATGGCCGTGAATGTCTCCGGGCGCCAGCTCGACACCGATCAGCTCATAGGCGACATCGAAGGCGCGCTCTCAGAGAGCGGCCTGGACCCGCAGGCGCTGACGATCGAGATCACCGAGACAACGCTGATGCGCAACGCCGAGGAGACAGCCCGCCGCCTCAAGCAGATCAAGACGCTCGGGGTGCGGATCGCGATCGACGACTTCGGTACCGGGTACTCATCGCTCGCGCACCTGCAACGGTTCCCGGTCGACGCATTGAAGATCGACCGCTCCTTCGTCTCACAGCTGCAGCACAACCAGGAGGGCGAGACGCTGATCCACACGCTCGTGCAGCTCGGCAAGGCGCTCTCGATCGAGACGGTCGCAGAGGGCATCGAGCAACAACAAGAGCTCTCCCTCCTACAAGACGAGGACTGCGACAACGGGCAGGGCTTCCTGTTCGCCCGCCCCCTCGACGTAGACGCTACTGAGGCATTCCTTCAGAGCTGGGCAGCGAATGCCACGCCCGCCCCGGCACAAGCGCCGCAGCACGCATAGCCGGACGAAGCTTCTCGCGCCCGGCGATGCGGAAGTTGTCACCTCGCTGGTGAGGACGTTGCCGACGTCTGCTCGTGCTTGGTGAGCTCCCGGCTGATGCTGGAACGCGTCGCGCGGGAGATGCGCCGCGTCCGGGCGCAGAGAGCCGCCCTCGTGCAAGCACGCTCGCCCCGCGGATCGCTGTTGAGCTCTGCGAAGCCGACTCCTCTCGAGCTGGCGCGGTTGCTGACGCCTCGAGCGTGAGGCGGTCTCCCGCTCACCGGCTCTTCGGTTCTCCCCTCGCGGCGCTTCCCAGAAAGACGCGGACCAGTCCGATGAGCACGAGGATCACCACGTGCGACAGGTCGGCTAAACCGATCAGGAATCAAGAAGCGCCGGTCACCGACGTCACCTAGAGTGACCGCCATGAACATCACCGCGATCCAGCGGGCAACCGATTCGCATCAACGAGCCGCGCTGAGCCATCCGGCGATCGCAGCCATGAAAAGGAAGCGAGACCTATGAAGACAATGACATGTAAACAACTGGGTGGACCATGTGATTTCCCGCACCATGGAAAAACCGCAGATGAGGTCATAAAGGCACAGGACAAACATCTAAAGGACGTGGTTGCACAAGGTGACGGGACACACGAAAACGCTTTGAAGGAGATGAAGGGTAGGTGGAAGCATCCCATTTCAGGAATGGGGTGGTACAGGAAGGCCAAGCGTGATTTTGCTGCTCTTCCCGACGCCTGACTCGCGCAGTCTCCCCCAAGGTCGAGGTCGAGGCTCCAGAGCGAGTTGAGCGCAGGACGGGTGACGCGGCAGATAAACGTGCTCGACTCATAGTGCAGCTGCCGGGGGAGTTTGCCCTGGCAGCAAGGTTGGCGCGACTGAGGGAGCGCTTGGTCTGAGGGAGCGCCTCGTGTTCTCGAGCGAACGCGCCTCTCCCGGATTGCTCTTCTACATTGGCGCTATCCCCGTGGATGTCGTAGACGATCGCGTTCCTCGCCTTCGCCCACCAGCAGAAAAGCAAGCGCGACGAGCGCGATCCCGGACACCCCGACTAGGGCGCTCCCGGCGACGAGCCCGAGTATCCCGTGCGCGAGCACCAGGAGCACCACCCCCGTGACGAGGATCGATACCGCGACAGCGCCGATGATCCGGCTGGACACCCCGCTCCTCTCTGCAAAGGGCTAAATGTGGCTGCGGCGCGCTCGGTTCCGAGGGACAGTTGTGGCTGCGGCGCGCTCGGGGGGGTGGATCGAACGCGCCGCAACCAGCGAAGACGGCCTGCGCATCCCCCTCCCCCGGGGATCACCCAAAAGAGAAGTGCTTGGCCTCTGCCCACAAGGCCGCGATCAGCTCCCACGGAACCCTGCGTTGCCCATCTGATACCCGTGCACGCGACGCGACAAACACAATTTCTAGAAGGCAGGCAAGCCTGCAGACAGTTGCCCGAATCGGCGGACGTGAGCTCAGGGCTGATCCGGCTCGTTGGGCGGAGGCTCGCCCCGCTGATCTACCTCAGCGGGGCGATTGGGATGAGCGTCGGCCAGGGGAAGAGACTCGATGGTGCCCGTAAGCTCGAGCAGACGCAGCACCTGCCCACTGCCCGGTATCACGAGGAAGTCGCATCCATGCTCCGCGCATAGCTCCTGGGCACGGAGCACGGCCCGCAAACCGGTTGAGTCCATAAACGTCAGTCGGCTCAGGTCGAGCTCGACGGTGCTGACACCCTCGCGGCACAAGTCGAGTACGGGCGTTTCCAGCCCCGCGACCGTCGCGAGGTCCAGCTCGCCGCTCAACAGAAGCGTATGACGACCGTCGCGCACGCTCTGTCGAACTTCAAAACCGGGCTGACTCGCTTGCAAGGCCACGCCTCCGTTCGGCACCGGTTAATAAAGCGCCGTCCCATAGGCCTTCAAGGACCACCGAGACCGCCAGAGCGTAGCAATCCGCGAGTGCGCCACGAACGGGCCGCGTTTGCCGTGCCCCTCGAGGAGGTCGACGTACGAGCTTGCCGCGCCATGGGAGCCTGGATCTGCCTCATGGCTTTGTTTGGGCTGATGGCTTTGCTCGGGCGCCTGCTCGCGGGAGGCGGTCGAGCGGGATTTGCGCTCGCCGGCGTGTGTGCGCAGTGGCTCGCCGGTCTGCGTGCGCGCCGGCAAGGCGAACCAGACGAGCTTGCCGTTGGGCGAAGGGGTGATTCCCCAGTCCTCAGCGAGCTCTTGGACGATGCGAAGTCCTCGTCCCGACTGCTCCCGGGGCGTCGGGGACCGCATGACAGGTTGGCCTTGACCGTGATCGCTGACCTCCACGCGGATCTCCTCTCGCGAGCGATGGATCGCCAGCTCGAAGTCGCTATGGGCGTGCCGCACGCAGTTGGTGGCAAGCTCAGAGGTCATCAGCTCCGCGGCTTCCACGATCTCGCGCGGCTCCTCGCTCAGGAGATCCTTGACGAAGTGACGTGCGCCCGCCACAGACTCTGCCCGGCAGCGAAATCGGCGCGCCTGCCTCATGATTCGATCGAGAGCACGTTGGAGAGGCCCGTGGCCTCCAGCACGCGCCGGATGATTGGGGAGGGGTTGCGTAGCGACATGCTGCTTGCTTTCGCCGCGGCGCCGATCAGCACCGCAATCCCGGCGCTGTCCATGAATCGCAGGCCGGTGAGGTCAAAGATCAGCGGCGCGGCGGGCCGCGGCGGGATCGACGCCACCCGCTCCTTTAGCGAATCGGCGTTTGAGCTGTCGAGCTCTCCCGAGAGGGTCACGACCTGTGCGCCCGTTGGGTCGAGGCGCATGTCGATCCGCAGCATTGGGGGGTCGGCCGTTGGGGGGTCGGCCGTTGGGGGCTCAGCCTCTAGCTCTGCCATCGGATGCCCACTATCGCCGTATCGTCATGGTGGCCCTCGGATGCGAGGCCGTGTGCGAGCTCGATCAGCAAATCTTCGAGCGGAAGCTCCACGTTGGTGGCCGTCTCTCGCAAGCGCGCCAAGCCGACGTCGAGCACCTCTCCACGACGCTCTACCAGACCATCGGTGAACGCGATCAGCGTCGTATTCGGCCGCACAGACACCGCCGTCTCCAGGTAGGGCGACTTGCGCGCGACGCCAATTGGCACGTTGGCGTCGAACCGCACGAACCGCCCGCCGTCGTCATCGATCACGAGCGGCGGAAGGTGACCGGCGCTGGCCACCGTCAGCCGATGGGCACCCACGTCGATCAGGGCACAGAGCATTGTCGCGAAATAGTCGTGGGGGCCGCTGTTGACAAAATCCGAGAGCTGGGCGAGCACCGAGGACGGACTGGGGTCCTGCGCCGCATACGCCAGCGCGGCGTGGCGCAGCGAGGCCATCGTCGTCGCCGCTCGCAACCCATGACCCGAGACATCGCCGATCATGACCAGCACCTGTCCATCGCTGGCCGCGACTATGTCGTACCAGTCGCCTCCCACATCGATGCCCGAAGCGGCCGGCACGTAGCGTGCGCCCACCCGCAGTCCAGCGAACTCAGGCAGGGTGTCGGGCAACAGCGCGTGCTGGAGCGTCTGCGCGATGCTGCGCTGCTCGGTGTACATATCCCGGTTCTCGGCGGCAACCCGGTCGAGGACGCCGACGAGCTGCTCGGCGTAGCGCCTGCGACGCGCCAGCCGATCGGTCATCAGCGCGGCCGCCAGGCTCACCAAGAGACCCACGAGGGCGATGATCCAGGGAAGGTGCTCGAAGAACGAGCCTCCGAGGGAGCCGTTCGGGCTCACCACAACCGTGAACACGCCGGCGCCAAAGGGAACGACGTCCGAGGCCTGCCGGCCCTTGATCGGCAGGTGCTTCAGGCTGGTCACCAGCACGTCGCCGGTGCGCTTGGAGTGACCCAGATACAGCGCGTAGTTGAGGTCCGAGAAGGCCGAGTTCTTCTCCAATTTCGAGCGCCTGTTCGCGGGCAGCGGTTTTTCGGCGTAGACCGCGAACCCACGAGCACGGCCGGGGGCGCTGAAATCGAAGCCGAGCGCCGGATGCGGGGACTCGAGGAAGCCCGTGAGGTTCAAAGCACCAGGCCGGGTGGAATGCCTGAAGAACCGCTCGGCCCTTTCCGGCATCGACGCGAGCGCGGGCGTCTTGCCGAGCACCGTGCTCGGCGCGAGGTGCGCTGTGCCCAGCGGCCACAGCGATACCGAGGTGAACTGGCGGCCAGGACCCACATAAGGAGCCATGAACGCACGAAATTTCTGCGCGTCGCCGCCCGTGGCGTTGGCCAGCTCGGCGGCCGAGGCCAGTGGCGTCTGGGTCGAGGGGGCGGTGGACGCCAGAACGAGGCTCAGCTCGCGCACGCGAAGGTTCAGCAGCCGCCGCTCGTTGCGGTTGTATACGGCTGCGGACGTCAGCGACAGCGCCCCGGTGACGATCAACCCCGTCAGCAGCGCGGCGACCGTAACCCTGGACGGTCGCCACCGCCACAGCGAGCCCGACGGTCGCGCGGGAGACGCAACGCCCTCCACGGGGCCCTCCGCGGCCGCCGGCTCACCCGCCAAGTCATAGCCGGAGCCAGTCCCCCCCGCGGTCACCGCGCGGCTACTCATTGCAAGCGTCTCGCCGAGTCCATACTCGCCGCCTAGCTTATCCCGGGATCATGGCCCCAGCGGGGGCGCGTCCAGCGGGAGGTCTCGTGCAGCGGATTACTCCCGCCGCGGGACGGGTAGTGCTCACCAATAGATAGGTCGATAGGACATACAAGGGCAATAAGCACAGCAGCAGAGACCCCAAGGAGCCATACCATGTCCAGCACCCCCAGATATGAGCAGGAAGAGGCCGACGCGGCAGCGCTGGAAGCCGGCGAGATCGGGGGCATGCTCGGCGAGGACGAAGAGCAGCTGGACCCCGCCCAACGTCCGGTCACCGAGGGTGGCGGCGGCGTCGCCGAGGGCTTCGAGGAGGCCGAGCGCGCGCTGATCGAGCACGCCTCCCACGGCGACCAGCAGGCCGCCCACGCGATCCTGCACGATCAAGGCCCACCCGAGGAGGAGAGCATCACCCGCGAAGACTCCGAGTCAGACCACGAGCGCAGCAGCGAGCTCGGCGACGAGCGGTGAGACGCGGTCGAGTTCGGAGGTCGAAAAAGATCCGTACTAGGAGGAAGTCGAGATGGGTTTCAGCGTCTCTGCAAGAGCGCGCGCTTGCGGTGGGCAATGCCCAGGAGCAGCTGACCAACGAACGTGGCCACGCGCCCAGCGCCCGTGAGGCGCCATAGGAGATCACCAGATTGATCACATCCTCGCCCCGGCCGCCAAACGTTCGCCTGCAGCTCCACAACCAACCCGAGAACATTTCGCTGATCCGCACCACCCTCGCGGGTGTCGCGGAAGCGATCGACCTCCCCCGTGAGGCGCTCGACGACGTCAGCACGGCCGTCACGGAGGCAGCCAACAACGTCGTCCTGCATGCCCCCCCCAGGGGACCGAGGCTCGCTCGAAGTCGACATCCACGTCGCCCCCAGCACCCTCACGGTGGCCGTGCGCGACGAGGGCATCGGCATCTCCGGCCAGGCGCCGCGGGGGCGGGACGGCGGGCCAGCATGGATGGTGTGCTCGGCAAGCTGGCGCCCGTGATCGGAGCGCTGGCCGACGATCACAGCCTCGCGCCAGCCGGCCCGGCTTCAGTGCTGGCACTCGCGCTGAGCGATCGACGATAGGCGTGCAGGCCATCGGCGCGGGCTCAGTTGGGGCTGTGATACTGACCTCGATGGAGCACTCAACGGGGTCGGGGGGCGGGGCGGGATCGGGGGGCTCCGAGGAGCGCAGGCGAGCGATCGACCTGCTCGTCGAGGCCGGCGCCGTGCTGGCCAGCTCCCTGGATTTGACGACCACGATGGGCCAGGTGGCAAAGCTCACCGTGCCGGCACTGGCGGATCTCTGCGTGATCGATCTGCGCGATGAGGACGGCTCGATCAGGGAGGTGGCGGTTGTCGCGGCCGACGCGGGGACGGCACGCGAGCTGGAAGATCTGCGCGCGAGATTCCAGCTCGACCCCGAGGGCGCTCATCCGGTCGCGCGTGTCATCCGCAGTGGCGAGCCGGCGCTCTTGCCGTCGATGACAAGCGCCCTGCTGAGCTCATTCGCACAGGGCTCTGAGCACGCCAGGTTCATGATCGAGCACAACTACCACTCCGCGGTAGTCGCCCCGCTGCTCGCGCGCGGGCGCACGCTCGGCGCCCTCTCCGTGCTGCGGCTGGGTGATGGTGAGCCCTACGCGAGCGAGGATCTCGAGCTCGTCTGCGAGCTGGCCCGGCGCGCGGCCCTGGCGATCGACAACGCCCGCCTGTACTCCGAGGTTCGTCAAGTCGAGCAGCGTCTGGAGGCGGTTCTCGTCAACCTTGCCGAGGCGATCACCGTGGTGGACGAGCACGGGCAGACGGTCTTTGCCAACCAGGCCGCCGCCGAGCTGCTTGGCGCAGACACGCCAAGCGAGCTGATGAGCGCCGCCGCGGGAACGATCATGCCGCGCTTCCTGGTCCTCGACGAGCAAGGCACCGAGCTCGACCTGGAGTCGATGCCCGGAAGGCGGCTGTTCGCCGGGGAGCATCCCGAGCCACTGCTGGTGAGAAATATCGTCCGCGCCACGGGCGAGGAACGCTGGCTGATCGTCCGCTCCTCACCGATCACCGACCCTGAGACCGAGCGGATCCTGTACGTCGTCAACGTCTTCGAGAACATCACCGAGGTCAAGCGCGCGCAGCTGGCTGAGAGCTTCATGGCCGAGGCCAGCCGCGTACTCGCCTCCTCGATGGACTACTCCGAGACACTGCTGCGGGTGGCGCGACTAGCCGTGCCGCAGATCGCGGATTGGTGCGCGGTGGATGTCGTAAACGATCGCGGCGAGATCGAGCTCGTGGCAGCACATCACATCGATCCCGACAAACTGGCGGCGGCCGAGCGGATCGATCGCCGCCACCGCCCGACGCTGGACGACGCGATCGGGGTCGCCGAGGTGATCCGCAGCGGACACGCGCAGATGTTCACCGACATCCAGCCAGACGCCCTCGCCGCCTACGCCCGCGATGACGAGCACCTCGAGCTGCTCAGTGAGATCGGCGCGCGGGCGGTGATCATCGTGCCGATGGCCGGAGCGGCCAAGACGATCGGGGCAATCACCCTGGTCTCCTCGGATTCGATCCGCAGTTTCACCGAAGCCGACCTCGCGCTCGCGGTAAGGCTCGGCCGTCGCGCCGGCACCGCCGTCGAAAACGCCCGTCTCTATACGGAGCGCACACGAATCGCCCATGTCCTGCAGCGGGCCCTGCTGCCGGAGTCCCTACCCGAGGTCCCGGGAGTCGAGGTCCAGTCGCTGTACTCCGCGGCCGGCGAGCTGAACGAGGTGGGCGGCGACTTCTACGACGTGTTCGACTACGACGACGCCCGCGCGATGCTCGTGATCGGCGATGTCTGCGGCAAAGGTCCGCGAGCAGCGGGAGTGACGGCACTGGCCCGCCACACGCTGCGTGCCGCGGCGATCGGCGGCCAGTCGCCCACCGACATGCTGGGCACGCTGCACCAGGCGCTGCTGCGCCAGCCGCCGGGGGCGGATCTGTGCACCGTCTGCCTGATCATGCTCGCGCGCGAAGCGCAGGGCGCACGGCTCACAGTCGCGCTTGCCGGGCATCCACCACCGCTGCTGATCAGGGCGGACGGAGAGGTCGAGCGGGTCGGCCGCAGCGGCACGGTCCTCGGCGTGATCGATCCGGTCAGCATCGATGAGCACGAGATCACGCTTGGCGCCGGCGAGACGTTGCTGATGTACACCGATGGGGTAATCGAGGCTGGCAGACCAGACAATCTGCTCGGTGAGGACGGCCTGCTCGAGCTCTGCGCCGCGGCGCCCGGGCTCTCGCTGGAGAGCTTCCTGGAGCACATCGAGCGCGCGGCCCTGACCCGCGCGCGGGGAGCGCTGCGGGACGACATCGCGCTGCTGGGACTGCGGATCGCGGGGCGCTAATCGTGCGCTAATGTTCCGCCAATGGCGGTCGGGAGCAACCTCTTGATTGACGTAAGCCGCGAGGGGGAGCGGGTGGTGCTGCGCCTCGATGGCGATCTCGACCTGGCCAGCGTGCCGCTGCTCGAGAGCGAGGTCGAGCTCGCGACGCTGGATGACACGGCGAGCATCGTGCTCGACCTGCGCGGGCTCGAGTTCCTCGATTCCACCGGTCTGCGGGCGATCCTCCTGCTGGACAAGCGCTCCACAGAGCGCGGGCAGGCGTTTGCCCTCGTTCGCGGCTCCGAGCAGGTCCAGCGGCTGATGAGCATGACCCGCGTAGACGAGCATCTGAAGATCATCGCCACCCCCGAGGAGATCCTGCTCTAGCTTGACCCTCGCCGGTATGCCATCTCCGGTGATTTCTTTCCTATCCGACTACGGTCACGCCGATGAGTTCGTCGGCGTCTGTCACGGGGTGATCGCCAAACGCGCGCCCAGCGCGCGCGTGATCGACCTCACGCATTCGATTCCCCGCCACGACGTGCGCGCCGGCGCGCTGGTGCTGCGCGGCACGCTCGCCTACACCCCCGCGCAAGTCCACCTCGCGGTGGTCGATCCCGAGGTGGGCGCGCTCGGGATCAACGCACGGCGCGCGATCGCGCTGCGCAGCGCCGCGGGCCCCCTGCTGGTCGGGCCCGACAACGGGCTGCTGATGCTCGCCGCCGAGTGGCTGGGAGGGGCAATCGAGGCGTTTGACATCGGCCACTCGCCCGAGCGCCTGGAGCCGGTCTCAGCGACCTTCCACGGGCGCGACATCTTTGCGCCCGTCGCCGCCGCGCTGGCGGATGGGGCGCCGCTCCCGGGCCTCGGCGAGCCGCTCACCGTGGAGGAGCTGTGCGGCCTGGAGCTGTCAGTGGCGCAGCCGCTGCACGGCGCACTACTCACCCACGTGCTGCGCTGCGACCACTTCGGGAACCTGATCCTCGACGCATCGCACGAGCAGCTGCTGGCGGCCGGCATGCGGCTGGGCGAGGCGCTCACCGTGGAGGTCGCGGGAGGCGAGGTCGCGGGGAGCGGGGTCGCGGGGGATGCTCACCCGGCGCGCTATGCCTCCACGTTTGCCGACGTCGCACCCGGCGAGCTGTTGCTCTACGAGGACGCCCAGCTGATGGTGGCGCTCGCTGTCAACCGCGGCTCCGCCGCCGCGCTGCTCGCGGTGGCGCGCGACAGCGAGCTGCTCGTCAGGCGCGCGTGAGCTCGCTCGGCGGCCCACGGGTGCACCTGCGCGAGATCGACTCCACCAACGAGCGCGCGCGGATGCTGGCGCTCGCCGGAGCGCCACACGGAACGCTCGTCACGGCCGACACGCAGACCGCCGGACGTGGACGCCAGGGCCGGCGCTGGAGCGCGCCCGCGAATAGCTCCCTGTTGATGTCGCTCGTCTTGCGTGCACCTCCATCGCTGCTCACGTTGATCGCCGCCGTCGCGGTCTGCGACGTGGTGGGCAGCGAGGCGCGGATCAAGTGGCCAAACGACGTCGTGCTGCCAGGATCGGATCCCGCCCAACCGCTGGCCAAGCTCGCGGGAATCCTCGCCGAGGGACAGCCCCAAGCGGGCTGGGCGGTCCTGGGGATCGGTCTCAACGTGGCCGTCCGCCTCGAGGAGTTGCCTGGTGAGCTGCGGAGCAGCGCCGCAACGCTTGGCTACTCGCCACGGGAGATCGAGCCCACGCTCGAGCGACTGCTCGCGGCGCTGGAGCGGCGACTGGCCGAGCCAGCCACAGTGACGCTCGAGGCCTGGCGACTACGCGACGCGCTGCACGGGCGCGAGATCGCTTGGGGGACACGTGGCCCGGAGAGTTGGGCAGGGCGCGGACGGGCGGAGGGAATCAATGACATGGGGCACCTGATCGTCTCGCTGACCGACGGCGGCGGTCAGGCCATCCTCGACGCAGGTGAGGTTCACCTGGAGCGTGTCGGCTAGTCCTCGGCGTGATCGAGGGCGTCGTCGACGTTGCGCTGCAGCGTCTCGCCCACGCCCGGCGCCAGCTCGCCACCGTTGCTCTCGCGATTCCCCGGGCCGCTCGACAACGCCTCCGTCAGCACCGCATCGCTCGGCGCCTGCTTGCCTCGACGCCGGCCCCTGCGGGCGGGGCCCGTCCCGTTTGGAGCGTTCGCGGCGCCTGTCGGGTTTGCGGTATTTGTTGTGTTCGCGGCGCCTGTGGGATTTGCGGCGTTTGTGGGGTTTGCCGCGTTTGTCGCGCCCTTGGGCCCCTTGCGCCGGCGTCGCGCGTTGCGGGCGCGGCGTTTGGGGAAGTTGCGCAGCAGCTCGCGGGCCAGCGCCGGGGGCTTGCGCGCCATCCGCGTACGCGCCCCGCGCAGCGCCTCCTCGGCCTCCGGCGTATGGGCGAGCGCCGCGGCCAGCAGCGCGGCGGCCAGCCGGCGGTCCTGCTTGCGCGAGGCGTGGATCAAGCGCCGGGCGTTGCGCGCGTGCGCCCCGCCGGCTGAGTTGACGAGCAGGCCAAGCAGTCGCTTGGTCTCCGGCCAGCGCTGCACCGCGTACTCCTCGTGCACATCGCGCGTGTACTCCGCCAATCGCCAGATCCAGGCGTTGGCCTGGTCGCGGCGGCCGATGCGCCGCTCGACCAGCGCGCGCAGCATGATCTTCGACGCCTCCCTGCGCTCGTCGCGCGGCCAGCCGCCGATGATGTCGATCGCCGTATCGAAGGTGTCGGGGTCGCCCAATGGGGGGATGTCGGTCAGCGCCCGCAAGCGCAGCTGCGCGTTCTTGTTGCGCTGCACCGCGGTGATCAGGAAGCGGCTCTTCAGCTCGCCGGTGCGGTCGAAGTGGAGCATCGCCCGCGCCCGGCGCCAGCCGTTCGGCGCGACACGCGCGCCGGCCAGCGCCGCCCACACGTGCTGCTCGCCGTAATCGAGGTGCTCGACGGCGATCCGCCACAGCTCGCGCTCGAAGACCTCAAAGCGCCGCTCCTCCTCCGCGCACACCGGCAGCACACGCCGCTCGACCCGCATCCTGCGTCCGCGTCCACGGCGCACCGGGCCGACGACGATCGCGCCGCCGCGGTAGACATCGCGGTCGAGCAGCGAATGCAACGTCACGACGGGGTCGTCGTGCTTGGTGGCCGGGTGCACGAAGTCGACCACCAACCCCGCCTCCTTGCCGGGGTGGCGACGGGTGACGCGGCCGACACGCTGCTGGTAGATGCGCTTGGACGCGGTCGGCGCCAGATGCACGCAGACGGTCGCCCGCGGGCTGTTCCAGCCCTCCGCGAGCAGCTGCGCGTTGATCAGCACGTCGATGTCGCCGCGCTCGTAGCGAGCGAGGATCCCGGCCAGCTCGCGCTTGGGCGTCTCGCCCGAGACCGCCTGCGCCTTCAAGCCCTCGGCGCGGAAGGCTTCGGCGAGGTTGTAGGCATGGCGCACGCCGGCGGCATAGACGACACCCGGCACGCCGTTGAAGCGCGTTTTGTAGAGGTTGGCGGCGGCCATGTTGAACGGCTGCTGATCGAGCAGCTCGGCGAGCTGCTCTTGATCGAACTCGGTGTCCACCTCGCCGCGGCGCAACGGCACCTTGGCGATCGTGCGCACTCCGGTGCCGGGTGAGATCCGCACGCAGCGCAGCGGCGAGATCACGCCGCGCCGCGCCGCCTGCGCGAGGTCAAAGCGTGAGGTCTGCGTCGGGAACAGGTCGGTCACGTGCCGTGCGATCAGCGCGCCGGTGGCGGTCATGCCGATAAAGATCGGCCCCGTCCACGCCCTGATCGCGGCGCTCGTCTTCTCCCCCAGCGCCGTGTGCGCCTCGTCGCAGATGACGATCGTGTAGGCGCTGGAGATCTTGCCCGCGTTACGCACGAACCACTGGTAGGTCTCGACTGTCACCGGACCCTTGGTCGAGTCCTCGCCCACGAGCAGAGCACGGCTGATGCGCTTTGAGTAGCCGCGGTCGCGCAGCTCGCCGTGGAACTGGTCGACGAGGTTGCGCCGGTGGGTGAGGATCAGCACCCCACCGGTGTGCGAGGCCTCGACGAAGCCGAGTGCCGCGACCGTCTTCCCCGCGCCGGTCGCGTGCTCGAACCAGAAGCGCTTGGCGGCGTTGGGATCCTCGGGCTGCTCGGCGAGCGTCTCCTCCTCATCGTCCTCGTCGACCCAGTCGCGGGGCTCCTCGTCGGAGTCGCTTTCCTGCTCTGGCTCCTGCTCCTCCTCGGCGAGCGGGTCGAGCTCGTCCTCCAGCTCGTCATCCTCATCGTCGTCCTCATCGGGGGCGGCACGCTGGACGGGACCCAGATCGTCGTCCTCCTCATCGTCCTCATCCTCGGGCTCGTCATCCGGATCGTCGTCGTCCTCCAGGGCCGCCCGTGAGTCGTCTACCGGAGCCTCCGCGGCGAGATCATCCGATGCGGCGTCCTCGTCGGGGCCGAAGATCGCGGCCGAGGCCAGCAGCTCCGGGGAGGCCGCGGCAGCACGGTTGCCGTTCTCGGAAGTGCGCAGCGCCTCGGCCAGCAGCGCCGTGAGTGTGCCCGAGAGCGCATCTACCTGATGGGCCGAGAGCACGGTCCCGTCCACCAGCTTCGGCTCGTCCTCGGAGAGCACGCGTTCGAGACCGAGCAGCAGCGAGAACTCGCGCCGCCAAGCGGTCGAGGGATTCTTGGTCTTTGGGTCCTCCTCGAGCTCGGCCAGCGCCTGGTCGAGCGCGCGCCGGCGCGGCGTGTTCGGGGCAAGCGCGACCGCGGGATCCTCGCCGTCGTGCAGGAAGCGCTCGCGCACGAGCTTCTCCGCGCGGGCAATATCGGCGGAGTTGGGAATGGACGCGGCCGCGAGGGCCACTGAAGTGGGCTCGGCCATAAAGGCTCTGGGCTTCGAGACGAGCCGCCGCAGAAAACGGTTCCGCGTGGCTCGGAAAGGCCGGCACTCAACCGGCGACGTTTGCCGGGTGCTGAGAGCAACCCGGCCCTTAGTGCGCTTCAGGATATAGCAGGTCCAGGCGCGATCGCGGCGCGCGCCATCTGCAACCCTTACCGGCGTGTCCGCAAACCGGCGCCCGCAACGCACGCTCATCGCCCTCGGCGGCCTCGTCCTGCTCGCGCTGCTCGCCGTCGGCCTGCACCAGCTCGCGCGCTCCTCCCAGGCGCCGCTGAAGCCGTCGGGGCTGACCGTCGCCCAGATGCAGGCGCGCCTCGAGGATTCGCCGGCGCCACTGGCCGCGCTGCACACCCAGGCCAGCGAGCTCTTGCCCGGCTCACAGCGCGCTCTGCACGCTCGCCTGGCGGCGCTGCGCGGATACCCCGTGGTGATCAACAAGTGGGCCTCGACATGTGAACCGTGCCGCGCGGAGTCGGGCGTCTTCCAGCGCGTGTCGGTCAGCATGGGACGCGAGGTGGCGTTCATCGGGCTGGATTCCGGCGAGGCCAGCCGCGCCGACGCGCTGGGGTTCCTGCGCAGCTTTCCGTTGAGCTACCCGAGCTACTACGACCACAGCGGTCAGCTCGGCGCCGCGATCACCGACTCATCGTTTACGCCCGTCACCGTCTTCTATGACCGCAGGGGCGGGCGCTACATCCACCAGGGTCCATATCCGAGCGTGGCAAAGCTCGAAGCGGACATCCGGCGCTACGCCTTGGATGCTGGAGCCGATGCCTGAGATGCGCGATGCCTGAGATCAGGATCGACCCGCTGAGCGGGCACAAGACGATCATCGCCGGCGAGCGCTCGCGGCGACCTGGAGGGGAGCCCAGCTGCGCGCCGCCAGAGCCGATCGATCCCGAGCGCGACCCGTTCGCCGAGGGCCACGAGGATCGCACCCCGCCAGAGTTGTACGCGTTGCGTCCCGGGGGTGGCGGGGGTCACGGCGCGCCGGGTGGGGTCGCGGCAGGCGGGGCGGGTGGTGCCGGGGCAGGCGGGGTCGGAGCGAGCGGGGCGGCGAACTCGCCCGGCTGGACGGTGCGGGTGGTGCCCAATCTCTACCCGGCGCTGACCGCGGCGGACCCGCGCGACGAGGGCGGGAGCGAGGGATCGGTGCTTGGAGGCGAGGGATCGGTGCGCGCCGAGAGCGAGCGAGGGCGCCCGGAGCTGTTCGTCGCGCGTCCCGCCACGGGCGAGCACGAGGTGATCATCAACGGGCCCCAATCGGTGCTCTCGCTGGCTGAGTTACCAACAGAGCAGGTGGTCGCCGCGGTCGAGGTGTGGCGCGCGCGGATGCGCGCCCATGCGCAGAGCGCCTATCTACAGCTGATCGTCAACGAGCGTCGTGAGGCGGGAGCCTCGCTGCCGCACACGCACGCGCAGCTGTACGCGCTGGACTTCGTGCCGGCCATCGTGGCTCGCGAGCGCGAGCGCGCAAACGCGTACGCGACGAGGACGATGGGCCAAGATCTGCTCGGCGACGTGATCGCCGAAGAGGTGCGCTTGCGCGAGCGGGTCGTCGCGGTCGATGAGGAGGCGGTGCTGATCGCCCCCTATGCCTCCCAGCTGCCATTTCAGCTGATGCTCGCCCCGCGGCGCCCGCGGGCGCGCTTCGAGGACGACGGGCCGTCCGGCGCCGCACTGCTGCACGACGGCCTGTGCCGGCTGGCGCGCCACCTCGGATCGAGCCCGCCGCTGAACCTGTTCGTGCGGACGGCGCCGCTCGGCGCCGAGCACTTCTGCTGGCGGATCGACATCCTCCCGCGCCTGACCCATCTGGCGGGGCTCGAGCTCTCGACCGGGGTCAACCTGAACATCGTCGCGCCGGAGCACGCGGCGGCGTTGTTGCGGGATGCGTGAGCGGGCCGTCGCGGGATGCGTGAGCGCGCGTCGTTGCGGGATGCGTGAGCGGGGGTTCAGCCGCGCCAGCACGGTCCAGATAGGCTGCGGGACGTGCCGCCCGAGGAACGCTTCGTCCCCCGCTTCGCCGCCGAGCCTCCACTGGAGGAGCTGCCCAACGGTCGCTGGGCCGAGCGCCTGAGCGGAGAGTTTCTGGCCGCCTGCCTGGCGCTCGACGTCGAGGGGGAGGATCTCGGCGAGCCCGGTGCGATCACCTGGTACCCGGACCGCACCTGGCACGGACGCACGTACGTGCCCGCAACAACGATCACGGCCAACGGCTACGAGCTGTTCGGCCACGTGCGCTACGTCCCCGCGCCCGAGGACGGCGACCCGAGCGACTTCTCCGCGCACGTCGACTTCACCGAGGAGACCGCCGAGCGCAACCCGGACTGGACGCTCGACCTGTGCGACGAGGTGATCGGCACCTGGCGCGGGCAGGTGGGCGCCGTGGCCGCGATGACGCTCGTCTGGGGCCGGCCACTGATCTCCGGGGGGGCGATCGTCACCGCCGAGCTGGCCGACCTGGCCGTCGATCAGTGCGAGCTGATCGAGGAGCGCTTCACGCTGATCGCACCCGATGACTACCGTCAGGACCTGCTCGAGATCAAGTTGTTCACGGCCAAGGGCCAGGAGCTCGCGCGCGAGTCGCTGTATGACGCGGAGGAGGAGGAGGAGGAGGAGGCCGCGGCGGAGTAGGGGCCGCGGCGGACTGAGGCCGTCGGGGGCACGGCAAAGAAGCAGGCGGCCGGGGCGCGGAGACCAGAGGGCCGCGGCGGAGTGACCGCGGCCCCTCTGCTCTCTATCTCTGGCTTGGGTCTCAGCGTTAGTAGCTTGGTCTTAGCGTCAGCCGCGCTGGCAGGCGGCGAGCGCCTCGGACTTGGCCGCGGCGGGGATTGGCGAGGCGTTGATGACTTCGGCGCAGACTTCTTTGCCGGCCGCGCGTGCCCCCGCGAGGTCGCCGTG
>Ga0182024_10012291_pt1 | contig 16969 bp, 18 predicted proteins | sample P32metaG_FD_120480 | JGI IMG/M metagenome (GOLD analysis project Ga0182024, IMG submission 120480) | Permafrost microbial communities from Stordalen Mire, Sweden - P3-2 metaG (Illumina Assembly) | ecosystem: Environmental > Terrestrial > Soil > Wetlands > Permafrost | place: Sweden: Stordalen...
CCTGATCCGCTGGTCCAAGAAAGACAACAACCACCTCGCCCTGCTGATGCTCGCCAGCGGCCTGATCGCATTCAAGAAAGCCAACGCCGCCCGACTCGCCACTCCCCAACCGGGATAGGCCCTAAGCCTATGGGTTCACGGACCGAAACAGAATGGCGAGCAACTACCACCACTCAAACGGTCGCTGACCGCGCTGCATTCGACCGAAGCCTCGCGGTTGTCGACGGAAAGCTCGGTCTCGCGCGAGACGCATCGATTCCCGTCACCGACGAAGGGTTGCTGCGAGGTGACGGTGCGTTCGAGGTGATCCGCCTTTACGCTGGGCGCCCGTTTGCCCTTGACGAGCATCTGGACCGACTGTCGCGCTCCGCACAACGCCTGCGCCTGGACTACCCGGCATCTGGTCTGAGAGACGACATCGGGCAGCTGCTCGAGGCCGCCGGGGATATCGACGCTGCCCTACGCGTCCTGGTGACCCGCGGCGGGCATCGAATCGCGATCATAGAGCAGCTGAATGCAATGCCGGCCACCATCGCGCTCACTACGGTGAGATACGCGCCGCTTGACGTCATGCGAGGCGTGAAGTCTTTGAGTTATGCGGCAAATATGTTGGTTCGACGTATCGCATCCGAAGCAGGGACTGACGACGCGTTACTCGTGACGCCACACGACGAAGTGCTCGAGGGTCCAACATCATCGTTCTTTTGCGTCCTGGACGGTTCGCTTTACACCCCGCCTCTGACTAGCGGCATCCTCGATTCGATCACGCGGAGGCACCTGCTTCAGGTTACCGATGCGTCGCAACGCATCATTCGCCGGTCAGACATCCCAATGTTCGCCGAAGCATTCCTTGCATCCACGGCTCGCGAGGTCCATCCCGTCAACGCTATAGACGGTTCACAGCTTCCGATGCCACCCGGCCCGAGGACTGTGGACGCGGCGAGGAAGCTGCGGGCGCACATAGAGGAGTCACTTCACATAGCTCCTGGCGAAAGACCCAACTGAGGCATGTAGCGTGTTGACCCGATTCCGCTCAGGAGGTCATTCGTTCATTCTTGTCCCAGCACCGGACAACGCCACGCCACCCCCACGGTGGATACAGGCTCAGACGAGGTCGATTCCCAGGATGTAATCCGCGTCGGCGTCATATTCTCGTGCGGCAGTATCGACTTCCCATTCCTTCTGCGAGCTCTTGGCGCACCAAGGCGCGCGCGCTGCCGAAGAGGAGTACTTGCCGCCCGTGTGTTGGTATCGAACGCCTTGAGCTCTGGTCGAAGAGGTTCGCCACCAAGGCGGGACGCTCGGTTCACGTGACTAATCCGTGCAAGGGGCCGCCACCACGTGCGCGCGTTTGGGGGCGCCCATGACGATTGCTGCCGACGCGGCTCGAGCCGCGTGCGAATCTGCCAGGCCCTCCGATCACCTCACCGACCCGTTTTTGGGTCCGCAACGTCGCCGGTGGCCGTGCGGCAGCACACAGTCACCGGTCGCCGCTCCCGCGCTGAGACGAAAATGGAGTCACAGATTTCCGCACAGCGGTAACCGTCCTCGAATGTCGCATGGAGGACCGGCACGTCCGACTCTTCCGCAATCCCTTGCAGGACATTCGCCATCTCATGTACGAACGAGTCACCCCAACCGATGGGATGTCCAAATGGGTACCAGTGCTCCATGAACGGATCTGCGGGATCAGCCACAGATACCATTCGCCGCCCCGCGCGGGTCGACACCTCTAGGGTATTAAGCGTTTGTAGAGAAAATCGCATCGTCGCGAGTGAGCCGTCCACCTCGATAATGCTCTCAACTGCCGGGCAGGTCGAGACAAGCGCAGCTTCCAAGGTTCCACTCGCTCCATTCTCGAACGTGAGCAGCGCTTGCACGGTGCACTCATGCCTGTCGCCGGGCTCGAAAGCAGCATCCTCACTCGCCAGGTGCGCGAAAACGCACGATATCTCACCGACGAGGAACCGCGCGGCGTCAATGTGATGCGAGGCGACACTGCGCGTGGCATCCCCGGCGCGCCTGACGAAGCGCTCCTGAGCGCCAGCATCGCGGCTCGGTGTATTCGGTACGAAGAATCGCGAGCGGAAACGGCGGATGTCTCCGAGGTCGCCTCTCTGGATTAGTTGCCGTGCGAGTGCCAGTGCAGGGAAGAAGCGATAGTTGAAGCCGCACGCATGCACGACACCCGCAGCGGTTGCGGCCGACCACAGAGTGTGCGCTTCGTTGGCAGTCACCGCAAGCGGCTTCTCGCAGAACACATGCTTGCCAAGCCGAAGCGCCTCAAGCGTGGGCTCGACATGCAAGGCTGTCGGGGCGGCATTCACGAACAGCGTGACCCTAGAGTCGTCTAGCTGATCGCGCCAATCCGTGCTGCTGCACTCCCACCCATACCGCCGCCGCGCCATCTCAGTCGTTTCGGGATTTTGGCCGCAAATTGATAGCAATACGGGCACGGCAGCGACAGGCCAAGTCGTGACGCCAATGGCGCGCAGGGCTCGAGAATGAATACCACCCATAAACCCATGACCCAACATCGCGACTCCGATGCGAGTAGCCGTGGTTTCCTTCATGAGCACCATTGTACTGAAGCTGTATCCGCCTGACTGCCAGGGTTGCGCGTCAGGATGAGCGGATTCGCGGAGCTTCAGCGGCGGCTGCATCGAAGCCCCCGCAGCAGCTCCCAGCCACCGAGTGTCGATCCGCCGGGTTACGACGCCCAGGCGCGGCAAGGATTCCTCGGGGCGCCGTCAGGGTGGCCAGCCTGGGCATGAGGGCCGCCCGTTGTTGTCGTCGTGGCCGCTCGATGAGGCTGTTGATCACTGGCCGGATCGCGCTACGACTGCGGTCACGAGTTCGCTGAGGACGAGCACGTGGCGGTCGGCGACCGGGTGCGCCACCAAGCGGCCGGCACGGCTTCCCGAGGAGATCTCGGCCAGCGCGTTTGGTCCGCGCTCGCGCTGGATGGGTCGCGGATCAGCAGCGGCACGGCCGACGCGACGTCGCCCGGATGGCGACCCACTCGAGGCGCGCCCTGGGATGACCTGCTCGAGCGGCTGCGCGCGAGCCGTGCCGTGCACATGGACGAGACGGGCTGGCGGACCGCGGGTGAGCGCCGCGCTCTGTGGGGCCGTCTTTGCTGTTGACCCGTCGCGCGTATTTCCCGTCCCACCGGGGCGTGCCTCGCCGTGTTCGTAGCCGAGGTGGTCGGTCAGCTCGACCTCCATCGCGCGCTCCACGAGCCGCTTCGTCAACCCAGCGAGCAGCCCGCCCGGACCACGATCTCGTCTCCGGTCCGGGCGCCGGCGAGCAGCTCGTCGATCAACTCGTCCGGCAGCCGCTCACGCAGCCCCGAAGGCGCACGCTTGCGCCGTCGTCTCGCCATGCGGCGAGCCGCCGGCGCCCGCCTGGGTCCGGGAAGCATCCTGATCAGAGAGCGCAAGCTGGTCACCGAACTGGGCCGTGAGCCGACGCCCGAGGAGATCGCCGAGGCGACCGGGATCGACGCCGGGGAGGGCGAATTGAGCAAGCGGACCGCCCAGGTGCCGGTCTCGCTCGAGAAGCCGGGTCGGTGGCGAGGAGGAGTTCGAGTTCGGCCAGTTCATCGCCGACGAACAAGCCGAGTCTCCTACGAACGCGCCGCGGAGATCCTCACCATGGAGGCGCTCGAGAACCTCAGATACCGCGAGCGGAGCGTGGCCGAGCTGCGATACAGGCGCTCGGTCTCGGCGCTGAGCTTAGCCCGCGTTCCCGCTCATCTCAAGGGGTGCCGTCACCGTCTTCTTCTTCGACCTGGATTCGAATGTACTCACCGAGTCGAATATAGATACAGTAGCGTCGGTGTACGGCCGTCCCCGGCGTTCGAGGACGAAAGCAGCGCCAGCGCGGCCGCCAACCGGGCGGAAGGAGGAGCATGACGTCGGCGACCGCAGTGATCTCCGGGATCGGCGAGACGAGCTACCACGAGCTCCCAGATCTCTCCGAGATCGGCATCTGCGTCGAAGCCGCCACCCCGGTGGTCGCAGATGCCGGCACCCGCGGTGAAGGACATCGACGGGTTGCGTCAAGACCCTCTCCGGCTCGACATCGATGGGCGGAGCGTCCTACGGCGCGATGCTGTAGCTGGCGAAGTGGGCGATCGAGGCGGGCCTATGCAGCAACGTCCTGATCATCGGGCGAGAAGCTGCGGACCGGGCACGCCTCGGGCGCCGCGATGATGGCCTCCGTCGGGGCGCACAACCTCGAGTACGAGTACCCCTTCGGCGCCACGATCCCCGGCTACTACGGCGTGCTCGCGGCGCGCTACCTCTACAAGTACGGCCTCGACGACGCTCTAGCACCGATCGCCGTGACCACCCGCAGGCTCGCCTCGCTGAACCCGGCGGCGACCTACCGCGAGCCGATCACGATCGACGACGTCATGAACTCGCCGATCATCTCGACGCCGCTACACCGGCTCGAGTGCGCGCTCGTCAAGCGACGGCGGCACGGCCTACGTCGTTTCGCGGCAGGGGACGAGCAAGGACCCGGCACGCGAGATCGGCTTCCTCGGGCTCGGGCAGGCGCAGTCGCATTACCACGCGGGGCACCTCGTCCGCGGCGACGGCAAGGGGCACGACCCGATCCACACCGTCGTCGACGTCGCCGGCAAGCGCGCCTTTGGCCAGGCCGGCATCACCCCCGAGGACCTCGATCTCGCGATGATCTACGACAGCTTCACGATCACCGTCGCGCTCCAGCTCGAGGACCTCGGCATCATCGGGCGCGGCCAGGCCGGGGGCCTTCGTCCAAGCCGCAACATGGACCTCGGCGGCACGCTGCCGCTCAACACCGACGGCGGCCTGCTCAGCTGCGCGCACCCGGCGCGTCGGGGGGGGCATGCCAGTGCGGATGTCCTACGAGGAGTCAACGACGAAATCTCCCTGCACATCTTCGTCCCAGCGGATTAGAGAATGAGCACAGCTGACACGGCGCCCCGCGCCATCCTGACCGGCGCGGGCTCGGCCCGCGGGATCGGCATCGCGACCGCCGAGCACCTCGTCCGCCAGGGCTGGGTCGTCGGCCTGACCGACGTCCTCGAGGACGGCCTGGCGGCCAACGCCGAGCGCCTGGCCGCCGCCGGCGCCAAGCAGGTCGCGACCGCCGTCGGCGACATCCGCTCCGAGGAGGACGTCAACCGCGCGATCGGCTCCCTGCTCGCCGAGCTCGGCGGCGTCGAGGCGCTGGTCAACGTCGCTGGCATCTCGCGGCCGACGCGGCTGCTCGACACGGCGCTCGAGGAGTGGGAGAACATCTTCGCGGTCAACTCGCGCGGGACGTTCCTCGCCACGAAGGCCGTCCTGCCGGCGATGCTCGAGCGCGGCTACGGCCGTATCGTCAACGTCTCCTCCGTGTCGGGCATCCGCGGCGGCGGGATCCTCGGCGGCACCCACTACTCTGCGTCGAAGGCGGCGGTGCTCGGCTTCACCCGCGCGGTGGCGCGCGAGTTCGCAAGCCGCGGCGTCACCTGCAACGCGGTCGCGCCGGGCCTCGTCGACACCGATCTGGCAACCCCCTACATGACCGACGAGCGGCGCGCCGGGGTGATCGCGACGATCCCGGTTGGCCGGCTCGGCGTCCCCGACGACGTGGCTGCGGTGATCGCGTTCCTGTGCACGCCCGAGTCGGGCTATGTGACCGGCGAGGTCGTGGACATCAATGGCGGCTCCCACATCGACTAGCGCGCGCACACCGGAGGAGCTCCTCGCCGGCCTGCCGGGCGTCGCGCGCGTCAGCGCGGAGGAGGTCGCCCGGGCGGCGGCCGCGTCCCGTCGCCTCGTCGTGCTTGACGACGACCCCACGGGAACCCAGACGGTCGCCGACGTCCCGATCGTGACGGCCTGGGGGGAGGACGACCTGCGTTGGGCGATGCGCCAGGACTGCAGCGGGTTCTACGTGCTCACGAACACACGCAGCCTGCCGCCCGCCGCGGCGGCGCAGCGCAATGTCGAGGTCATGTCGGCGCTCGCGCGCGTCGTGCGCGAAGAGGCGGTCGAGGTCGCGATCGTGTCGCGCAGCGACTCGACCCTGCGCGGGTACTTCCCACTCGAGACCGACGTGCTCGTGCGGGCGTGGGAGGGGCAGCTCGGCGGCGCCGTGGACGGGATCGTGATCGTCCCGGCCTACATCGACGCGGGCCGGATCACGGTCGACTCCGTGCACTGGGTGCGTACGAGCGAGGGCTTCCTGCCGGCGGGCGAGAGCGAGTTCGCTGCCGACCCGGCGTTTGGCTACCACTCAAGCGACCTGCGCGAGTACGTGGCGGAGAAGACCGGCGGGCGCTGGCGCAGCGGCGACGTCGCCCGCATCACGCTCGAGCAGCTGCGGCGCGGCGGCGTGGGCGTGGTGACCGAGGCGCTCCGCGAGTTGCGCGGTGCGCGCCCGGTGGTCGTCGACGCGGCCGCCGACGAGGACCTGCGCGTGCTCGCACTCGCCGCGATCGCCGCCGAGCGCGCCGGCAGCACGTTCATCTACCGCGTCGGCCCCTCGTTCGTGCGCAACCGGCTGGGACAGGAGGCGCAGCCGCCGCTGGCCGGCGAGGCCTTGGCCGCGCTGGCGCGTCGCGTGGCGGCGGGCGGCGGCACTCCCCGCGCCCGCGGCGGGCTGGTGGTGGCGGGGTCGTTCGTGGGGCTCACCACGCGTCAGCTCCGCCAGCTCGAGGCTGCGGGAGGCACGACCCAGTTGACGCTCGAGGTGCCCGAGCTGCTCGCCGCCGAGGACCCGGCGGATGTGCTCGGCACGCTCGCCGACAAGGCGGTCGCGGTGCTTGCGAGGGGTGATGTGATCGTGCGAACGAGCCGGGAGCTGGTCGCGGCCGGAGGCGGCGGCCAGAGCCTCGCCGCCTCCGCGCGCGTGTCGGCGGGCCTTGTGGAGATCGTGCGCTCCGTGATCGAGCGCGCGACGCCGCGCTGGATCGTCGCCAAGGGCGGGATCACCTCGAGCGACGTCGCGACGCACGCGCTCGGCATCCGGCGCGCTTGGGTGCGCGGAACGCTGCTCCCCGGGATCGTCTCGCTGTGGGAGCCGGTCGGCGACTCGGCCTGCGCCGTCCCCTACGTCGTCTTCGCGGGCAACGTCGGAGACGAGGGCTCGCTCGCGTCCGTCGTAGCCACCCTGCGCGAGGCCGGCTGATGCTCCTGCGCGGGATCGACTCGCTGGTCGCGGCGCGCGCCGAGCAGCGCGCCGTGCCCGGCTTCGTCGCCTACAACCTGGAGACGGCGCAGGGAATCGTCGCCGCCGGCGAGCGCACCGGTCTGGCGATCCTCGTGCTGGCCGGGTCCAGCGCGTTCCAGCACGCCGGCCACCGCGAGCTCGCGATGCTGTGCCTGGAGCTGGCGCGCCACAGCGAGGCGCAGATCGGTGTGCACCTCGACCACAGCCGCTCGCGCGAGGAGGTCCAGGCCTGTCTCGACCTCGGCTACACCTCGGTAATGATCGACGGCTCGCACCTGCCCTACGCGGAGAACGTCGCTCTGACGCGCGAGGTCGTCGCGCGCGCGCACGAGGCGGGAGCGTGGGTTGAGGCCGAGCTGGTCGGGACGGCCGGCGACGAGGACGTCTCAACCGGGGCCAGTGCCGAGGCGATGACCGATCCCGCGCAGGCCGGCGAGTTCGTGCTCGCGACGGGCATCGACGCCCTTGCCGTCGCGGTGGGGAACGTCCACGGTTTCACCGCCACGGAGCCGCGCATCGACTACGAGCGCCTGGAGGCGATCGGGGCCGTCACCGACGTGCCGCTCGTGCTGCACGGGGCGAGCGGGCTCGCGGAGCGCACCCTGCGCGAGTGCCTGCGCCGCGGCGTCGCCAAGGTCAACGTCAACACCGAGCTGCGGCGCGCCTACCTCGACGCGTTCGCCGAGGCGCTGCCGCAGGCGAGCGAGAAGGTCGACCTGGCAAGCCCGCTGGCCGCCGCGCGCGAGGCGGTGGCGCAGCGCGCGACCGCGATCGTCCGATCGCTCGCGGGGTGCGCGAGCGCGTGAGCCTGCCGAGGCCGCGCCTACTGCACCTGCGCCGGCTCGGTACCAGCCGGCGCGACGCCGTCCCGCTGCGGCAGGCGCTCGGCCAGCTCCGCCAGCGGAAAGCCGGCGGGATCGAACTCGAGCCCGATCGCGCCGTCGTAGCCCGCATCCAACAGGGCGTCGACGATGTGCCCGAGGTCGAGCGAGCCAGTTCCGGGGCCCCCGCGGCCAGGGTTGGTCGGCGTAGTGCACGTGGCCGATCAGCGCCCGGTAGGACGCGATCTCCTCGAGGCGGTCGCGGCCCGCGCGCCGCGTGATAGACGTCATAGGGCACCCCGACCGGCTCGCCCGCGAGTTCAATCACCTCGATGGCACGGGTACATCGCAGATCAGGCAGTCGGGGACGTCCCGGTCGTTGAGGGCTCGAGCAGGATCCGCATCCCCGCGGCGCGCCGCGCCGCCTCGCCGACGAGGTCTGCGACCTGGCGGAGCTGATCCGCCCGCGACCGTCCGCTCGCCTCGATCCCGGTGAGCAGGTTCATGTGCTGCGCGCCAACCCGCTCCGCGAGCGCGAGCGAGCGGTCGATGTCCTCCAGCACACACCCGTCTGCGCGCGGGCGAGTTTCAGCCGCCCGCGGGCGGCCGCGCGAATGTCTCCGGCAGGTAGTTGAGGAGCGCGACGGTGATGCCGTTCCGGATCACCTCGTCGGCCCAGGGCTCGCATTCCGCCTCACCGTCCGGCCACCACGAGTCGACCGTGCGGAACCCCGCCGCCGCGCCGCCGCAGGCCATTCCCGGTCGAGGAGCGATCCGATCGGCATCGAGAGGTACGCCGACCACCTGATCACCGCGCGGAAGGCTTTCGATCGCCCACTGGCATCGGGAGGCCGTTTGAGCGCAGCCGTCCCCGTGCCCCCCCATGCGCTCGCATCGCGCTCACTGATGAGCGGGGCCCAGATAACGGCCCGCATCGAGGGCCGCGTCCGCGAGATCCTCGCCGGCCGGGACGCGGCGCACGTCTAGTGCGTGATCGTGTGGGCTATGGAGGGCGGTGATCAGCGTCCCCTTGATGTCGATCACGATCCGCTAGGGCCGCACACCCCAGATCACACGCGCGAGGGACCGCCTGGCTCGCGCCGCTTCAGGCTCGGCGATCCGGTCGAACCGGCGGATACGCGGTGTTATGCAAGATCGAGGAAGCAGGTCATATATGTGATCACCTGTACTTGTCCTTGCACCCCCGCTAGGGCGGCGCTATAGTGCCTCCGGTGGCAGCTCATGACCTAGCGCTCGTCAACGGGCAGGTCGTCCTACCAGGCGGACGGCTTGAAGCGATTTCGATAGGTATCCGCGATGGACGGATCACAACTCTTGCGGCGGGCATGCTTGACGCTGACGAGACACTCGACATCGCGGGTTTGACGGTGCTCCCCGGGTTGGTTGACGAGCACTTTCACCTCTCGGTCAACTTTGGTTGGGCGACCTACACAAGTGCCACGCAGGCAGCGGCTAAGGGAGGCGTGACGTCGATCATAGATATGCCGCTCGACGCGCCGCCCACGTTGACGGCCGCCCTGCTGCGCGCGAAGCTCGACACAATCGGCTCGGAATGCTGTGTCGATTACGCCTTGTACGGCGGCTATCTCAAGGAGGATCCCGACGAGATGGCGGCGATGGCGACCGCCGGAGCTGTCGCCTTCAAGCTCTTCACAGTCGAGGTGCCAGTTTACCCGGGAGTCACAGCTGGCGAGGCGTTCGACGCGATGCAGCGGGCTAAGCGAGAGGACGCAACAGTTGTCGTGCACTGCGAAAACGGCTCGATCGCCGAGGCCGAGACTCGGCGCGTACAGTTAGAAGGGCGCACTGATTTGGCCGCTTGGGATGAAGGCCGTCCATGGTTCTGCGAGGTCGAGGCGGTTCAGAGCATCGCCCTTCTTGCAGCAGTGACCGGGTGCCGCACGGTTATCGCACATGCGACAACGCCGCTTACCGTTGAGTGTGTTCGGGACATGCGCCGGCGAGCTCCAAATCTCTGGGTCGAGACGTGCCCGCAGTATCTGTGCATCTCGAAAGATGAGATGGCGGATCCACGTCTGAAATGGGGCCCTCCGACTCGCGATCGCGCAGCTGTAGATGGACTGTGGCAGATGCTACGCGAGGGGCATATCCATACGATCGGCTCAGATTATGCTCTTGCGCCCAGAGTCCAGACGGAGAACATCTGGGAGCAGGGCACTGGGGTAGGCAACTCCGTCGAGACGATGCTGGCAGTTGTTGCCACAGAGGCGCTCTATGAACGTGATGTCCCGATAACACGAATCGCTGACCTTCTATCGACTACCCCAGCTAAACTCTTCGGCCTTTACCCGCGGAAAGGTGCGATCACAATTGGGTCTGACGCCGACTTTGCCATCGTCGAGACCAATGGGCGCCAGATCCTAGACGCCCGCAAGCTTGAGTACCACGAGCAGGAGCCCTGGTCACCGTACGATGGGCGTGAGCTACGTGTATATCCTGTGTATACAATTCTGCGCGGACGCGTGATCTTTGGTGAGGGTGTACTTACCGCCGAGCCGGGGCGCGGAGAGTTCCTGACACGGCGGTCCACGCTCCCGTCTAATACTCACTAACGCACGCCGGCGGTACTGCTCGCGAAAGGCATTGCTGAGCTGCCATGGGTTTGCGCAAGCTGAAGCGCAAGTGAGGCATTCGTGACTACGTTTGGATCCCACCTGACGCTATCCGTTGTCCGCCAGGTGTTTTCTTGTGCTGTATCCGGTCGTGTTTTCGGTCTGCTCGGCAGACCTCGCGACCGAGCGCTCAAGTTCTCGCGTGAAGCAAATGATACCGCCGACCTTTGCCCCCAGTTGGCGCGACGTGCGGCGCGAATCGGAGCAGAACGCTGTGGCGTATACCCCGCTCCCGGCCAGCTGTGCAGCGCTACGAGGGGCCGATGGGATCCCTGCCGGGGACGTGGCGTCCGGCGGACGCCGAGCCGCGCCAGAACGACGGCCCCAATCTGGCTCACTTTCCGATTGCAAGCCTTCTGGCATCCATGTTACTGTCCATCACGCCCGCCAAGGTAAGATGAAACGCCGAGCTGCATCCGCGTCGAGACTGGGAAATGGGATGGTCGGACAAGGCGAGTACACGTACTTTGTCGACACGACGTGGGGACGCCGCTCAGGCGGCGTCCCCACGTTCGGCGTGGGCCAAGGCGTGACTGGTGATTCCCAGGACAACGTGTACGTGCTTCAGCGCGCACCGGTCGCGTGCATATTCGTGTTTGACCGCTCGGGCGAGCTCCTCAAGACATGGGGCGAGGGCAGCTTTCGATCTCCTCATGGGATCTGGATGACCGAGCACGATGAACTTTTGATCACCGACCGTCAGGCGCATACCATCACACGGTGGACGGTTACTGGCGAGCTCCTGCGTAGTTGGGGGTCCCAAGACATTCCGGGGGAGTGGGGTAAGCCGTTCAATGGGCCGACGAAAGCGGTGGAAGCTGCTGACGGTGAACTTTACGTCGCTGACGGCTATGGCAATAGGCATCTCCACCGTTTCGATAAGGATGGCGGCCTGATACGGTCTTGGGGCGGCGAGGGCACGGAGTCTGGGCAGTTCGCCCTACCCCATGATGTCTTCATCGATGGCGAGAATCGAGTTCTAGTTTGCGACAGGGAGAACCAGCGTGTCCAGCACTTCGATCGTGACGGGGGCTACCTCGGAGAATGGTCTCCATGGCAGAGTCCGATGCAAATTTTTGCACGTGCCGGGCTTATGTACGTCGCCCATGCACGCGCTGCGATCTCTGTCCGTACACCGACCGGCGAGCTCCTCGCAAGCTGGCCATACGAGAGTACTTTGACGCACACCCAAGAGAGATCCCCACACTCCGTTTGGGTGGACTCACGAGGCGATATCTACGTGGGAGAGGTTGTCGGAGAGAACGGCTTCCAGAAGTTCGTCCGAGGGTAGTCTCTGTAGAGGCCGGTGCTTATCTGGTGCTTTCGTCACCGTGCCGGACTGGCTCACGCTCCGCTTCAGCAGGGATTGACGAACGCTTCCCTGTGTGCTCGGATTGCCTGTTGTCCGAGGCGGACGGGTTGCGGCTATCGGCTGCCATATAACCGAGGTCAGCGGACACACCTCGTGCTGCTTCCAGCAGCAGTGTAATCGCCTTCTCTCGTATCTCATCGTTGAAGCGGACCGTAGGGAAGGATACGCTCATTGCTGCGACAACGCTACCGGTGGAGTCATAAACCGGTATCGCAACGCAAGCCACCCCGAGACTATGCTCCTCCGCATCAAAAGCATATCCGCGAGCGCGAGTCCGGGCTAGGTCTTGTCTCAGCGCGTCGCGGTCTGCGAGGGTGTGAGGGGTAAACCGTTCCAGCGGCTGGTCGCCGAGGCGCCGCTCGACTTCCTCCTCTAGGAGGCCCGCGAGTAGCATCTTGCCAACCCCTGTTGCGTGGGCTTCGATCCTGTGGCCGATTTGGGAGTTCAGCCGGAGGGAATGGTTTCCCTCAAGCTTGGCGACATAGAGGTTATAGCGACCGTCGAGAATCGCGAGCTGCACGGTCTCGTCGAGCGCGTCGCGCACACGCTGCATGTGTGGTAGCGCTCGATCGCCGAGGGTGGCTGCCCGTAGGTATGTGTGCCCGGCCTCCCAGACTTTGATTCCGAGCGAATAGTCGTGGCTGTGCGGGTCGTATTCGAGCCAAGAGGCTTCGACGAGCGTTCGCAACAGTCCGTGAAGGCTTGATCGCGGGTAATGGAGGGCGTCCGCCATTTCTCGGAAGGATTGGGGAGACGCTCGCTCTGTCAGGAACTCGAGAATCTCGAGGGTACGCTGCGCTGATTTGACGGCAGCGCCAACTCGGTGGGCGCTGCTGTCGGCGCCATCAGGGGGTCCGACGCCACGAGACGATCTCATTCGTCTACGCCGAGTCTGGGGATCGTGGATTGGTTCACGTTCATGAATCCTTCGATGAGATGCTTATCTTGGTTCACGTGTATGAATCGCAGAATTTAGACTTGAACTCGCCGCGAGCGTCGATTATAGTCGCGAGACTGAGGATCTCGGAGGAGACTGAAGACTCGGATGCCAGAAGACCCAACGGTTTCGAATCCGGAGGCGGTGGATCGAGAGAAAGCTGCGGCTGCGGCCCATCAGCCTATCGTCCCGGCCGTAGCGGCTTCTGTCCGCGAGCCTGCCGCGGCAGTGCCATCGCGTGAGCGATGGCACTCGAAAGGACTGACGGGGGCGACCGGGTGGCTCTCCCGTCAAACCACGCCGCACTTGATGTGGCTCCTGCGGCGGCCGGCTGCGGGTCCGCTGGCGGGCACCGTGGCGGTCTTCATTTTCTTTGCGATCGCTTCAGTGGGCAACGCTTTCCTGACTGCCGGCGGCACAGCCTCGTGGCTGGATCCGGCTGCTGAGCTGGGTATCGTGGCTATCCCGGTTGGCCTTCTGATGATGGGTGGCGAGTTCGATCTGTCGATCGCTTCGGTGCTTGAGGCCTCGGCTCTCACGGTGTCCGTCGCAAGCGGCCGCTATGGAGTTCCCTTACCTCTCTCGATCGCGATGGCACTTGCTATAGCCGCGGTCGTCGGACTGCTCAACGGGATCATCACGGTGCGGACGCGCGTCCCCTCATTCATTGTCACGCTAGCGACCTATCTCGCGCTCGATGGCGCAACACTGGCCCTGACCACCCTCCTTACTTCTACGGTCACAGTAAGTCTAACGACGCGTGGCGCAGTCCACTCCATCTTTGCGGGAAGCTTCCATCAATTTCGGTCTTCAATCGTTTGGTGCCTCGCAATCGCGCTCGTTGCCGGATGGATTCTCTCGCGTACCGCGTTTGGTAACTGGCTGCTCGCCACCGGTGGCGATAGAGACACGGCTCGTGATGCAGGCGTGCCTACCGATCGCGTGAAGATCATCCTGTTTGTGTGCTCGTCGCTTGGCGCGGCGCTCCTTGGCATCATTCAGGCGATCGAGTATAACGGTAGTCAGCTCGGTCAAGGGCAGAGCTATATCTTCGACGCGATCGCAGCTTCCGTCATCGGTGGAGTGCTTCTCCGGGGCGGCTACGGCTCAGTCACCGGCATCGTATTCGGTGCGATGACATACTCGATCATCGGTGCCGGCATCTACTATACGGGCTGGGACCCGAACCTCGCAGAGGTCTTTATCGGCGTTTTGGTCCTCGCCGCCGTGCTGGCAAACAATGTCCTGCGCAGCCTAGCCATGAGAGACAAAGCGCCCGTGCGACTTCGAGAGCCGAGAAGGTCTTAAGCCAATGGATGGTGTAGCGCCAATCATCGAGCTAAAGAATGCAAGCAAGCGCTTCGCTGGCGTAGAAGCGCTTAGTGACGTGTCACTGGCATTGCACCGAGGCGAAGTGTTGTGCCTCTTGGGTGACAACGGTGCCGGCAAGTCGACACTCGTAAAGATTATGTCGGGTGTCCACCAGCCATCGGATGGGCAACTTGTGATCGACGGCTTGAGCGTCAGGCTCGCCAGCCCCCGATCCGCTCGCGCACTGGGTGTTGCGACTGTTCATCAGTCGGGCGGGACGATCCCACTGCTGAGCGTTTCCCGGAACTTCTTTCTCGGCGCTGAGCCAACAAAGGGCCGTGGCCCGCTCCGCCGCCTCGACTCAGAACTGGCCGATCGTATTTGCCTGGAGCATTTGGAGGGTCTGGGCCTGCGCCGGGTCCGGGATGCCTCGCAATTGGCTGGCTCGCTGTCTGGCGGTGAGCGTCAGGGACTCTCGATCGCCCGAGCAATGTACTTCGGTGCCCGCGCGTTGATTCTCGACGAGCCAACGTCTGCCCTCGGGGTGAAGGAGGCGGCGATCGTTCTGAAGCTTATGGCCAGGGCTCGTGAGCGCGGAGTCGGCGTCGTGTTCATCACGCACAACGCGCATCACGCACTCTCGATCGGAGACAAGTTTGTGGTGCTGATCCAGGGACGCGTAGCAGCGGCGTTCGACCGCGGAGAAAAATCGCGGGATGAGGTTATCGGTTTGATGGCCGGGGGAGAGGAGCTTGAAGAGCTTGCACTGGAAATGGCGGACGAGTCGAGGAACGACCGTCGACGCACGAACGAGTACACCTAAATAGAGGAGAGTGAGATGGGCGCACCAAAAAGAATAGTGGCAGCGGCCAGTCTGATCGCCGGTCTGGCGGTGGTTGTGGCCAGCACATCATCAAGTTCCGCGGGCGCTAGCACAGCATCAAGTTCAGGTAAGGGCGCCAAGATTGCGTTTGCGTGCGCGACGCCCGCGCTGAACTCCTTCTATGCGCCGTTCGAGGCAGGAGCGGCTGACGCGGCCAAGCAACTCGGTGTTAGCGTGACCTACACGGGTCTAAGCGCCGTACAGTCGGCTGCGGCGGAGGCGCAGGTGGTCCAAGCCGCCATCAACACGCACCCAGCCGCTCTTATCGTCTGTAACTTCTTCCCCCGTGCGATAACCCCTCTCATCCGGCAGGCAATCGCCGCACGAATCCCCGTTTTCGATACAGGGAATAATGCGGGCCCGGCCGCGGCGGCTGGCGCGCTCGCAACAGTCGGGCAGAACGATTATCTCGGCGGTCAGGACGCAGCCCTGAGGATGATCGCGGCGGGAGTGAAGCATCCGCTTTGCGTCGACCAGGTGCCGGACAATCCAGATGTTGCGTCCCGATGCCAGGGCTTTGCGGCAGAATACACCGCTCACCGACTGTCAGTCAAGAATCTGAACATACCGACCCTTGATCTGAAAAACGTAACTCTTCAAATCTCCGATATGAAGGGTGTCCTATCGGCCGACCAGTCTCTCGATGGCATGATTGAACTGGGACCGGAGCAAGGACCGGCCGGGGTCCAGGCCTGGACGGAAGCCGGAAGGAGCAACCCCGGTTCACACGTCGCTACGTTTGATATGTCGACCAATATCGCGAATGAGATTCGGAGCGGCCAACTCATGTTCGCCATTTGGCAGCAGCCCTACCTTGAGGGATATCTTCCAGTGGTGCTGGCGACGCTGTATCTGGCACATGGCTACGCCCCCCCCGGCGAGGTTCTAACTGGGCCGACGATCGTGACGAAGTCCAACCTTGCGATCGTGAAGACGGCATTGGCGAAGGGACAGGCATAAGCCGAGAAAGGAGATGAGGGAGGCGCAGATCAGCCGGTCTGCGCCTCCTGCAACTTCGAATCGGGCCCGTCGTTTTGGGCCCGGCGGTCGGGTGCGTCGCGGAACAGCGCGACGATCAGCCCGCGCGTCTCGCGCAGCGCCGCGGGACGCCGTGCGATCTGCCGCAAGGCCAAGAACGCCGCCACTCGCTCGGAGTATTCGCTGGCCGAGACACGCCCGCGATCAACGGGTCGATCTCCGCGATGCGCTTCGGCCCTGACGTCTGCCCAAACGAAAAGTACGCTGAGGTCCCGACGATGCTGACGCGGACACCGTCCTACGCGAGGCAATGGCGCTTGGTGCGCTCGGGGTGCACGCGGTCATGGCACGCTCGATGCGGGCCGAGCGGTGGCTTGACGAGCGGTGGGCGCCGCTCGTTTCCGGCCGCGCCGCCATCGCCTGGTCGTACCAGGCGCCGGTCGCACCTCCGGGCGAAAGCCTGCTAGCTTCGCCGTTCATGCGGCTCGCGCTGATGATCGAAGGCCAGGAGGGCGTGACGTGGTCGCAATGGGTGGCGCTCGCGCGCGCGTGTGAGGACGCGGGCCTCGAGGGTCTGTTCCGCTCAGACCACTACACCGGCTTCGTGGGCAGGGAGGGCGGCTCGCTCGACGCGTGGGCAACGGTGCCCGCGCTCGCCGCGATCACCGAGCGGATCCAGCTCGGCACGCTCGTCTCGCCGGCGACGTTCCGGCACCCATCGATCCTGGCGCGCATGGTGGTCACCGCTAGCCATGTGTCCGGTGGCCGCGTCGAGCTCGGCTTCGGCGCTGGCTGGAACGA
>Ga0182024_10012293_pt1 | contig 16967 bp, 16 predicted proteins | sample P32metaG_FD_120480 | JGI IMG/M metagenome (GOLD analysis project Ga0182024, IMG submission 120480) | Permafrost microbial communities from Stordalen Mire, Sweden - P3-2 metaG (Illumina Assembly) | ecosystem: Environmental > Terrestrial > Soil > Wetlands > Permafrost | place: Sweden: Stordalen...
ACCCGGCCGGTTGGCATAGGGCCCGTCCTGGCCGAAGCCGGAAATGCTGGCATAGACGATGCGCGGATTGATCCTGGCCAGCGCCTTGTAGTCGATGCCCAGCCGCTTCTTCACGTCGGGGCGGAAATTCTCGACCACGACGTCGGCCTTCTTGACCATGCGCTTGAACGCGGCAAGTCCTTCGGGCACCTTCAGATTGAGCGTCATGCTGCGCTTGTTGCGGTGCAGGTTCTGGAAATCGCCGCCCTCGCGCGGGCCACCCATCGCCTCTTCCACGCCGGGCGGCGTCTCGATCTTGATGACATTGGCGCCCCAGTCGGCGAGCTGGCGGACGCAGGTCGGCCCTGAGCGCACACGGGTCAGGTCGAGGACCGTGAAGCGGGCCAGGGCTTTCGAAGCGCGGGGAAAGGGCATTGCGGACGCCTCCGGCGCCGGTTTATTGCCGGCGACAGGGCCGGAGGCGCGAACTTCCCCGATCCTATCGCGGTTGTCTACCGGCTGCCGACGGGCGATCGCCGGTCGTTCTGCCGGCGCCGATCCGGTAAACTGTCGCGGAATGCGGCCATCTTTCCGGCACTTTCAGGAGGCGATCATGAACGAGGATGTTCTCAATACCAGCGTTCGTAAATTTCTCAAAAAGGTCGGCGTCACCTCGCAACGCGACATCGAGCAGGCCGTGCGCACAGCGGTTGCCAGCGGTCGCCTGAAGGGAAACGAAGCCCTGCCCGCCAAGGTAATCTTGACGGTCGAAGGCGTCGGCCTGTCGGTTGAAATCGAGGGCGCGGTCGAACTCGAATGAAAGGCGCGCCGCAGGCGCCGCCAAACTCCGGATGACACATTATGATTGATCTTCGTCGCGTGCTTGTTGGCTTGACGCTTGTCGTGTTCGCGACCGCCGCGATCGCGCAGGAGCACCACGGCGGCCCACCCGGCGACCGGCCCAACCGGCCCGGCGCAGAGCACGGCGGCGAACAGCACGGCCCCGGCGTCCTCGCCCTGTTGCCGGCCGACGCCGTCACCGAGCACAGTATCGCTCTCGCCAGCGGCAAGCTTGCCTATACGGCGACGGCCGGCACCTTCTCGCTGTTCGATCAATCCGGCGAGCGTTCGGCCGCGATCTTCTACACGGCCTTCGTGGCGAAATCCGACAATCCGGCCGAACGCCCCGTCACTTTCGTGTTCAACGGCGGTCCGGGCGCCGCCTCGGCGTTCCTCAACCTCGGGCTGGTCGGTCCGCGCATCGCCGAATTCGGCATGGCCAATCACGACGGCGCCAAGGTCCGCCTCATCGACAATCCGGACACCTGGCTTGCCTTCACCGACCTCGTCCTGATCGATCCGGTCGGCACCGGCTGGAGCCGCGCGGCCAAGCCGGACGGCGGCAGCGCTTTCTGGGGCGTGCGCCGCGACGCCGAATCGCTCGCCAAGGTGATCGCGCTCTACGTGTCGAAGAACGGCCGCGTCAGCTCGCCGAAATTCATCCTCGGCGAAAGCTATGGCGGCTTCCGCGCCGCCAAGGTCGCGCGCGCGCTGCAGAGCGAGCAGGGCATCGTGGCCTCCGGCGTCCTGATGCTGTCGCCGATGCTCGAAGGCGCGTTCCAGTTCGGCGGCGGCCGGTTCGCGCTCGGCGCCGCCCTGCAACTGCCCACGCTGGTGGCGGCCGAGCTCGAGCGCACCGGCACTTTCAGCAAGGACGCGCTCGCCCAAGCCGAGCATTTTGCGCTGACCGACTACCTGTCTACGCTGGCCGGACCGCCGCCGCGGGGCGATGCGGCGAAAAGCTTCTACTCGCGCGTCGCGCAGATGACTGGACTGTCCACGGATGCGGTCGCGGAGTCGCGCGGCTTCATCTACGACGCCTACGTCAAGCAGCTGCGCCTGCGCGACCACAAGATCGTCAGCCGCTACGACGTGACCTTCGCGGTCGACGATCCGAACCCGGAATCGCCGGCCGCGCACGGACCCGATCCGATGCTCGACGGGGTGGTGCGCTCCTACGGCAGCGCGTTTGCCAGCTACGCGCACGACGAGCTCGGCTTCAAGACCGAGATGACCTATAACCTGCTCGCCTCCGGCATTTCGGGCAAATGGGACTGGCACGAGGATTCAGGCCGCGGCGAGCCGAGCGTCGCCGAGGATCTGCGCGTGTTGCTTGCGCTGACCCCGTCGTTCCATCTCATGATCGCTCACGGCTACAGCGACATGGTCACGCCATACGGCGTGACGCGCTACGTGCTCGACCACCTGCCGCCGACCGAGGGCGAGGAGCGCTCCCAGCTCAAGCTCTATCGCGGCGGGCACATGTTCTATCTCGATGCGGACAGCCGCAAAGCCTTCACCACGGACGCCCGGACCATGTACGCGTCCCCATGACGGACGCCGCGCATCACACCGCGGACGACGGGCTCGATCAGTACATTCCGGTTCGCAAGGGCGACATCCTGTCCGCTCTGGTCGAGCAGGGCGCGATCGTCAGCGAGGATGAGCGCGAAAAATTCCGCCAGCTTTGCGAGATGCTGGGCTGCATCTATCACTACCAGTATTTCGCGCTGCTCGAGCGGCTGCGCAACGACTATTACTATTTCAGTCCAGAGAATGCGACGCATGCCGTGCTCGACCGCGCGCAGCTCGAGCGCGCCTATGCCGACCTCGTGCAAGCCCTCGACCAGGTGCTCAAGGGCGCCAACTTCGTCGAGGTGCCGCACCGCCAGATCGGCGACGCGCACCGGCGGCGCACCGTGCTGCGCGTCGAGGTCAAGGCGCCGATCGAGGATTTCCGCGAGGTGCGCTTCTACCGGCGCGGCCGGCACATCGAGGAATTCGAGGTCGCCGAGTGGTACGGCCTGCGCAAACGCAGGGTCGAAGCCGAGGTCTATGACGACGTCGTCCTCATTGTGGCGATGAAGTCGCAAGCCGAAATCGCCTCGAAGCGCGAGCTGCGGACGCTGCAACGCCGCAAGATCCAGCCCGGCTCGGTGCTGCTCAAGTATTTTCGCAATATCGCCAGCACCGATCTCCACGCGCTGTTTCCCAATGTGCGCGTGGTCATGAGCAACGTGGACAAGCTTGTGCTCAGTGTTCCGGCGCTGGCCGGCGGCATTCCGATTCTGCTCAATCTCTACGCCACCATCACGGTGCTGTTCCTCGTCGTCGGCTTCTACCTCGGCATGAGCGCGGCAGTGGCCGACAGCGAGATGAAGAAAGCTTTGGCGGCGCTCAGCGGCCTGGTGGCGCTGGGCGCCTTCGTGGTGCGGCAATGGGTGAAATATCAGCGCCAGTCGCTCAAGTATCAGATGGAGCTCAACGACAACGTCTATTACCGCAACGTCAACAACAATTCGGGGATCTTCGATTACGTGATCGGCGCGGCCGAGGAGCAGGAATGCAAAGAGGCATTCCTGGCCTATCACTTCCTGCACACCGCAGCCGCGCCCCCGACGGCGGACGAGCTCGATGGCCGCATCGAGGCCTGGCTGCGCCAGAGCTTCGGCATCGACCTCGATTTCGAGGTCGACGATGCGCTGGCCAAGCTCGAGCGGTTGGGCCTGCTGCAGCGCCAAGACGGGCGGTTGTCGGTCCCGCCGCTCGACGGCGCGCTCGCCCGGCTGCATCGGGTCTGGGAGAGTTTCCTCCCCGCCGAGAAGTGCGCCGTGGCGGAATGAGCTTTTGGCGATGCGGCATATTTGCAACGCTGCTGCATTAGTTCGCAACCGATCGGACGTAAACGCGCTCCACCAAGGGTGATGGGCCGGATCGGATCGCGACTGTGTCTTTTCTGCACTAGCAGGACCGATCGCGGTCGCTCTATGGTCAGGCGGTCAAGATGGATGGGGACTCCATTAAAGAAAAGAAACTCCAATGGAAAATTTTCGCGATGCTCGCCTCTCTTGAGCATCGCGGGCTGCGCCGGCGTCTACCCGCAAACTAAAAGGGTGATTGCTGTACAGCAATGGATGGGGGTAGGGGCCGGCATCTTTGCCGGCCCATTTTTTTCACGTCACTTCATGTTCGGCAGCAGCGCCTTGACGGTCGCGATCAAGGCGGGCGGCGTTGCGTAGAGCTTGCCGACCAGGTCTTCCAGGTGCTGCGGCGGCGTGTAGGTCATATCCATGTTGATGCCGGCGGCCTCGGCGACGAGTTCCGGATCGTGCGCCGCATCGGCTATCGCCTTGCGCATGATGTCGACGCGATCCTTCGGCACGCCGGGCGGCAAGACGTAGGGCCGCCCGAATTCGGTCGAGGAAAACACGAATCGCATGAGCTGGCGCTGCTCGTCGGTCTTGGCAAAATCGAAGATCGAAGGCACGTCGGGAAGCTGCGGGATCGGCGTTTCCTCGGCGCGCAGCAGGTACAACAGCTTGCCGTCGCGGAACAGCTGCTCGTTGACCCGGAACTGGCCGTAGGATGCGCAGACGCCCTGCAGCTCGCCGCGCTCGACTGCGAGGACCGTGTCGCCCATGCCCTGATAACCTTCGACGATGCGGAATTTGGTGCCGAGCACGTGATTGAGCACTGTCGGCAGGATGGCGAGCGAGGACCCGGCTCCGGCGGCGCCGACGATGAATTCGTGCGTGAACAGGTCGGCCGGGACCTTCACGGGGGCCGTGAAGGAGCGCACGCAGACCCGCGACGGCAGCGAGGTCGCACCGAGCCAGATGAAGCGGCGCGGATCGACCTCGACGTTGGCCTGGCCGGTCAGCGCCTCGTTGACGACATTGCGTGAAAACGTGCCAAACACGGAGCCCTCGCGCGGCGCCTGGGCATAAAGATAATTCGCCGCAACGATGCTCGCCGCCTGCGGCATGTTCTGGACGATGATGGTCGGATGGCCGGGGATGTATCTGGCCAGATATTTGACCAGCACGCGCGCGCCCAGATCGTAATCGTTTCCCGACGGGAAACCGACGATGAGGCGAATCTGCTTGCCGGCATAAAAATCGTCCGCGGTCGCGGCGCCTGCGCCGAACGAGACGGCAAGACAGAGCGCGCCGAGGCCTAGCGTCAATCGCGCGACGCGCCGCGATGCGAGGCGATTCATCCCCGCCCTATTCGGCCGCGCGTTTGTGTGCCAGCGCCGCGGCCGCCTTGTCGTAGTCTTCTTCGCGCGCCAGCAGGTCCTTGAGACCGACGAGCTCGTAATAATCGGTGAGCGGGAGCAGATGCGGATGCGTCGGCGTGAGCGAGTTCTCGCGCTTGAGGATGCGCAGCACGTTGCGCACCGCCTGGGCGGCGGCGAACAGCGCGATCGAGGGAAATGTCGCGGCGACGACGCCCGCCGATGCGAGGTCTTCCAGGCTGCGCTGCTTCGGCCCCGCCGCCTGCGACAGCGTCGCCATGTGCGGGCCGCCGACTTCGCGGATCGCGCGCTTGATGTCCTCGATCGAATCGACGCCCATGGGCTTGGCCATGTCGGCACCGGCTGCCATGAACAGCTGACAGCGCCCGATCGCCGCATCGAGCCCGTCGACGCCGGCGGCGTCGGTGCGCGCGGCGATGAAGAAGTCCGGATCGCGCCGCGCGTCGAGCGCGGCCTTGATCTTGGCCAGCATCTGCTCGACCGGAACCACCTGCTTGCCCGGCAGATAGCCGCAGCGGTTGGGGAACACCTGGTCGCTGAGGAAAAGGCCGGCGAGGCCCTCGGCCTCGAAGGCGCGCACCATCTGCCGCACGTTGTTGACGCCGCCGAAGCCGGTATCGGCATCGACATAGACCGGCACTTCGACGGCCGCCGCGATGCGCCCGTAGTGATCGGCGTAGTCGCGCATGTTGGACTGGCCCATGTCGGCCTGCGCCAGCATGCTGCCGATGGCGGCGTAGCCGCCGGCGACGATCGCCTCAAAGCCCTCCGCTTCCATGATGCGGGCCGACAGCGCGTCGTAGGCGCCCGGCATCAGCACAAGACGCTTGCCCGACATGATCGCTTTGAATTTTTTTCGTGCGCTCATCGGAATATCTCCATGGCTTGGCTTGCCGGATCGTCCGCCCGCGCGGACGTCAACACGATGCACAGTCAGCGGCTGTCGTTGGCGCCCTGCAACCACGGCTGCGCCGCGGCGGCGCGCTGCTCCCAGCTCGCGATCTCGTTCATGTGCTTGAGCGTCAGCCCGATATCGTCAAGACCTTCAAGAAGCCGCACGCGGTCGGCGGGCGCGATCTCAAAGGCGATATCGCCGCCGCCCGGCCCGCTGATGCGCTGCGTCACGAGATCGACGGTGAACGGGGCTTTGCCGTCGGCGGCCACGACCCGGGCCGTGAAGGCGTCGGCATCCGCGGTTTCGAGTACCACCGGCAACACGCCGTTCTGCAGGCAATTCTCGCGGTAGATGTCGGCAAAGCTTCGCGCCACGATGACGCGGATATTGTTCGCCAGCATGCTCCAAACCGCCGACTCGCGCGAGGAGCCGGCGCCGAAATTCTGGCCGGTCACCAGGATGCCGGCGCCGCGGAACTGCGGCTTGTTGAGGACGAAATCCGGATCTTCGCTGCCGTCGTCGCGCTGGCGCGCGCGCATGAACAGCATCGCCTTGTAGTCCTCCTTGAGGCCGCGCGAGTGCAGGATCGGCGCGATCTGGTCGGTGTTGATGTCGTCCTTGAGCATCGGGGCGGCGATGCCGGTATGGCTGGTGAACGGCGCCATCACGCCGCTCCCGACAGCAATCGGCGCACATCGGCGATGCGCCCGGCGATCGCGGTTGCGGCCGCGGTCGCCGGACTCGCGAGGTGCGTGCGCACCTTCGGTCCCTGGCGATTCTCGAAATTGCGGTTGGTGGTCGACACGCAACGCTCCCCGGGCTGGCCGCGGTCGCCGTTGCCTCCAGCGCACATCGAGCAGCCGGATTCGCCCCAGAAGAAGCCCGCGTCGCGGAACACCCGGTCGAGCCCGACCGCTTCCGCCTCGCGCTTGACGTTCGACGAGCCGGGCACGACCATCGCGACCACGCCTGCGGCGACGCGGCGCCCGCGGACCACAGCCGCCGCAACCTCCAGGTCCGGCAGCCGGCTGTTGGTGCAGGATCCGATGAAGACGCGATTGACCGGCAGGCCAGCGAGCGCCGCGCCCGGCTCGAGCCCCATATAGCCGAACGCGCTCTGCGCCGCGGCGCGGCGGCCGGGATCGATCGCGGCCAGATCGGGCACCCGGCCGGAAATCCCGACCACCTGGCTTGGATCGGTGCCCCAGCTGATCTGCGGCTCGAGCTCCTCGCAATCGAGCACGACCTCGCGGTCAAAGGCGGCACCCTCGTCCGACGCCAGGCCGCGCCAATGTTTCAGCGCGCGATCCCACATCGCGCCCTGCGGCGCATAGGGACGGCCTTCAAGCCACGCAAAGGTCGCCTCGTCGGGCGCAACAAATCCAGACCGGCCGCCCATTTCGATGTTGAGATTGCACAGCGTCATGCGCTGCTCGATCGGCATGGCGCGAACCGCCGCGCCGGAATATTCGACGGCGTAGCCGCGCGCTCCTGCGACGCCGAGCTCGGCGATCAGCCGCAACGCCAGGTCCTTGGCGCTGACATGCGCGCCGAGGCGGCCGTCGAGCCGCACGCGCATGCGTTTCGGCCGCTTGAGCGCCATGACCTGCGTGACGAGAATGTGGGCGAGCTCGCTCGTTCCGCAACCGAACGCCAGCGCGCCGACGCCGCCGACCGTGCTGGCATGGCTGTCCGGAACCGCGTGCGTCGCGCCCGGCAGCACGATGCCGAGTTCCGGCGCCACGACGTGCGAAATGCCCTGCTCGGGATCGTCGATGTCGAACAGCTTGATGCCGTTCCTGCGCGTGCCTTCGCGCATCGCCCTGATGAAGGCGGTGCCCGACGGATTGGTGTCGTCATCGCGGCCGGGCCTGGTGGCGACGGTATGGTCCTGCACCGCGAAGGTGAGGTCCGGCCGGTGCACCGGCCGCTGCTGCTTTTCCAACTGCGCGAACGCATGGTGAGCGTGCAGTTCGTGCAGCACGTGCCGGTCGATATAGATGAGGTCGCGGCCGTCGGCGCGCTGTCCGACCAGATGGAAATCCCAGATCTTGTCGAACAAAGTATGCGGCATGGCGTTGCTTATCCGTTCGAGGCACGCTTGGGGTCATCTTGTGCGGGCCGCAGGTTCAAAGCAAGCGGCGCGGCCGCGTCGCAGAGCGCATTGAGCCGCGCGAAATCCCGGAGCAGACTGGCACCGCAGCCCCCTGCCCCGCATCGCCGCGCTCGGCGCGGTCTGCCGTGGGAGCTTTCATGCCGCGCGTCGTCGGTATCGACCATCTGGTTCTCAGCGTCAGCGATTTCGCGCGCTCGAAGGCGTTCTACGACAAGGTGCTGCGCTTTCTCGGCTTCAAGCTCAAGCACGACTACGGCGACATGGCGGGCTGGAGCAACGGCAAGACGCTGTTCTGGATCGCCGCCGCGGACGCCCGGGGCCGCAACAGGAAATATCGCAAGGGCGACGTCGGTTTCCATCACTACGCGTTCGAGCTTTCGAGCCGCAAGGATGTCGATGCGCTTGGCGCCTTTCTCAAAGAAAACGACATGACGGTGCTCGATCCGCCCGGCGAATATTACGGCCGCAACTATTATGCGGTGTTCTTTGCCGATCCGGACGGCATGAAGCTCGAAGGCATGATCTGGGCGCCGCCGGAGAAAAAGCGCAAGCCGGCGGCGCGCAAGACGGCCAAAAAAGGCCGTAAGTCCTGACGCCAGCATCGTTCCCCGGATGCGGTGCAGCACGCAGCGGTGCGCCGCTGTTCCGGGGCCTTCGCATGTTCGGCGCTTGCGCGCTCCGAGCCTGTCACGATCCCGGGTCTGCAGCGCACCACTTCGTGGTGCGCTGCGCCCGGGAAACGACGCTGCGGGGGGACGACCTCTACGATCAGCTTGTAATGCTATAGACCGATCAGGATGCGGCGCTGAGCAGCGCCGGCGCGCCGGCGATCACCCGGTTGCGGCCGCGGCGCTTGGCGACGTAGAGCGCGCTGTCGGCCGCCTCGACCAGATGGGCGGACGGTTGAGCCTTCTCCGGCACCAGCGACTCGACGCCGATGCTGACAGTGACGTGGCCGAACGGCGATTCGGTGTGGATGATGAGCATGTCTTCGATCGCCCGGCGCGCCTCTTCGGCGAGCTCCGCGGTGCGTTCAATGTCGAGACCGGGCAGCAGCAAGGCAAACTCCTCGCCGCCGTAACGGGTGACGAGCACGGCGGTCTCCAACGTGACGAGCGACAAGGTCTCGCCGACCGAGCGCAGGCAGGTATCGCCGGCGACGTGGCCATAGCGGTCGTTGTAGAGCTTGAAGTGGTCGATATCGATCATCATCAGCGCGATCGGCTCGCGGCGTTCGCCGGCCTGCTGCCACTCGCGCTCGAGCTCGCGGTCGAAACCGCGCCGGTTGGCCAGGCCGGTGAGGCCGTCGAGGCTCGCCAGCTCATCGAGGTGGTGATTGGCGATGCGCAGCTCCTCCTCGCGCCCGGCGAGCTTGAGCGCCATGTCGTCGAGCGCGACGGCCAGCGGCTCGAACTCGGCGATCCAGGGCTCCTGCGTCGCGCGCACGTGCAGGTCGCCGCGACCGAAGCGCGCGGCGGTGCGCACCAGCGACCGGATCGGCTGCACGATGAGCCGCTCGCCGACGAACCAGGCGACCAGCAGAACAAACAGGCCGAACAACATGACCTGCAGGTAGGCGATACCAAGCTCGCGGTCGATGCCGCTGTGGACCGCATTCTCGTCAAGCCCGACGGCGAGGCGCGCCTGCGTCCACGGCACGCGCACATAGGCGTAGATGCGCCGCACGCCGTCCAGGCCGGGGATCGTCATCGTGCCTTCGTCGCCTGCGAGCAGGTCCTTCACCAGGCGGTGGCCGGCGAAGTGCTTGCCGATGAGGCTTTCATGGTCGCCCGAGGCCGCGACCAGCGTACCGCCGCCATCGACCAGCAGCACCGAGGCGCCGGGACGCTGGGCCGCCGTGGCCGTGAGCTCGCCGATCCATTGCAGGTTGATCACGGCGAGGACGACCCCGTCGACCGATCCGTCGTCCTTCACGGCCGGCAACCCGGCAATCAGACTGGGCACCTGTTGCACCCGGCCGATCACGTAATCGCTCAACACGAAATTCTTCGACCGCAGCGCCTCCTGAAAATACGGACGGTCGGATATGTTCAGCCCGATGGCGAGCGGCTCGGTCGAGCACTTGAGCCGGCCATCGGTTCCGGCAACGGAGACGCCGCGAAGCCAGGGAATGTTGGCCGTCAGGTCGGCCAGGTATTTGTTGCAGTCGGTCGCTTCGCGCGGCATCTTGGCGTAGACGCGCGCCACGACTTGAAGGAGGGCGCGCGCCGAATAGATGATCTCGCGCTGCGCCTCGGCGCCGCGCCTGGCGAGATCAATCACATCCGCATGGGCGTGTTCGGTGCGGGTGGCGCGCGCGCCTTCCAGCCCGCGCACCCGCTCGAACATCAGCGGCGCAATGGCCAATAGCGCGAGAACCATCAGGCGGGCGCGGATGCTGAGAATAGGCTTGCCACGCCGTGACGGCTTGCGCGGCTTTGATCGGTCGTCAGACATCCCAGCACCCTCGGCCCCGGTCTGGTACGCTAGCCGACATGCGTAAAAATGCTCTTGGGTGCACCGCTAAAATTTGAACTTTGTGCGAAGCATTGACCGAATGGAAACCATGATCCGAAGGCCGGGCATCGCGGCGGTGCGCGAGGAGATTTTGCAGGCCTGCCGGGACGCCAACCGCGATCCCGCGACGGTCACGCTGGTGGCGATATCGAAGACGTTCGGCGCCGATGCGATCGAGCCCGTGATCGCCGCCTGCCAGCGCGTGTTCGGCGAGAACCGGGTGCAGGAGGCCAAGGCCAAATGGCCGCCGCTGACGGCGCGCCATCCCGGGCTCGAATTGCATCTCGTCGGACCGTTGCAATCGAACAAGGCCAGGGATGCGGTAGCGCTGTTCGATGCCGTGCACTCGGTCGATCGCGAAAGCCTCGCCGCGACGCTGGCCAAGGAGATCGCCCGGCAGGAACGCCGCCCCCTGCTGTTCGTCGAGATCAATACCGGCGCCGAGCCGCAAAAGGCGGGCGTGCTGCCGCAGGACGCCGACGCCTTCCTGGCGGCTTGCCGCGAGCGCTACGGCCTCGCCATTGCCGGCCTGATGTGCATCCCGCCGCTCGATGAGGCCCCGGCGCCGCATTTCGCCCTGACCGCCAGGATCGCCAGCCGCAACGGCCTGAAACTGCTCTCGATGGGCATGAGCGCCGACTTTCCGGCCGCAATAGCCTTCGGGGCGACCCACGTCCGGGTCGGCTCGGCGATCTTCGGGGCGCGACCGTCCGCCGGCTAAGAGTGAATTAAGATTCGTGTCTTCGGAGAGATGCGAGCCAGCAGAACGCGGAGGTCGCGCGGCGTCAGCGCGACGCACCCGGCGGTCGGCGCGAAGGCTCTGCGGGCCAAGTGGATGAACACGGCGCTGCCGCGTCCGGCGACGCGGGGCCGCGTGTTGTGGTCGATTTCTATAATGATGTCATAGAGGTTATCGGCTCGGCGCAGCCGATCGCCTGGTTCACTGGCCGACCGCCGGAAGGCCTGATTGTAGCGCCGATCAGCCGGGTCCTCGCACCAGGCGTCGTCACGGCCGATGCGGCGCACCGGCAGCAAGGTCTGCGGGCGAGGCAACCGGTCGGCCCGCCACCACAGCCGCACCAGGCGGAACTCGCCGCGCGGGGTCCCGCCGTCGCCTTCGCGCTTGTCGGCCCGGATGCCGGTGCGGCCGAGCGCGACGCGCACCGCCCGCGGGCCGGCGAACAGCCAACCCTGCGACCGCCGGCCGGGCCGGGCGCGGACGCGGATCGTGGTTAGCGATGTCCGCCGCATGGCCCGTTAGCCTCGATTTCCAACTCCCGCTTGCTCTTTTATCCTTGAGTGTTCTACTGCGCGCCAGGCGGGGCAGCAAAGTCGCGGCCGAATCAATGCAGGCCGCAAGGCTTGGCTGCGCATTGCCGCACTGCGGGGGTTTCGATTTAATGCCGAATACGCGTAAGATTCTCGTTGTCGACGACGATCCCGAGCTGCGCGACGCGCTGACCGAGCAGCTTTCGCTGCACGAGGAATTCGAAACCGTCGCGGCGGAGAACGGCAGCAAGGGCGTGCAGGCCGCGAAGGCCGGACAGATCGACCTCGTGCTCATGGATGTGGGCCTGCCCGACATCGACGGCCGCGAAGCCGTGCGCATCCTGCGCAAGAACGGGTTCAAGGCGCCGATCATCATGCTCACCGGCCACGACACCGATTCCGACACCATCCTGGGCCTGGAATCGGGCGCCAATGACTACGTCACCAAGCCGTTCCGCTTCGCCGTGCTGCTGGCGCGCATCCGCGCCCAGTTGCGCCAGCACGAGGCCAGCGAGGACGCGGTCTTCACCATCGGCCCCTACACCTTCCGGCCAAGCTCAAAGCTTCTGCTCAATCCCAAGGGCAACAAGGTTCGCCTGACCGAGAAGGAAACCTCGATCCTGCGCTACCTGTACCGCGCCGGCGAACGGCCGGTGTCTCGGGAAACGCTGTTGCAGGAGGTCTGGGGCTATAATTCCGGCGTGACCACCCACACACTGGAGACCCACATCTACCGATTGCGGCAGAAGATCGAGAAAGACGCCGCAGCCCCCGCCATCCTGGTCACCGAGGCCGGCGGCTACAAACTGGTGCCGTAACAGCCGCCGTCATGACCATCGAGGACGACATCGCGAGCCTTGAGCGGGTTCCAACTCTCGGTCGGCTCGGCGTCGGCGCGTTGCGCATCCTCGCCATCGGCGTCGAAAGTCATGACCTTGGCCCCGGCGACGTGCTGTTCGCGGCCGGCGAAACGGCCGACGGCGCATATCTGGTCGAGCGGGGTTCGTTCAGTCTCATGCCGGAAAAGCCCGGCGAACCCGAAGTCGTCGCCGGCCCCGGCACGCTGCTCGGCGAGTTGGCGCTGCTCGCGGAAACCAGGCGTCCGGCCACCGCCACGGCGCGCGAGACCTCCAAGGTCATGCGCATCTCGCGCTCGATGTTTTTGCGCATGCTGGAAGGCTATCCGGACGCCGCGCAGCGGCTGCGCGACATGATCGCGGCGCGCACCGACCAGTGGACGCGCGAGATGGAAAACGTGCGCGCCGCGCTGACCCGCGAGCGGGATCCGCAATAGCGCTCGATTGCAGCGCGCTTCAATTATCCATGGGCCGGCGCCGGTGCTCGAGTTCGAGACTGACGAGCCGCGCCAACAGCGTCGCCGGATAGAGCTGGCCGATCACCGATTCGAAGTTGGCGAGGCTGCGCGCCAACGGATGAACCGGCGTGATGTCGCCGAAGCCGGCGGTGGTCAGCGTGCTGAAGCTGAAATAGAGCAGCGCCGCCCCCGAGCCGTTCTCCGCGCCGCTCTGCGGCAGGCCCGTAAAGGGGTTCGGCAGCAGAACGTCGACCAGCCGGTAAAGTATGAAGAAGAACAGGGCGAAGTTCAGGTAGAGCACGATCGCGCCTTGGACCCGATGCAGCGTCACACGCCCGGCCCCGAACACCGCCTTCGCGATCACGAAGCTCAATGCCGCGATGGCGAGCAGGCGTCCGCCCGCGCTCAGCCACTCGGTGAGCACCGAGGGATGTTCGGCGTAGGCGAACGAGCCGAACGGGCTGAGCACGACCGAAATCAGCACCAGGGCGGCGGCGACGTGGCTGCGCGACGTCACCACCAGGGTCGCAATCACCAGCAGCACGAACATCGCCGGCAGAACCATCCGCGGAATCACGCCCATGCCGGTGAGCGGGATGGCGAGAAAAATCAGCGATACTTCGACGATCAGCAGCGCCGTGAGGCCGGGCTCGCGCGACTGCTCCTGAAACTTCCGAAAGCGCGCGCGGATGGTCCTGAGCAACGAGTGCATCGGGCTAAAGCTCCAGCGTCGCCGTCACCGGCACGTGGTCGGAAGGCCGCGCCGCGCCCCGATAGGCCTTGGCGATGGCGATGTCGGCAACCCGGTCGGCCAGCATCGGCGAGGTCCAGAAATGATCGAGGCGGCGGCCCTTGTCGACGGTCGCCCAGTCGGGCGAGCGGTAGCTCCACCAAGTGTAGAGCCTGGTCGGCTCCGGGGTCAGCCGGCGCATGCTGTCAACCCAGCCGCCGGCGTTCTGCGCGTTGACGAGCTTCTCGCACTCGATCGGCGTGTGCGACACCACGCGCAGCATCTGCTTGTGGCTCCAGACGTCGTGCTCGAGCGGCGCCACATTGAGATCGCCGACCAGCACCGCGTGCTCGAACGCGGCCGGCCGCAGTGCCATGCAGTCCCGCATTTCAACGAGGAAGGCGAGCTTGTGGGCAAATTTCGGATTGACCGCGGGGTCGGGAGTATCGCCGCCCGCCGGCACGTAGAAATTATGCACCGTGATCGGATCGCGCAGCCCGGCGCGCTCGCCGAACACCGCGCAAACATGGCGGCAGTCGGTCTTGCCGCAGAAGCTGTGGATGTTGAAGCGCTCGAACGGCAGCCGCGACAACACGACGACGCCGTGATAGCCCTTCTGCCCGTTGAGCGCGACGTTTTCGTAGCCAAGCCGCTTGAAGCGCTTGAGCGGAAACCGGTCGTCCGGACACTTCGTCTCCTGCAGACACAGGATGTCGGGACGAACCGCCTTGATGAATCTGGCGACGAGATCGATGCGCAGCCGCACCGAGTTGATGTTCCAGGTGGTGAGCTTGAGTCGCAAGGTTGTCAGGCGAGCAGGGATCGGGAGCTGGTTATCGGGGATCAGCAGCTAGATAAATGCCGTAGGCCCAAATTGCCACCTGTTTTCACGCTGCCGATGCGGGTTTCCCCACGCCTAATTGTTGCTCCCGGTATTGCGCGTGTAATTGATCACGAACAGGTCCGGGTTGGGCTTTCGGGTGGAATCGAGATTATAGACCGCAACGGTGGTGTCGTAGCCCTGAGGATCGGTGACGGTCCACTGCTTAAGCTGCAGGTCCTTGGCGTCGAACATTATCATGAGCCGGCTCGTCCCGGTGACCAGATGGGTCTCCTGGATGACCACGGTGGCGAAAGTGTCGTCCGCCGACACGCTCGACACATCAGTATCGCGGATGAGATCGATGCGGTCGGCCAGAAGGTAGCGCAGCGGCGTCTCCGACAGCGGGTAGAGATCCTGCGTCGCGAGGGTGCGGTCGCGCACCACGACCGAGGAGCCGTCGGCGATGATGTCGATCGGGCTTGGCGCGTCATATTCGAAGCGGACCTTGCCGGGCTTCTGGATGTAGAAGGTGCCCTTGGTGCGCTTGCCGTCGGGCCCGACCTGCACGAAGTTTCCCACCATGGTCTGCACGCCGGTGAGGTACAGGCTGACGCGGTCGAGCAGCGAACGCTGCTTCTCATCGAACGCCGTCGCCGGTCCCGACTTGACGCCGCTGTCCCACGGCAGGGCGAACGGGAAGATGCTCTTCGACTGACGGTTTGTCGCAGCAGCGTCGCTCTGCGCCGGCGCCGCGGCATTTGGCGCCGCGGCGGGCTTTGCGCCCATCTTCGGCAACGGTGAGGGCGTCGGCAACGGCACATTCTCGGCCAGTGCCGATGCGGTGGCCAGCACCGTGCAAACCACGGCCGCCAGCAACTTGGTCGCGCCTCGTCCCGCCATGTCCCTCTCCGACTCGTACTGTGTGCGCACGCCCCGTGGCAGAGTACATCCGCTAATCGCGCGTTATGGCGAATTCGCGGCTGCCGGTTTCCGCTTAAAGATCAAGCGGTCGATTCTCAATAGGCATCGTCTTCTGCGCCTTCGACCAGGATTTCCCGCTTGCCGGCATGATTGGGCTGGCCGACGACGCCTTCTTGTTCCATGCGCTCGATCAGCGAGGCGGCGCGATTGTAGCCGATCTGCAGCCGGCGCTGGATATAGCTGGTGGTGGCTTTGCGGTCGCGGACCACGACCTGCACCGCCTGCTGGTAGAGGTCGCCGCCTTCCGGCGCGCCCATTCCGGTGTTGTCGAATACCGCCTTGTCGTCGTCGCCCTGCGGCTCCTCGGCAGTAACGGCTTCGAGATATTGCGGCACGCCCTGCGACTTGAGATGCCGCACGACCTTCTCGACCTCTTCGTCGGAGACGAACGGTCCGTGTACCCGGCTGATGCGGCCGCCGCCAGCCATGTAGAGCATGTCGCCCTGGCCGAGCAGTTGCTCGGCGCCCTGCTCGCCCAGAATGGTGCGGCTGTCGATCTTCGAGGTGACCTGGAACGAGATGCGGGTCGGAAAATTGGCCTTGATGGTGCCGGTGATGACGTCGACCGAGGGCCGCTGCGTCGCCAGGACCACGTGCAGCCCGGCGGCGCGCGCCATCTGTGCGAGGCGCTGCACTGCGCCCTCGATGTCCTTGCCGGCGACCATCATCAGGTCGGCCATCTCGTCGACGATGACGACGATATAGGGCAGCGGCTCGAGATCGAGTTCCTCGTTCTCGTAGATCGCTTCGCCGGTCTCCTTGTCGTAGCCGGTGTGGACCGTGCGGGTGAGTTTTTCGCCCTTCTTGTTGGCCTCGGCGACGCGCGCGTTGTAGCCGTCGATGTTGCGCACGCCGAGCTTGGACATCTTCTTGTAGCGTTCCTCCATTTCGCGCACCGCCCATTTGAGCGCCACCACCGCCTTCTTCGGATCGGTGACGACGGGCGTGAGCAGATGGGGGATGCCGTCGTAGACGGACAGTTCCAGCATCTTGGGATCGACCATGATAAGCCGGCACTGGTCGGGGTGCAGCCGATAGACCAGGCTGAGGATCATGGTGTTGATGGCGACCGACTTGCCGGAGCCGGTGGTGCCGGCGATGAGCAGGTGGGGCATCCGCGCCAGATCGACCAGAACCGGTTCGCCGCCGATCGCCTTACCCAGGCAAAGCGGCAGCCGGGCGCTGGTTTCCGCATAGTCCGGCGCGGCCAGCAGCTCGCGCAGAAAGACCTTTTCGCGCGTCGG
>Ga0182024_10012294_pt1 | contig 16966 bp, 24 predicted proteins | sample P32metaG_FD_120480 | JGI IMG/M metagenome (GOLD analysis project Ga0182024, IMG submission 120480) | Permafrost microbial communities from Stordalen Mire, Sweden - P3-2 metaG (Illumina Assembly) | ecosystem: Environmental > Terrestrial > Soil > Wetlands > Permafrost | place: Sweden: Stordalen...
GGGCTTGGTCCTGCGCGCCCGCTTTCGACCGAAAGACTCAGCATCCCGTCGCTCGACTCCTCGAACCGTCGATCACTTCAATCGGTGCTCCACAAGGTCGCCGATCGGTGGATCGAGGCTAAGGGCCGGGGTGTGGGTCCTGGGGATGACGACGCAATGGAAGCCCTGAACGTCGTGCCACACGAGCAATGTCCCACGTCGCGCTGAAGAGCTGGCTGAGCCTGTGGACGTTGGCTCGTGACGCCTACCCGACCGGATTCGACGTTCCGCAGCGCCAAAGGGCCATGGCGCCTGCGTGGCCTATCCCGGGCTCGGCTCTGTCAGGTCGATTCGTGAACTTGTCGGCCTCGTCTGATGACGAAGCGCACCAAGGTGGCCACGGCAAACACCACCAAAACGACGAACCCGACCAAGAAGACCGCCCATACGACGTTGGAAAGGGTGCGCATGGGACCGTGGTTGTTTTTGGCGTTTCCGTACGTGGCATTGGCGATCACAAAAAGCACGATCTCTGCCACCGCGACCATGATCAGCGTCCGCCCTTTGCCGACCTGCTGCGCGAACCTACCGGCCAGAGGAGAGGTGGTATCGGTCATGCGAGCCTCCTGGCTTGTCCTACCTTGATTGATGCACATCGTGCGAAGCTCGCCAAGGGCGTGGGCTTGCTCGTAGGGGTGGTGCTGACACCACCGCCCGGGTGGGCAGCTCCAAAGACCGACGATCTGCTCCCGGGCCGGTACGGACCATTGGAGGGCTGGTACGGGATTCTTTGGGGGAATTCCGGGGCGGTTGTCGATCCGGCTGGCTCCCGTTCGACGCAATGGTGAGAGGCTGGGAAATGCCCCGCCCGCTCGACCGAGGAGTCACAATGCCCCGCTACCTGACGATGATCCGCATCGACGAGCAGCATGTCCCTCCGGGGGGGCCCAGCCCCGAGTTCTCGGAGCGGATGGGCGCTCTGTTCGAGGAGGTCACGAAGTCCGGCGTCATGCTGGACACCGCGGGGCTCGCCCCGACGTCCGAAGGCACTCGGGTCACCTGGTCCGGTGGCAAGCTCAGCTACACCGACGGGCCCTTCACCGAGAGCAAGGAAGTCGTCGGCGGCTACGCCATTCTCAGGGCCAAGGACAAGGCCGAGGCGCTCGAGTGGACCAAGAGGTTCCTCGAAATCCACGACGAGCACATCACGGTTACCGCCGAGGTTCGCGAGATCGCCGAGCCCTGACCGCAGATGCGGCTGTAAACGGCACCGGGTGGCGAGGACACCCGCGTCGCGGTTCGTTGGATTGCCGTGCCATGCCTGCTCCGAGCGATGGATTTCCGGGTCCGTCATCCACAGACCTCGCAACTGGCGTCGGACGAGCGATGTATCGTCCTACGGTGGTGATTGGCGCTGATCGCGAAATACTCGTGGTGGTCGCCCACCCCGATGACGAAGTGCTGTGGCTAGGCCCAGTCCTGCCAAAGGCAAGGAAGATCTTGGCCGCGTTCTCGGTGGCAAGCGAGAACCCAGCTCTGACCGAGGGGCGCGAGATCGTCCGGAGAAATTATCCTTACGGCGGCTTCGAGTTTCTGGGTCTGCGGAACGCGGACGTCTACGGTCAGTCAGATTTCCTGAACCGAGTGCCTGTCGATCACGGGGTCAACCTCATGCGCTCTTGTCGTCCTGAGCGCGCCCAGCGATACCGATCCAATTATGCGGCCCTGCTCGCCGCAATCGATCCGTATGTCAGACCTCGAACCGACATCTACACGCACAACCCGTGGGGAGAATACGGGCATGAAGAGCACATTCAGGTGAACCATGCCGTGGTGGCGTTGGCGCAGCGCCACGGATGCTCTGTTTGGGCGTGGGACGGGTTGCCGAGCCAAGAGTTGGTCTCGCAGGATGTGTGGCTGAAGGCCCACTACTACCCCGATGAGGCCCTCGGTGAGGTCCCTTCCGTCGATCTCATTGTCAATCTCGATCGCTACAAGGAGATCGAAACGCTCTATCAGCGCCACAACGCCTGGACCTGGCACGATCACTATCTACCACCCGATCCCAGCCGATTTCTTCAGCTGGTCCGAGACGGTGATGTTCTTGTCTCAGCGCGCCGGCTTCCCTGGTCCCGCCGAGTCTTCATTGCCAGACAGATCGTCTTCAGGAAGGCGCGGTACTACGCGCGGCAGGGTAGAGGGCGAATTCGGAGCCGCGTGCGTGCACCAGCGTCCCAAGGCTGAGGCTCAACGACGTTCTGGTGTGGTACGACCCAGCTCCGGCAGATTGCGAGGGCCTACTTCAGGACACCCTGAGACGGGAGGTCAGGAAGAGGTCCAAGATCGGGCTCCGCGCCCGGTGAGGATGTGCCGACCCGATGGAACGGCCGGCCGGGGACAGGACTCGGACGCCGGGTCCCGCGCTTGTGCCCTACCTGAGCCGTGACCAGGATCGCCGCCCATTGAGCCTGGACCCTCGCGGGCAGTGGCTAGTCCAGCGAGGCACCCATAACCGCGGGACAATGGTGGGCGTGACAACCGGGTGGCGGGTCCTGTCGATCGACCATCGTGATTCGGTCGCCCCGTTGGAGGACGTCGTCCGGCTCATCGATGCGGCGGGCACCGCGACGTCTGCGGCTTACAACCGCAGCGACGTGGTCGAAGCGCTCCACGAGCACCAGCCTGCCGCGGTAGCAGTCGCTGCAGACCGTCTGGTCGGCGCCGCTGTGGCCCGGGTGTGCGGGGCCGATGCCCATCTCTTGGCCCTGGCATTGCACCCGCAGTGGCGCAACCGCGGCATCGGCTCAGCACTCCTGCGCGAACTCGATCAGGGGATCATCCATCAAGGTGCGCACCGACTGCTGGCCTTGGTCGAGCCGGGTCAGGTGGGCGAGGTCGCATTCACCAACCAGGGCTTCGCTCGCCTCGACGGCCTACACCTGTATATACGTGCCGCGTCGATGGTCCCCGAGGAGCTCGCCATCGTCGAGCGCTATGGAGGGCACTTCCCACCGCCCGGGTTGTGGGAGTCGATGAAGGGGTTCTCGTCGACGAAGGACCTTCTCGAACGCCGCATTGTCGCACCATTGTCTCACGGCGATCTCGCCGATCGCATCGGGCTCCTCCCACCGGCGGCAGTGATGTTGTTCGGACCACCCGGGACCGGAAAGACCTCGTTCGCCCGGGCGGTCGCGTCGCGACTTTCGTGGGCGTTCGTCGAACTCCACCCCTCCCTACTAGGGCAGGGCACGCAGGCCGCCTCCTCTCTACGCGAGGCACTCGACGACCTGCGCCATGTCGAGCATCTGGTGTGTTTCATCGACGAGGCCGACGAGATCGCCTCGGCCCGTGCGGCGCGGCCCGAAAGCCAGCCGATCGTGAACGAACTGCTGAAGGCCATTCCGGCGTTCAAGGGCCGACCAGGACGCCTGATGATCATGGCCACAAACTCCATTGCGGCGATCGACCCCGCCATGCTGCGTCCCGGTCGCTTCGATCTCATCATTCCGGTGGGCGCCCCCGACCTCTCGGGGCGTGCCGAGCTCGCAGTCGAGTTCCTACCAGCGTGTGATCCCGAGGACGTGGCGGCGCACACCGAGGGGTTTACGCCCGCGGATTTCGCCCTGGCTGCCCAGCGCGGCGCTCAGCTGGCGTTCGAACGGGCACTGTCGGGCGGTGACGCCGAGGTGACTGCACCGGATGGCCTCGCCGCAATCGCAGCGACGAGACCATCGGTCAACGCTGACGCCACTCGGGATTTTGCAGTCGAGGAGAGCACGTACGCGCGTCTGTAGACATCCAGAACCAGCGCAGGGGAGTGACCGCTAGGGAAGGGGCGAGGTCGAGTTGTGAGGCGACGATCGCGCCGGTGTGGCCGTCCACATCGGCGCTCAGGTCGCATCCCTGCCTTGTCCTGGCGGAGTGCTCGTCCAGTGCCGTTCCGCCGCTCGTGGCTGGTCCCGGCATCGCGTTGGTCGACTCAGGCGAACAAGAACTGCAAGGCGTGCCAGGGTTCTGGAGACTGCTCGCCGTACAGGACTGACAGGCTCTCTGGAACGTGCCCATCTGCTCGGGTCGGCCAGTCCAGCTTGGTTTCGGCGATCGCGCCGGGATGGGCGACCTTTGGGGGATGCCGACAGGCGCCCATTCCGTGCCCTCAAGCACAGGGCGAGAAGTGTCGATGATGAAGGTGGTGAGTTGTTCCGAAGATCGCGTCCAACCCCGTTCTGACGAGCCGCCGAGCCGATTGCGAACGGAGCTGAACCGAGTCCACGATGCCATTGCCCCTGCCAGCTCGTAGTGGCGATCTCTTCCTCACCAGGAAGGGAAAGCTCTCACGTGGCCGTGGGCGGGCAAAAGGCTCGCCCGACCGTTGGACACCCCCCGCCTCCGAGCGGGGGGGAGCGGATGCCGCGAGCTCGCTGGACGATCGACAGAAAGTGATTCGCGCCACCCTCGCCAGCCAAGGGTTTGAGATCGTCTTCCAGCCGATCGTCGACCTGCGGACAGGCGGTGTGGCGGGAGCCGAGGCCCTGACCCGCTTCGAGATGTCACCCGATCGTACCCCGGATGTCTGGTTCGCCGAGGCCAGGGAGATCGGACTCGGTGTCGAGCTGGAAATGGCGGCCCTTCGATTGGCCCTTGGTCAGCTGAGGCAACTCCCGTCCGGCCTGTACCTGTCCCTCAACGCTTCGCCCGACACAATGATGTCAGCGGAGTTCCGTGCTCTCGTAGCGGAGGCCCCGGCTGAGCGTGTCGTGCTCGAATTGACTGAGCACGAACGCATTGATGACTACGAGCTGTTCGGGAAGGCCGCCAGTGAGCTGCGATCCCACGGGGTGCGCCTTGCAGTTGACGACGCCGGAGCGGGATTTTCGAGCTTCCGTCACATCCTCAATCTCCGTCCGGACATCATCAAGCTCGACATCGGGCTCACCCGCGGTATCGACGGCGATCCGGCCCGACGGGCCTTAGGGTCGGCCATGCTTGCCTTTGGCCTCGATGCATTCGGAGCCGCCATCGTCGCAGAAGGTATTGAGACCGAAGGCGAGTTCAAGACACTGCGCGGCCTTGGTTGTCGGTTCGGGCAGGGTTTCTACCTCGGTCGTCCTGGCAAGTTGCGACTCCCGCGTCCGCAGTCCGATATGGCTGAACAGCCATGGCCCCGAGATGGTTCGGAGGAGCAACCACCAACGGTCGAGCACACTCTCGAGGTCGGGGACCCGGATCCTCAACGCCGTCATGGAGCGCAAGCGAGCGAAAAGAGATTATCTGCTCCCGATGGAAGCCCCCTACGCTCAGAGCTGAAAACAGAACCTGCCCGCGTTCTGGAAGAGCGACCTCGGGACGCCCAGGACGAACTCCTCGCCCTCGTCGCGGAGCTCGAGGATCGGCCAAAAGAAGCCAGACCTGCCTGGAACGGGGATCGTTCCCGCGTCCACCTCTTTCGCTAGGTCGCATCGGCGGCGATGCCGCGCCCACCGATGACGCGGCCGGTGCCGATCGAGATCGACAGGCGCTGCGCACGACCGATTGGTGCGCTGTCAATTGACCCTCGCGTCCCATGAACGTCCCCACGTTCCCACGCGGCGAGCGCGGGTCGTTGGCGATCGATGCAAATGGCGTCAAGGTAGGATCGTCCATATGCCCAATGCGGCCACGCAGCAGTGGGCGGCTCACGACTGGAGGCGTCGGCGTGATTGGTGACGAGGGCCGCGTGGTTCACCGGGAAGGGGAACCGACGCGGGCCCTCGGGATTTCCCGGCTCCGGACTCGCTTGCGGTCCGAGGAGTACCAACCCCGCGTCCTTGGGATCCCCCGAGATTGGTTCGGGATCGTGCGAGAGGCGCCCGGATCTCGTGCGTTTGATGTTCGTCGAATCACCCATCCCGTGCGATGGTGGAGATGGCGTCGTCAGGTCCACCGCCTGGGTCCGTACGCACCTGACTACGACGACGACGGTGGTAGTGCTAGCCCCGAGCACGAGATGGGGAATGCCCCTCGGGATGGCGAGTAGAGCTCCGGGCACGCCACGGCGAGTGCGCAGGCAAAACGTGCACACGGTTCAGGGAGCTTCGGGTCGCCCGGCGAAACCCGATGAGTCCTGCCCGAAGTCAATGTGCCGAGGCTGGGCCGTACGCTGCGCTTATGGCACGGACCCCCGGCGTGCAGGCGCGGACCACTCGAATCGCGACCTGGGTCACACTGGCCCTTGTCGCATTCCTCGGTATCGAGATAGGGCTGGCCACGACCCAGTCTCCGAGTGTGCCAGCCCCAGGTCCGGTTCAACTCCTGCACGAGGCGTTGACAGCGGCCGGGGCATCCGACGCCTTCCACTACCGGGCCGTGTGGAGTGCCGACGGCTTCTCGCAGACCGTGGTGGGTGACGCCCGGTCTTCCTCGGGCTCGGAATCCGTTTCTGTTGGCGGTGACCAGTTCACCGTTGTCTACACAGGCCAGGAGGCGTACTTCGAGGGTGTTTCCGCCGCGCTGCGCGACCAACTCGGGCTCCCCGCGGCGACAGCATCGGTGGACGCCGGCAAGTGGATCTCGCTCCAGCCGTCCGACGGACCATTCCCCTCGGTTGAAGAGGGTGTGACGACTTCGGCCGCGTTGGCGCAGGTCTTGATCGCTCCATCTGCCACGTCGTCGGCGCACCGGACGCACGGTGTGCTCGTGTCCCGGATCACGGGACGGATTCCTCACGGCCGCGTCGTCACGGGCTGGGCGCGGCTCGACTTGGTGTCGCGCTCAAAGCTCCCCGCGACGTATTCCGCCCATGGGTCGGGCGGAGGGCAGTCTTGGTCGAGCACGATCACCTTTTCCCGGTGGGGCGAGAACAATGCGATCAAGGCTCCGGCGGCGGCGCTCCCATTCTCGTCACTGCAAGGCTCGGCAACCCTGCCGGGGAAAACACCGAGGACGTGATTGACGTAGAAGTTGAGCCCTAGAGCCGGATGGCACCAAGTCCAGTCTCGTCGTGCGACGAACGCACGGGAGGATCTGAACGGAGCCGCCAAGCACGGATCCAACGCTTCGGCAACGAACGCCACATCGTGCACGACCCGGCGCAATAAATGCTCCACCTCAGCGCTGGAGCTGCCGACCCACCAAGATACCGGTGCCGGAGATGACTATCACCGCGAGCATCTCTGCGGCTCCCAAGATGTCGAGCGTCCACAACGGATTCGATCCGTAGGTACCAATCTGTGCGACAAAGCCGGCAACTGAACCCGCAGCAGTGGCACCCAGAGCAACGCCTGTGCAGCTGATGATCCGTCGCGTGCGTTGTATGTGGCCGAGAGCTTCAGACAAGTCGTTCTCGCTATCGGGCTCTTCCCTCACTTCTTCCCATGCCTCAAGCTGCCACCAACACACCCCGAGCACCCCGAGGACGATGGCGGCGAGAATGGCGTTGGCCCATTGGGCACCGAATTCAATCGCATTCCACACGTCTTGAGAACCGGCGAACGATGATGTCGGAGAAAAGCTCCGAACGATTCCGGTGGCAAGGCCGCCGACTGCCAGGACGGCAACACCGACGAGTACGGCCAGTGCAATAAGCTCGGGCACCTCCCATGCGAACGGGTCTGCACGGCCTTCTTGCGACGATGCGGGCATGATGGCGGGGGTTTCGGTCATGCCATGAGCGTAAACTGGCGGCCCGGTCGATGCCCGTGGTGCGCTACCACAGTCCTCGGGCGCGTCACTACCCACCGTCATGAGCGCCATACCTGGTTGGTAGGGATTGACCCGTGTGCGTGTGGGGAGCGGGACTGCACGGACGAACGAAAGGGGGCAGACTCAGAGAATGAGGTTCGATCCTGACCTCCTTGCTTCGGAGCTCGACCTGCTCGAGCAGTACCTCGACTACCAAAGGGAGACGGTACTGTCGAAGACCGAAGGACTCACCCAGGAGCAGTTAGCGCGAATACATCCCCCGTCGGAGCTCACACTTGCTGGCCTCGTCTATCACCTGGCGCTGGTGGACGAGAACTGGATGGAGGTGCGGTTCGGGGGTCTTCCGGACCGCGAGCCTTGGGCTGGCGTGGATTGGGACGCGGATCCCAACTGGGAGTTCCGTACCGCGCCAACGCTTGAGCCGGAGCAGTTGCGAAACCGCTATCGCGAAGCCTGCGAGCGCAGTCGTCAGATCGTCTCCGCGGCTACAGGCCCTGACCAGCTCTCGGTGAGGGCGTTGCATGACGGAAGGCACTTCTCGCTGCGGTGGGTGCTGTTGCATCTCATCGAGGAGACTGCCCGCCATGCCGGCCATGCAGACTTGCTCCGCGAGGCGATCGACGGAGCTGTCGGCGAGTAGGAGGCGGATCCCTCGACAGCAGATAGTCCGTGTCGGCGGACCGAGAGGAAACGACGCTCCTCGTCTGCGATCATCTTCCAAGGCCTGGGGGAGTAGGCCTGCCGCTCGGGGTGTTTCGTGGGAGGCGTATACCTGCACCTTTTGGCTGTCCATCGTCCCTCGTGCCGATGAGTCTGCGTCGTGGCGGCCGTCTGAGTCTGAAACAAGCTGAACAAGCTCGGAATGGAGATCGCATGGACTGGAAGCTGGAACTCGTTGTCGTCCCGGTGGCCGATCAGGACCGGGCCAAGGCCTTCTACACCGAGGAGGCCGGGTTTGACTTAGTGGTAGACCACCGGGCTGGCGATTTCCGTGTGGTGCAAGTGACGCCGCCCGGCTCAGCGTGCTCGGTTGCCCTTATGAAGAATGCCGAAGCAGCGGGCTCGGTCCAGGGCTTGCATCTTGTTGTCTCGGACATCGACGCTGCCCGGTCCGCCCTCGTCGATCGGGGGGTTGCGGTCAGCGAGTTGTTCCACTTCCAAGACGGTGTTCAGGTCTCTGGACCGGATCCGCAACGCAGCGATTATGGCACGTTCTGCTCCTTCAGCGACCCTGACGGCACCGGATGGATGGTCCAGGAGGTCGGGGGCGCGAGCCGGCGTCACTGACTAATTCCGCGCGTGCGAAATGGCGGACACGCTCTCGCAAGGAGGTGTGCGCCCGGTGCACAAGCGGTTGTGGGCCGGTTGTAGCGTGATCGCGACCTGGAGTTCGGGGAACATTCATTTCCGCCCACCCGACGCCGTCTCTGGCTTCGAGGGTACAATGCACCGAATGGAGACGAGGCAATGACCACGCACGGGAGCGACATCGACCGGACCGCGGAATGGGAGTCCCTCAAGGCCCGCCACCTCCGGCCCTTGGGCGATCGACCGGCTTCATCGGCCCGAGGTCTGCATCACTTCGCCGTGCTCTGCAGTGATGTCGAACGGACGATTGCGTTTTACCAGGACCTCCTCGAGTTTCCTTTGGTCGAGCTCTTCGAGAACCGGGACTACCGCGGATCCACGCACTTTTTCTTCGATGTCGGTCACGGCAACTATCTTGCGTACTTCGACTTCCCCGGCCTTGATCTCGGAGAGTACCGCGAGGTTCTCGGTGGCCTTCATCACATCGCAATCTCGGTCAGTCCCGAGCAGTGGGATCGGCTCGTGGCGAAGCTGGAAGCGGCCGGCGTCGAGACGTTTATCGTGAACGGCTCCTCGGTCTACTTTCAAGGACCCGATGGCGAGCGCCTGGAGCTGCTCTCGTACCCCCTCAACGACATGTACGGGACGGTTGTCGGCTGAGTTGCTCGTGGCTGACGGTGGGAATGGATCGAATTCGTCTCACGTCACCTGCGGTAAGCGGGCGTTTGGGCCGGTGATGGTGGGCCTCTTGACATGCCCCGCCGGCTAGGTCCACAGTTCAAATCATCGCCGGAGTTGGGTATGACCAACCAGTTTCAATGGAGGGAATCATGAGTTCTACTGCCAGCTTGATCACTGTCCTCGCGTCCGTCGCTTTCGGCCTTATCGTGATCGCTGTGGTCACACGCCTCGGACCACGAACTCCTTCTTGAACGGGGCCGGCGGCGACTTCAGTAGCCTTGATCTCCGAACTCAGGGCATTTGCCCTTGAAGGCCAAGACGTGACCTAGCGGCCGCATTCGAGCGCGATGCTTCGGCCAAGGTGCCACGAGCGACAGTGGAGCGTCTCGCTTTCGAGGACGGCAAAGCCTTTCACGCTCGGAATGGGCCCAGCAGGCGTCTATGGCGCTGGTCTCGACCAACCCGGCGAGCCCGACTCCGCGATCGATGTCGCGACATGCTGCCGACAGCACCGTCGCGTTGACCTCCTGAGCTCGGCCGCTCAGAGCTTCATTTCCTGACTACCTCGGGAGTCCGTTGCTCACGAACGTCCCCGATCAGGCGTCGAGGTGCGGATCTGGGGCCGTGACGGGGGGAATCCCTCAATTTTGTGGATGCTGGTTCATGGGGCTGAAGTTACGTTGGGAACCACATGGGCCCGTCGTTCCGCACGGGCCGGTTCGGACACTGCCACCGATGCGCCTCTCCAGGGACCGCCACTCCACACCGTGCCAGGACGCGCCTGGCTCTGTTACCCCACGCCCCCGGCGGCGGAGAGCGAACGCGTGGGTAGGGAGACGAAGGAACAGAGTGCCGGTGGCGTTGGTCGTCTTAGCCACGCTGCTCATGGGAAGCGTCAGAGCGGACGGTGCCGAGCCACAATCGCAGTCCCAGGCGCCAGGCACTCTGATCAGCGACTTCCCTGTCCAGGCACCGGGTGTCGACGGCACGGCGTACCTCGTCAGTTATTGGTCCATGTCCGAGCAAAGTCTCCCCGTCGAGGTGACGGGAATGGTGTTCGTTCCCTTCGGATCGGCCCCAGCCGGGGGCTGGCCGGTCGTGAGCTACGGACATCCCACTGACGGCATGGCACCGTCGTGCGCCCCGTCGGCGGACCCCTCGACAGATGTTCCCGACGTGAATGAGATGCTTGATCGCGGTTGGGAGGTTGTCGCAACGGACTACCAAGGTGAGGACAACCAATCGATCGTCTCAGCGGCTAGTGGCTTGCAGCCGCATGGTGTGAATCTCCCTACTGCCCGCAATATCATTGACATCGTTCGGGCCGCGTCGCAGCTTTCGGCGGCCGATGCCAGCACAAAGTACGTCGTGTGGGGATACTCACAAGGCGCCTCGGCAGCAACCTACGTTGCCAATATCGCCGCCGCGTACGCGCCGGAGTTGACATTGGAAGGTGTCGTGGCCACCGCTCCGCCGTCCGGTCTTCTCGAGGACTTCTACGGGTCGCCCACCGACTCCGCGTCACCCTTCACCTTGATGTACGTCGCCGGTTATAACTCCACGTACGGGGACGACGTCGTCCCTCTGAACCTGACACCTCTTGGCATGAGCTTCTATAACGATCTCAGTCAAGACTGTTATGACGCGCTCGCTTCGGCAATGAGCCCGTACCAGACGGACCAAGTCTTCACTTCGACAACCCCTAGTCTCTTCTTCGCCATTCTCCTCGCAACGAATGACCCTTGGTTCATTCCGCAGGCGACCAGCACCCCTGTCCTGCTTGTCCAGGGCTCAGCGGACACCACAGATACACCGCTTGACACGTGGGTGCTTTGGGCGCACCTGTGCTCCTTGGGGCAAGACACGCTCCTTTGGGAATACCCCGGCCTCGATCACAATGACATCGTCGGCTCTTCGATGGGAGACGTCGAACATTGGATTGCAGATCGCTTTGCCGGGGTCAGCAACCCTGACACGTTCTCGCCCAACGGGCAGACGGGGATTCAGCAATCCTCATGTAACTGAGGTTCCAAGGCTTATTCACTTCAAGTGCCATTCCGGGGGACAGATCGGCGTCTGCCCGATCGAGATGCGGAGTCACCCGTCACCTTCAGAACCGGAGCCGATCAGGCGATCCCATCGGATGACGTGGGTGACGCGTTAGGGGTTGCGGGCGGTGTACAAGCCGTGCCGGTCGCCCCCGGAGCCGAGCGCTCCCGGCTTCGCAAACAGGCGTCTCGGCTCTTTGGGCCTTACCCTGTGACGATGATCTCCTGGGTGACTATCTCATCGCTGGCAACCGCGGGCGGCACGCTGGTCCTCGCGGTGGCGACGTTCTCATCGGTGCGTTCGGCCAACCGTGCGGCACGCGTTGCCGAGGACTCGCTGCTTGCGGGGACACAGCCCTTACTCATGCCCTCGCGGGCGGATGATCCTCCGCTCAAGGTCGGCTTCGCTGATGACCACTTCGTAATGACTCCTAGCGGCGGTGGAACTGCAGAAGTCACCGACGAAGTGATCTACCTCACGATGTCGGTGCGCAACGTCGGTAGCGGCATCGCTGTGCTCCACGGCTGGAGGATCGAGCCGGAACTTCAATTCGAACGGCTCGCGCAGCTCGCCCGCCCGCCGCTCGAAGAGTTTCGCCGGCTCTCCCGAGACCTCTACATCGCCGCCGGGGAAGTCGGGTTCTGGCAGGGTGCGTTCCGAGATCGAACCGAGCCAGGGTTCGCCGAGGCCCGGGGGCGGATCAAGGCACGCGAGCGAGTCTTGATCGACCTGCTCTACGGCGACCACCAAGGGAGGCAGCGGATGGTCAGCCGATTCTCGCTGCTGCCGCACGGAGACGGCGGATGGTTGGCCACAGTGGCGCGGCATTGGAACGTCGACCGCCCCGACCCTCGCTGACCGTATGACGTCTTCGTGCCGTCGATTGTGAGTGGTCCTGAATCTGCCGCGCCGGATGAGCGGGAGTACGTCACCGGTCGGGGCAAGATCGTCCCAGTCCGAAGGTCCCTCGCTGGACGACCCAACCAGTGATCCTGGCAACACGGGGTCTGCCACGCTCACGCCCCTGCAATCGACACCCCTGTACACATAGAGACCTAGGTGATCGCCACCTCCTAACCGGGCTCGTGCGCGCGGGCCGCTGTAGGCATCTTCAGGCACCAACGCTCGATAAAAAAGTCACACCCGGTCCGGGGGTTAACCAGACCCGGCGCAGTGGCAGGCGTCCCCGATAGCGCGATACTGGTTCGGGGTGTCGATCTAGCACCAACGGCTAGGAGGTCGTCATGGCAGTCGGTGTGCAGGTTGACTACAGGGGTGTATCGCTCGAGCAGTACGACGAGGTCGTAGAAATTATGGGCCTGCTCCCGGGTGGGCCTCCGCCGTCCGGGGTCCTTTTTCATTGCGTGACGAAGACAGATAACGGGATCCGCATTATCGATGTGTGGCAGTCGCGCGAGGCGTTGCACGCATTTCAGGAGGACGAGATTGCACCTGTGTTCAGAAAGATCGGTGTGTCGGCAGCACCCGAGACGAAGTTCTTTGAGGTGCACAATTATTTCGTCACAAGGAGGTAGCCCCTCTGACCGGCGTGAGGCGAACGGTGATACGCCGAGAGAAGTGCTAGCTCACTCCTACTGTGTCGACGAGGGAAAGGCCGCGTCGGAGTTCGACACCGGATCATCGTGAGGTCAACGAACCGTGGTCGATACGGATGGATTATCTGATCTGCCCAGGGTGAGACCCGTACCGCGCCCGGCAATAGCAAGCGCAAGAGCCGACCCACCCCCGGGCTTCCGACCACGCCCCAAAGGAACGTGCACATTGGGTGCGACGGAGGGTCGTCGACTAGGGCCACCGAAGTCGCCCCGAGTTTGTACGTAGAATCACTTGTAAGGGTCTAGGTGATTGCTCGCTGTCGGTCACCCGTGGGGCCAATGAATACTGATACAGGTTTCAGCCGTGACGCTCCGTGGCCAACGTCCGACCAAATGGGGTCGAGGGCGGCCAAGGGTGGCGGTGCCGTTGCCTTCGGTTGCAGCACGTCTGCTCTCGTTGGTCGTCGTTTTTGGATTCTGGAAGCGGGGCGTCAGTGCACAACTCACAGGGGCAGCCCCCTCAGTCGCTGGTTGAAGAGCAACGAGAACTCACTCGGTCTCGCATCAGGCAATCTGCGATGGTGGTCGTCAGCCGGCGAGGTTTCGATGCCACCGTCGACGAGATTGCTCAGCTCTCTGGCGTAAGCCCGCGGACCATCTTTCGCCACTATGCCAGCCACGATCGATTGATCGCTGCCACCGTCAAGGACATGTTCGAGGCGTGCGGTCTGCCTCAACGTGGGGACGATTTCGACAGCTCGATCGAGGGTCTTCCCGGACCTGATGACGACCTGGACGGCTGGATCGACGGCCTGGCGTCAACGTTCCACACCAGAAGCGCCTCGATTTTCGGGGCAGCGTTCTGGGACATCTCTGCGCCCCATCACAACGCATCTGAGGTTCTCTCAGAGGTTGACTCGCTCCGGCGTGACTACCGGCTCCGCGGGATGAGCTACCTCGTGAACCTTGTCTGGCAGATCGCTGGGGGCTCGGGCGAGCCTCCTGAGGACTTGGCATTGGCCTTTGCCCTCAACCTCTCGGTGTTCACCACCCAGGCACTTATGGTCGATTTCGACCAAACGCCAGAGCAGATCGGTGCGCTGACGGGCGACATTTTGAAGATGTTGCTTCGGCGCGCAGTGGAGGCGCAACACATCGGAGGCGCGGGCGCGGCAGAAGGGACAGGGGGGAGTACTGGTCCCGGCACCTCACCCACGAGTTCCCACCTCGTTGGAGGTGATCATGCTCGCTGGGCTGACGCGTGAGGCCCCACGCCATGAAACCAAGCTCCACTGCGACTACGGGACGACCGGTGCATCAGAGGGTGGTGGCAGTTGATGCAGTGCCTGGCAGTTGCACGAGGTGGACGTCCACTCGATGACCTCGATGTCAGAGGGCAGAGTCCGACGTGTCCGGTCGACAGCACTTCGCTATCCCTTCACAAAACGCAGACGCTCGATTTGTTGTTCCCACCCGCTGGCTCTCCAAAACCCAGTCGCCTGAAGGTCTGACTCGACGACGACAGCTTGCAACCGAGTCGCCCCAGCCTCGGCCAGTCGTTCTTCAGCCTCACGAACGAGTCGTCGACCGAGACCCCGACGGCGATCACGAGGTGCTATCGCAAGCCGATAGATCGAACCTCGCCAGCCGTCCCAAGCCGCGACCACCGACCCCACGATGCGGCCATCTGCTTCGGCCACGATGAGTGCCTTCGGGTCGTGCTCGATGAGTTGCACGAGACTCTTCACGTCGTCCGTGTGGGAGGGCTCAATCTCAGCGTCATGCCACAGAGCGAGCACGGAGCGCGCATCGTCAACTTCGGCCAAACGAATCGTGGTCGTCATTCGTCAATCCTAGAAGGCGACTCTCGAGCCATCTGCGACGTGGAGATTTCAGGGCCTTGATCCTGACGTCGCTTGAGTCTGCCGTCCCTGCCGAGGGGACCTGCGGAATCGGCCGCAGGTCGTGCCGTCTCGCTCTCCTGGTGTTGTTGGGCATGTGCGCGAGCTCACTCCCCGGTGGTTCCGTCAAGGAGCTCTCGGACAGCATCGGCATGCCCGGCATGACGGGCCGTCTCGTTGATCAAGTGGAGAAGGACCCACCGCAGGTCCGTGCCTTCGCCCGATCGGGATGGTTCCGAGAGTGATGCGAATCCCCTGACGGCGATGTCTGTGGCGACAGCCCTTTGGCGGTACGCGCTCACAGCCACGGCCAAGGGCAGCTCGGAGCCAGGGGAGAACTCCACGTCGCTGCGGCTCACCGCGCTCCCGAGCATGTCGCCGTCGATATAGCGCCACTCGAGTCGCGACAGGTGGTTCACTATCCCGACCAGCGAGGTCAGCCGGCCGTCCGGAGTCCACCGAGCGTCCTCGTCACTCAGCCCCTCGATGTTCCGCAGCACGGCACCCCGCAGGTAGGCAAGCCAGCTCAGCAACAGCTCGCGTTCGTCTTGATTCCCACCCGGGAAGCCGATTTCCTCGTCGGTGGGCACGCTTTCAACTTAGAGCCAGAAGGCCGCCCCTCCCACTTCATCTCAGCAGCGCGGATTCGTCGCAGAGTGATCCCTGATGGTCAGGCCTTGTGGCCGCCGCCTTCAGCGGGGCGTCGAGGGCGGCGGCTGAGCCGGCCCCGAAGACATAGACCAAGACTCGTACGTGAACATTGGGGACATCAGCTGTCCGACGATCACGGTTTGCGTTGCGCTCGCGGTATCTCTCCAGGGTTCGTCAACACTTGTCTGCAGCCGTGTGTCTGACGCTCAACCATCTTGAGCCCAGGTCGATCCCGACGAGCCGAGCATCGGACTCCCTCGCTGCCCAGGGCCGTGACCACCTGCTCCGGACGACAGGTCCACCAAGTTCCCGTGTGACCACGCAGAGGGGTCCTATTCCCGCTTATTGACACCATGTTGGGGGGAAGTTGAGCAAGTGGTGACTGTGATTCCCCACAATTGGCCCGGGTCGGGGGCACCGTCACCCAGGGTAACGCCCTGAGCGGAGGCGGTGGTGGGGGGGAATGTGCACGATGGTGGAGACGGGCGCTTGCGAATCCCCGGGATGAGGCGCGCCGATGCATGAGTCCGCGATCCCTGATTTCTTCACCGTCTCCTTCGTGCTGCTGGCCGCGTCGATGATGTGGAACTCGATCGTCAACGACATGCGGGATGCCTTGTCGCGGACGCGTCGCTCACGCCTGCGTGGCCCGGCACCAACAGGAGAAACCAAACGAGTGGGATTGGTACGAGCGATCCCCGGTCGTTTGGCGCTATCTCTAGATCGTCGATCGCAAGAGACGTGGTGGCCTTCCTCTCGCCCACTGGACACCCGTAGCCTCCTCACGAGCACGCCATGAGCTTCATGCGCCAGAAGAGAAGGTCGCGATCACGCCGCTGGGTCCGCACCACGCTGGTCTTGGCGACCATGTCGATGATGGTCGGCAGTTTGGCGAGTACCTCATCCGCGGCCCCGGCCGCCTCGATCACCGCCGTGGGCAGTCTCGTCTCGGCCCACGGAACGGCTCTCACCACCCTGGCGGTGTCGCCCAAGACCATCGGCGACGTGATGGTGGTCGGGATCATGGGCCAGACCCGCTCGGTGTCGTCGATCTCGGGCGGGGGAGTGACGACGTGGAAGAAGGCGTCGCAGTTCCAGGGGTCCGAGGGCAACGACGTCGAGATCTGGTACGGCACGGTCACCTCGACCGGCGCCAGCACC
>Ga0182024_10012295_pt1 | contig 16964 bp, 12 predicted proteins | sample P32metaG_FD_120480 | JGI IMG/M metagenome (GOLD analysis project Ga0182024, IMG submission 120480) | Permafrost microbial communities from Stordalen Mire, Sweden - P3-2 metaG (Illumina Assembly) | ecosystem: Environmental > Terrestrial > Soil > Wetlands > Permafrost | place: Sweden: Stordalen...
CGAGAACGGAAACCGATTTACTCCTGGCTGCCAAATCGGCCTTCCAAGCCATCTCCATCCGCGACTGCAAGAATTTCTTTTTCAGCGCCAAATACGCTACATAATTAATGGAAATGCCCTAGTTTCCGCCCCACGAAGATATCTCGAATACCTGGTACGGGTTAAAACCATCCTTCCATCCTAGTACCTGCGTACCAAATTGGCCCCGCTATAATCGGGACTTCCGCGCTATTGAGACATCTGTTCCCCAAACGTAATCTGCATGCATGAAGGCAAACGGTAAAATTCCGGAGGAAGACACTTTGACGGCCGAAGAACGAAGGGCATCACAACGGTTTCAGATTCGGCTACCCATGATTGTTCGTTGGACCAGTGGGTCAGCAATCGGTGAAGCTACAACAGAATCACGGGACGTGAGTTCGCGAGGAGTCTACTTTTTTCTGCCAAAGGAGGTCACCAGCGGGTCCCCGGTGGAAATCCTGCTGACTTTACCTCATGAAATCACTCTCGCCGGCCCGGTCAAAGTTCGTTGCCTCGGCCGCGTAAAGCGCGCCGATACCGACGAGCCAGGCCGTATCGGAGTGGTGGCTCAAATCGAACGATACGAATTTCTGCGCGGCGACGAACACGCCGCGTAACACGGGCGCGGGCTGCCCGCCTGCCGGTAGGCAGGTACTTGCAGCCCGCCCTAAAAAAAGGCGCGGACTGTACTTCTACGCTGAACGCTTCAAGTGAAGCGTGCAGCGCGCCCTAAAAAGGCGCGGGGTGCCCACCTGCCGGTAGGCACGTACTTAAAGCCCGCATCCAAAAAGGTCTTGCCCGCCACCTGCGGAGGCGGACAGGTAAAACCGGGACGCTCCGGCCCCTCAGCTGAGCGCCCCGGTTATTTTTTTGCAGGGATTTCAGCAGCACGACACATCCAGTCGTGAACCATCCGTAAATAGGCAATTATTTTTTTCGTCGGGGGCGGGGCGGCTTCTTTACACTGCTCTTCCGGGAGCCGGCCGCTTTCGTCGCATCGATCCGAAATATTCGAACGCGCGCGATGCGGGCGTTTTCCTTCATGCGCATCTGGGTGGCGACGACTTCGATCAGAAATTCAATGGGTTCCACATGCCCGCGCATGAACAAGGGCACGAGCCATCCGCCCGCGCGCAACAGGCGATCCTCGGGTTCGATCATCGCGATTTCATCCGTTGCCAGGTGAAGCGTCTCATTGCATTGGACGAAATAGCCGCCGTGGTCCAGGTTCCACCACAGATATTTGTCTTCGGGGCGGATTTGCATTGGAGTCATTTCCGTCCGTCCTGCTGCGACGTATTCGCCCCCGCCGAAGTCAATTTGGCCGGTGGGGCTCATGGATGAAATCTTGCGCGCCGTGAGATGGACCGAATATCCGTGCACCTGGTACTTCGCGTGAAGAATGCCTGAGATGTGCTCTGCGGCTGCCTTGCCGGACAAAAGCTGCATGAGGGCAATATACCCAACAGGGCTTGAGGCGTCCAGAACGGTGACACTTGCATGACGCGAAAAGGGAATCCCTCAGATCGTTTTGTCTTTTGCGTAGCAGAGGCGTTCCAGGTTGCATTCGGCACACCTTGGCTTTCGCGCCTGGCAAATCTTGCGGCCATGCCAGATGAGCTGGTGGGAAAAGAGAATCCATTTATTTTGCGGGATCACTTTCATCAAGTCCTGTTCGATTTTCTTGGGGTCGGAATTGCGTGACAGATCGAGCCTTTGCGAGAGCCGGATCACGTGGGTGTCCACGACGACTCCCACCGCGATGCCAAAGGCCGTTCCTAGAACCACATTTGCCGTCTTTCGCGCCACTCCCGGAAGCGTGAGCAGTTGCTCGATTGTGTTTGGGACTTCACCGCCGAATTCTTCGACAATCTTCCTGCTCGCGCCCATGATGGACTTTGTCTTGCTCCTGAAAAAACCCGTGGGGCGAATGTCCTGTTCGAGCTCCGACGGATTCGCATAGGCGAAATCCTGCGGCGACTTGTACTTCAAATAAAGTGTTTTCGTCACCTGATTGACGCGCACATCCGTGCATTGCGCGGAAAGGATTGTGGAGATCAGCAGTTGAAACGGATTCTGATGATCGAGCGCGCAAGTCACTTCGGGATAGGCTTCGTCCAGTTTTTCAAGGATGGCGCGTACGCGCTTCGGATCGGTTCCCCGGCGATTGGGGGCAGAGGAACGCGACCTGGATGGTTTTGGACGCGCGACGCGACGTGCGGACTTTTTTGATTTTTGTTTTTTCATTTCCAGGCGCACGAATATAGCACAACGCCGCGGCGTCAGACGGGGCTCTCCCTCGGCGCGGCCATCAGAAATTGGAGCGCCTTGCGAAACGCTTTTCCGCGGTGGCTGTACAGGTTCTTTTCCTCACCGGAAATTTCCGCGTAGGTCTTTCCCAGCGCGGGGAAGAAAAAAATGGGATCGTAACCAAAACCATGCTGCCCGCGCGGGGCTTCCAGCAACTCGCCTTCTGCGGACGCTGAAAACACGCCGCGCGCCTCGCCTGCTTCGGCGAGGACCAGGACGCACACAAATCGCGCGCGGCGCTCTTCGCCCATCTTGCCGCTCATGGCAAGAAGCAATTTGCGGACGCGGTCCGCGTCAGTGGCATTGGGCCCGGAATAGCGCGCGGAATTCACGCCGGGTGCGCCGCCCAGCGCGGGAACGACAAGTCCTGAATCATCCGCAAGCACGAGTCCTGGAGAAAAACGGCTGAAGTGCAGGGCTTTTCCGGCGGCATTTTCACCGAATGTGGACGCGACTTCTTCGTAGGGCGGCGCGGCGTCAAAATCTGGAATCAGATCCAGCTCAACGCGCGCATTTGCCGCCAGGGCCAGCGCGCGATATTCACGCACCTTGCCTGGATTCGATGAAGCGACAAACAATCGCGGGAGTTTACTTGGCACGGACACGGAAGTCGGTTTGTACGAGTGTGGATTGACTCTCCGTCACCCTGCGGATTCCCGTCGCCGCCAGCGCCAGTAGATCCTGCAACTGAGCGCCAGCGAACGGTTGCCCCTCGGCCGTGGCTTGCACCTCGACAAATTTTCCGCCGCCGGTCATCACCACGTTCATGTCCACTTCTGCGCGGGAATCCTCTTCGTAGGCCAGGTCGAGCAGCGCGACGTCGCCCACCAAACCAACGCTGATCGCCGCCACGGAATCGATCAGCGGAATTGTTTTCAGGATTCCTGCCGCGACCATGCGCTCCATCGCCAGCGCCAGCGCGACATACGCGCCGGTGATGGAAGCAGTGCGTGTGCCGCCGTCCGCCTGGATCACATCACAATCCAGCCACACGGTTCTCTCGCCCAGTTTTTGCTGGTCCACGATCGCGCGCAAGGACCGGCCAATCAGCCGCTGGATTTCCAGGGTGCGCCCGGACGGCCGTCCCCGCGTGGACTCGCGCACGGTGCGCTGATCGGTCGCGCGCGGGAGCATCCCGTATTCGCCCGTCACCCAGCCTTTGCCCTGGCCCTTCAGAAACGAAGGAACGCCGTCGTCCACGGTGGCCGTACAGATCACTCGCGTGTTGCCGATCTCGATCAGCACGCTCCCCTCGGCGCTGGTGATGAAGTCCGGCGTCATTTTTACTGGGCGCATCTGATCATGTGCGCGTCCGTCGCTTCGCAAATTTCCCCCTCGAGACATGAATTTCAGTTTCACCTTCACTTGCTTCACTGTCAACCGGTCACTTGAGATGACCAGATCAATGTTGCGGTTGCGTTGCCGGCGCTGGTGAAGCGGCAGCCGCGGGAGCGGGCTTGCCGGAATCGCTCGCGGTTCGAGCTGCTCCGGGCGTCGAAGGAGACGCTTCAGGCGCCAGCGCAGCCGGAGGATTCGCCGGAGCAGGCTGAGGAATGGGGAACAAGCCGGTGAGGTCCACATGTCCTGCAAGGGTGTCCGCTTCCTGCCCGTGGATCAGGATTTTCAGCTGGCGGATTCCGGGCACATTTGCGCCCAGCGTTTGCGTGATGGAATCCACGGCGAGTTGTTCACTCAGAATTCCAGACGGCGTGCCCGACGACAGCTCGTCGGAAAAATCAGCGATGGCGGTTCCATCCGGCTGAATGTAAAAAGCAAGCAGCGTGGCGTCGGCTGCCAGAGTCCGGCGTCCCGGCGCTGGAGCCTTCACGATTAACGCGATCAGAAGCTGCTTGGACCGCTCGACTGGATCCGCAGACAGCGGGAGTTGAACCGGCGTAGCCTCGAGCGCCGTCGGCGAAGACGCCGAGAGCCAGAACATCTGTGCCTGCACCTGCACGTCGGTGGGAGTCGATATAGGGACCTGCATCACTTCGCGCCGCGCCTCTTGTTCGGTTCGAGGATTGCCCTGGACTCGTTTAATTGCCTGCCGCAGGCTCGGGAGCGTGATGAGCCCGACCACGACCAGGGCGGCAAGTATTGCAATCGTCGTTTTGAGTCCTCGCGACACGGCGCTATTTGCCCCCCTGTTCGTACACAACCCGAAATGCAGCCACGGCGCGGGCCACGCCGTCGGCGAGGCCGGGACCCATCTGATCCAGCGGAGCCCGATCCTGCAGGCTCACGCTTGAAACTTCGACCGCCACCGCCGGAGCAGCGATCGTGCGCAACTGCCGGACCGCTGCCGTAAAAGGCGTCTCCGAAGAGTCGTGAAATCTCTGCGCCATCTGGATCTGAATCAGCTCCGCGAGCCGGTGGCTCATATCGATGCAGCCTGCTTGCGCGTGATCCCAGGGAATGAGTGCGCCGTGCGCAGGAGGCGCGCCCTGGGCCAGGGAATAGACGCGCACCGTTCCCGGTTCGCCGGTGGAGGAGACGTGCAGGGTAATAAAAATGACTCCGCGCTGGGCATTCGCCATTTTTGAGCGATCATCGAAAGAAGGGTCTTCATTCGCCTGGCGTGTGAGGATTACTCGAAGGCCCTGCGCTTCGAGCGAAATGCGGACGAGGCGCGCAAAACTCAAGTCGACGTCGCTTTCCACAATCCCCCAGGATCCGTGCGCGCCCTGGTCGGCGCCGCCATGCGCGGGGTCGAGAACGACCGCACTTAGATGGGGCGTCACGGGCAGTTGAATCGTGGGCTGGACGGGCTGTGACGGAATCTGCTCCGGCGACGGTGGAGCGGCCTGGCCCGGAGTTGCGCCGGAAGTGGTCTGTGCAGATTCCGGGTACGCACAAAGCGCGCCGGCAATGGCAACGGTCAACAGGAAAAAAAGGGAAATCAATGCGCGGCGCACGCTCACGAGGATACCAGAATCGCATCGGCAGTGAGAATCGAGGTCAAAGGATTTGCGCGTTCGGCGCGCCTGGAAGGCAACAGAGAGATTCCGCCAATACCGATCACGCGAGTCGGGTTTGTTTTAGCCACCTTTTCAGAGCCGGGGCATTTTGCGAAATCATGCAACGCGTCCTAGTCGAATACGACGGTCTTTTTTCCATACAGGAGGACCCGATTTTCCAGGTGCCAGCCGACAGCACGAGAAAGAACCACTTTCTCGAGGTCGCGGCCCTTTTGGACCAGATCCTGAACCGAATCTCGGTGCGAAATCCGAATGACGTCCTGCTCGATAATGGGCCCATCGTCCAGAACCTCGGTCACGTAATGCGCGGTGGCGCCCAGAAGTTTTACGCCGCGCTCGAACGCCTGTTGGTGCGGCTTGGCGCCGACAAATGCGGACAAAAAGGAATGATGAATGTTGATGATGCGCTGCGGGTAGCTATCGATGAATTCCGGTGAAAGGATTTGCATGTACCGGGCCAGCACGATCAGATCAATTTTATGCTGCTCCAGCAGGTCCCCCTGTTGTCGCTCGGCCTCCTCTTTATTTTCCGGAGTCACTTCGATCAAATGAAATGGAACGCCGTAGAAGTCCGCATGGCGCCGCGCGTCGGGATGATTACTGATGATCAACGGGATTTCGCATGCAAACTCGCCGGTGTGCCAGCGATACAGCAAGTCCACCAGGCAGTGATCGTATTTTGAAACCAGCAGGGCCATGCGCAAGCGGTCGCTCGAAAGCGCAATCTGCCATTTCATGTTCAGATTGTTCGCGATGGGAGAAAAGAGACGCCCGAAGTCCTTCATTTCGATCTGAAACCCGTTGAGGTCCCATTCGATGCGGGCCAGGTAGAGGCTGGCTTCCGCGACCTGGTGCTGCTCGAAGTGGAGAATGTTGCCGCCCGCGCGGTAGATGAAGTCCGCAAGAGCGGCGTCGATCCCCTTGCTGTCCGGGCACTGCACGCGCAGGATGGCGCTATCTTTCACGATCACCTTCCAAGTGGATCAGAAATTGTACCCGAAAAGACAGGTGTTCCGCCCGGCGTCCGGGTGAGCGCCGGCATCTCTGTGGAGGTTTTCCTACATTTTGAATCGAAGAGAGATTCCTCTCCTGCAAGGAGAGATCGGAATGACGACCCGAAAGTATTTTTTCGCAAACTTTGAAATCTGCCCTCGGAAGGCAGCCGTTACTTTGCCGCTTTGATTTCGGCGTACAACTGTCCGATAAATCGATCCGCATATTTCTCTCCGTTCGCCGCAGCCACGGGAACTTTGGAGTCGTAATCGGCGGTGGGATGCGCGGCAATGACTTCCTCGGACGTTTTTCCCTGTTCGATCAATTTTGCGACGCGGTCGCGCATCACCAGAATCATGTCGCGCTGGGCCATCACGCCGTTTCTGTCGACGGGATCTCCATGCCCGGGGATGATCCGCGTACTGGGTCCCGCCATGCCGATCAGCATGCCAAGTCCGTCGAGGGTCCCCCTCAGAGAGCCGCCATTTGTGAGGTCCATGTTCGGGTATCCGACGGAACGGAAAAAATCACCGCACATGATGACGTTCGCGGCATGGAAAAAAATAATCGTATCGCCATCGGTGTGCGCGTGCGGAACAGGAATTGCGTCCGCCTCCTCGCCGTCCATGTGGAATTCAATCGGCGAGTCATACGTCACCACGGGAAGAGCTGCGGGAGGCGCGGGCGTTCCCGGGGCGCCGTTTGCTCCCGGAGCGGGGTGCGCCAGCCGCTCGCGCAATTCGCCACGAGCAAAAATCGTCGCGCCCAGTTTGGCGAAATTCGCGTTTCCGCCCGTGTGGTCCCCGTGAACGTGCGTGTTGATCACAAATCGAATTGTCTCCGGCGAAACCTGCTTGATTGCGGCGACGATTTTATCGGTTAGTGGAGCAAATTCCGTGTCCACCATGAGGATGCCGTCGGGGCCCGTGAGCACGCCGATATTGCCGCCCTGTCCTTCGAGTTCGTAGAAATTATTCGCGATCTTGGTCGTCTTGATAACGACCTTGCTGTAGTCGGGGGCTGCACCCTGGCTCCGGGCTTTTTCCGAATTCGTCGCGAAGACAAGCGTCACAAATACCGCTGCAAATAGCGCGCGCGAGGACCAAATCCGAATATTTTTCATTTTTCGTTGCTCCTGAAAGATGCGGCAAAGGCCGTCTTCGCTAACTAGGCCGAAAGTATATATCAAACCGCGTTCAAGGCGGCGCCGTCGGCAACGCCTGCTTTCTCCTGCGGCCACTTGGCCGAAAAAAAACGCTCCCTACACCCTTTCGGGCGTAGGGAGCTTCGTCCTCCTACTTCTTGTGACCGGTTACTTTCCGATTTCCAGGATTACGAACGATCCGGCGATTTGCTCCGGGCGAGGTTTCGGATTGTCGGCCGTCGGCGGCGGGGCAGGCCTGAAGTCAGCCGTCACGGTGAAAATATGGCCCGTTTTGGGATCCATAGTCATCGTGCGGGTGCCGAATTGCGTCGTGATGTTGCCCACGACGGTGTATTTGTCGGGAGAATCCTCGTGAATCACCGAGACGAGTCCTTCGCGGCAGGAGGCGAACAGCATCCCCGTGGCAGGATCAAAGCCGTTGCCGTCCGGGTCTCCGCCGATTGGAGGGGACGCAACGACTTTCCCGTTGTCCGCGTTGATAACTGCCATAACTTTATCGCACGCGGCGAACAGGCGGCGATGAGCAACGTCCGCCGACAGGGCGGATGGACCCTCACAAGGCGCGAGCGGCCATGTCCCCTTAACAGCCAGCGTCTTCGTGTCGAATTCCATGATGGAGCTCTTGTCTTCGAGGTTCACGAACATGTTGCCCTTGCCGTCGAGAGCGGGTTCTTCGGGCTTGCCGCCCAGATCGACCGTGCCGATGACCTTTCCGTCGTTCGCATCAATCACGGTTGAATTGTTGGACTTGCCGTTCAAGGTGAAGACCCGCTTGGTCATGGGGTCGTAGATGATGGAGTCGGGATTGTCGCCCGTTGTCTTGATTTCCATCGTGGATTTCAGCGTTTTCAGGTCAATGACGGAGACGGAGGAGGACCCGCCGTTGCTCGTAAATCCCTTGCCCATGTCGAAAGCGAGCGCGATGCCGTGGATGCCCTTCGTGTCGGTAATATCGCCGACGACTTTGCCGCTGATTTCGTCAACGACCATCATGTGCGTGCCGCGCGAAACGTAGATGCGGTGCGCATCGGGATCCACCCGGAGGTAGTCCCAACTGCCGTCACCGCCGATGGGCATCCTGCGGATCACGTGGTAGCCGCCAGCTTGCGGCACCGCGTAAACTCCGGCCGCAGCTACAAGCAGTAATGCAAGCAGGAAGGCCCAGTGGAGCTTTCCTTGGAACTTTTGTTTTGCCATGTGAAGCATCTCCTTATTTTTAACGATCTGTCTTTCTCTAAAGGTCAAGTCGCCTACTTGAAAACTATCCTTATGTTTCACTCTGGAAATTCTCCATCCAAAAACTATAACGCAACGAACCCGCGATCGCGCGTCAGGTAGAACTGAATCGCCGGGGTAATCAACAGCGATAGCACCATCGAAATCAAGATTCCTCCGATGACGGCGATGGCCAGCGGCTGAAGCATCTGGGAACCCGCGCCGATGGCAAAGGACAACGGAAGCATCCCCGCAACGGCGGCCATGGCCGTCATTACAATCGGGCGTAGGCGGCGGCGCCCGGCCTGGACCAGGGCCTCTTCGGCCGAGAATCCCACGTCCCGGAATCTCTGATTGGCATCGAGCAAAAGAATTCCATTTTTCGCGACGATTCCAATCACCATGATCAGACCCATGAAGGAGGAAATATTGAATGTGACCTGCGTGATCAGCAAAGCCAGGAACACACCCGAGGTGGAAAGCACCGCGGACGCGAGAATCGCGACCGGAGCGGAGAAAGTCCTGAACTCGATCAAGAGAACAAGGAAAATGAACACGAGGGCGAGCAAAAGCACGATGACGAGATCGTGAAACGATTGCTGTTCCAATTGATACGTGCCGCCGTATTTGACGAGCAACGATGGCGGCAGATGCAACTCGGTCACCTTTTTCTGAATTTCCGCAACGCCCGTGCCCAGGTCCAGGCCATCCAGACGCGCCGTGACTTCCTTTTCCTGTTGCAAATTGTCGCGGAGGATTTCCGTCTGGCCGGGCACTTCGCTGACGGTGGACATGGAGCCAAGGGTTGCGGTCCCCCCGTTCGAATTAATGAGCATCGTGTTGCTCATCGCCTCGAGGGAGGCTCGATTCGCTGCTGGGTAGCGGACACGCAATGTGTAAGCGCGGTCGTTAACGATCATTGGCGCGGTGGCGGGTTCACCGTCCACGATGGCTGAGGCGACCGTGGTCAGCTGATCGGTGGTGAATCCCGCTTTCGCGGCGGCCAGTGGGTTGATGGTGAAGATCACCGCCGGTCCGCTGGTCGTATTGTCGATCCCGTCCTCGATGTCCACTACGGGCTTCTTGTTATTGACGTAGACACGACCGAGGGCGTCGGCCACGCGCGGCGCCTGCGTAGCCAGAAGGTCCGCGTCGGGAGAAAACAGCTGGACCACGATGGGTTCGGGAGCGCCGGTGAGGTCCGAAATCATGTCCTGCAATTGCTGCGTGAATTCGATGTCGAGGACCGGTTCGTCTTTCGTCACCTCGGCGCGAACCTCGCTGATGATTTCGTAGATGTCTTTGTCGCGCTTGCTCTTAAGTTTCACTGAAATATCGCCGGTATTGGGCTCCGTCACCGCAGCAAGTCCCAATTGCAAGCCCGTGCGGCGCGAAGTGCTCTCGACCTCCGGGAAGGACCGGACGATTTGCTCAACGTGTGAGACCACGCGGTTGGTTTCCGCCAGCGAGCTGCCGGGTGGCATGACGTAATCCAGAATGAACCCGCCTTCGTCCATGGCCGGAAGCAGATCGCTGCCCAACCTGCTGTAACAAACGTAGGAAACTCCGATCAAAATCACGCAAAGTCCGCCCAGCCAAATAGGATGTTTCAAAGCGAGGCGCAACCAGCGCTCGTAAAATTTAATGATACGCCCGAACCATCCACCTTCGAGCGAGGCCTCTTCCGCGGCCATCATGCGCCTCATGAGTTCCACTTGAGACGGCGACCCGGCAGATTCACGGTTGAGCGTTGTATCCGAGTCTAGCTCGTCTCCCAGACGTGCTCCACGTCCTTCGGCCTCCTTGCCGGGGCGGATCAGGAAAGTGGCCAGATTCGTCGTCCAACCGAGCGCAAGCACCAGGGAAGTCAAGAGCGAGACGCTCATGACAATGGCCAGAGCGCGGAAGAAAACGCCGGTGACGCCCGTGATCGAGATCAGTGGCAGGAACACGACAATCGGAGTCAGCGTGGACCCAACCAGCGGAACAGCCAGCTCTTTGATTGCACTGCTTACCGCTTCGAGCGGGCCTTCGCCACCATCGCGGTGCAACACGATGTTTTCGACGACCACGATCGCGGTGTCGATTACCAGTCCACCAGCCGCCGCGATGCCTCCCAGGGTCATCATGTTGAAGGTTTGACCCATGATCTTCATAACGATAAATGTCACCAGGACTGTTACCGGAACGACGAGGCCTGTCGCGAGCGCCGTGCCCCAGTCCTTCAGGAACAACCAGATAATCGCTCCGGAGAGGAACAGCCCGATGATGATCGCGTCGCGAACGCTCCCAATAGACTGTTGGACGATGTCCGACTGGTCGTAAAAGACGTTCATGTCAACACCGGCGGGAAGCGTCGAACGAAGACTGACGATTTCAGCGTTCACTTCTTTCGCGACGTCCACGGTATTGCTGTTGGGCTGGCGGTCGATACTGATTAATACCGCGGGTTTTCCGTTCGCCGTGACCACGGTGTATGCAGGCGCAGAAGAAGATCCCACGGTGCTGACGTCTCCGATTCGAACTGGAACATCGTTCGTGCTCTTGATGACGATGTCAGCGATCTGGTCCGGATTCTGGACCTGGGCCGTGAGCAGCCCCAAATAGAGCTGGTGGTTGCGGCTCAGCAGGCCCGGTGAGTCGATCAAGTTCGTATGATTGACGGCATCCAGTATGTCCTGCAAAGCGACCTTGGAGCGGAGCATTTTGGCCGGGTCCGGCGTGATTTGAAACTCCGGTTGCTGTCCTCCTTGCACGATCACTGTGGCAACGCCGTCAAGCCGATTCAGACGAGGTTTCATTTCATACGTCGCCAATTCCCACAATTGGGTTTGCGGAACCTTGTCGGAGGTGAGGCTGTACCCCAGGATCGGGAAGCTCGCAAAATCGAGGCGTTGCGTGTCAATCTGCGCGGTGGACGGGAGGCTGCTCTGGACACGCGCCACGGCGGAATTCACCTGTTGAAGAGTCTGAGCGATGTCCACGCCCCAATCGAAGGACAAGTCTATTTCGGCCGACCCGCGGCTGGTTGTTGAGCGGACGTCTTGCAGACCCGGCACGCTGTTGACGGCGTTTTCCAGGGGCTGAGTAATGGTGACTTCCATCTGGTCGATGGGCATCACGCCGTTATCGACGCCGACGATGATCCGGGGAAAATTGGTTGTCGGAAAAACGGCGATCGGGACCGAGAACGCCTCATAGATCCCAACAATCGACAGGATGAGGACCAGAAAATTGATTGACTTGGACTGCCGGGCGAACCAAAAACGGTTTCTTGGGTCTACGCGTGGCGGCTTCAACGGTTCGCTAGTTGACATCGAAATTCACCTGTCGGGATTCCGGGAGATCCTGGGCCGAATTCGGAATCACTCCCAGGCAGAAGACGCTCATCAAGAAAGAATTCATATCCGTGCGCCTGATCCTCACTGGTCCTCGTCCTCCTCCTCATCGGGCATCTTCGGCGCCTGGACTTGAATCTTGGTTTTTGCGAGTACGTCGTCGTCTTCTCGATCGAGCTCAAACGCTCCCACGGTTACAACTCGTTCTCCGCCTGTCAGGCCGTCCGTGATCTGCGCGTCTTGAGCATCGAGGATGCCGACTTTGACTTTTTTCCTGTGAGGCACGTTGTCGGTGTCGAGCATGAAGACGGAAACGCTGCCGTCGGCGGCCGTCAGCAGGGCAGCCTTCGGCACGACAATCGCATTGGGCACGGTCTCGCCGACCATGGTTACCTGAACGCTCGACCCCGGCCTCAGGCGTCCGCCCGGATTCGGGGCTTGCACCCAAACTTCAACCGTAGTGCTGTTGGCGTCCAGCGCCGGACTTACCAGCGTGACCTTTCCCTTCACGGGGGGGCTCTGCCCCGGCTCAGAGATAGTTGCTGGGTCTCCGGCCTTCAGGTGGGCCGCTTCGGATTGCGCGATGTGGGCGCGGGCAATGACTTGAGAGGTGTCCATGACGGTAAGGATCGGCGATCCGACTGGCGCAGTCTCACCTGGATATACGGGCCGGTCGGTGATTACGCCATCAATGGGGCTGGTGATCTTGGTGTAACTCAGTTGAGCTTCGGCGTTGGCGGTGTCGCCTTTCGCGGCGTTCAAGGCTCCCTCGGCGACCTTCAGGTCGGACTGTTTTTGCGCGAGGTCATATTGATTTTTGGAAGTTGTGAGCGCGACGGCGGCGTCTTCGACATCTTTCTCGGAAACCGCGCCTTCCTTCAGGAGTGCGACTCGACCGTCATAGAACTTTTGTGCGGCGTCCAAGGTTTCCTTGGCGAGTTTGGCGTCCTGGGCGGTCTTTTGGACTTCCATCTGGTAGGTCGCCTCTGCTTGTACATAACCACCCTGGCTTTTCTCCCTGGCGGCGGTCAGGTCCTGATTCTCCAGTTCGGCCAGCACCTGGCCCTTCTTGACATGGCTGCCCTTATCTACGAAAAATTTTGCAACTGGCGAGGTGACCTTCGGCACAATGGCTGCCTGGTCCAGGGGGTATAGCGTGGCGTCGGCAATTACCTTGCGCTGAATGGCCTCCTTTTCCGCGGCGTCCACCTGCACCGTCACGGTTGGCGCTACCTCGGCCTCCGGCTTTGCCGAACAGCCTGACAAGAGGACTCCTGCGGCGAGGGCCATGGCCATCAGGTTGCGCGGCCGAAAGAAAATCAGGTGGCGAATTTCCGCGCTGCGGACGACGAAGACCGTCCGGTCCGGCTTGGTTGTTTGCATGATCGAATCTGTGTTTTTTGGCATGGTCAGAAGCTTCCCGTTATTGTTTGAAGAGCTGCGATTGCGCCCCGATAGCGAGCCTGGGCATCAATGTAGGCGTTGCGCGCCGTCACCAGTGCGGTTTCCCCATCCACTACTTCTGACGCGGGAGACGCCCCACCCTTGTAGCGCAAATTGGTAAGACGTAGGCTTTCCGCCGCAAGTTCCGCGGTTCGGCGAGATTCGTCAACCGCTGACCTTGCGAAAACCGCTTCATTGTAGGCGGCATAAAGTTCGCTGATGTTCTGTCGCTGGGCCTGGCTTAACAGAGCTTTTGCAGAATCCTGCTTGTATTCCGCCTGGTGGAGTTTGCTGCGCAACGTGCCCCAATCCCAGACTGGGATGGTCAGAACGGCGGTAAGGAAATAACCAAGGTTTGGCACCGGGCCTGGACCGCCAGGGCCTTGAACTGAAGCTCGCGTACAACGGAGAGCAAAGCAATTTGCTTCGATGCCGTAATCCGTTTCCACCGTGAGTGTTGGAAGGAATGCAGTCTTCGCTGCTGTAAGGTCTAGATCCGCTTCCCGTGCCGTTTGCAGGGCGACGCGCAGGTCCGGGTTCTCTTTAGCGGCCATGGTCTCGATTTCCGGGAACGCAGGCAGCGTCTGTGGAGAATCCAAGTCGTCCACGACGCTGAAATTTTCATTCAGAGTGGGGAACAGGGTAACAGAAAGGTCGAGGCGCGCGTCCTCAATTGCCAGCCTTGCTTCATCATAAGCCTGTTTCTGTATTCGATATTGAATCTCCGCTTTGAGCTCATCGCTATGGGAGTTTTGACCCTGCTTTTCCCCATCCTGCGTATAGTCCAGAAACGTCTTTGCCTGATCGAGCGCCTCTTGCGCGGTGGCATATTTTCGTTGTGCCACAACCAAAGTATAGAAATATTTTGACACGGTTACGGCGAGCCCGCGACGCGCGATTTCGGACTTTGCGCTAGCCACTGCTTCGGCCGCCTTGGCCCGAGTTAATGCTGTCCCCATCAGAGTAGCGGGAGAGAGGTCCTGATGAAGGACACCCCAAGCCCGATAAACGTGGACGCCATCCTGCGTGACGAATCGTCCGTCGGAAATTTTTCCGCCGTCCCCCTGGTCGCCGAGATATTGTGTGGTCGCGGCGATATTCGGTAGCATGGCATTCCGCGCCTGTATTCGATCCTCAATAGCGCTCTTCGCATCTGAAACAGTTCCCAAGTAACCCGGGTCGAGCTTTTGCGCCCGGACCAGAGCGTCCTTCAGAGTTATCGTAATCGGTGGCCCCGCTTGGCCCTGCTCCGTTGGCAGAGTCAGCTGTACTTCCGACTCACCGGTCCCTGCCGGCGCAGAGGCCTGACCGGAGGCCTTCGAAAGAGGGACCATGAGCGCCATACAGAATGCTAGAAAGTAAATGCGGCTGGCAAAAGGAGCGAAATCATCCCGCCGCAGGTTTTCCATTTGTGTTGTTGTACGTTCCTGGACTTCTGGCCTATTCCACATACGATCTTTCTCCTTACTTTTCTGTGCGTAAGGGCGGGTTTTGCAGCGCCGAATACTAATCTTCCTTCCCTATAAAGGCAAGCATCGGAAGATTGAACGGATCACCTCGTCGCTTAGACGTATCACATGAAAAATCCGCTAAAGCGTTAGCGGAATGATCGTTCTTTGCAATATCTCCGGTATTTGCCGCCAATGATCGGTATTCCCTGAAAACGCAGCCCTCTAACCTGATAGGCTCTAGTTGACTATTACGTTTGGACAGCAAACTTTGTTTCAAGAAAACGCGGGAGGCAACGAAACCATCCCAATACCCGCGAAAGGTTAAACTGGCTGAGATTAAGAGAACCTTAAGACGGCCGCGGGGTGAAAATCGTCGGGCCGGGCGTGCTCGACGGAGTTCAAAACAGTCGCGTTATCAGCTTTTGCGGAATCGCTAAGTCTTTGCCACAGTGTCTCCTACCCGGGCCATTCGGATTGAAGCGAAGCTTCGATTCGAAATTTCCAGCCCGGGTGGAGGCACTTTAGTGTCTCTCGCAGTAAGAGGCTTTATCTTGGTTTAATGGTCGCTATGATCGTCACCGTCGTGATCATGGGGAGCACTTGTGATTCCGCGAAGCACTTCTCCTGATTTGGCAGTTCGGATGACTACAAATTGGTCCAGAGAATCATCCTTGTCGTGGTCACCGTCGCCTATCGCGGGACTGGTGGCCTTGATTTTGTCGGTAACCTAAACGAGGTGGTTCGGGTCAGCGCCCTGGTCTCCGCTTCCGCTCACCGTGGAGGTGATGGCCCAGATTGTCGCCGTGCCATCATCGTTGACCCGGCCCGTGATGTTTCGCAGACCGTCCGTTGCGGGTCCCCAGAGCAGTTCGGTCCCTGCGTTGATATCCGTCGCAGCGGGATAATTGGGCGCAACGCCGGGATTGTCAGGGACGGAGTAGGGAACGCCAAGATTTAGGCCTGCCTGAATCGTGTAAGCCAAATTCCAGGTGGAGGTGGTGGAATCAAAAACCCACTTTTGGAGTCCCGCGCCCGTTTGATTTTTGGCCTGGGTGTAAATACTCGCCGAGGCATGAGCTGTTGTCACGATCGGAGCAGTCGTACTCACTGTTAAGATATCGTTGCATGTTAGAGGGCTATTGGCAGTGCATCCGTCGCCCTCGTCGGCCACATACAACGTGTTGTCATTGGCAAACCAGATGCCGAACGGAAAACCCAGCGATGTGGCAAACTTCCCAGTTGCTTGATCAAGCCCGCTGGCGAGATACGTAGTGAATCCAGGGAGAACCTTGATAGGAGTGGCTATCAGATCTGCCGTGCTGCCGGTTGGCAATATGCCGGAATCACCAACCTGGTAGACCGTATTGATGCCATTGCCGCCGCTTCCTTTTGTTACATACAAGGTATGGTTATGTATCGTCAGGCCGCGGAAATTATTGTCCTTGCCCGCTTTGTCGAGTGCGTAAACCGACTTCGGAACCGTTGTTGACAGTGGGTTGATGACCTGGTTGATTTCAAAGTCGCCGATTTTGTTGATATTCGGAGGCACGGGAGGAGTTTGGCCCGGATACAGCAGCTCCACGCCCGTGGAACCTAACAGTTCGACGCCAGGCACCGTCGTCATGAGCTGGCTGGAGCTGAGGTTCCCATTGTTGTCATTTCCCGTCATGTAATAAACGGAATCACCCTTAATCGCTGCGCGGCCGTTATTCCCGCTGTAGGCGTTGCCCTCCGTGTATTGGATCTGGCCGTCGGCATCCACTTCGGCCACGGCGCGGAAATATTGCGAAACGACGGGATTGGTCGGGTCAATAACGCCCGGAGTATTGCAGTTGGACACATCGAACTCATTTGGCAGAGTAGGGTTCGTCGAATTGCCGCGGTAGCCCACGAAGGTAATCGACTTCTTGTCGAGGGACAAATTCAGGGCTAGGAGTCTGTCCGAGTATTCCTCTCCGTCCTGCTGATTGTGCTTGAAAAAGAACCGCAAGGTGTGCGAGTTTTTCGAATCATGGCAAAGACATTTCGATCCTATCTTCCTGAACAGAAC
>Ga0182024_10012296_pt1 | contig 16962 bp, 14 predicted proteins | sample P32metaG_FD_120480 | JGI IMG/M metagenome (GOLD analysis project Ga0182024, IMG submission 120480) | Permafrost microbial communities from Stordalen Mire, Sweden - P3-2 metaG (Illumina Assembly) | ecosystem: Environmental > Terrestrial > Soil > Wetlands > Permafrost | place: Sweden: Stordalen...
CCCTGGTAGGAGGTGAGGTCCTGGCGCGCGTAGCCGAGGTAGGTCTCGGGGGTCAGCTCGGCCGTCGGGGTCCGGTCGGCCACCTCGGTCGCCGGCGGCAGGGCCCTGGCCCCCCCGGCCCCCAGCAGCAGGCGGATGTCCCGCTCGGTCTGGCCGTAGTCCCCCTCGCCGAAGTCGGTGTGCCGGACCTCGCCGTTCTGGTCGATCAGGTACTCGGCCGGCCAGTACTCGTTGTTGTAGGCGTTCCAGGTGTCGTAGTTGTCGTCGACGGCCACCGGGTAGTCGACCCCGTACTGGGCGGCGGCGGCCCGGACGTTGGACACCACGTGTTCGAAGGGGAACTCGGGGGTGTGCACCCCCACCACGACCAACCCGCGGTGCTCGTAGGCGCGGTACCAGGCCTCGACGTGGGGCAGCGTCCGCTGGCAGTTGATGCACGAGTACGTCCAGAAGTCCACCAGCACCACCTTGCCCCGCAGCCCGGCCAGGGTGAGGGGGCGGCCACCGGGGGTGTTGAGCCACTGGGTGATCCCGGTGAAGTCCGGGGCCCGGCCGAGCATCGGCAGGGCGCCGGCGGCCACCGTCTGCCCGGTGACGAACCGGTTGGCCCGGGCGCCCTTGAGGGCGTTCAGCTGCCGGGTGGCGGCGGTGGTGCCCTCGATGTGGCCCTCCAGGGCGCTCGCATAGCCGGGCACCGAGGTCTGGAGCGGCCGGGTCCAGTTGAAGGCGATGGCCAACGCGGTGACCGCCAGCACGGCGCCGGCCACCCGACGCACCACCGGCATGTGGGTCCGCAGGGCCGTCCACCCCCTGGTCGTGCGCTGGGCCAGCAGGGCGAAGGCCAGCAGCGGGACCGCGGTGCCCAGCGCGTAGGCCAAGGTGACCAACAGGATGGTCGGGCCGACCCGGTGGGCGGCCGCCACCACCGAGATGGCGGTCAGCACCGGCCCGGCGCAGGGCACGAACACCAGCCCGAGGCTGGCCCCGAGCACCAGGCCGCTCCCGGACCCGGGCTGATGCCGGGCCCCCAGCCGGGCGAACGGGCGCTCCAGCCACTCCCCCACCCTGGGCACCATGAGCCCGAGACCCAGGACGGCCAGCAAGGCAATCCCGGCGTCGTAGAGGAAGTCCTGGGGGAGGCCCAGCAGGCTCAGCAGGGAGCCCCCGAGCAGGGTGATCACGGTGAAGCTGACCACCAGGCCGCCGATGATGGCGTAGGGGCGCCAGCGGCTGGCCGTCGTGGCCTCGGCGGCGCCCCCGGCCACGATGACCGGGAGCACCGGGAGGATGCACGGGGAGATGCCGGTGATCAGCCCGCCGAGGAACCCGATGCCCAGGAGGGTGATCATGGGGCCGACGTGGGGAGGCGGGGCCCGGTCGGGGGGGCGGGGGGGCGGGGCATCGGGTCGGGCGGCCGGCCCGGGGGCCGCCGGCGGCGACCCCGGTGCGGCGTGCGACCAGTCTGGACCCCGCGGCCGGGGCCTGTCCGACCGGGCCCGGTTACAAGAGCCTTACGTGCCCGGCTGGGGGCCGGCCGCCCGGGTGGGCCGGCCGGCCGCGTCCGGGGCCGGCCGGCGCCGGTTCGCCGCCCCCGTGGGGCAGTACGCTCGACCCACCTCGACTGTCAGGGAGGCACGGCAAGGTGATCCTGCATCGTGATGGCGCCACCTCGCGTCGCGGTGATGCCGGGGGGCTGCCCGCCTCGGTCCCCGAGCTCGGGCGCAACCTCCGGCGGGCCCGCACCCGCCAGGGGCTCCGCCTCGAGGACGTGAGCCTGCGGACCGGACTGGCCGTCGGCCAGCTCGAGGCGCTCGAGGCCGGCACGGTCGACCGCATCCCCGACCGCATCGGCGTCCTCCAGACCCTCCGCCGCTACGCCGACTACCTCGGGCTCCCGGGGGACCGCTACTCGCTCAGCCTGGTCGACCTCTGGCCGGCGGCGACGGCCGCCGCCGGCCCGGTCGTGGTGGTCCAGGCCCCGGCGACCAGCTCGGCCATCGTCGGCCCCGGGGTGGCCCGGGGCATCGAGACCGGGGCGGTCCCGGTGATCGCCGTCTCCCGCTCGCCGGCCGCCGCGCCCGCCCCCGCCGGAGCGCCGGCGAGCGGGCCCTTCGGCACGGCCGCGGTGACCGGGTCCGAGGGCGTGCACTCCAACACGGCGCAGGTCCCACTCGGGTTGGACGACACCGGGGTCGTCCCGGTGGTGCCCGGGGCCGACCGGAGCGGCCCCCGGCCCCGCCGGCCCCGGGCCCCGCTGCTCCTCGGTCTGGTGGTCGCCCTGGTGGCCCTGGCCGTGGTCGCCGGGGTGGCGGGCCTGGTGATCCATCAGGTCGAGCCCAAGTGGCTCAACTCGCTCGGCATCACCCACAGCCGTCCGCCCAAGGCTGGGCCGCCGCACCCGGTCACCCCGCCCGGGGGGGTCTTCGCGGTGGCCTCCACCAGCTCCACCGGCGCCACCTTCGACATCCGGGCCCCGGCCTTCTTGGTCCGGGTGATCCCGGTGGGCTCAGCCAGTTGGATGCAGGCCACCGACGCCCAGCACGTCTCGCCCATCTTCGCCGGGGTGTTGGGCAGCGGGCAGTCCAAGGACTTCTTGGTGACCCAGTCCATCACCGTCGAGGTGGGCTCCCCGTCGGCCCACGTGTTCGTGTCGGTCGGCTCCAAGGTGGTGGGGTTCTACTTCCCCACCGCCGCGCCCTACACGATGACCTTCCATTCCGTCGCTTCCTGATCGGCGCTTCCTGATCGGCGCTTCCTGATCGGCGCTTCCTGATCGGCGCTTCCTGATCGGCGCTTCCTGATCGGCGCTCCCCGGTTGGCCCCCCGCCGCTACTCCGAGCCGGTGACCAGGGCCACCGCGGCCACCGACTGGCCGTCGTCGAGGTTCATGACCCGCACTCCGGTGGCGTCGCGGCCCTGGGAGGCGATCTCGCGCACGGCGGTGCGGATGACCACGCCGCCCGAGGACACGAGCAGGATCTCGTCCTCCAGGCTGACCATGAAGGCGGCCACCACGAAGCCCCGCTTGGCCGTGAGCCGGATGCCCCGGACCCCCTGGCCGCCCCGGGCCTGGCGGTTGAAACGCTCGAGCTTGGTCCGCTTCCCGTAGCCGGCGTCGGTCACGATGAGGATGTCGGTGTCGTCCCGGGCCACGTCGAGGGAGACCACCTCGTCGTCCTCGCGCAGGCGGATGCCCCGGACCCCGGCCGCGTCGCGCCCCATCGCCCGCACGTCGTTCTCCGAGAACCGGATGGTCATCCCCTTTCGGCTGACCTCGAAGAGGTCGTCCTCCCCGCTGGTGGCCACCACCCGCACCAGCTCGTCACCATCGCGCAGGTTGATGGCGATGAAGCCCTCGCGCCGGCTCTTGTCGTACTCGCTGAAGGCCGTCTTCTTGACCTGGCCCCGGGCGGTGGCGAAGACGAGGAACTGGTCGACCGGGAAGTCACGGGTCTGGACGATGGCCTGGACGGTCTCGGCGTGGGCCAGGGGCAACAGGTTCACCAGGGCGGTGCCCTTGGCGTAGCGGTCCTTCACCGGGATCTCGTGGCCCCGCAGCCGGAAGACCCGTCCCCGGTTGGAGAAGAGGAGCAGGTAGGCGTGGGCCGAGGTGTGGACCACGTGGGTGACCAGGTCCTCCTCCTTCAGTCGCGCCCCCTGGACCCCCCGGCCCCCCCGGCCCTGGGTGCGGAAGGCGGCGGCCGGGACCGACTTGATGTAGCCCGCCGCGGTCATGGTGACCACGATCTCCTCGTCGTCGATCAGGTCCTCCATGCCGAGCTCGCCCGGGTCGTGGGTGACCACGCTGCGGCGCTCGTCGGCGAACTTGTCGCGGATCTCGGTCATCTCGGTGGCGATCACACCCCGCAGCTTGGCCGGGTCGGCCAGGATCGACTCCAGCTCGGCGATGGTCTCGCGTAGCTGGGCCATCTCGTCTTCCAGCTCGGTCCGCCCCAGCCGGGTCAGACGCCCGAGCGTCATGTCGAGGATGTGGTTGGCCTGCTCCTCGCTGAATGAGAACGGGTCGACCATGAGGGCGGCCCGGGCGGCCGGGCGGTCGTCGGAGCCCCGGATCGCCGCGATGACCGCGTCGAGCATGTCGATGGCCCGGAGCAGCCCCTCGACGATGTGGGCCCGGGCCCGGGCCTTGCGCAGACGGAACTCGGTGCGCCGGGTGACCACCTCGACCTGGTGGGCCACGTAGTGGGTGAGCACCTGGGCCAGGTTGAGGGTGCGGGGGACCCCGTCCACCAGGGCCAGGGTGTTGACCCCGAAACTGGTCTGCAGCGGGGTGTGCTTGTAGAGCTTGTTGAGCACGACGTGGGCGTTGGCGTCGCGCTTGAGCCGGATGACCAGACGGGTCTTCTTGCCGGCCGAGGAGTCCAGCACCTCGGCGATCCCGTCCAGATCACCCGATTTCACCAGGTCGTCGATCTTCTGGGCGATGACCCCGACCGACGTCTGGTAGGGGAGCTCGGTCACGACGATCCGGGTGGCGTCCTTTCCCTCGTCGATCTCGGCGACCGCTCGCATCTTGATCGAGCCCCGACCGGTCCGGTAGGCGTCGAGGATGCCCTGGCGGCCCAGGATCTGGGCCCCGGTCGGGAAGTCGGGGCCCTTCACGAAGGCCATCAGGTCGTCGGGGGTGGCCTCGGGGTGCTCGAGCAGGTGGACGGTGGCGTCGACCACCTCGCGCAGGTTGTGGGGCGGGATGTTGGTGGCCATGCCCACGGCGATGCCCTGGGACCCGTTGACCAGCAGGTTGGGGAAGCGGGCCGGGAGCACCGTCGGCTCCTCGGCGCTGTTGGAGTAGTTGGGGACCCGGTCGACCGTCTCCTCGTCGATCCCGGCCATCAGATCGAGGGCCAGGGGCTGGAGGCGGCACTCGGTGTAGCGCATGGCGGCCGGGCCCTCGTCGGGACCCGGGCCGCCGAAGCTGCCGTGGCCGTCGATGAGGGGGTGGCGCATGCTGAAGTCCTGCACCATGCGCACCAGGGCGTCGTAGATGGCCGAGTCGCCGTGGGGGTGGTAGGTCCCCATGACCTCGCCGACGACCGCCGCGCACTTCACGTGGGGCCGGTCCGGCCGCAGGTTCTGGTCGAACATCGAGTAGAGGATCCGGCGGTGCACCGGCTTGAGGCCGTCACGCACGTCGGGCAGGGCCCGCGAGACGATGACCGACATGGAGTACTCGAGGAACGAGCGCTCCATCTCCTCTTGGATCTCGATCGGCTCGATGAAGCCCAGGACGGCCGTCTCGCCACCGGACCCGTTGCCGCTGCTCCCGTTGGCGGGGGCCTGGGTGCCGGTGACTCGCCGTCGTGCCATGTCGTCGTGTCGCGCCCCCTCAGATATCGAGGAAGCGCACGTCCTTCGCGTTCTTCTGGATGAAGTGGCGCCGGAGCTCGACGTCCTCGCCCATGAGGACCGAGCAGACCTCGTCGGCCACCGTCGCCTGCTCGACGTTCACCTGCAGGAGGGAGCGCTTGGTCGGGTCGATGGTGGTCTCGCGCAGCTCGGTGAAGTCCATCTCCCCCAGGCCCTTGAGGCGCTGGAAGTCCTGCTTGTGGTCGGGGTGCTCGGCCATGAAGGCGTCCTTGGCCGGATCGTCCTTCAGGTACACCTTCTCCTTGCCCACCAGGGTCGAGTAGAGGGGCGGCTGGGCGACGTAGACGAAGCCGCCCTCTACCATGGCCTTCATCTGACGGAAGAAGAAGGTCAGCAGCAAGGTGCGGATGTGTGAACCGTCGACGTCGGCGTCGGCCAGCACGATCACCTTGTGGTAGCGGATCTTGTCGACGTCGAAGTCATCGGCCAGGCCGGCCCCGATGGCGGCGATCAGGGCCTGGATCTCGGCGTTCTTCAGCATCTTGTCGATGCGGGCCCGCTCGACGTTGAGGATCTTGCCCCGGATGGGCAGGATGGCCTGGGTCCTCGGGTCTCGGGCGTCCTTGGCCGAGCTCCCGGCCGAATTGCCCTCCACGATGAACAGCTCGCATTCGCGCGGGTCGCGCGACGAGCAGTCGATCAGCTTCCCCGGCAGCCCGGCCCCGTCGAGGCCCGACTTGCGCCGGGTCAGGTCCCGGGCCTGCTGGGCCGCCATCCGGGCCCGCTGGGCCACCAGCGACTTCTTGACCATCTGGTTGGCCTCGGTCGGGTTCTCCTCCAGCCACTCGGCCAGCTTCTCGTTGGTGGCCCGCTCGACCAGCGAGCGGATCGGGACGTTGCCCAGCTTGGCCTTGGTCTGGCCCTCGAACTGGGGGTCGCGCAGGCGCACCGAGATGATGGCGGTGAGGCCCTCGCGGATGTCCTTGCCGTCGAGGTTCTCCTCCTTCTCCTTCAGCAGGTTGTGGGCCCGGGCGTAGCGGTTGGCCACGTTGGTGAGGGCCTTCTTGAACCCCTCCTCGTGCATCCCGCCCTCGGTGGTGGAGATCCCGTTGGCGAAGCTGAAGATGCTCTCGTGGAATCCGGTGTTCCACTGCAGGGCCGCCTCGACCTCCTGGCCGTCCTCGGACTGGTCGTAGGAGATGACCTTGCGGAACAGCGACTCCTTGGAGGCGTTGAGGTGCTTGACGTAGTCGACGATGCCGCCGTTGTAGCGGAAGGCCTCCTTCTGCTCCCCTCCAGGCCGCTCGTCGGAGAAACGGATCTCGAGGCCCTTGTTCAAAAAGGCCATCACCTGCAAACGCTCGGTGACGGTCTGGGCCCGGAAGTCGACCTCCTCGAAGACGGCCGGGTCCGGCCAGAAGGTGACGGTGGTGCCGGTGCGGCCCCGGGGGGCGGGCCCGGTCGTCTTGAGCTTGCCCTTGGGCACGCCGCCATCGCGGAACTCCATCGAGTGGTGCTTGCCGTCCCGGTCGATCTCGAGGACGAGCCTGGTGGACAGGGCGTTCACCACCGAGACCCCCACCCCGTGGAGGCCGCCCGAGACCTTGTAGCCCTCCCCCCCGAACTTGCCCCCGGCGTGGAGGGTGGTCAGCACGATCTCGGCCGTCGAGCGGTCCGGGAACCGGCGGTGGGGGCCGACCGGGATGCCCCGGCCGTCGTCGACCACCCGGGCCCCCCCGTCGGCCAGCAGGGTCACGTCGATCCGGGTGCAGTACCCGGCCATGGCCTCGTCGACCGCGTTGTCCACCACCTCCCAGATGAGGTGGTGGAGGCCGGTCGGGCCGGTCGAGCCGATGTACATCCCGGGCCGCATCCGGACCGGGTCGAGCCCCTCGAGGATGGTGATGTCATCCTCGGTGTAGGTGCGGTCAACCGCCAATTTCGGTCCCCACGATGTGCCCCACGGGCGCGCCCTTTCGCATCACTACGGTTCCTTGTGCGCACCGGGTGCCCGATCGCCCGACGGGCTCTCCTTGTCCGACGCGTACCCGTTCATTCTACTCGACCGGTGGTGACCCGGGCGCGTTGCGGCGCCCCCCACCGGGGCGCCGGACGGTCACCTCCAGGCGGCTCGGGGCGGCCCCGGCGACCGTCCCCACGCGCTCGAGCAGGGTGGTCCCGAGGGCCCGGACCTGGGTGGCCCAGGCGGCGTGGTCGGCGGCCACCCAGAGCACCCCGGCCGAGAGCTTGAGGGGCTGGACGTGGCGGGCCAGGTCGGTCCCGGCGATCTCCTCCCAGCGGCTGAACACCGTCCCCAGGGTGGCCGCGTCGGTGTCGAGCCGGGCCACCGCCTCCCCCAGCCCCTCGGACAGCGGCCGGGGCCCGCGGTCGGCGGCGGGCGGGCGGCGGCGGCGGGCGGGCGGGCTCATGGGGGGGGACCGGCCAGGTCCCGGGCGTCGAGCACCCCGGCGATCTCCACCCCCGCCGGGAGCGGGACGGCGGTGGTCACCAGCGCCTGGCCGGCGGGGATCTCGGTGACCAGGGCGTGGCTCCGCACCGGGTCGAGCTCGGAGAAGACGTCGTCGAGCAACAGGATCGGCGCCACCCCCAGGCGCTCGGTGACCAGGCGGTGCACCCCGAGCCGCAGGGCCAGGGCCAGGCAGCGCTGCTCGCCCTGGGAGGCCTGGACCCGGGCGTCGCGTCCCCCCAGGGCCAGGGCCAGGTCGTCGCGGTGGGGCCCCACCGTGGTGGCCCCGCGCCGGACGTCGTCGGACCGGCTCCGGGCCAGGGCGTCGGCCAACGACCCCTCCCACGTCCCCCGGTAGGCGACGGCCGCTTCGGTGCTCGGTCCGGGGCGGGGCGGGGCCCCGGCGCCCGGGGCCGGGCGGGCCAGGGCGGCGTAGGCCGCGCTCACCGCCGGCTGGAGGGCCCGGACCAACTCGGCCCGGGCGGCGGCCAGATCGGTGCCCGCGGCGGCCAGGCGCTCGTCCCAGACGTCGAGGGTGATGGCGATCTCGGGGCCCAGGCGACCACCGGCCTGGCGGAGCAGCGAGCCGCGCTGGCGCAGCACCCGCTCGACTTCGTCGAGCAGGGCCGAGGCCTTGGGATCGAGCAGGCGGAGGGCGTCGTCGAGCAGGTCGCGTCGTCGGACGGGGGCACCCTGGACGATGCCCAGGTCCTCGGGCGAGAAGACGGTGACCGGCACCGCCTCGGCCAGGTCGCGTCGGGTCCGGACCGGCTGGCGGTTCACCTGGGCCCGGGAACGGCCCTGGGCGGCCACCTCGGCCTCCACCAGGAGGGGCAGGCCGGCCCGGGTGAGCTCGGCTCGGATGACCGCCCGGGGGCGCCCGGTGCGGATCATGGCCTCGCGCTGGGAGCCCCGGAAGGAGCGCTGGGTCCCGAGGTAGGCGACGGCCTCGAGCACCGTGGTCTTGCCGGTGCCGTTGGGGCCGGTGATGACCGTCGTCCCCACCGGGTCGGGCTCGAACCGGCACCCCTCGAAGATGCGGAAGTCCTGCAGGGTGAGCAGGGACAGGCTCACCCCCGGTGGCCCCGATCGGCCCGGGCCGGCTCCGCCGGGCCGCTCAGGAGACCCGGACCGGCATGAGCAGGTACCGGAAATTGGTGTGCTCGGCCCCCCGCACGGTCGCCGGCTTGCCGGCGTCGGCCGTCTCGATGATGACCTCGTCGCCCAGGACCGCCTCGACCCCCTCGATCAGATACGAGGGGTTGAAGGCGATCACCAGGTCCTCGCCGGTGAAATCGCCGTCGACCGTCTCGCTGGCGTCGCCCACCTCCTGGGACACGACCGACAGGTCGACCCCGCCGGCCCGCATCGAGAGCCGGACCGGGGTGGTGTTGTCCCGGACCAGCAGCCGGACCCGCCGCAGGGCGGCGGTGAGTGACTCCTTGCCCAGGTGGAGGCGGTTGGGATAGTGCTCGGGGATCAGTTGGCGGTAGTCGGGGTAGCTACCGTCGAGCAACCGAGTGCTGATCCGCACCGGTCCGTGGGTGAAGGTGATCTCGTGGGCGCTGGTGGCCATGGCGACCGACGGTGGACCGTCACCGTCACCGGCGGCCGGGGGCGAGGAGAGCCGCTGCAGCTCGGCCAGGGCGCGGGCGGGCACCAGGATGTCGCCCTCCTCAGGCAGCCCGCCCGCGCCGACCAGGTCCCGGAGGGCCAGCCGGTACGAGTCGGTGGCCACCAGCCGGATCCCCTCACCCTCGTTGGTCAGCAGGACCCCGGTCAGCAGCGGTCGGGCGTCGTCGCTCGAGGCCGCCCGCACCACCTGGCGGAGGCCCTCGGCCAGACTGGCCGCGGGCAGCGCGATGGTCGACCCGTCAGGGGTCGGGATGCTCGGGAACTCGACGACCGGGAAGGCCCGTAAACCGAAGCGCGAGCGCGAGGCCGAGATCTCCACCTTGTCCTCGGCCCCCTCGATGGTGACGGCGCCGGGCTCGAGCGAACGGACGATGTCGGCCGCCAGCCGGGCCGGGACCACGCAGGACCCGTCGTCGAGCCCGATGACCTCCTGTTCGACCCGGATGGTCAGGTCCAGGTCGGTCCCGGTCGCCGTCAGCCGGTTGCCCAGACACTCGAGCAGGAGCCCCGACAGCACGGCCGAGGTGCTGCCCCGGCCCCCGACGGCCCGGCCGGCCGTGGCCAGTGCCTCCACCAAAGAGTCACGCTCGGACCGGAACTTCACCGCAGGACGTCCTTTCGAAAACCACAGCGCTGATGATGCTGAAGAGAAGGTAATTCATTTCCTATTGGTAATAGGTGCTGGGGATTGTGGACGGACCGGTCGCCGCCCTGGGTGGGGGCCAGATGGTCGTCCACCGGGGGGTGGCCGGCGGGGGACGACGCCGGACCCGACGGCCGGGCGGGGGCCGGGGCTGGGGACGACGACCCCCTGGGTCCACAGTGTTCGGGTCGGCCTTCCACAGCGGAGTGCGCCTGGGTCCCCAGCACGCTCACGAGCCGTTCTTGATCTGCGACCGGATCTCGGTGACCTGGTCGTAGATCTGACGGCGTTCCTTCATCTGGGTGGTGATCTTGTCGACGGCGTGGATGACGGTGGTGTGGTCTCGGCCCCCGAAGACCCGGGCGATGGCCGGATAGCTGTAGTCGGTGAGCTCGCGCACGAGGTACATGGCCACCTGGCGGGCCGTGACCAGGGGCCGGGTGCGGCTGGGGCCGCAGATGGCGTCGATGCTGAAGCCGTAGCTGGCCGCGGTGGCCTCCAGGATCATCTCGGGGGTGATCCGGCGGGGTTCGCCGGCCGAGACGATGTCGCTGAGCACCCGTTCGGCCAGGTCGAGGGAGATGGGCTCGCCGTTGAGGCTGGCGAAGGCGGTCACCCGGATGAGGGCACCCTCGAGCTCGCGGATGTTGTTCTTCACGTGGGTGGCGATGAACTCGAGCACGTCGTCGGGGATGTCGTCGTGGTCGGCCTCGGACTTGGAGCGCAGGATGGCCAGGCGGGTCTCGAGGTCGGGGGGGTCGATCTCGGTGATCAGGCCCGAGAGGAACCGGCTCCGGAGCCGGTCCTCCAGGGTCTCGATGGACTTGGGGGGCCGGTCCGAGGTGAGGACGATCTGCTTGGCCGCCCCGTGCAGGTCGTTGTAGGTGTGGAAGAACTCCTCCTGGAGGCCCTCCTTGTTCTCCATGAACTGGACATCGTCGATCAGCAGGACGTCGCACTCGCGGTAGCGCCGCTTGAAGGCGATGGTGGTCGACATGCGCAGGGAGTCGACGAAATCGTTCATGAAGGTCTCGGTGGTGACGTAGAGCACCTTGCGGACCGGGAAGTTCTCCTGGACGTAGTTCCCGATGGCGTGCAGGAGGTGGGTTTTGCCGAGCCCCGAGTCGCCGTAGATGAATAGGGGGTTGTAGGACCGGCCCGGGGTCTCGGCCACCGCCTGGGCGGCCGCGTGGGCCAGCCGGTTCGAGGAGGCGGCCACGAAGGTCTCGAAGGTGAAACGGGGGTCCAACGAGACCGCGGTGGTGTCCCGGGACCGGGGGGCCCGGGCCGGGCTGGCGTCGTCGGGGGCCCCGCGATCGGCCGGTGCGGGGGTGGCGACGGGATCCGGCGCCCGGGCCGGCTCGGGTGGGCTGGGCGCCGGGAGCGGATGGTCCACCACCTGGAGGCGGGCATGGACGTCGGCCCCCGACACCACGGCCAGGGTGTCCTCGATCAGGGGGAGGAAGCGGCTCTCCACCCGGTCCCGCACCACGGCGTTGGGCACGCCCAGGACCATGACGCCGTCGTCGAACGAGACGGGCTCGACGTTCGACAGCCACATCAGCCAGGTGGTGTCGGAGACCTGCTCACGCAATGACGCGGTGCAGCGGGTCCACAGCCCGTTGGTTTCGTTCACCTGCTCCTCCGCGAACCTGAGCGGCCGACCATCCACAGCGTGGTCCACAGGTGTGGAACATTCACTGGGCCCGTGCCCGATCGAAGGTACACCGTGCCTCAGATCCCGACTAGTGGCAAGCCCCGATCTGGCCTACGATCGGAGGACGTCACCGCCCGCGGCCGCCCTCCTGGCGGTGTGGCCAGGTGGTGGCCCTCCTCCTGCGTCGGCCCGGTGGACCCCGGGCCCGCCGCACGCATCGAAAGGCTGGTCGACGTGAAGCGGACGTATCAACCGAACACCCGGAAAAGGGCCAAGACGCACGGGTTCCGCCGGCGGATGTCGACGAGGGGCGGGCGGGCGATCCTGCAGGCGAGGCGGCTCAAGGGGCGTCATCGGCTGACTGTCTGAGCCGGCTGTGACCCCGAAGCAAGCAGGAAGCATCCACAAGCGGTCGGTGTTCCGCGCCCTCCGTCGGCCCCAGGGCCGGGCCAGCCGTGGGCCGGTCCGCGCCGCCTTCGTCCCGGTCACCGCCGGCCCCGGGAGCAGGTCCGCCCTGGTCGGCTACGCCATCGGCCGCCAGTGCGGCAATGCGGTGACCCGCAACCGGCTCCGCCGGCGACTGCGGGCCGCCGTGGCCGAGGTGGCCTCCGAAGTGCCCCCCGGGGCGTACCTGCTGGCGGGCCGCCCCCAGTCGGCCACCGTCGCCTTCGGCGAGCTGGTGACCTCGGTGCGCCAGGCCATGGCCGCCGCCGGCGCGGACGCCGGGACCCCGGAGCCGGGCCGGTGAGCGGGCCCACCCCGAGTCCGTCGGCGCGGGCCGCCCTGGCCCTGATCCGTGCCTACCAGGGGCTCGGGAGCGGTCGGCCCTCGGGCTGCCGCTACTGGCCCAGCTGCTCGGCCTACGGCGCCGAGGCGATCGAGACCCACGGGTTGTGGCGGGGCGGACGGCTGGCCACCCGCCGGGTCCTGCGCTGCCACCCCCTCGGTGGTCACGGGGTGGACCTGGTCCCGGTCCCGGCCCAGAGACCGGCGAGGCGGCCGTGATCGGCCCGGCCCCGATGCTGGCCGAGAACTCCCTCTTCTCGGCCGTGGGCAAGCTCTTCCACCCGCTCTTCGTCGCGGTGGCCGACGTGCTGGCGTTCATCTACGCCATCATCCCGAACTACGCGATCGCCATCATCCTGCTCACGATCATCATCATGGCGATCCTCACGCCGCTGACGATCAAGAGCACCAAGTCGATGATCGCCATGCAGACCCTCCAGCCCGAGATGCAACGGCTGCGCCAGAAGTACAAGGGGGCCGAGAACCGCGAACAGCTGAATCAGGAAATGATGAAGCTGTACAAGGAGCAGGGGGTGAGCCCGACCGGTGGCTGCCTGCCCATGTTCCTGCAAATGCCGGCCCTGGTTGTCCTCTATGACGTCATCAAGGGCCTGACGAATACCATTCCCAAGGGTTCGAAGTACCCGTCGGGAACCCAGTATGCCGGGCAGGTATGTCACCAGGCTCTGTGTGGGATCCCCCGCTATATCCCTCAGACGTCCACCATGTACCACCACCTGGTGGCGACCCCGGGCCAAATGGTCGCCTTCGGCATCAACCTGGCCCTGAAGCCCTTCTCCCATCACGGGAGCTGGTACGCCTACATCCCCTATTTCACTCTTGTGGTGATCGCCGTGGCCCTGCAATACCTGCAGATGTCGCAGATGACCAAGCGCAATCCTGCTGCCGCAAAAGCCAACCCTCAGATGCAGACCATGCAAAAGGTAATGCCACTTATTTTCGCGTACATTTACTTTATAATCCCGGCCGGAGTGGTCCTCTATATGATCGTCTCCACCGCGATCCGGATCGGGACGCAGGACTTCATCTTCCGCCACGGCATCGTCAAGCGCCCGGCCGAGCGCGAGATCGGCGGGGGTGCCAAGAAGGCGGGCGGGGCCAAGGTGGCCGGGGCCGCCGCCCTGGTCAAGGGGGACGAACCCCCGAGCAACGGCAACGGGAGGCCGACCGACCCGTCCGCCGAGGATCCGCCCAAGGGAGCGGCGGCCAAGAAGACGACCGCCGGCAGCCCGGGCAAGGCCGCCCCCAAAGCGGGGGGTGGGACCAAGTCGTCGAACGGGGCCGGCGGAAGCGGGAGGTCGTCGGGCGGGGCCAAGCCCACCGGTCGGTCCGGCGGGAGCAACGGCTCGGAGGAGACGTCGGAGGACGACGGCGACCAGGGGACCGCCCCCAAGGCCCACCCGCGGTCCAAGTCGAAGCGAACGAGAAGGGACCGCTGAGGACGTGGAATGGGTGGAGGTCAGCGGCAGGACGATCGACGAGGCCAAGGAGGCCGCCCTCGACCAGCTGGGCGTGGCGGAGCGCGACGCCGAACTGGTCATCGTGGCCGAGCCCAAGACCGGGCTCTTCGGCCGGGTGCGGGGTGAGGCCAGGGTGCGGGCCCGGGTCCAGCCGCTCGGCCCCAAGCCCCGGCGCAGCCGCCGCCCTCGGGACAAGTCCCGCTCCCCCGGTCCCGAGAACGGGTCCGCAGGGCGAGACACCCGGTCGTCGGAGGGCACCGCGGCCGGGGGCCGGGACGCCGGCCGGGACGGGGCGGGACCGACGGAGCGGGGCCGGCCGGGGGCCGGGGGCCCGCGGTCGGGCGATTCGGCGGCCGGGACCGGCCGGAGCCGGTCGGCCCGGCGGCGGCGCAGTCGGAGCGGCCCACGGCCGGCCGGTGACGGCGGGGCGGGCAAGGCAGGGACCGAGGTCGGCGCCCGAGCGGGCGACCGTCAGAGCACCCCGAACGGGGTGGGGGCGAGGGAGGAGATCGGCATGGCCGAGGGGATGACACTCGAAGAGCAGGCGGAGGTGGCCCGGGGCTTCTTGGAGGGCCTCCTGGGCCAGTTCGGGCTCGAGGCGGAGGTCGCCACCAAGGTGCTGGACGAGGACACCGTCGAGCTGGCGGCCACCGGGGAGGCACTCGGGGTCCTGGTCGGACCGAAGGGCTCGACGCTGGCCGCCCTCCAGGACCTCACCCGTACCGTGGTCCAGCGGAATTTCCCGACGCGGACCGACCGCATCCTCGTCGACGTGGCCGGGTACCGGGAGAAACGGTCGGCGGCGCTGCAGAAGTTCAGCCAGCAGATCGCCACTGAGGTGATCGGCTCGGGTTCCGAGCGGGCCCTCGAGCCGATGTCGCCGGCCGACCGTAAGGTCGTCCACGACGCGGTGAACGAGATCGAGGGCGTGGCCACCAGGTCCGAGGGCGAGGACCCGTCCCGCTACGTCGTGATCGCCCCCGCCGGCTGACGCCGCCCACGTCCCCCCGCCGCCCCGGCCCGCTCCCCCGGCGCCGGACATCGGTCCGGTGACCACCTCCGGGCCCGGGGCCCTCCTCGACACCCTGCGCGAGGCCCGCCGGTTGGGTTTCCTCGGGCCGGGGCCCCTCGAGCCCCAGATCGAGCACGCCCTCGGGTTCGCCGACGCCCTCGACACGGTGCCCGGCGCCCCGGCACCGGGGCGGGCGGTCGATCTGGGCTCGGGTGGCGGCCTTCCGGGCCTGGTGCTGGCCGGCCGCTGGCCCGGGACGGCTTTGGTGCTGGTCGAGGCCGGTGCCCGCCGTTCGGCCTTCCTGGCCGGGGCGCTCGCTCGCCTCGGCCTCGAGGGCCGGGTGTCGGTGGTGCGGGAGCGGGCGGAGGTGGCCGGCCGCGACCCCGCGCTGCGGGGCCACTTCGACCTGGTGGTGTCGCGGTCCTTCGGCCCGCCGTCGGTGACGGCCGAGTGCGCCGCGCCCTTCCTGCGGCCCGGTGGGGTCCTCGTGGCCTCGGGCCCCCCGGGCCCGGCCGGCCACGCCGAGCGGTGGCCGCCGGAGGGTCTGGCCCAGCTCGGCTTGGGTGCGGCCCGGCAGTGGTCCGGGGCCTTCAGCTATGAAGTGGTGGTGCAACTCGAGGCCTGTGGGGACCGCTTCCCGCGCCGCACCGGGATCCCGGCGAAGCGCCCCCTGTTCTGAAGGCGCCTCGCCCCGGGCCGTTGGTCAACCGAACGGTTGATGAATCGCCCGGCACCCCTTATCATCAACCAGATGGTTGAGCAGATGATGGCGATGGACGACGTGTTCCATGCCCTGGCCAACCGCGCCCGCCGGGGGATGCTCAGCCGCCTGGCCGAACGCGATCTCTCGGTCGGGGAGCTGGCGGAACCCCTGACGATGACACTGGCCGCCGCCTCGAAGCACCTCAAGGTGCTCGAAGGCGCCGGCCTGGTCAGCCAGACCGTCGAGGGGCGCCGGCACGTGTGCCATCTCGAGCCGGCCCCGCTGGCCGCGGCGGCCACCTGGCTCCGCTTCTACCAGGACCACTGGGAGGGGCGTCTGGACGCCCTCGAGGGCCTCCTACGACCCCACGACCAGGGAGGATGACCGATGAACGCACCGGGAAGGCCGACGGCGGTCCGGATCGAGCGGGTCATTCCCGTGCCGGCCCACCAGATCTACCGGGCCTGGCTGGATCCGGACATCCTGCCCCGTTGGATGGCTCCGGGAGAGCTCGAGGTGGCCCGGGTCGAGGTGGAGGCGCGGGTCGGGGGACACCTGCGGATCTGGCAGGGGAACGGGGACCGTGGGGTGGGCGGCTTCGAGAGTGAGATCCTCGAATTGGTGCCCGGCCGTCGCCTGGTCTTCCGGTGGGGCTTCGTCGGACCCGAGAGGGCCGACGGTCCGGTGTATGACTCGCTCCTGACGGTCACCCTGGACGCGGCACCGGGCGGGGGCACCACCCTCACGCTCCTCCACGAGCGGCTGGACGACCTGGAGGCGGCGATGCCCCAGCTCGCCGGCCAGGTGGGGACGGGCTGGGAAATGGTGCTCGACCGGCTGACCGGGACCCTGTCCGGCGGCCCGCCCGCCCGGGCGCTGACCAGGGCCGGGACCGGTCCGACCCGATGTTCCACGGGAAACATGACGGGGCGCCCGCCGGGGCCACCCGGTCGGGCCCGGAGGGCCGGTTTCACGGGAAACATCCCCGATTCGGGGAATTCTTCTCCGAGAAGGCCCCTGGAAGCTTGACCCGAGCCTGAGGGACCGCCAGGATGGGTCAGTGCCGATCTGCCGTCCGAGATCTTGGTAATGCGGCTCCGGCGGCGGGATCGGGAGCCGGAGGGGGAGCAGGGCGCCGACCCGGTGGACGGACCAGATGGCTGGTCGCCCGGTCCCGAGGACCCCGCACCCCGGACCGAGCCCGCCGCGGCCCCCGCCGGCGATCCGGTCCCCCAGCCCCAGCCCCAGCC
>Ga0182024_10012297_pt1 | contig 16962 bp, 14 predicted proteins | sample P32metaG_FD_120480 | JGI IMG/M metagenome (GOLD analysis project Ga0182024, IMG submission 120480) | Permafrost microbial communities from Stordalen Mire, Sweden - P3-2 metaG (Illumina Assembly) | ecosystem: Environmental > Terrestrial > Soil > Wetlands > Permafrost | place: Sweden: Stordalen...
CGGTTTCGACGGAAGCTGTCGCGGCCCGAAGGCATGCCGGGGGCCACCTGCCCGTAATCTGGTGGAAACTAGAACTGCCAACAACAACTTGGCACTTGCTGCTTAATTAATTAAGCGCAACGTTTGCCCAAGCCTCGCCTGCGGGTTTGGGGTCAAACGTCATTCAGCGGGCTGGCTTGAGCCTTTCGGTCCGTAAGGCTCAGGCGAGAACCATCGGACTAGCCGGCTGCGTTTCTTGCTCATTCTGAGCGTGGCGGGCGAAAAAAACTGAACTGAGCTAAGCATGTAGTCTTCGGCTCGTAGCGCTTTTCGGACGGGGGTTCGACTCCCCCCGCCTCCACCATATTTCTCGTTGATTTATAATGGTTTATTGCAGACTTAAATGTCACGTTCCAGTGGCGTTCCAGTTTGTGATGGGCTATTCCAGTGTTGAACCTCTACAGAAGGCATATGAACGCCTGTCCGCACCGGCTCGGACCTCGGACCCAGAAAAAATGTCAGTGCCCGATCTGGACCCAAGGAACACTCCACGGGAAATGGATAAAGAAATCGCTCGACCTCAGGAATTGGGAGGCCGCGCAAAGGCTGGTTCGTGATTGGGAAGGCGGCCGCGAAAAGACCGCGGACACGACGGTCGCTCTCGCATGATAAGCCTTTACGAAAGATTGTGAAGCTCGCAAGCTTTCGGACGCATCTCTCGATAAATACACACTCCTCACCAAAGAATTGAAGGATTCGTTCGGTAAGAGACCGGTCGCGTCGCTGTCGCTCCGAGAGATGCGTCAATACCGGGAATCGTGGAAGATGGCTCCAGTCTCGGCCCGGAAGAAACTTGAGCGCCTTCGGACATTCTTCAAGTTCTGCATCGAGTCCGGCTGGGCGCTGGAAAATCTCGCGCGGCTAATAAAGCCTCCTCTTGCACGGTCGACGCCAACGCTTCCCTCCACCGATTCAGAGATAGAGAAGATCTTGTGGGCGACCGAGGTTTATCCAAACAAAGGAATCTACGCTCTTGATAGGGGGAGGCGCGTTCGCGCGTTCATTAATCTGCTACGGTACTCGGGTCTTCGCATTAGGGATGCGGCGACGCTCTCAAGAGATAAGCTCCACGAAAACAAGCTTCTGCTCTACACCCAAAAGACCGGGCAGCCGGCCTGGCTGCCGCTGCCGAGAAAGGTCGCGAAAGAATTGGAAGAGCTGAACGCGCGCGGAAAATATTTCTTCTGGTCGGGGCTCGGCCTCGAAAAATCCACGGTAGCCGATTGGCAGAGGAGTTTGGCGAAAGTTTTTGAGCTCGCGGGCATCGAGGGCCACGCGCACAGGTTCCGAGACACGTTCTCGGTCAATTTGCTGCTGTGCACCGTGAACGAGGCGACCCCGTGAATACATCGATGCAACGGGAGCAGACTAAGATTTGAGAATATTCTCAGAAATGGCGAGCGATGCAGTGCGAGGCTCAAAGCAGGGCCTAACACGATTGAATTGGTTTGGATGGTGCCAGCAACAGAGAAAGGTATTCAAGAAATCGCCTGAAATGAGAAGATGCATTTGATTTCGCCAGAGCAATCAAATTTGTCGGACAGGACTACGGCCTCGGGGCCGCGCTGGCGCTTCGCGAGGTGATTCGTGGGACAAGCACTGAACGTGCACCGGCTGCACTTCGCGTTCACGATCACGTTTCACTACATTTTTCCGCAACTGACGATGGGCCTCGCGCTGCTGCTTGTGTATTTGAAGACGAAAGCGCTGCGCACGGGCGATGAGCACTACAACCGCGCGGCGCGATTTTGGGGGCGGATCTTCGGGATCAACTTTGCTGTGGGCGTGATCACGGGCATTCCGATGGAATTTCAGTTCGGAACGAACTGGGCGGCGTTTTCGAAAGCGGCAGGCGGCGTGATCGGCCAAACGCTGGCGATGGAAGGCGTGTTTTCCTTTTTTCTGGAGTCGAGCTTTTTGGGATTGTTTTTGCTCGGCGAGAAAAAACTCGGACGCATGGGGCACTGGTTATCGGCTTTTCTGGTTTTTCTGGGCTCGTGGCTCTCGGGATATTTCATCGTCGCGACGGACGCATGGATGCAGCATCCGACTGGCTACCGGCTCGGCGCCAACGGCGCGATCGAACTCGCCAGCTTCTGGGATCTGCTGCTGAACAAGTGGGCGTTATGGCAGTACGCACACACGATGCTGGGCGCAGTGCAGACCGGATGCTTCGTGATGGCGGCGGTAGGCGCGTTTTATTTGCTGACAAAACGCGATGAAATTTACGGCCGCACGTTTGTGAAAGCGGGAGTGCTGGTGGGCGCTATCGCGGCGCTGCTGCAACTCTTTCCGACAGGAGATATGCAGGGAAGACTGGTTGCGAATCATCAGCCGGTGACGCTGGCGGCCATGGAAGGACTGTTCGAATCGCAGCGGGGCGCGCCGCTGGTGATCCTCGGGCAGCCCGACGTGGAAAAAAGCAAGCTCGACAATCCTTTGGTAATTCCGAACATGCTCAGCTTCCTGACGTACCGGCAGTGGCGCGCGGACGTGAAGGGCCTGTCCGATTTTCCGCAGACGGAATGGCCGGATCAGATTCCACTGCTTTATTACAGCTATCACGTGATGGTAGGGCTGGGCACGATCTTCATTGCAGTCATGCTTATGGCGGCGCTGCTTTTGTGGCGCGGAACCTTGTACGATTCGCGGTGGATGCTTTGGACGCTGATGCTTTGCGCGCCGCTGCCGTATATTGCGAACACGGCGGGATGGATGACTGCGGAATTGGGACGGCAGCCCTGGCTGATCCATGGCTTGATGCGCACGGCGCAGGGAATTTCGCCGCGTGTGGCGGCGGGAAATGCGTGGTTCACGCTGATCGGGTTTATGGGGTTGTACACCGTACTGGGGATCCTGTGGCTGTTCCTGTTTTACCGCGAAATTGAACTGGGGCCGGAACCCGGCGCGCGGCCGTTAGGCCAAGACGCAGCCGTCCTGGCAGCGGATTGAGGGGAAGATGGAAACGATCTGGTTTTGCATCGTTGCGTTCATGATCGCGATGTACGTGCTGCTGGATGGTTTCGATCTGGGAGCTGGCGCGATCCATCTGTGGGTGGCGAAGACGGATGAAGAGCGGCGGCAAGTTCTGGCGAGCATCGGCCCGGTGTGGAATGGAAACGAAGTGTGGTTGATCGCGGTGGGCGGAACGATGTATTTCGCTTTCCCCGCGCTCTATGCCAGCGGGTTCAGCGGTTTTTATCTGCCACTGATGATTGTTTTGTGGCTTCTGATTCTTCGTGGAGCGTCGATCGAATTCCGGAATCACATCAAAAGCGCAGTGTGGGATCCGCTGTGGGATTTTCTTTTCTGCGCATCGAGTCTGCTACTGGCCGTATTCTTCGGAGCGGCGCTGGGCAACGTGGTGCGCGGCGTCCCGCTGGATGCCAGCGGTTATTTTTTCGAGCCGCTGTGGACCAATTTCCGCCTAGGGGAAGAAACTGGAATCTTGGACTGGTACACGATTCTCGTCGGCGTGCTCGCTTTGCTCGCGCTGGCGATGCATGGCGGGCTCTGGGTGCAAATGAAAACCAGTGGCGCAGTGAGTTCGCGCGCGGGAAAACTGGCTGGGCGAGCCTGGTGGGGCGTGATTGTTTTGACGACGCTAGTCACGGCGGTGACATTCAAGGTGCAACCTCAAGTGAAGGAAAACTTCACGACCTGGCCCGTGGGATTTGTTTTCCCGCTGCTTGCAGTCTCGGGAATCGCCGGAGTTGTTTTCGAATTGCGAAGACGCAATGAAAGAAAAGCATTCTTCGCGTCCTGCGCCTACTTGACCGGGATGCTGACGAGCGTCGTTTTCGGCGTATATCCGATGGTGCTGCCCGCGCGGAATACGGCGTACTCGTTGACGGTGAGAACCGCCAAAGCAGGTGACTACGGCTTGAAGATCGGGCTGGTCTGGTGGATCGTGGGAATGATCCTTGCTGCCGGATACTCCACGTACGTCTACCGCTCCTTCGCAGGCAAAGTGGTGGTAGACAAAGACTCGCGCGGATACGGTGACTAGGAAGTTGCCCGTGATGAACAGCTCCTTGTCATCGGCTCTCCCCCCTCGCAGACCCCACCGTGCAGATTTACCGCAGCGGGTTCCTCAAACGTGACTCCCCGCACCATTCCAAGAATGCTGGATGCGCGGGAGCAACAAATCCCGAACATGCAGCCAACCTCTGTATTGCCCATCGGTCGCGAGGAATCTCAGCGATTGTCAGCAGAATACTTGTCTCTACCGCGCCGGTGTGGGATCGAATGCCTTCCCTTGTATTCCAAGGGGAGCAATGAGAGACTTCCCTTGGAAGGCTAGGGGTACGAATGGATACGGCCAAATTGGAATTGCTTCGCGGCACCTTGGACGTTCTCATTCTTAAGGCGTTGGTCTGGGGACCACTTCACGGTTATGCCGTTACGAATTTCATCCGTCGGCAAAGCGATGATGCTCTGCTGGTCGAAGAGGGGACGCTCTATCCCGCCCTTTGGCGACTTGAAAATAAGAAACTGCTGGAAGCGGAATGGGGACTCTCCGAGAACAATCGCAAGGCCAAGTTCTATCGGCTCACTCCGGAAGGTCGGCGTCGACTGCGTCACGAAGCCAAGGTTTGGGAAGCGTATGCCGTAGCCGTCGGCAAGGTACTTGGCGCGACGCAACTGCCAATGCCGGAGGAAATTCGATGACACGCCTTCCACTGTGGCGCCGTTACGCCCGTTTGTTCGGTCCAGATCCGGCCGCAGATGTGAGGGACGAGTTGCGCTTCCACGTGGAGGCCAAAACTGACGACCTCATCAGTCAAGGCTGGCATCCCGAAGCTGCGCGCGAAGAAGCCGAGCGCCAGTTCGGAGACCTCCGCACCGTCCGGCGGATAGGCCGACAGATGGGAGAGAAAGCGGAACGCCGCAAACGCCTTACGGATCACTGGACTGACCTGCTCCAGGACGTGCGTTACACTTTCCGTACACTCGGCCGCGACCCGGGCTTTGCTGTCGTTTCCATCCTGATTCTGGCTCTGGCCATCGGGGCAAACTCCGCCGTTTTCAGCGTCGTCAACACTTTGCTCCTGCGCCCGCTGCCTTTTTCCAATGCGCATGAGTTGCTATGGATCGCGCCGCCGCCCTCTGGCTGCGGCTGGTCCTGCGCGACCTACTCGGCGGACGCCTACGAAGAATTCCGCGCGCAGAGCCGCTCTTATCGGGACGTGACTGGATACTTTGCTTTCTCGACCCCCGATAATGTTCGTCTTACCGGGCGAGGTGAGCCCGAACCAACCACCAGCATCGACGTCATCGGCAACTTCTTCGAGGTTCTCGGCGTGCAGCCCGCTTTGGGGCGGCTCTTCAGTCCGGAGGAGGGTCGGGGCACCCAACCGGTCGCTCTGCTCAGCAATCCCTATTGGCGGCGTGAATTCACATCCGACCCTGCCATCGTGGGCAAGGCCATCGAGTTGAATGGGACGCCGGTGACCGTGGTGGGAGTTTTGCCTGCGAGTTTCGATTTCGGCGCCGTGTTTTCTCCCGGCGCGAAGGTCGATCTTTTCGTCCCACTCAACCTGGACCAGGCACGCGACTGGGGAAACATCGTCACACTCCTTGGCCGTCTCAAACCAGGTCTCACAGTGACCCAGGCGCTCGACGACGCCAATCGCGTTTCGCCAAACATTTACCAAAGCGTGAAACATCCCGAAACCCTCGGCGTCTATAAAGGCGCCCTGATTCCTGTTCCGCTCAAGGATTACGTCGTCGGCAAGTTGCGCCGCTCCTTGGTTGCGTTATGGTTCGCCGTAGGCGCGATTCTACTTATCGCCGGCGTGAATCTCTCCAATCTCCTGCTGGGTCGCGCCGCCGCGCGCGCCAAGGAATTTGCCATCCGTGGCGCACTCGGAGCAAGTCGCGGCCGCATCCTGCGTCAGTTGCTCATGGAAAGCCTTGTGCTCTCTATGGCGGGTGCAGTATTTGGGCTCGGACTTGCCCTGACGCTGATAGCGTGGCTCGCGCACCAGGGATCTCTGGCCCTCCCGCTTCTCAACGCCCTTCGCATCGACGGCCAGGCGCTGGGCTGGACCGTTCTCATCGCCGTGGTCACGGCTCTGATCTTCGGCCTGCTTCCGGGGATAAGAACGGTCAGCGGCAATCTCCAAGCGGTGCTCAAGGACACCGGTGCAGGCGCCGGGCTCGGCCGCAAACACGAGCGCGTCCGCAATGCACTGGTCGTCTCGGAGGTTGCCCTCGCATGTGTGCTGCTGGTAAGCGCAGGGTTGCTACTGCGCAGCTTTCTCAAGGTGCTTGACGTTGACCTTGGCTTCCAGCCGGACCGCGCTGCTGCCATCAAAGTGGATTACGACGACAGAGCACCATCCGACGACGCCAGCGTGGCAAAGCGAAGCGCCCTCTTCCAGCAGATTCTCGCGCGTGTCAGCGCGCTGCCGAGCGTGGAAGCCGCAGGCATGGCCGATTATCTTCCGCTAGGACCGAATCGCGAATGGGATACTCCCGTTCCACAAGGAAAGACCTTTCTTCCCGGCGAACTTCCGGACCCGCTCGTCTACGTGATCACACCGGGGTTCATCCGCGCTATGGGCATTCGCTTGCACGGGCGAGATTTCACGTGGGCCGATGGGCCGCACAGCGAGAGAGTTGTTCTGATCAATGCATCGGCGGCTCGCATCTACTGGCCCGGTGAAGACGCGGTGGGCAAGGTCCTGATGCGTGATAAAGAGGAAGACCACGTGGTCGGCGTCGTTGACGATGTCCATGAAGAAAATCTGGAGGGCGGCTCCGGCTCGCAAATCTACTATCCGGCAACGCAGCAGAGACCATCCGGCGCGCAACTTGTCGTGCGCAGCAGCCTGCCAGCCGCGGCCCTCGGGGCGACTGTCCTGCAAACTCTTCGCGAGCTGAATCCTAAGCAACCGGCCGCGGAGTTCCGGCCGATTCGATCTATCGTCGACCGCGCGGTCTCTCCGCGCCGTTTCTTCATGCTGCTGGTAGCCGCCTTTGCCGGACTGGGGCTCGTATTGGCGACGCTCGGCATCTACGGCGTCATCTCCTATGGGGTTACGCGCCAAAGACCGGAGATTGGCATACGCATGGCGCTCGGCGCCAGTACCGGCCGGGTGCAGCGCCAGGTGCTAGCTAGCACGCTGCGATTGGCGTTTGCGGGTATGCTGCTAGGCACTTTGGTCGCACTTGCCGTGGCCAAAGTAATTGCCTCACTGTTGTTTGCTACGTCGCCTTGGGATTTGCCGACGTATCTCGGAATGGCCGTGGCGCTGCTGCTAGTTGCGGCTGTCTCTGGCTACATCCCGGCTCGGCGCGCTTCTAGCATCAATCCCACGGAAGCACTGCGCTGCAATTGATATCGGCCGATGTTATCTGGCGAAACAGGCCGGTTCACTCGGTCAAGGTTCGTCCCCGCTAGCCTGGCGAATCGTCGCGCAACCGGGAGCTATCCAGAAAAAACTGCTCTTCTTAGGGGGTCACCTCAAAACTTGCGTCCAACTTAGGTCCAAGTATAGGTCTCTCGGTTCCGATCGCGCGACGCTGCTCTTCTATCGGCGCGTCACCAGCAACCGGTAGGCAATCTCCGGATGGTGACGCCGCAAGCGGAAAGTTCTCCAAGCAATTGCGCCACTCCCGGAGAAACTTCACGGTCGCCCGGGACGATTACCGCCCATTCCAGGTTCTCTCGAAACTCTCTTGATCTGATCTCCCACTGGCCGAAAGACGACGATTTTGCCTCACCAATTTGGATGATGGACCAGTGCCGCACCAACACCAATGCGGTCGCTTCGTCAGGTGGACGGCCCAGACAGAATAAAGTGGTTGTTTCCGTGTACCAGGATGCCGACCATTTAATTTTCAAGCCTCCAGGCGCGGATCGGGAACCGGGTAGCCGATTGCGAAATGGTAGACGACTTGCCCCAGCTCAGGGGCCAGGCTCAGATATCGGTTCACTTCCTCATCAAAAAACGCTCCGATGCCTGTTGCGCGCAGGCCAAGCGCCTCGGAAGCAAGATACATTCGTTGACCAATAGCACCCGCCTCGAAATGCACGTATCGATATCCACGATCGCCGTAACTGCGGACAGCATTCTCAAAGTCGCCGATCATGGAGAATGCTAGGCAAGCATTACCCGCCAGGTCTTGTCCCAAACTGAGAGCGGCCGCTACTAGGCGTTGGTCCCCTTCCTTGATTTTCTCCAGCTCTGCGTGCTCCGGCCAGTAGCGGTAAACACCCGGCGCCAAGCCTTCGACGCGGTGGACGTAAAGATACAGTTGGACGAAACGAGCTGTAGCGAAATCCGCGAAGAGCGGCTCCTTTGTGCTGGCGAGCAGAGTCGCAAGTTTCGAGAGCGAGATCGACTCGCCTCCACCCCTGAAGTCAAGAGCGGAACGCCGCGTACGAACGACGTCGCCGAAGGTGCGGCTTGTGGAAAGAGGAGGTGGCAGGCTGATTTCGCCGCGGCCAGATGACTTCGGCTGGCCAATAGAGGGGATGGTGAATTCAGTGTTGAGCTTCGTAGCAGCGTGGATCCTCTCAATCCGTGGGTAAGGTACGTGCTCCTCCGATAGCCGGTTGGGCTGACCACCAAACAAAATCGTCTCGACTGGATCCAGCCTCCTCACGGGAATGGATGCGCCATGAATCCCGATGATCAACATGGGCCACTCATCCTGACTGAGGAGACACCATTCCGCCACTCTGTCATCTGAGAAATGGCTTAGCGCAAAGCTTTCGCATCCGATGGATCGAGCAGCAAGGGTGAGAGCCTGCCAGGCATGTCCGATGTCGTGCAAGCAATACCGATATGCCCGGTCCCGGTATTTCCAAGCTTCGCGCCAGGCAATGCTAGTCAGAACGAAGACAAGCGGAGCAGAGGTGTCGATAAGTTTCCAGCCAAAATCTCCGATGGCGCGTTGTTCTGCCATGTGGGATGAGGGGCGGTAATGATAGAGACCGTCGGACCAATCGACGAGGCCATGGGTGCAGAAGTGAAATTCGGTCGGGTGTAGATTGCCCGAAGAAGGGTTAACGCGCAGTGCGTATGTATTTCCGGTTGACGGGACTCGTTTGGACGCGCTAATCGAAGCCGAATAGAACATCAACTGCGAAAGGAATTCCGCACCATCCCTGGCTGAAGTATTCCCTGTCTTACCCTCAAGTACTTCGAGACCTGAAATCTTCGGCGGCAGCGGGTCGGCCGGCAAATCGAGGATGGGTACGCCCTCATAATGCCGAAACGGGTTGGGCATATTGGCCCAATCGAGATAGTGCTGAGTTCGACGCAGCGATTCGACACTGTGCTTCGTCAATTCATGGTATCCGCGCCAGGTCATGTAGGGTGAATCTTGAGGTGACCCTACTGGCAAAACAGGTATTCCGGTATTGTCCGATTTCAATTGTCAGCTCAAAAGAGCGTACCGGACGGAGAGAGCGGCGACACTCAGGATCAACTAAGTATCCCACACAACGAGAACTAGCTTGTCCTCATCGGTGCGTCTTTGCTGAGGGACCATCGGAAGAAACGGGAATCGCATTCCTCGCACCGAAAAGGGCGCATGAAAATCACCGCTAGTGAGACAGACTTAAGGGTTCCCTTCGTCTTCGACCTCTGAGTCAGCGGACTTCGGCAATTCGGACAAGTTACGTTTTGGTCTTGAATTCTGAGGTACTGCAGGAAGTACTCGTTTCAGGCGCCGCCGCGTGGACCTGGTCTAGTCCCTCGGGCACGGTCCATTTGATTCCATTTGCTGCAATGAGGAATTGACTACCCGTGAGAGTCACCGTCTCGAATGGGTGAATCTCAATTCTCGCAGTTTGCGCCGTAGCAATCCTGGCCATGGGCGGTGAAGCAACTACGAGGAGTACTAGCCGTCCTTCCCGAAGAGGCTCGACATACGAGCCAGGATCGAGGTATGCACAATCACTTCTCTAAATCCTAACAGGCAAGAAATCAACACGCCGGGGAATATTAGCAGCCTCCGTCCAGCCCGGAGTCCCTTTGTGCTAACAAAAATCTAGATACGGCATATCGGTACCCACGCTCTGAAATTGATGAGGTGCGGGAGTGCTGAGAATTGAGTTCCAAGGGTCTCACTTCTGATGCTCCGGTTCTCTTTAGCGAGCTCCTGCCGCGGCCGCCATGGCCGGCATCCCCACATTCACCTTGATCTGCTTCGGCTCTGCTTCCTCGCGCTTCGGGATACTTAGCGTCAGCGCACCATCCCGATAGTCGGCCTTGATCGCCTCCGATTTCACGGAGTTCGCGAGCGAGAAGCTCCGGCTGAACGAGCCATACGCGCGTTCGACGCGCAGGTAGTTTTTCTCGTTCACTTTATTCTCAAACTTGCGTTCGCCGCGAATTGTGAGGATGTTAAACGTTTAGGGATCTGTCTTTAACCAAGGATAATTCCAGATAACTCATGTCAGGTCAGATTGGCGTAATTAAGCCGCTGTTCGGCACCGAGATCTCTCGTGGCGTTCCCTCGATCGTAGTACACAATGACTGTGTTCACTTTTCAGGGTTCGCTCGCAATCCGGTGCAAACTAAACCAGCGTTTAGTACATTCCTCCCATACCGCCGCCATGTCCTGCACCAGCCACGGCCATCGTTTCCTCTTCCTTAAGGTCGGCTATCAGGACTTCGGTTGTTAGCATCAGTGAGACGATGGACGCTGCGTTCTGGAGTGCAAGACGTGTAACCTTAGCTGGATCGATCACACCGGCCTTGACCAAGTCGCCGAACTCACCCGTCTCTGCGTTGAAGCCGAAGTTTTCATCTTTCGATTCGCGCACGCGTCCTATAACCAGAGCGCCTTCGTGCCCTGCGTTCTCGGCGATCTGGCGCAAAGGTTCTTCGAGAGCCCGCTTTACGATGTTCACGCCAATGGCCTCATCGTCATGCAGCTTTAGTTTCTCAAGGGCCGGCACGCAGCGCAGAAGAGCAGTACCGCCGCCCGAGACGATACCTTCCTCGACGGCTGCGCGAGTGGCATGCATGGCGTCTTCGACGCGAGCCTTCTTCTCCTTTAGTTCCGTCTCGGTTGCCGCGCCAACCTTGATTACCGCGACTCCTCCAACCAGTTTAGCCAAGCGTTCCTGGAGTTTTTCCTTGTCGTAATCCGAGGTGGTCTCTTCGACTTGCACACGAAGTTGCTTGATGCGACCTTCGATTTCGCCAGCCTTTGCGGCGCCACCGACGATTGTGGTGTTGTCTTTGTCGATGCTCACCTTCTTGGCGCTCCCTAATTCCTCGATTTTTACGTTCTCGAGCTTGAGGCCCAACTCTTCGGTGATGGCTTTGCCGCCGGTGAGGGTTGCAATATCCTCCAGCATGGCCTTGCGGCGGTCGCCAAAACCTGGGGCCTTGACCGCAGCGCACTGCAACGTGCCGCGGAGTTTGTTGACCACAAGGGTCGCAAGGGCTTCGCCTTCAAGATCCTCAGCAATAATCAATAGTGGTTTACCCAACTTCGCGGTCTGTTCGAGCAGCGGGAGGAGATCCTTCATTGAGCTGATTTTCTTCTCGTGGATCAGGATGCGGACATCCTCGAGAACACACTCCATGCGCTCGGGATCGGTGACGAAGTAAGGTGAGAGGTATCCGCGGTCAAACTGCATACCTTCGACTACTTCAAGCGTGGTCTCCATCGTCTTGGACTCTTCAACGGTGATGACGCCGTCCTTACCGACCTTCTTCATCGCCTCGGCGATGAGTCTGCCGACTTGCTTGTCGGTGTTGGCGCTGATGGTCCCTACCTGCGCGATCATGTCGCCCTTCACCTCGCGGGAGAGCCTCTTGATCTCTTGCACCGCGACTTCAACGGCCTTATCGATGCCGCGCTTGAGCGCCATCGGACCCGCACCCGCGGCAACCGTTCGCACACCCTCACGGAAGATAGCTTGTGCCAGCACGGTCGCGGTGGTGGTGCCATCGCCAGCCACATCCGAGGTCCTGGAAGCAACCTCGCGCACCATCTGTGCACCCATGTTCTCAAGTGGATTCTGCAGCTCGATCTCCTTGGCCACGGTCACGCCGTCTTTTGTGATGATCGGTGCCCCAAACTTCTTTTCGATAACCGCATTGCGTCCCTTCGGGCCGAGCGTGATCTTTACAGCGTCAGCCAGAATGTTGACGCCGCGCAAAATCGCTCGACGTGAATTCTCACCAGCTACAATTTGTTTTGCCATCAGACTTCACCCTCCCGGGGTGATTGAGCACTTGTGCACCGTCCGAAATCTTCGGGTCGGGTGAAACCTATTTCTTGCCGGATGCCGCTTTGGCCATTTTGCTGACTTTCGTCAAAATTTCGTCCTCCCGCAGAATCAGGTATTCCTGGTCGTTGATCTTGATGTCGCTGCCGGTGTATTTGCCGAACAAAATCCGGTCACCCACCTTCACATCAAGCGGGGTCCGACGTCCCTTTTCGAACTTGCCGGCCCCAACAGCCATCACCTCGGCTTCTTGCGGCTTTTCTTTAGCCATATCGGGAATGATGATGCCACCCTTCGCGGTTTCTTTCTCTTCCAGCCTGCGTACAAGCACGCGGTCATGCAGAGGAGTGATATTAAAAGCCATTTCTTTGAGCTCCGTTCAATCCATTCTAAGAATTTGGGCAATTAACGCGGTGTGGCTCTAGGCCAGCGCTACGGGCGGAAAATCTTTCAATTCTTTTGTCGCCGTGATTTTTCCGGACCACTGGCAACGTCGTTTCGCCTCGAGTCCCTCTTCGCCGAACTAGTGGGGGGCGGACCTGGCCCGCCCCTCCGAACGAAAAAGACTTGCCTGCGTTAGGCTGCTGCGGCAACGGCGATCTTGTGGAAGGTCGAGTTGGCGACCTGATAGGTTTCAACTTGGGAAGTTCCATCGATCACTTTCGCCAGCATCTTTGTTACTTCTGGGTAGGTTCCGCGGTTGTAAGCTTCCGCGTTCTCTGCTGTGTCCCACAAGCTGATTCCGAACGCTTCTGTTCCTGTCGAACCAACGAACGTGATTTCGTCCTGGAATCCCTTCTGCTTTCGAAGCAGGGGAATGATTTCCTTCTCGAGCGTCCGGGTAAACTCCGCAACGCTATTTGACTTCAGATGCATGGAGACTCTGCGTGTAAACATGTCACTCTCCTTAGTTGTCATTGCCGAGGGCGATTCAGATAACCACCGTTGGTTTATATATTCTGAAGACTCCCTCAGTCTATTAACCACACTGAGTTAATTAACTTGACGTGTCAAGTGAAATCGGGGACTATTTTAATGGTTAATCTGTCGAGTTAAGCCAGGTGGAGGGCCAAGTGGACGTTTGTCTAGTGATTAAACGGCGACTGGATGAATTGGGGCTTGAGCAGAGGGATCTAGCGGCGGCCGCCGAAGTTACGGAATCTTATATCTCGCAGCTGCTGACTCGGAAGAAATTGCCCCCCGTGCCTAGCCGAACGGACATTTACGACAAGATAGGGAAATTCTTGAAACTCCCGAGCGGTAAGCTTGCGAACCTGGCTGACCACCAGCGCAAGGAAGAATTGAAGAGAAACCTGGTGGACCCACCGACACCGTTATTTGAAGAAGTTCGGGAGCTGGTTCTCCGCAAGTGCGTACCCGACAAAGAAAAACAAATTCACGCAATTTTTGAGAAGCAGCCCTTCGGCGAACTCGAGCGTCTTGTGACACAAAAGTTATTGGAGGTAGTCAAAAGAGTTGCCAGGGACGAATTGTCAAGTAAACCCTGGCTCCAATCGGTGGCGCGACTCAGCGGCCGAAGTTATGAAGCGATGCGAGTCAGCATTCTCAAGTTTGTGGAGACGGATGTCTTCAACGTGTCAGTTGAGAACTGCGTTTCCTTCCTTGATCCGCTGGTTGAATCATGGGATATCGACCTAGCAACCTTTGGTATGGAGATCGTGTTAAACCGGGAACTTATTCTGAGGTACGCCAAAAAATTTGAGTTTGTCGAAAGTGAACTTCCCCAACCGGAGGAAGAAGCGGGGCTCAAAGAATTCCTTCGGCACCAGCCCGTGAGCGGTGACGCGACCGAACAGGAAATCGAGTTTTTGAAGAAGCTGAGGTTCAACGGAAAGCGCCCGACGCCGCTTTATTATTACCGGGAATTGCAGAACCTCAGAGACCCGCTCCATTTTCGCGCGCCCACGACCCAGACCGTTCAAAAGAAAACGTCGGGCCAGTCCCAGCCGAGAGGGTCAGTCGCCCCGATGCATACCTATTTGGAGGCGAATGGCATTGAGAAACAACTGCAGTTCGACGGCAGAAAAACGGCGATGCAACGGTGGACAGGAAACAGAGGCGGCCGGAGCAAGAAACTAAAGGTAAAGTCGTAGCGCCGAAGGCTCTGTTTCAAATCGACTTGTTGGCTTAATGGGTGCGCGAATCTGGGTCGAGAGCGAGGTTGAACGTGGTTCAAACTTCCATTGCACTGTCCGGCTAAACATTCGTAGGCATTGCTCTCTTGAGCCAGCCACGCCCGAGCACGAAAAATGAAAAAATCCCGCATTCCAGATACGTTCCAGCTAGGCGCGATTTTGCCGTGTTCTGCGTTTTTGGCGTGTCGAAAAACCAACAACTTACGTCTTTTCAATACCCGTGAATATTCCGACTCCCCCCGCCTCCACCATTTTTCTTCCTGATTTTGCCGATGCTTCTGGACCGTCGCGGATTCCAAAAGCATTCGTGTTGTAAATCGTTAGTTCTAGTGACTGCTGTGGAGGCTGTCGAGTTCGAGATTGAGTTCCAGGACATTCGCACGCGGTTCACCTAGAAATCCCAGGTCGCGTCCTTTGGTGTGCTTCTGAATTAGTACACGAAGGTCTTCGGGTTTCATGGTGCGAATGCCCATGGTGCGAAGCTGGTCGAATCGCTCCCGCATTCCACCTTTTACAATGTCGGTGAGAGCTATGGCGCCAAGCACGCGCCCGTTTTCTGAAACGAGCAGAGGTGTTCCGCCAGCATTCGCGATTCCCCGAATACAAACTTGCAGCTCGGCCGAGGCCCCACTTCCATGATTGGCGCAGAATTGCAAACCCGACTCAGGAGCGCCTTTGCGAATTTCGCGGCCATCCATGTCCACGCCGGACATTCTGGTTTGCGCGGAAAATGGGATGACTACAAACTTCGCGGCCGCGATCTTTCTACGCACGCCGCGACGCGCGAACATTGTCGAAATGGAAATCGCCGCCGACACCCAGCTGTGTGACTAGAACTTCATTGGAGCGAAATACCTCGCTGGATCCGCCGATGGTGTCGTCCTTGGGATGCGCGAAATCGTAAACGTAATCAATGTCCGCTCGAATCTCCGGCGTGAAAAATGATGTTGCGTAGGGGGTATCCTTGGTGCGCGCGTTGCCGTTCAGCCAGGTAAAATCGGCGAAGGCGAAGGGCTCCGCCTTTGCGGCTTTACCCGTCGAAGTACCGCCTGACTTGCCTTTTTCCGTGGCTTGTCCGGGGGAGGCGAGCACGGGACTGCTTGAACTGGAGATCGCGGTCGGTGGCGCAACTGTTGCGGGGGTAACGGCTGTTCCCCTAGGGATCGCGTTGTTATTTGCTGTCCCGTTCGTGGCGGGCTGCGACGCGGTTGGTTCCGCAGCCGGATGCGCACTTTTGGATTCAAGTTCTTCGACGCGTCTCTCGAGTTGCTCCACGCGATCAAGCAGATATTGCTCTCGCTCGGTCAATCCCGGCTTTGGCGCATCCGTCCTTGACCGATGACGCTGCTGATGAAGGTGTTCCGCCGTCTCCAAAGACTCGAGAAGAGAGGACGCTCACGCACAATAATGCCGATACCAGAGGCACCGCTGTAAGTCTTGGTCTCCACTCGATCACGCGCATGTCTCTCTCCTAGGTTCTTTCCTTCCAAAATTGATGATCTGCCCCTTCTTTTTATGTTCCCCCTCACTGATTTCATCCCCAGATGCCAATTTCTTTGCGGACTTGCGCTGCGAGTCTTGCGTCCACTCCACAAGGGCGTACAGCAGAAACCAGCAACTCAGGAAGGTAATCGTTATGAAAATAACGGGAGTCATTGCTGCGCGACCAGTGAGTGGCAGCCTGAGGCGTGCTCTGCGTGGTCTTGGCGATCACCGCGGCAACTGTCTCGGCCGTGATTGACGGCTTGCGCCCGGAGCGGGGCGCATCCCGAAGCAGACCTTCCACCCCGAGCGCGAGGAACCGGTCGCGCCAAAGCGCCGCGCCACGGCCATCCGTGCGGCGATCTGCTTGTTCTGGAGTCCTTCTGCCGCAAGCAAGACAATGCAGCACCGCTGGGTCACACGCACTGGCGTCGTCCGCCGCCGCACAAGCCTCTGCAATTCCGTCCGCGCTTCGGGACTCAAGTCAATCGCTGGCGCTACACGCATGCCGGTCACCTCAACTCTATAGGAGATGACCATCGCCATATAAATGATTCTATTTGTGACGGACTGCATTAGCGTACGATTTATGACGTTAAGAATGAGTTGAGGGAGCAGCGCGTTTGTGGGAAGACGTCGGCTTGGGCTTACGCCGGGGCGTCGTCGGAGGAGTCGATGCGCAGATCAGGTCTGGTCCGGCGGTGGCCTTGATGCGGCGAGCGCCGTCGACGATGTCGGGGCCAAGGGTATCGAAGGGGCTCCATTGAAGAGCGTCCGGCTTGTGGGTTGCGACATATTTGGTTGACGCGTCGAAGCTGTCCGCGAACGAAAGTGAAACAGTTCCAGTGCTCTCGTGGTTGCTTCTTGTATCTATAATGACCGCAATCAGTGCAAAGGCCCGGTCGCCCTTGTCGCGACAACCTGTTTCGCCTGTGGCGTACTCACGAACTCCTGAATATCACGGTCCCATGCCGCTGCAAACGCACTCCGAGACAGGACCGCAGCCGGATGAGGTTGAGAGATGAGAAGACTGCTGATGAAAACCGGCTGGTGTGTCCTTTTCTTTTTCGCGCTGCTCAA
>Ga0182024_10012298_pt1 | contig 16961 bp, 17 predicted proteins | sample P32metaG_FD_120480 | JGI IMG/M metagenome (GOLD analysis project Ga0182024, IMG submission 120480) | Permafrost microbial communities from Stordalen Mire, Sweden - P3-2 metaG (Illumina Assembly) | ecosystem: Environmental > Terrestrial > Soil > Wetlands > Permafrost | place: Sweden: Stordalen...
AAGAAAAACAAAAGGCCATCGGTGTCATGGTCGAGAAAATCCATGCCCAGATGCGGCTGCTTGAAAACGAACGGAAGACTGATCACGGGGCGATGAAGCAGCAGCTCCATGCCCTGATGGACGCCGAGCATAACCTTAAGTCGGAGACCTCTAAACTGGTCAAGGCCCTCCGTTCTCCAGCAGGAAGAGGCCGGTGGGGAGAAATCCAGCTGAAGCGGGTAGTCGAGCTGGCGGGGATGCTGCAGCACTGCGACTTTTTCGAGCAGGGATACGACATGACGGAAGGGCAGCGGAGAAAGCCCGACTTGATCGTCCGTCTTCCCGGAGAGAGGCAGGTGATTATCGATGCCAAAGTTCCTCTCGAAGCCTATTTGGATGGAATTGATACGGAAAATGAAACGCTCAGGCTAGAGAAGTTCCGGCAGCATGCGCGGCATGTGAAAGACCACATCACGATCTTGGGAAAAAAGACGTATTGGGAGCATTTCCAGCCATCGCCTGAGTTTGTCGTCTTATTTTTGCCTTCCGAAACGATCTTTGCAATCGCCATGGAGGCCGATCCTACCCTCATTGAGTATGGAGCAGGGCAAGGGGTGATCATCGCGACGCCGACGACGCTGATCGCTCTTTTAAGAGCGGTGGCCTATGGGTGGAAGCAAGAGAGCTTATCCCGCCATGCCCAAAAAGTCAGCGATATGGGCCATGAGCTATATAAGAGGATCTCCGATATGTCGGGACATTGGGCCCATGTCGGAAAAGCGCTCGACCAAGCGGTCGGCGCCTTCAATCAGGCAACGGGGTCTTTAGAGAGGAATGTTCTATCTAGCGCAAGACGATTCAGCGAACTGGGCGCCGCCTCCTCTGTCAATCCGATCAAAGAGATCGAGGTCATTGAAACGGCAGCACGCAAACTCGTCAGTCCTGAAATGAAAGATCATGTAAGCGAGTAATCCATTCTTCATCGACTCCCGCCAGGCGGCGGTGCTCCGCATAAAATTGGGGCCCTTTCGCACGGGTGGGATGCAGCAAGGCCGGAAGGCTTTCTTTCCAAGTTTTCCAGTTAGGAGTGCCGGGATTTTTGAAGTTTTTAAGCCAGCGGCATCCGAAAGAGACGTGTTTAATTTCATCTTCGAAGATCCCATCCATCAATTGACTAGAGAGGATATCGCCATTTTCTGCAAAGACGGCCCCGTAAAAAGGAGCAAAATCGAGATTGGCCATTTCAAAGGTGAGGCTGAGGGTGCTGATATAGCGGAGCGGGGTGGTCAAATGAGGGACGTAGGCCCAAAAATGACGGTAGAGGGGAAGGTCGCCAAATTGGACTCCCATTTCTTCGAGCCTTTTTTTATACCGCTGGACATGTTCTTGTTCTTCTTTGAGAGTATGGACGATCCCTTTCCGGAAGTGGGGAGGAGCATCGGGAAAGGCGAGGAGAGCGTAGGCCATGATTTCAACGGCCAGGAGTTCATGGCCGGCAAAGCGGTGGAGGCAGACAGCCCGTTTATCGGGATTGTTCATTTCACTGACGCGGGGGAGCTTATCGCGCCGGGTGTGCTTTTCAAATCCCATGCCGGGCGGCCTTGTCGGTTGTTTCCAGAAAATTGCGGGGCCGGGACAAAAATCGGTGAGAACTTCCGGACAGAAGAGTTTATCTTCTAAGCGGTCGGCAGAAAGCAGATGAATAGCCCAGTCTCTAAATTCCATTAGGCACAATATTATACTGAATATAAGAATGGAGTTCTTGCTTTTTTTCATTATTTGGATTATCGTATTTGACATGAAAACGAAGCGGACATATTCAAATCAAGGATTTAAGGAAGATACTGTACTTCCTGTTCATCCATTTTTCGTTTTTCTAATTTCTTTGTTTATTCTGCGCTCACAAGCGCAGTAAATCTTTTAATTTAAACTTAAGTTTCTCACTGCATGTAACCAACAATGTTGGTCGCGAGATAGGTCCTTATCCAAAACTCGTATTAAGTATTTTTTTTATTCAGGAGATTTTTATGTCAACAGTATCAGAAGTAAAACCGCAGTCGCCGTACTATTCGGCGGCACCATTTGTTTCCAAGTATGCCGGCAAATTAGCAACAGCTAGTCTTGTCGCTTTTTTTACACCTCCTTTTGGAGCTGTAGCTGCCCTTGCCGTAGCTGTAGTCACTCGAGGAAGAGTAAGGAATCCGCTGATGTGGTTTCTAAAGCCTGATTTCGAAGGCAGAATGGGACCTTTCATGGGAGTTGCGGCTACAACTGCTGTGGCTTCGGTTTTTACCCAAGAGTTTGCAGATCGTTATACTCGTAAAGTCTAAGAGTATGACAGGGGGCAGGTCGTTCGACTTGCCCTTTTTTATTTTAAATAGTCTAGTTTTTAAAAAATAAGGGAGCCAAAAATGACTCCCTTATTTTAGAAGGATGACTATTCTACAGAAAGAACGAAGTAAGCAGGAAATGCAAAGTTATTATTGGAACGAGGAGTGACGAGCAGTGTCACTTTTTTGCCCACATATTCTTGTAGGTTGATGTGAGTGCTGTAGACATAGGCCAGGGGGAGGTCTTTATCTTTAACAATGAAATCACCCGGCTTTTTCTTCACAGGGGCTGAATAAGCCTCTACAATGCCTGCGACTTTAACAGCATTTTGTTTTTGATCTTCATAAAACTCATTTAATGAGCGGTCTTCGTTGCGAGTAGCCCATCCGAGATAGATAGCCTCTTCACAAGGCTCCCACATTTTCATGCGGTCGGTCGGATTGAGGGCGATCTCAAGAAAAGAAGAAGATTTTTCATCATCGCCGGAAACTTTTTCCCCAGATTTGTCTTCGAGGAAAGCGATTTTGCGTTGAGTATATTCTTCTTGGAGGACATTGAAGGCTTCTTTAGCTTTATCATGGAGATCAGGAAAATCTGAATATTCATTGATAACGGTTTGGTAGTTATGCTTGATCCGGTCGATGTCCATTTCTCGGTAAGACTTTTTCATCTCAGCTTGCGTGAGGAGCGTTGCGGCATCTAGAAGCTGTTCTGCAACATTGCGGCGCTTGTCGAGGTGGGCCTTGACTTCGGGTCCGCCGATCGAATCAATAAATTCTTTGGCGACATAAAAACGCGTTCCGGAAGGAGGGGAGATCTCATACCATTTGTTATTCAAGGAGCTGATACCGCCTTTGATCCGGTCTCCGTTGTTCAGGTGGCCAATGACGGGAGCGTCGAGCGAAGGCTCTAAACGGACATTCACGCGGGTGCCTTCGACAACTCCGTCAAGAACAAAGCTGCGGAAAACATAGGCTTTAATGCCTGCAGGAGGCTCAACAGCATAAAAATCGCCCTTTTCGCCATTCACAACAACGAGATCGCTTCGGCTGAGTTCTCTGATGACACGGCTATCGAGATCGGCATTGGCGCGTAAACGGACTTTTTTTCCTTTGACTTTTCCGGTGAAAGGCGAAAATGGCCTCTCGATAACGGGCGCTGCAGTGATAGCAGGAGTAACGGTTTTTTGAATTAATGCGGTCTGATCATCTGCCGGAGGCAACAAAATTTCGTTGGGTTGAATTTCAACTGGCTCGATCGTAGAGGCGTCGGGAGCAGCAATTTCTGAATTCGCGTCATCGCAATAAACGTTCGACAAGAAACATAATCCGAGAGCGATACTGACATAAGAAAGACGTTTAGACATGCGGTAAAATCCTCCTAGACCTATATAATTAACTGATCGTCATTCTAGATGGTGTCGTTTTTTTCCACCACAACAAAAGGAATTTAGAACCTATCCTCAGATTCTTCACGTAAAATTTACATCCCTTTTCAGCGTCTAGGTAACATTCTCTCTCAGCCATATGAAGTTCCATATTGTCTTCGTTCGGCTGTTGCATATCCATCTGAAAATGAATTTGTAAATTTTTCATAAATAATCTGAGGATAAGGTTCTACTGAGCTTTCTTCAGAGGTTTGTTGGCTTCCTTTCGGTTTTGATATTCGTGGTGAATTTTTTCCCACTGATAATGTTGTTGGTCCAGCCGTATCCAAAATTCTGCCGGCGTGCCAAGGGCTGCGGCAAAATCACGGGCTGTTTCTTGGGTGATGCCTTGCGTGCCTTTGAGAATAGCCGTGATATGCAGTTCTGTCCAAGAGCCGCCGAGCTTCTCGGCAAATTGCCTAGGTGTCAGGTTCATAGGTTTTAAAAACTCTTCTTGCAAAACGACACCGGGATGTACGGGAGGTCTTCTGGAAGGCACCATGTTTTACTCCTAAGATTTTACTTCAACATCAATGGCATCGTCTTGGTCCCAGTGGAAAGCAATGCGCCAATTTCCTTCAATGGGGATGCTATATTTTCCATGGGCATCACGGACGCCGGCCTCTCCTTTTTTACAGGGAAAGCAACTTTCTAAATTTTCGCTGTCGGTGCAATTGAGAATATCCATTTTGCGCTGGGCGACTTTCACAAGATGCGCAGGAAGGAACTTGCGGATCGTGTGCGTATAAATGCCGTGATAGATCTCTTCGCTGACTTCGTCTTGAAATGATTTGAGCATATATTTCTATATAGGCATTTAAGCTTATTTTTTGAACAACCAAAAAAGAAGGCTGAAGAGAAGGCTAAGGAAAATGCAGGTGGCGATAGGAAAATAGATTTGGACTTTCTCACTCTTATAATGGATATCGCCGGGCAGTTTGCCCAGCGGGATACCGGCCTTCGTAAAAAACCAGACCACTAGTCCAAGGGCGATTAGGACGATGCCTGAGATAATGAGCCATTTAGCGATATTCATTTAAAAATAAAATATCATAAAATGGGGAAATGGAAAAAGCGACTTTTGGGGCCGGATGCTTTTGGGGAGTAGAAGAAGCTTTCCGAAGATTGCAAGGCGTGAGATCGACGGTGGTAGGATATGCCGGAGGAAAGCTGGTCGATCCCACCTATAAAGACGTCTGCACGGATAAGACGGGCCATGCTGAAGTAATCCAGATTGAATTTGATCCTTCTAAAATTACGTATGACACTCTTCTATCGATTTTTTTTGAGATCCACGATCCCACAACGCGGAATCGGCAGGGGCCTGATGTCGGCAGTCAATATAGGTCGGTGATTTTCTATCATTCGGCAGATCAAGAAAGAAAAGCGAAGGCTTATAAAGAGCAACTTTCAGGCCAGTATGACCATCCGATCGTCACGGAAATTCTTCCGGCGGGTCCTTTTTACAAAGCGGAAGAATATCACCAGCGTTACCATGAAAAACATGGCGGCAGCTGCCAAATCTAGAATAGGAAAGGGATCACCTTAAAAGGAACCTGATCGCAGTAATCTTCCCACGATTCCCCATATTTAACTTTGCATCTCCGTTCGTGTCGAAAAGCTCGGTCGAGCAGAAGGATCGTTAAGAAAATGACATAGAAATAGGCAATCGGATTATCGAAAAGCGCCGGCAGAGTCCAGCAAAGGGCGGCAGCAATTTCAGGCACATAGTGGAAATGGCGTGCTAGGCCCCACCAGCCGGAGGCCAGCAGAAGATTTTGTTTGGTATCGCCTTGATGGGTCGTATAAGAGGCGACGATCAGGTTGGGTTTTTTTCCCCAGACCAAGCAGTTGCCTTCCGTGGCGCGGACTTTTTGCCGCTGCCTATCTGCAAAATAATTGATCAGGATGCAGAAAGTACCAGCGAGGATCAAGAGACTGGTCGTTAAAAATCCTAGGTGATTGGGATGATGGATGAGGTAGAGCGCCGGAGAAGTATAAATGGAAGGGACCCAGACGAGGCAGCCCCAGCAAATGTAGTAGCCGGCCCTGTCGTGCATGATATCCATGGAACGGAGATAGCCTCCTTCCCAAACGAAAAATTTTCCAATATAGATCAGCTGTAAGAGGACCGAGACGACCATCGAGTCGCTGAGGCCGTAGAGTTCTTTTTGTTTGGCGGCAAACGAAAGAATGATCAAGCTCCATCCCATCATGCCGAACCTGCAGTTGGTGAACATTTTGACATCCCAGCCCATAACGCGGGGGTAAAGCTCCATGCCCCAGTAATAATCAAAAATAAAATTTCCGCTCGATCCGGAATCGGAAGAGGAGGGGGCGATGCGGCCTTTAAAATAGAGAAAGAGGCAGAAGATAAGACTGAATATCACCAATGCGCCAATGAGAGGTCCGAAGTTGTCATAGATAATGGTGCTGGGAAAGAGATGAAGCACTTCGGAGGAGAAGAAAAAAAGAGCTATTGTAATGAGAAAAGAGGGAACGCCATTCCCTTTATATAAGGGAGTGTTCCCTTTTGGCGTAAGCGGCCCTTCAATCACTTTTCCGGGAAGGACTTTCATAAATAAAAGTTGAAAAGAGGCAAAGATCAAGATCATTTTCCAAGCGGTGGGGGAACCGAAGAAAATGGGGCCCCAAACATGGGCAACCGTTGAAAAAAATCCTTCCCTCTCAAAGAGGCGCCAAAGCTGCAAAGCAGAGCCTCCTAAGTAAACATTGATATACCACATGAAGATCGCAAGAAGGGGACAGCAGACCATTAAAAGCAAGGGAACGAACGTCTTACGTAGCCAAGGCACGAGTTTTTGCATTTTATTCCTTCTAAGAGTGTGTCGACAAAGCCCGATCGGACTTTCTAGACACCCTCTAAAATTTAGATAATACCAAAACTCTCTTGAGAATCAAGGGAGAAGTGTTTACCCTTATGGGGATATGGCAGAAAAAGTACTAGAGATATGGAGCCGGATTAGTGTAAGGCATTGGTTTAGAACGGAAAAGATTCTATTCCTGCTCTTGGTTTTTTTGATTCCTTTTCAGCAAAGGTTCTATAAATTTTTACAGATCATTTCTGTATCCTTGGTTAATCCCAACTGGCACGTTCCGGAATATTTCGAAGTCCATTTGGATGCTTTCATTTCCGATTTTGTCATTATTGCGCTGATCTTCTGGTGTCTTAAAAAAGGGATGATTCAGTGGAGGTCGTATTTCTGGGAAAAAGAAAGGAAGTACCTGAGTTTATTTTTACTTTTCTCTTTGGCATCGATCCTCAATTCCGATTTTGCCGCCTACCCGCTTCCGTATTGGCGCTGGATGCATTTGGCGCTGCCGGCTTTTCTCTTTTTCTTTTTAAGCCGTACAAATCTGGAAGAAGGGGGTTTTAAAAAGCTCGCTAAAATTGTTCTAGCCATCGCTTTGATGGAGTGTGCGATTGCTATTGTCCAATATTTTATTCAACATTCGCTCGGTCTCAAAGTGTTAGGGGAGCCGACCTTGATTGCACGCCATTATATCGGGTCGAATTTCCCGATGGCCGATGGTTCGATCTGGATCTTTGATCGATTTTTTCATGTCGTCCGGGAAAAAGCCTTTGTCCTGCGAGCCGCGGGGACCCTGCCCCATCCGAATGTTTTGGGAGGCTTCATGGTCTTTGGCCTTCTCATGACTTACTATTTATATGGGCTGGGTAAAAAGCGAGGCTGGCTAGCCGTTGCTATTTTAATCCAAACTTTTTGTCTTTTTATTACTTATTCAAGATCGGCTGTTTATGCCGCGGGCTTTGCGACTCTGTTGTGGATTGTCTTTACCTCTTGGCGAGAGAAAAAATTCCATTCTCTTTTTTGGGTGTCGGCGGGAAGTTTTTTGGTCTGTTTAACGCTTCTTTATCCCCAGCTTTTTGAACGCGGCGGAATTGTTTCTTATACCGGTGTAACCCAGCGATCCGATGCATTAAGGCTGACGGTACATGATGTCGGACTTGCGATGGTACGCGCCCATCCATTTTTAGGAGTAGGGTTTAACAATTATATGCTGGTCTTCAAAGCTTTTACGCAGGGACAAGCACTTCCGGCTACCTATATTCATAACGTCTATCTGCACTTGGGAGTAGAAGTGGGGGTATTCGGCCTATTGTCATTTTTGGCTTTTTGTCTTCTGGTCCTTATTAAAGGATGGAAAAACCGTCAGCGGCCTGAAATATTGACGAGTTTATGCATTTTTGTGGGAATTCTGGCGATTGGCCTTGTCGATTTCTATCCGCTCTGTGTGCAGCAAATACGATTGATATTCTTTTTGGTCGCTGGGCTTTTAGTATGTCCCAGGAACCTAAAATCTCAGGTACCGCCGTCAGGAACAACCACCCAATCATCTGCGATTTGAGCTGGCGCAGGTTCTAGATAGTTATCGATAATAACAGGGCCTGCATGGGGAGCAGCGTCGGGCAGAATGGGCTCAAAACCTACATCTCTAGCATCTGCATGAGGATCTACATTTCCTACGTCAGAGTACCCTCTTCCGAAGATATAATCCCATGGAGGAATGACAAAGAAGTCATGTATGCGGGTTTTGCCGGGATTGGTGATGAAGGGTTCATTGGGGTTATCGATAACGTTTATATTGGTGATGGTAGGAGCGATGCCCGGTGTTTGGGCCGGGATGGCGATTTCGCCAACGACCAGGGGAGCTCCCGAGCTTGCTAAGATTTGATCTTTTTTCAACACAATCCCTTGGTCCATGTTTCTGGCTGTTTTATCACCTGCAAAAACATAGATCACATCGCCGGGCTCTGAATTTTTTTCAGCTTCTTTCAACGAGGCGAATGGTTTTTCAAACGAACCGTCGCCCGGCACAGCGGCCAGGTTGTTGACAAATAAGAACTTCACTGGATCATCTTCACCTGCTAACAGGAGGGGATCTTTTGACTTTTTTCTATCTTGGATGGGGATGATCTCATTGCGCATGATCGGAACTCGGTACAGATTTCTGGTCTTAGGAACAGGGCAGTAGTCATTGTTCTTTTTTGGTTTAAGACATTTCTTTTTTTCGAAAGGAATATTGATGGAAATAATTCCTTGTGCCCGGGTTTTGAAAATGTGGTCATAGGTGACGGAGAGGCCTAGTGTCACGTAGCGTCCTAAATCGACATCTGCGCGTACTCTAGCTCCCCAGGCGTCGCCGACCTCCAGGCTGTGCTGCTCTTGTTTAAAGAGATAATAAGATCCCACAGCAAAGTAGAAAGGTCTTGGAAGCGGCGTTCCAACTTCTGCGTCGATAGAAGGAAGCGTAGCCTTCAGTTTACGTCGTACAAGAACGCTTTTACTTGCAAACCGATCAAAAGTTTTTGTCTCGAAATGTTTCTTTTTTCCAATGGGAAGATAGCCGTTGGTGCGGAAATCGACATATTTAGTCAGCCATTCGAAACCTGCGCCGACTTGATTGCAAAATAAATCGTTTGCTTGGCGCATATCGTAGAAAACGTTGCCGCCGATTAAAAACTTATCATCTTTGACAGGAAATCGAAATCCGAAGCCTGCGTTGGCTGCAGCTTGGCCATTATTGAAAACGTGCCCTCGCAGATCGAGCAGGTATTCAACATTTTCTCCTGCCATTAAGAAGTAATCCAGTGAGGTATAACCCGTATTATAGCCTACGCCGCCGGCTTCTCGATGGCGCAATTCTATTCTCGATTCAACCGCGTGTAAGCTGCAACCTAGCAGTATCAGACTCGAAATGATGTGTTTCTTCATACCTCCTTGTTAACAAAAAGCTGCGCAAAAAGCAATTTTTTTTATTTCCTCTGATGAGTGGAAAAAAGTGGACGGGGAAAGGGTAAATTTTGTATAGCCTATATTTTTATATGGAGTGATCGATGTTTGATAAGCTGACTCAAGGAATAATCTATATGGGACTGCCTGTTGTGGCGGCCTACCATTTAGTCTGCAGCAACATCTTTTTAAATACCGCTGCTCAAGATGCAGAAGGCTTTGAAAAGGCAGGAAATATGGTCCTTGCCCCTGTGCAGTTTCTGATGGCGGGGAAAATCGCCTTGCAAGATCAGGGCAAATATCAAATCCAACAACGATTCGATTATCATCACTACCTCCCTTACAAAAGCACCGCTGCGGTTTTCAGCCTTCCCATTTCTTTGCCCTTAGGAAGCCTTCTAAAAGGGATCGGCTATTTTTCTGAAGCAACACGGCTGCGCCATGACGCTATCCAAGCCGCCCTTGAGTCGAAGGAAGTTCACCCCAACATCGACTATTATCGAACATTGGGTCTTTCCATTGTAGAGACTGAAAAAGTACTCGAACCCCCTCAACATACAAGACGGGCCGGCGATGAAAATGCCTTGAAGCTTGAAAAAGCTCTCCTGAAGGATATTGCCCATCTTTTGAAGGCCAATCAAATTCCGTTTTGGGTTGATTGCGGCACTTGTTTGGGTGCCTACCGATATGGGGGGGCCATCCCTTGGGATGGAGATATCGATGTCGCTGTCCTCCTGCCCGATTTTGACAATGTAATGCATGCTTTAAACGGTCTGGATAAGACCAAATATCAAGTCCAAGATTGGTCTAACCGCTGCCGGCCTAAAACCTATATCCGCGTCTATATCTACGAAAACCGGAACTTCATCGACATCTATCATTTCGCAATCGATCCCGAGAAAAAGACACTGACCTATATTCTCTCGAATGAGTTTAGCTCTTTTATGGTCGACACGTGGGTTATCCGCGAAAGCCGGTTTAAGGTCCCTTCTTCTTACGATACGATATTCCCCCTCAAAAAAGCCTATTTCGATGGCATCGAAGTCTATGTCCCCAATAAGACAAAAGAATACCTCCAAGAGCGTTATGGGGAAAATATTAGCCCCGTCAAAGTCTATAACGAGCTGACAGGGCAGTATGAAAAGGATCCCAGCCATCCCTATTGGCAGCTGCCTCATGTTTATCAATAGAGTTTCTAAACTCTAAGTCATTGATTATTATCCACTTGCATTATTAAATTATTTAATTTATCTATATTAAAAATTATAGTATAATAATAAAGTAAATTAATTAAATTAATAAGGAGATAATATGACTTTAGCAATGCTTAGAACCGCAGGAAGTTCCACAACCAATGCCGCAAGAAATTTTGCAACCGAAAACGCAGCTAGAGCCGCCGATGCGGTAACTAGTCCCGCAGCTCAGGCCGCAATCAATGCCGGAGCTGATCGCATAATCGGTGGCACAGCCGAGCTCGTAACATATGCCGCAGGTGCTGCCATTGATGGCGCAGCTATTACTGCAAAAATTGCCACAGATGGTGCTGCCGGAGCTGTAGGCAAGGCCGCAAAAGGGGGCTCAAGAACTCTTGTACAAATAGGCGTCGATGCCGTAAGAAAAACACTAGGAACTAAAGCTGCTTCGGGTCAAGCCAAGCCAGTAAAAGAACATAAAGGAACTAAAGCTGCTTCGGGTCAAGCCAAGCCAGTAAAAGAACTTGAAGGAAATAAAGCTGCTTCGGATCAAGCCAAGCCAGTAAAAGAACATGAAGGAAATAAAGCAGCAGAACAGCCCCAGACTGTTCTAGCGCCTGAAGAAGTCTCGGTTATTGAGATACCTCAAGAAAAACCGCAATTAACAAACGAAGGCTTTCTGTGTTATTTCCAATACCGCGCTCTATATGCTTATGCCCAAGAAAAGGAAGCTGCGAATAATGCGATTAGCGCAAATAACGTTGAATGTCGCCTACGTGGTCTACCCGAAGCTTAACCTATGAATAGTCCTGCTGTCGAAATACAGCCAGAACCATTTGCTATAGAAGCTGCTATGCCGCCGATGAGTCCTGCTTCTGCTAATGGAACAAGTCCAGGATCTGTTCCAAAGGTAGATCTAGCGTCTAAGCCACAACCTGCTGCTAAGACATGGCGGTTTTTCTCTAAACGTAATTAGCGGATTGAGCCGATTTTTTTGTGCCATTCGATGGTATCATTCAGAGTTTCTGCAAGAGGGCGGGGATAGAATCCCAGCTCTCTTCTTGCTTTCAGGGAGCTGATATTTCTATTGCATCTCACTAAAACCTCTAAAGTTTCATTTGTATAAAGCATCGGCGTATGGGTAATAAAACTATAGGCCTTGGCTAAAGGTATTCCCATGCGGGCCAGCCATTGGGGGGTCGTAAACTTAGGAGCTGGCTTTCCAGTGATTTCTTGAACCAGGAGGGCCAGCTCTTTCACGGTTTTCCACATCCCGGAAATCACATAACGTTCTCCCGATTTCCCTTTTTCCATCGCTGCGATCGCGGCTTTGGCGATATCTCGGACATCGATCCAATCAAAGCCTCCATCGATCAATGTCGGGATCTTCCGGTTATAGAGGGCAATCAGTCCTTGGCCTATGAAAGAAGGCTGAAAATCAAAAGGGCCGACGGCAGCGGTGGGATTCAGGATGACGGCATCCAACCCCTGAGCGATGCCTTTCATCACTTCTCTTTCAGCATCCGATTTAGCCATATCATGTAGAAATCCTTCATCGTCAACGAGGGCCCTGTTTTCATCGAGCTCTTCTTCGGGCTGCTGCTGGAGGGCATGGATAGAGCTGAAATAGACGAGTCTTTGCACCCCGCTGGAGAGGCAGGCCTCTACGATATTCTTCGTGCCGGTGACGTTGACGGCCCTGACGCTTCCGTCTTTGTCGCCATCAATGGAGATTTTTCCTGCCGCATGGAAAACGACATCGACGCCTTGGAGGAATTTGCCGAGGCATGCAATATCTAAAATATCGCCCCGCACCTTTTCGACATCCAGCCGTTCGAGAGAATTTGAATTGATATGGACTAAAGCTTTGACCTTCATTCCCTTTTCAAGGAGTGCCCTGCAAAGATTATTCCCAATAAGACCTGAGGCTCCAATGACAGCTATTTGCATACCTACTCTCCAGAGTGATAATGTAGTCCAGACCCCGAAATAAATACAATGGCCTAGAGGTTTAAAACCACGGCTGAGCTTGGATCTTTTTCCAATCATCGGCATATTGCTCGACGGCCTGAGCTGTCAGCTCATGCGTCTCAATTAAATCTCTCAAGACATCTTCCCGGATTGTGATCGCATCGATGCCGATTTCGGCACACGATTTGATCTGTTCAACAGTTTTGGGATTGACCGCGAGAATGCGGGCCCTCATCTGATAAGAAGATATGATTTTTTTTACCGCCTCGAGTTGAGAAAGGGGATTGTCGCCTGCTTTCATGATGCGGGAGAAGTAAGGGGCTACCCAGCCGGCCCCTGCTAAAACAGCGACCAAAGCTTGCGTCGGCTGGACAATGGCCGATGCCATCACGGGGATTTGTTCTTTGGATAAGCAGTGGATAGCCTCAATGCCTCGTTCTGTGACAGGGACTTTGACGACGATACGGGGAGAAAAAGCGTAGAGGGCTTTTCCTTGAGAGACCATCGAGGGGACCAGGTCTTCAAAAACCTCAACGGCAACGGGACCCGGCTGGGCTGCTAAAAGAGTTTTCAGAGTATCGCGGGGATTGGAGACCAGCATTGAGGGATTTGTCGTCACGCCATGAAGAATGCCTCGGCGAAGAGCTTTTTCCAGAGTCGGAAGATCTGTCGTATCGAGCCAAATTTGCATGCAACGATAATAAACAAACTATACTCTAATTGTCAGCAGTTCTTTCCACTGTGTTGTGAAATGGGGCGATTGGTGGCCCGAGAGCGGTTTCCATGCGGAGGAAGTTCCTTCAGCGGCAAAAAAGAGAGCCCTTTTTCTTTTTTTTCGGTTGATGTCATCAACGATCTGCATCAAGTTATTCGAGCCGGAGGCTTGAAAAAGGTCGAGTTGCGTCTCTTCTTGAGGCGTGAGGTGATGGAACATAATGCCGGCCTTTCGATAAGAGTGCCCTTCAACATACAGCTCGGCAAGAAGCTGATGGGCGTGGCTGATCAGATGAGGAGTATAAGAAGTCGGTACGGTAAGAGCACGGGAAGCAGAGCGGGGGAACCGGTCTTTTCCGATGACAAAGACTCCCATGTAAGCAGCAACGGAGTATTGATCTCGGAGTTTTTCAGCTCCATGGGCGGTAAATGTAGCAACGGCTTCTTTGAGCTCTTCGAATGAACTGACGAGATGTCCAAATGACCTTGAGCAGACAATCCCTTTTTTAGGAGGAGCTAGTTCTTCTAAGTTTAAACAACGCTCCCCGCGCAGCTCTAAAACAGTTCTCAGCAGGGCAATCGAAAAATGTTTTTGGATCCATGCATCGGTCTGAGCGATCAATTCTCCGACATAGTAAATGCCTAATTGATTGAGCGCGCAGGCTGTTTGCGAGCCGATTCCCCAGATTTCATCCACAGGAAGTTTTACAAAAATAGAGGCGGGGTCGTTGAGATAAAAGATCCCATCGATTCGTTTTTTTGCTAGGTCGTTTCCGACTTTTGCCAGCGTCTTTGTTGTTCCCACTCCAATGGAAATGGGGATGCCAGTCCAGCGGAGTATGCGAGAGCGGATCTCGGGTACTAGACTTTCCGAGTCAAGTTCTAAAAAAGCCTCATCGATCGAATAGATCTCCATCGGGTATCCGAAATCTTCCAGGACGCTCATGACCCGCTCAGACATATCTCCATAGAGAGCAAAATTGGAAGAGAGGACTGCGACATTGTGCTTTGAAAAAATTTCCCGCTGTTGAAAAGCAGGAGCTCCCATGGGGATCTTCAACTCTTTGGCTTCTTTGGAGCGCGAGATCACACAGCCGTCATTGTTCGAAAGGATCACGACGGGACGGCCCGCGAGTTTTGGATTAAAAACCCTTTCGCAGGAGACAAAAAAATTGTTACAGTCGATTAACGCGTACTTTGTGGATGACATACGTCACAATGCCCCAAACTTGAAAGTCCATTTCCGGAGAAATCTCCAGCGCCGGAAACGCAGGGTTTTCAGCGACCAGAAAAAGCCGGTCTTTCTTTCTTAATAGCCGTTTGACTGTAAACTCGCCATTGATAATGGCGACAGCGATCGATCCGCTTTCGGCCTGCAAAGAACGGTCGACGATCAGAATATCGCCGTCATAAATTTGAGCATCTCTCATCGAATGGCCTTCAACGCGGACAAAAAAAGTCGAGGCCGGATGAGCGACTAAAAGCTCATTCAGGTCGAGTTTTTTTTCGACATGGTCATCGGCCGGCGAGGGGAATCCGGCCTGGACAGGGGCTAAGAAGAAAGACAGCTTCATAACCGCATTATTGAGCAAAGAAGAGTTAGACGCAATCCGAAGACTTTTTTAGAGTAACACTCTAAAAATCTTTAGTCACGCTGAGCAGCACCTCATGGGACTGATATTGCTTCCCAAACTCGCCTGCATAAGCCACGCCTACAGAAACTGGATTTCTCTTCCCGATCCTAGCGAGGAACTCAAAGCCGACTGCTCCTAAATTTTGTACAGAGGTCAGCGACTCCACAGTGAAAAATCCCGCTCCGCCGACAACTGCCGCCGTTACAGATCCGGTGCCAAACGGTTTTTTATAAACCCAGCTGAGTTTTTCTTTCAGTAAGAAGCTGCCCCAATCATACTGCCAGTCTTCATAGAGTTTTAGTCCTGCCTCGGTACGTAGTAAAGAGGAGTGATGCCGTCCTTGGCTCATGTTAAGCGAATCAGCTCCATGCTCATGATAACCGCGTTGCCAGCTGTTGGCCCAATCGACAGCTGCAAACGGCTCTAGGCAGCCCCAATCGTAATCAACGTCGTATCCTAAGTCGACATGAGGATCGAACTGCCATCCGTTGATTTTAGCCGAAGCTGTGGCGCTAAAACCGGGGAAGTTAATAAAACGGTGGTTGTCGATGTGGTTGTAGACTCCCAAAAGCGCAACATCCATATAGAAATGACTCATGTCAAATCCTCCATAGACAGTACCGATGCCGTAGTTGATGGAGGCTTTTCCTGCATGATTATCCTCATGGAGATGCGTATGGGCGTAGCCCAGGCCGCCGCCGATAAATCCACGGTCCATGTAATAATCAAATGCAGCTAAGACGCCTTCTGTAAGAAAGTTGAAGGCAGGACTTTGGTCTTGGGCTTTTTGATACGAAAGTTCTCCAAAGGCTCCGATCCAGAAATCATAATCCTCGGTTTCAGGAATGCAGCAGACGGGCTTACATGAATTTTTGCTCCCAAAAAATGCGATGTCATCCGAAGCATCTGCCAATAGCTCATCCGAAGCATCCGCTAACCGCATCGCGACTGTATAATTTTCTTCATTCATCGATTTAAAAAACCGGTGCTCATCCAAATGCGAGGTGACCATCTCGCTTAAAGCGAACATTGTTTGTTCAGCGGCGTAAATGCCATCGGCATTACGAGTAGGTGATACACTGCTTAATGCTTCTTTCAACGCATGGCCCGATAATTTAGTTAAATCTAAATATGCTTGTGAGGTCAGATTAGATTTGTTGAGGTATTTTGCAATCGTTAGATCATTGCCGGTCAATCCTATCACAGAGATGATTGTGGGGGTGGGGGTAGGGGTAGGAGGTGTCGGAGGAGTAGGCGCTAAATATTGATACAGCAATTGGATCATGGTTCCCGTGTCATTGAGACTGAAGGTGAATCCGGTAGCTCCGCCCTGGACAGTCGGATTGAAAGCCGCTGATTTGTTTGTATAATCGACAATATTATAACTGCCGCTGGCTGGATAAGAGCCTGGATCGACAACGACAGAGACATTTCCAGCAAGATTAACCGTTCCTACGGTAAACAAAGAAGCGCTTGAAGGATTGATTTCAACAGAAGTTATTGAAGTCGAATTCAAAGTTAAAGTGCCGTCGATCACCATCTGGCTTGTGGCGCTGCCTCCGGCCAGTGTCGCCCCATTAGCTACGCTGACATTACCTGCAACCGTAGGGGTATTTCCGCTGAAAGTTCCTCCGCTATTGACCGTCACCGTGTTCGTCGAGCTGGAAAAAGTTCCATTGAGGAATAGCGTGCCGGCAGTAATTGTTGTTCCTCCCGCATAGGGATGGATGTTGTTTCCTGTTATAAGGAGCTCTCCGGCTCCACTCATAGTCAATGAAGCACCTGCAGCTGTTCCTGCAGTATAGGTCCCCCCCGGAAGAGAGTTTGCGCTGTCATCGGCAATCGTGCCAGTCAGTGTGACTGTTTGTCCGGTTCCTGGAGAGAATGTAAGAGGGTTGCCGGTGCGTGCGAAAATATCTGTTCCGACTGCAGCTCC
>Ga0182024_10012299_pt1 | contig 16961 bp, 15 predicted proteins | sample P32metaG_FD_120480 | JGI IMG/M metagenome (GOLD analysis project Ga0182024, IMG submission 120480) | Permafrost microbial communities from Stordalen Mire, Sweden - P3-2 metaG (Illumina Assembly) | ecosystem: Environmental > Terrestrial > Soil > Wetlands > Permafrost | place: Sweden: Stordalen...
CTTCGGCGCGCACGATGAGGATCGAGACGAGTACACGCGCGGACGCGGTCTTCATACTTGCGCCTCGGCCGGCGGGGGATGCGCTGAATTATTTTGTTTATCCGTATGCCGAGGCAGACGGAAAACCAGTCGAGAATTTGGATCGGACATTTTCGTGGAAGGACTTTAAATCTCATTAACCAGGGAAACTCTTCCTGGTCGCGTGGGTTTCATAAAGCAGATCGAACGCGCACTGCCGCGGACGGTTGAATCGAAAAATCATAGGAGAAATGTATGCTCAAATACGTACAGTCAACGTGTGTCCTGATGGCGCTGAGCGCCTTCACTCTCAGCGCTCAGGTGACGCCTGGTTCGCATACGGTTCAGACCACGGGGATGGTCGGGATCGCGGACGCGCAAACCGCGCAATTGAATCTGTTGAATCCGGGAGTTCTTGCTCCGGCCGTGGGGATGATTTGCAAAGCAACTGTGTCGTTTGTGGACGCGGGGGGAACGGTCCTGAAATCCACTACGCTAACTGTGATTCCCGGTCAGAGTATGTCGTTCTCGCTGCGAAGCGACACCGATTTGAACCTGGTTGCGGGCGATCGCCGCGAGATCCGCGCCACTATTTCGATCCCTGCGATTGCTACTCCGACGGCAACAGCCACGCCCGCGGCCTGCAAGATGATCCCGACGCTTGAAATGCTCGACACGGTAAGTGGGAGAACGCTCGTCGCGTTAGGTCACGTAACAACGGTACCTGGCGTTGCGACCGCGACTCCGCAATGATTAACCCGCGATCGTTTGTAATACGCAGACGAGCTCCCGAAGACCTCTTGCCTCCCGGTTTAATTCGAGGCTGGAAACGCTGGTGTGTGCGGCGCTATTCGCATTTTGCCGATTCATCTTGAGATTGGAAAGCGCCAGGGCGATTTGTGCGATGCCGGCGGCCTGCCCGACCAGCGTCGCGCTCAGCAACGCGATTCTTTCACGGAGCTTCATCCAGTAGTCTCATCGCCCTGGAAGGCCCGTTTGTGAATTTCGTATCCTGATTCAGTGATCCGCCCTCTTTCCATACTGTTGATAGCGGCCTTTCCGGCGATCTCTCAAACGCCCGCGCCGTTTGAAGTCGAGGAAGCCACGATAATCCAGGTGCACGACGCGATGAAGGCGGGCCGCCTCACTTGCCGAGCGCTTGTCGATCAATATCTGAAACGCATTGAAGCCTATGACAAGAACGGCCCTTCGATCAATGCGATCGTGCTGGTGAACCCCGATGTAGAGAAGCAGGCTGACGAATTGGACCGCCGCTTCGGTCAGTCCGGCTTGACGGGACCATTGCACTGCGTTCCGATGATCGTCAAGGATAACTTCGAGACAAAGGGTCTCCGAACCACCGATGGCGCGCTCGCTCTGGCGAAGTTTATTCCGGAGAAGGACGCCTTTTTAGTCAAACGCATGAAGGATGCGGGAGCGCTGGTGCTCGCCAAGTCGAATATGGCGGAGTGGGCGTTCAGTCCTTATGAAACCGTCAGTTCGATTCTTCCCGGCTACACCAGGAATCCTTACGCGCTGAATCGGGTCACCGCGGGTTCGAGCGGAGGGACCGCGGCCGCCGTCGCCGCCAGCCTCGGTCTGGTCGGCCTCGGCAGCGATACGGGCAACTCCATCCGTGGACCTTCGTCGCACCAGTCGCTGGTCGGCATTCGCTCAACCATGGGACTTACCAGCCGCGCGGGTGTCCTTCCGCTTAGTCTTCTCGCGGATATCGCCGGACCGATCGCGCGCACGGTCGAAGACGCTACAAGAGTTTTTCAAGTGATCGTCGGGGAAGATCCGAGCGACCCTGTTACTGCGGCGGCGCCGGCCCACCTTCCGCAGAACTATGCGGCATCGCTCGATCGTAACGGGCTGCATGGAGCCACCATCGGGATTCTGCGCCAGGCGTATGAGCGGGAATCGGCCGATTCCGAAATCGTCAGTATCTTTATGAACGCGATTGAAGACCTGCGCCGCGCGGGAGCAACCATCGTCGACCCGGCGCCCGTCGAGGCGGTCCATCGCGAGCGCGGCTCCGGACCCTGCATGGGTTTTAAGTACGACATCAATCACTATCTGGCCGCACAAGGCGACAGCGTCGCCGTGAAGACCCTCGCCGACATTATCAAGTCGGGCGGTTTTCATCCCTCGGCGCAGAGGCGCCTGGAACAGGCCGAGCAAGGTCCGGAGAATGGTCCTGAATCACCAGCCTGCAAAGCTGAGACCGCCTATCGCGACCAAGTTCGCGATGCCGTGAACCAAACCATGGACAAGCTCAAGCTCGATGCGTTTGTGTACCCGACCTGGAGCAATCCCCCTCGGCTCATCGGGGATTTGAACACGCCCGCGGGCGATAACAGTCAGTTCTATTCACCCACCACCGGCTCTCCCGCGATCAACGTTCCCATGGGATTTTCGCGAGGGGGCACGCTTCCCATTGGCATGACGATCTTCGGCCGCGCCTGGTCCGAGCCCGAGCTGCTCAAACTTGCGTATGCGTACGAACAGGCGACGCATCATCGTCACGCACCAGCGGCAACGCCGCCTTTACGCTAGCCGCTTCGACCCTGGTAATCAGGCGGGCGAGTTGCTCGTCACTGGAATCGACGGAATCGAAACCGAGATGTTGCACATCGAGATCCAGCACGATGGACGATCCGCGCTCGCTGTCTTTCGCCAGGGCGATAACACGGGTTCCGAGGCAAACCGCTTCGCGCGTGTTGTGCGTCACGAACACCACCGTGGTACCGCTCTCGCGCCACAGAGCCTTGATCAATTGCTGCATGCCGCGCCGCGTTCCCGGGTCGAGCGCACTGAACGCCTCGTCCATCAGCAGCACTGGAGGCTTCATGATAAGGGCCTGTGCGATCGCAACGCGCTGCTGCATTCCGCCCGATAACCGATGTGGATATTTTTTCGCGTCAGCCTCGTTCAATCCGGTGTGGCGCAGATAGCGCAACGCCTCTTCGCGATGCTCTCGCTTTCGAAAGAATCCGCGTGAAGTTACTTCGAGCCCGAACGTCACATTATCGAGGACTGTCTTATCCGGAAACAGCGAATACTTCTGCGGCACATATCCGCAGGTCCGATCGGGCCGCGACCGCTCCCGCCCCTTCACCAGCACGCGGCCTTGCGTCGGACGCTCCTCCGCAAGAATCAGCCGCAGCAGCGTCGATTTTCCGCAGCCTGTTTCTCCGACAATCGAAACGAATTCGCCCGCTTCGATCTCCAGGTCGATCTTGTTCAGGACGCGGCGTGACGCATAATCGACGACGACGTTCTGGACGGAAATACTCATTCCTCAAACCAGGGATGAAGTTTCTTGTTCAAGGTGCTCATGCCGAGGTCGACCGCGAACAGCAGCAGCGCCACCCACAATACATAAGGGAGAATCGTATCCATCCCCATGTGCCTTCGCAGCAAAGCGATGCGGTACGCCAGGCCGTCGGTCGATGCGATCATTTCGCCGGCGAAGAGAAACAGCATGACCGCTTTTAAGTTAAGCCGGATGCTGTTTAATACGCGCGGAAAAATTTGTTTCAAGACGATGCGGTAAGTGATCGCGAAGTCGCTCGCTCCCAGCGTGAATCCCTTCACGATCTGCTCGCGCGGCACGCTCTTCGTCAGATTGACCGTATCGAGAATGACGGTCGGGGCGACGCCGATCACGATCAGCATGATTTTCGAGAGCTCGTCGATTCCGAAAGCGATGAACAAGATCGGCAATAACGATAGCGCCACGATCTTGTCAAAAAACTGGAAGAATCGTAGGAAAAATGCTCCCAGGTATGGGAACATGGCCATGTGCAACCCCAGCAGCACCGCTGGAAACAGCAGGGCGACGCTGATCAAAAAACGCCGTCCGGTGGCGAAAGTATCGGTCGCAAGCATGCTTCTGCGCTCTTCTCCCTCGGCAGGTTTCCGGGCCGCATCCTGAAACGCCCGTGTCATTTGCGTTATGGTCGGCATAACGCGATCGTCGGGATTCTCGCGATGGCGCTGCTCGGAGGCATAAAAATAGACTGCGATTCCAGCCGCGAAGAGAAACCAGGACAGCACCCAGGCAGGGATTCTCGCCGGCTGAGCGTCAATTCGAAAAACGCTCATAGCTTGCCCTGCGCAGCCATCTGCATATACGCCGGATTGAATCGCAGCCTCACGCGATCCGCCTTGCCCAGGACGCTGCTATCGGGAAATTGAATCGCCACATCGTCCGCCGACGCCGTCTTTTCCCCTAACAGGCCGTGCGCGAAACAGAACTTGCGGACCAGGTCCATGGTCTTTTTCAAGTCGGGCGCGGTCGTCTCCTCGACCGCCGATTGCGGTGTATAGAACATGTGCGTCGTTGAGAGCTGCTCCTTATAAGAAGCGAGCGTGTCCTGCGATCCCTCGGCAATCGCGGTCAGCGCTTTGTCGGGCGACGCGCTCGTCATCTGGGACATCACTTCATACCACGCGCCGATGATCGCCTTGGCGAATTTCGCACCCTCGGATTTTTTTAGTACATCCGTGCGGACGACGAGAAGATCCAGAATCTCGCCCGGGATCTGCGACGAATTGAAAACGATCTTCACGTCCTTCGCTTTCGCGATCTGCGACACCATTGGCTTCCAGGTCACCACCACCTGCTTACCGGGATTGGTGAGGAACGCCGACGCGATGTCCGCATCCGATGTGTTGAGGTACTTCATCTTTTTGAGCTGGGCTTCGAGGCCGTTCATCGCCATCCCGCGCTCGATCAGGTATTGTGAAACGGTCTTCTCGACAATCAGCACCTGCTTGCCGGGAATCTGCGCGAGCGTCAGCCCCTGGCGCGTGATCACCGCGTCGTTGCCGTTCGAGTAATCGCCGATAATAATGGCGCTGGTATCGACACCCGCCGCAGCCGGCATGTCGAGCGCCTCCATATTGGTCATCGCGCACGCGTCGATATTTTTAGCGACGAACGCGTCGAGCGACGGAGCATAGTCGAATCGCTGCACCTTGATATCGATGCCGTACTTGTCGGCCCACTTCTTCAGAATCCCCGACTTCTGCATGTAGTAATAAGGCTTCCAGCCGACGTAAACGCTCCAGCCGACGGTGAACGAAGGTCTTTCGGCGAAGATCGATGGCGCTAGTGTTGCAATGAGAAAAAGAATGCGGCCAAGGGACATGAAAAAAGTCGATCCGCCACAAGGCTGGGGGGCGGCGACCTGGCCGATTAGGTAGAGTTTACCGCACTAACCTTACGTTCGGCGCCGCGCGAACTTCATGCCGGACCAATCCGCGTCCACCGCGCATATTTTGTAATCGACCACCCCCGCCTCAAGACCGGTCAGGCGGATGTCGTTCTGACTGAAGTCGACTCGGTACCGCCCGGCCTTCTTCGGGTAGATGATCCAGATGGAGCAACCCTCCGGCATCCGTGCGCAGGCAAGCTCGAATGCGGCGGCGATTTCATGGCCCGCACGGACGAACCACAGCACCAGCTTCGTGTTTGCGGTGATGCGAGACTGGAATTCGACTCCCTCCGGCAGATCGCCCAGAAGTTCGATAAATCCATCCTCCGCGCCGATCAGCGCAGCCTTCGTGCCGGCCTTGAGGTCGAGCTTCTTCGCCAGACGCGAGCCTGCATACCGCTGCATAGGCGGCACCGGCTTCGCGAACACCACAGGTGGATTCTTTATCGCCTTCTTGACCGTCTCCGCCGCTTTCGGCCAGTCCGTGAAGATCGCGTCAGGAATTTCGACGCGGGCGAGCGCAACCTTTTCTTCCATGCCGCCCCCGAAGACGATGGGGATGTGCCGCATGGATTTACTGGTGCGAAGCATGATGGCCACCGCGCGGCCGTGCGACGGCAGGCGGTCGAGATCGATCAACATCAACGCGGGAGGATTTTCGCGCAGGCGCGTGATCATGCCGGCCGGATCGAAGGGCGACGCGTCGACGTCGAGCCCGGCTTTCTTAAGGGCGCGAGCGCGCTCCGCCGCGAGGTCTTCATTCCAGCAGACAAGCCTGATTCGAACGGGCGGGATGCGAGCCACGGCTAATCGTGCTTCTGCGCGACCTGGAAGTGGCTCAGTGTTTCAGCGTAATTCGCGATGCCCTTGTAGAGCGCGTCGGCGATCCTTTGCCGATGTTCGGTTTTACGCAGCAGCGTTTCGTCGCCCGCATTGGTGAGGAAGCCGATCTCCGCCAGCACGCTCGGCATCGACGCACCGATCAGCACGATGAAGGGCGCTTTCTTCAGGCCGCGATTTTTGGCTCCTGCATTTCCCTTCGTCTCCAGAGTGCTGAGGGAAGACTGAAGGCGCGTTGCAAATTCTCGCGATTCGTCGATCTTGTCTCTCAGCGCAATTTTTTCGAGCAGCCCTTTCAGATCGTAGATGGAACTGGAAGAGCCGGCATTCTCACGCGCGGCAACGTCCATCGCCGCTTTCGAAGTCGTGAAGTTGAGATAGTACATCTCGACGCCCGCCGCCGTGCGCAGAGGCGACGAGTTGGCGTGAATGGAGAGGAACAGATCGGCCTTACGATCGTTGGCGATGCGTGTCCGCGCTTCCAGCGGAACGAACGTATCGTCGGAGCGAGTGTAGATAACCTCACTGCCAAGACGGTCTTCGATCAGGTCGCCCAGGCGCCGCGCGACATCGAGCACGACATCTTTTTCATAGAGGCCCGAGGGCCCATGTGTGCCGACATCCTTGCCGCCGTGGCCGGGATCGATCACGACTCGCCCGAGTTTCAGCCCGAGGACGCGGGTAAGGGAGCGGTCGCCATTGGTGTTACGTTTCGCGGGCTCAGCGCCGATGCCGGGTATTGACTTTCCGGGTTTCAACTCCGGCACTGCGACGGGAGCGGCGGTGGGCGGAGGGGGAAGATCGCTCACCGAGAAGGAAGTTCCAGGAGGCTTCGTCGGTTTCGCCAATACGGGCATTGGCGGAGGCGCAAGAATCTCTGGTGGCAGAATCTCAGCCGATGTGTCGGCACGCGCGATTTGGGTGTGAGGAGGCGGCTCGAACTTCCGCGGCTCCAACTTCTTGCCGATGGCAGACGGCGCGAGCGCGACCTCGGGGTGGGAACCCTCATTGACGATCAGAGGATGTTTCACCGAAGGCGGCGCGACCGGAGCGGGCGCAGGCACCTCCGTAACTTTCCCTGTCACAGGCGCGGGCCGGGCTTTCCCGTGCAGTTCAATCATCAATCGATCGGGACTGGTAAGCTGCGACGCGGTGAACTCCGCGTGCTGTTCAAGATCCAGCACCACGCGAGTCACGCCGGGTTTCGTTTCCGCAATGCGGATCTGTTTGAGGATGCCGTCGCCGACCGCGATTGTATGCAATCCCTTCGCGATCATTTCGGGCCTGGCCCCTTCGATATCAAAAAAAAGCCGGTCGGGATTGGTCAGCCGCTCCGATCGGAATTTGAACCCCGCGGAGACGTCTATCGCGACGCGCGTCAGATCGCCCAAGGACCAGAACCGCACCCCGTTTACTTTGTTGGAAATTTTGGCGGATGCGGCAAACGACACCACCCCCAGGAGCAGAAAACTCGTGAAGAGTTTCGACCTACTGCGTGGTCCTGAGGTGTAGCCTGCCATTCTCGTCGATAAACGTTTGCACCGGTGCCGGCAGTATTTCGGCGGGCGTCACGTCCACTGCTTTTAGTTCGGGGGCCTTTACTTCGATTGGCTTCGCCGCATCAGCCGCGCGCCGGGCTTCGCCGTAACGCTTCCCCACCTGATAAACGTAGTTTTGCGTTTCCGCATAGGGGGGGATCCACTTGTATTTGTCCACCGCACCCGGACCCGCGTTATAAGCCGCAAGCGCCAGCCTGTCGTCCTTATATAGATCCTTCAGGTACTTCAAATACTTCACGCCCGCTTCGATATTCTGCTGGGGATCGAAACTGTTGCTGACGCCGAGCATCCGCGCTGTCGAAGGAGTCAACTGCATCAGTCCCTCCGCGCCTTTGTTCGAAACCGCGTGGACGTTATAGTTGCTCTCGACTTTAATGATCGAATGGATCAGCAGCGGATCGACCTCATGCGCACGCGCCGCCTTATCGACGATAGCGTTCAAGTCGGCGCTGCTCGCGCCCATAGGTGGAGCGATCTTGGTAATCACCGGTCTTGAAGAAACCACGACGCTGCGCACCAATTTCCCGGTGCGCGGATCGGCCCGCACGACCTGTGTTTTATGGACGACAGTCGGAGGCGCAGTTATCGCAGGGTTCACTTCTGCGGCGCGACTGGGGGAGGCGGCCAGCGTGGCAAGAGCCATCAAGAAACAAATATACACCTTTTTGTTTGATAACACTATACGGCCTGACGTTGCTAATATCATCTCATGACTCTCCGCATTGATCGGGCAGGCTTCGTGCTGGTAGGCGGCGCCAGTCGGCGGATGGGACGGGATAAGGCTTTGCTGCCGCTCGGCGGAGTCACCATGGTCGAAGAAATCGCCTCCCGAGTCCGGTCCGTGGCGGGAAACGTGACTCTGATCGGATCGCCGGAAAAATACGGCCATCTGGGCTTGCCGGTTGCGGCCGACGAAATTGAAAATTGCGGGCCTCTGGGTGGACTTTATACCGCGCTTCGACGGACCGATGCCGACTGGAATGTTCTGCTCGCCTGCGATATGCCGCACGTAACCGAGGCCTTCCTGAGACAATTGGTGGAAGCCGCGGAGGGGTCGGACGGCGACTGCGTGGTCCCTGAAATCGCCGGGAAAATCGATCCGCTTTGTGCCGTCTACCATCGACGCCTGGTCACGGTAGCGGAGTCCGCTATCCATCGTAAACTCTTCAAAATGCAAGATTTTGTATCCACCCTTCGGACTTCCTACTGGCGCGTGACCGATTCCCGAAGTCTACTGAACGTGAACACTCCGGCTGAATGGAGCGTCCGGTGACTCCAACCTCACCAGGGGGTCCTTCTCATTACATAGAATTCGAGCACATCTATAAGACGTTCGATCGGCCCGTTTTAGTCGACATCAATTTTCACGTCGATGCCGGGGAGACTTTGGCCGTGATCGGACGCAGCGGTGTCGGCAAGTCGGTGAGCCTGGGCCACATCATGGGATTTATCAAACCCGATGCCGGGCGGATTCATGTCGCCTACACCGACATGACGGACGAGAGCGATGCGGAATGGCGCCGCATCCGTAAGAAAGTCACCATGGTTTTTCAGTCCGGCGCATTGTTCGATTCTCTGACGGTGGGCGAGAATATCCTATTTTCGCTCGAATTGCGCGACGATTACGACGAAAAAAACAAAGAGGACGTCGTCAAAGGACTGCTGCAGATGGTGGACCTGCTCGATTATCGCGACGAATATCCGGCCGGCTTATCCACGGGGCACAAACGTGCGGTCGCCATTGCGCGAGCCCTGGCCGCCCAGCCCGAATGTATCCTCTATGACGAGCCGACCACCATGGTCGACCCGATCATGAGCGATCATGTCGGCAACCTGATGTTGCGCCTGAAAACCCAATTGCGCCTGACCAGCGTGGTCGTCACGCACGATCTCGACCTGATGCGCAAGGTTGCGGACCGCGTGGTGTTTCTGTTCGAGGGCCATGCGATTTACTTCGGGCCGGTGTCGGAGCTAGAGAGCTGCCCGCATCCGCATATCCAGGAATTTATGGCAATGGATCGCGTTTAATTTACGAAAATTTGTGATATGATTTTGCCCCTGTAGTCACAAACTACCTAAATCAGGTGCAAATATGCGCAATGTCGTGATGGCGGCGATGCTGGTAGCGGCTGGCGTATCTTCGAGTTACGTCACCAGGACAGGCGGGTCGGACAGTGCGGGGGAGGCAGCGTCGAAGGGCAAGACCCCCATGATCGAAGAAAATCTGCCGCAGCCAATCGACGATCCGCTGGATCTCCTGAAGAACTTCTTAGATCCGACATATCCGCCGCTTGCCAGCACGACCGGCTCATGTGAAGATCCAATCGATCGCCGGCGGGATCTGATCAATTCGAGTCGGACGCCATGCGTGCCCCAGGAAACCACGAGCGGGAAAGAGGAAGCTGACGGAGCAAACTGCGCGGTTCGACGCGAATTCAAGGACTGGCCCCTCACTCTGAATTTTATCATCGCTACCATTCCCGATCCCGAGAAGACCCATCTGGGGCTCAGCTTCGACCGCGCCTTGGAGGCGATCATTAACGCAGCCGAAGATGGAGGTTTTGGTTACGACCGCTACTGGCTACCTTGGCACGTCAATCACGACCAAAGGAACTTAGATCCTCGGAAGCAGGATATTCTCGATGGACGTGCGGAGGCGCGTCATCGCAAGCCGGGCGTTATCATTCTGCGGAGGAGACTAACGGTTTCCAATTCCAGAGATCCAGCGACAGCAAGAAGAGAAAGCGAATTCAGTCTGCAGGAAGGCGAAAACGCCGCGCTAGTGGTTTTTCTGGTCGGCGAAACTCCGACGGATGGTATCAACCGGCGTCAATTCAAGAAAGCCGCGGACTATATCCGGTCTTTCGCCGGGGGCGACAAGCCTTGCGGCTACGCTCTGGGCATCCTCGGTCCGACATTTTCCGGATCTTATACATCCCTCCGGGCAGCGCTACAGACGGATTTTCCCGTTCAACCTCAGGGCTCGCTGATCGTCTCGGGCTCGGCTTCAGACCTCGATCGACGCGCGGGCGTGGGACTCGCGACCGTCCATAGCGACGCCTTCCTGACGAACGCCCTGGAATCGCTTCGGTCGACGATGCGTTACAGCGGAGAAGCTGCGTTCTTAAAGGAGGCCGCCACCGACTTCGGAATGACGCCATTCAATCCCATACAGAATCCTGCGTCTATGATCTACTATCCGCGTGAGATTTCGCGTCTGCGAAATGTATATCCCGAGCAGACGAATTCCGCCGCCGCTCAGGTCGCCAACCTTCAGCAGCAACTATCCTTGCGATTGCGCGACTCCCGCTCCGGCGAAGATACTCTTCCGGAATTTTCAGATCAGACGCCCTTGACGCAGGAAACGATCCTGCTCCAGATTTCTGAAACCCTTCGCCGTGATCATATCGGATTAGCCGTCATCACTGGAACTGACGTGCTCGACGTTCTCTTTTTAAGCCGGCATCTGCGGGAACTGAGTCCAGACGTTCGGCTCCTGATCTGGGACTCAGATCTCCTTTTTGTCCATGGTACGGATACGTTGGATTTTTCAGGAATGCTCGCAATAAGCACTTATCCACTCATCCCCTCCAACCATTCCTGGACGGACCGCCCTCTGCCCCGGTCCTTCTTCGCAAGCAATATAACCGAGGGTATCTACAACGCTTGTCTGGCTCTTCTTTCCGACCCAAAACATCCGTTAGCTCTTCGAGAATACTCCGCGCCGACCATCTGGGCGAAACAACCCTCCGGCGACGAGGGGCCGCCTGCTTGGCTCTCCGTGATCGGACATGATGCCTACTGGCCGCTGGGATTCGTCAGCGATCCTAACACGGACCGGGAAATGTATCGAGCTCCGGCCGCCGGCGGGTCTTCCCTTGATCCCGGCCGGCCGACGCGGGCTTGGAGTTCGATATTTTACTTCTGCAGCCTTCTTGCCTACATCTATGTCGGCATCTATTTCTACGTTCTCCGACAGAACTTGCAGAGCTTGCCGCGATGGTGTTCTTTCCTACATCCACGGCCCATAGATGCGTTGCCGTGGCGAGCCGAGTACTCCTTCGTCCTGACTCTGTCTCTTATGCTCGCATACTTGTGTTTTCTGGTTCCGGGTTTGCGGCTGGTGTTCGCTAATTACCACCTGGAATGGGTGGCGATGCTCGTCGTGGGCATTTTCGGATTCGTGGGATTCCTGGTTGCATTGGCTCGCGGATTGATGCTTTCGGGATGTCGCATCGGCGCCACTGTCGCTGTTTTAGGATTCCTTGGCGCAATTTATCTGGTCAACTTTAGGACGGGAAATTTTCTTGACGAAGAGAGCTTTTTCAGGGCCTTGCGTTCCGTTCAAATCGGAAGTGGCGTTGGCCCGGATCTGCCTCTTCTCTTCCTGTTTCTCGCCCTCGCGCGGTGGGCCTCGATTCAAATTCAGCGTGCCCGTATGGTGGTTGAGCAGCGGCCGAAAGTTCCATCGATCGCCGCGAACGATGCTGCCGCGAACATCAGGCTTCTGGATGGATGGCTTGGACAGAACTTCCTATATCTCGACGGTTCGGGATGGATTGTCGCCGGCGTAGGGACGCTCGTCACAGGTGTGGTTGCGATTCCTCATATTATTTCCGTCGATGGACTGCTGATCGATGCGGCTGTCGGCGCTCTGGTAGTTCCCTTGTCGACGCTCCTGTTCCTGACGGCCTATGCTTTTGCACGAATCTGGCGCGCTCTCAATCGTTTGTTGGAAGCCTTGGAAACGCAGCCGATCCGGTTCGCATTCTCCAACCTGCCGAGCGATCTATCCTGGTCCCACTTGTGGCAGTACAGCGCACGGAAGAGAACTTATACAACCTTGGTCCGTTCTCTTGAATCGCTCCGCGCTCTTAAGGAATCCGAACCGGAGTATTATCAGGGACTGTCTGACGATATTACGAAGCTCGATGCCCATATTACGGCTATTCTGACCCCTGTAAATCAGGGTCTGGAAGAGCAGATTACGGATATCGTCAGCACGCAAGAACTCCTCTCTGGGATCGCCCAGCATCTTTCGGACGCGCCTCGAACGAAAGCTTGGAAAACGAAGCACTCCGAATCGCTCGACAAGCTTAGAAAATCGTGCGGCAGCAAAATCGTGCATAAAGGCGCCGCGAATTGGTTTTTCTGGGGAAAGCCGGCAAAACTCGAAGTCAGCTCGGCGCCCGAGGATTCCGAACCCGTGGATAAACCGGAAATGCTGGCGGCCGAAATCATCGCGTTGCGCTATCTTGCCTACATTCGCTACGTAATTCGGCACCTTCGCAATCTCCTTTCGTTCATCACGACGGGATTTATCCTAATGACACTCGCCCTTAACTGCTATCCATTTCAGATGCTCAACCTGATGCGCTGGTCGATCACAATTGTCTTCGTGCTGATCTCGGTGGTGCTGGTCTACGCATTCCAGGAAATGAGCCGCAATGAGATTCTCAGCCGCATCACCGACACCAAGGCCGGTTCACTCGACGCCGGTTTCTACACGCGCGCGATCTCCGTGGGCGTGTTACCGCTGTTGGCCGTGGTCGCCTCGCATTTCCCGTCGGTGGGACGATTCCTGTTTTCCTGGGTACAACCGGCTATTACCGCGCTCCACTAACGCTTCGCGAGCCACTTCACGAACAGCGACACCGCCATCGCGAATCCGATCGCGACTACGATGCCCCGCACCTTGGATCGACCGAGCCGGCGTGCCAGTCCCGCGCCTCCATATCCTCCCGCGATCGCTCCAAATGCCATGACCAGCACGTAAGGCCACTCGACCATGCGCGCAAATATAAAATAAATCGCGGCCACGCCGTTAATGCACAGCGCGAAGAAATTCTTGAGGCCATTCATCTGATGAATGTCGGTCAGGCCTAAGATGCTCAGCGCGGCCAGCATCAGAATGCCGATCCCGGCGCCGAAATATCCTCCGTAAAGTGCAACGAAAAATTGAAACGCGATCGCTCCGGCAAGCCATTTTCCGGTCTCGTGACGAGCCTCGCCCGTTTCGAACATCCTCTGCACCGTCTCCTGGACCATAAAAAGGATCGTCGCGAACAGGATTAAAAACGGGACCACCGCATCGAAAATCGAGGGTGGCGTGAAGCGCAGCAGCAGCGCCCCGATGATTCCTCCCACGAGGCTTGGCACAGTCAGCGCGAGCATCCGCCGGTCGGCTGTGCGCAGCTCTTTGCGATATCCCCACATGCCTCCGAGCGATCCGGGCCAGATCGCGACCGTACTGGTAGCATTGGCCGCAACCGAATCGAGCCCCAGCCGGATCAACGTCGGGAACGTCAGCAACGTGCCGCCTCCCGCTACGGAGTTAATCGCGCCAGCGGCGAAAGCGGAGGCGAAGGCGGAGGAGCCGTGTAAAAGATCCATGCGGGCTGATAAGATTAAAGATTAACATTGCAATCCATCGTTGCCATTTATCCAGGATCGTTCGACCCGATTACCAATGGGCATCTCGACCTGATTGCGCGTGGCAGCCGCGTGATGGAACGGTTGATTGTGGCCGTTCTGAGGAATGAATCGAAGCAGGCGCTTTTCTCCGTCGAGGAGCGTGTTGAGACCGTCCAGGAAGTCGTCAGGCCGTTCGCGAATGTGGAAGTGGCATCGTTCCACGGCCTGCTGGTCGATTATGCGGCGTCGCGCGGCGCGAACCTGATTCTGCGCGGCATCCGCGCGGTCTCGGATTACGAATATGAGCTGCAGATGGCGCTGATGAACCGGCGCTTGCGGCCGGAACTGGAGACGGCGTTCCTGTTGGCGGGGGAAGCGTACTCATTCCTGAGTTCGCACCTGGTGAAGGAAGTGGTATCGCTCGGCGGCGATGTTTCGGGCCTGGTGCCGCCGACGGTGGAGGCACGGTTGAAGACAAAATTTGGACGGACGAACTAACATCATGCAAACATTACAGGGTCTCGCAGAAAGAATTTCGACGATTAGCGTTTCCTCGACCATGAAGGTTGCGGCCGATGCCGAAAAGCTTCGCCGCGAGGGCGCGGATGTGGTGGATTTTGGCGCGGGCGAGCCGGATTTTCCGACTCCCGACAACATCAAGCGCGCCGGCATCGACGCGATCGATCACAATTTCACCAAGTACACTAACGCCGCCGGAACACTCGAGCTGAAGCAGGCGATCTGCGACCGGCACAAGCTCGACTATGGGACCGCCTACGCGGCCAATGAATGCGTGGTCACCGTCGGCGGCAAGCACGCCATCTTCAACCTGATGCAGGCTCTGGTCGAACAGGGCGATGAAGTCGTGATCCCCGTGCCTTACTGGGTCACTTATAAGGATGTCGTGAACTACGCCGGCGCGAAGTGCGTTTTCGTCGACACCGACGAGAGCGAGGGCTTCGATCTCCGCGCGTCCATGATCGAGCGCGCGCTGACGCCGAAGACGAGGATGATTCTTATCAACTCGCCTTCGAATCCCAGCGGGGCTGTGTTTGGCTGGGGCGAGCTCGAAAAAATCCTGGCCCTCGCGAAGGATCGCGGCATCTGGGTTTTGACCGACGAGTGTTATCACCGGTTCCTCTATGACAGCGAGCCCGTGTCGATGGCGTCCATTCCCGGCGCGAAAGAGACCGTCGTCGTGGCCGGGTCGTTATCGAAAACCTACGCGATGACCGGGTGGCGCATCGGGTTCGTGCTGGCTCCCGCGGCGGTTGCCAACGGGATCACCAAGCTCCAATCGCACTCGACATCGAATCCTACGTCGATCGCGCAAAAGGCTGCTCTCGAGGCGCTGAAGGGGCCGCAGGAATCCGTCGCCATCATGCTGGCCGAGTACAAACAGCGGCGCGACTACGTAATCGCGCGCTTGCGGGCAATGCCGGGCGTGAAAACGCAGGTTCCGCAAGGCGCATTCTATGCCTATCCAAACGTGAGCGCGGCGTACACCGGCGGCATCACCAACTCCATGCAGTTCGCGGAAAAGCTGCTGGCGGAAGAGTTCGTCGCCGTGGTGCCTGGCGAGGCGTTCGGGACCAACGAACACGTAAGAATCTCCTACGCGACCTCCATGAAGGAGCTCGAAAAAGGGCTGGACCGGCTGGCGAAGTTTGTCGCAGCGCGCGTCTGACCTTGTTCGGGCAGGCGCTACCGGCCATGAATCGTTTACTGCCAATCCGCCTCACCCCCATTTTTAAAGAAAAGGTCTGGGGTTCGACGCATCTCGAACCCCTTTTCCCAAATTCCCAACAGAAAATAGGCGAGGTCTGGTTTGAAGGCGTCGACAACCTTCCTCTGCTCATAAAATTCCTCTTCACCACTGAAAAGCTTTCGGTGCAGGTGCATCCGGACGATGACTACGCCCGGAAACATCACAACTCCCGCGGGAAAACCGAGATGTGGCACATCCTCCGCGCCGAGCCTGGCGCGCGGATCGCGGCGGGTTTTCGGGAGACGATCACTCCACAGAGGTTGCGCGAAGCTGCGCTCTCGGGCGAGATCGAGAATCTCCTTCAATGGTTCGACGCCGCGCCGGGAGACACGTTTTTCATTCCCGCCGGGACTGTTCACGCCATCGGCGCCGGGCTAACCTTATGTGAGATTCAGCAGCACTCCGACGTTACGTACCGTTTATATGATTACGGAAGGCCTCGAGAACTGCACCTCGACCGCGCCGCGGAAGTCAGCAATCTGGGTCCCTGCGAAGCTCGCCGACCGCCAAAAGGCAGGGTCTTAGTTTCCTGTCCCTATTTCACCACTTCCAAGTTGTGTATCTCCGATTCCACCGGACACATACCGCTTTCGAATACCGCGGAAATGCTCGTCGTAATCGATGGTTTCGCGACACTTGGAGGACATCCCACGGCAGCAGGCGATGTATGGTATCTGGAAGCAGGAGTACAGGAAATTGAATTATCAGGAAGAGCCAATTTCCTTCGAATCTGGTAGTAATCCCTTATTGACAGATGGTAAACATCGGAATAATCTAAAGGTAATTATGTTGCCTCGGCAACAAAAATGTGACGCCCGCGAATAGCGGTTTTGACCGCAACTTCGTGGGCTATTCGTTTGTTGGGGCTATATTTTAAATTGGGGTTGCAAAACCCTGAGTTGGCAGTCGTTGATTGTCTGCCAAAGATTTGAACTTGTTGGGGGTTCTCGCGTGAACAATAGAAAAATTTTTATTTTTATGGGTCTTTTGCTTACTGCCATGATGATCTGGGCGCAGGCCGAGACTGGGCAGATTACTGGAGTTGTGACAGATGCCACAGGCGCTACGGTTCCGAAAGCCAATATCGAAGTAAGGAACGTGGCAACCGGTACCACTCGTTCCACCACAGCCACGCAA
>Ga0182024_10012300_pt1 | contig 16959 bp, 13 predicted proteins | sample P32metaG_FD_120480 | JGI IMG/M metagenome (GOLD analysis project Ga0182024, IMG submission 120480) | Permafrost microbial communities from Stordalen Mire, Sweden - P3-2 metaG (Illumina Assembly) | ecosystem: Environmental > Terrestrial > Soil > Wetlands > Permafrost | place: Sweden: Stordalen...
ATCGCCAAGGTCTGCTGTTTCATCTTCTATGAGTCCTCCGCCATCCACTCTATCTTCAACACCAGGGGATATCAGAGAACTTATTCAGAGTCTCCTTAGGTATCTGCAGATTCCTGGCCCTGACGGTCCGAAGGACGTAACCGTTCGCGGATCGAAAGCAGCGAGTGAGTTCGCAAACTACAAAGCTGCCATCAATCGCTTGCTTCGCGGTGATCGGCATGCACTGGACCGCTGGCACGGTAAAGGCAGTCCTAGTGGGATACAGTGCAATTGATTTATTCAAAGATGTGTCGGGATCAGGTGCAAAACGTATTCCATTCCACACATGGTGTTCAGCGCGAATCTCTCCGGTATCAAGGACCTTAAGGACAAAGAACCCGTTCGGGCCCCCTTGTCCAAAAGTCGTTGTTGCCGAAACGACCTGTGCACCATCGTGGTTGTACAAACAGGGCACATGAATGTGGCCGTGGAGAACTGCACCCAGCTGGAATTTGTGCCTGAGCTCGCTTACTAGATCATCCAGACCTTCGCACTGATGAGGCAAAACACTTTCCTGCCACTGTTTGTGGCGCGGGAGCCTCTTGATATCGACAGCGTAGTGCACCAGCATAATTGTGACCAGGTTCTCGCGATTCGGCTGGTTGGCACGAAGGGGCCATTTACAGCGCCTTTCCCCAAGTCTAAATTGCCGGATGCACTCGACTGCCTCTTGGTCGGCTCTTCGTAGGGGGACGGGCCGGAGCAGCCATCTCCAAAGGTTTCAGCAATCCGTCCGCACAGGGAGTATTGTGAAATGCTTGGCCCGGTACGCTATTTCTTACATGGTATTGGTGGTCTGCTTCGTTCATCTTCCTTTAACTGATTGCTTGGCTGGCCAGCCAGCGTCTGAGGCGACCAGCGACCACGATGGCCCGGCAGAATTGCCGCGCGTCTATATGAAGACCTCGCTAGCGGATACACCGGCGCCGGGCAAGACACAATTGGTTTCGCAGGCAGACAATTTGCAGAATGCGCTCGACAGCGCTCACTGCGGCGATACAATCAAACTCAAGTCGGGCTCAACTTTCATGGGCGTTTTCATCCTGCCCGCAAAGAGCTGCGATGATGGTCATTGGATTATCGTTCGAACGGATGCTCCCGATTCCGCGCTGCCCTCTGAAGGCATCCGAGTCAACCCTTGCTATGCCGGGACTCCCTCGTTGCCTGGACGTCCGGCTTACCACTGCCCAACTCCGACGAACGTGATGGCAAAATTAATCTTGGGAAAAGGCATTGACGGCCCCATCCGACTCGCGGAAGGGGCAAGCCACTACCGGCTAATAGGACTGGAAATCACTCGTCCCGAAGGCGATTCTGGTGCCAATCACCTCGTCTCGAATCTTCATTCGGGCGTCGCCGATCATATCATTTTCGATCGGGTGTGGATGCACGGTACGGCTCAAGATGAAATAAAGGGTGGCATTCAACTGGGTGGCGACACTTACGTGGCAGTGTTGGACTCCTATTTTTCTGATTTTCACTGCATTGCCAAGACAGGCGCATGTGTCGATTCGGCCGCCGTTTCGGGCGGAAATGGGACCAATCCCATGGGTCCCTACAAAATCGTCAACAACTTTCTGGAGGCCTCCGGAGAGAACATTTTTTTCGGCGGTGGGCACGCCACCTACACTCCCGCCGACATTGAGATCCGACACAACCATCTTTTCAAACCGCTGACTTGGATGCGGGGCCAACCCGGCTTTGTCGGTGGAGCGGACGGCAACCCTTTCATCGTCAAGAATATCTTTGAACTCAAGAACGCACAGCGTCTGCTGTTCGAGGGCAACTTGTTGGAAAACAGCTGGGGCGGATTCACTCAGGCGGGCTTCGGAATATTAATCACTGCGAAGAATCAGGCTGGAGCAAACGGAACCAACATCTGCCCGGATTGCCAGATCACCGACATCACCATTCGCTATTGCAGCATCAGGCATGTTGCTTCAGGTGTGCAGATCGGAAACGGTCTTTCCGACAATGGCGGCATCGCCAAGGATGGCCAGCGTTACAGTATTCATGACCTCATCATCGACGATGTAGAAGGCCGGAGTCTCGGGGGAGCTGGCAATCTGTTCCAGCTCGGCACAGGGAAGGGAGCACCCAAACTTCAGAACATCCGCATTGATCACATCACGGCATTTGCCTCAACCGGGCTATTTAATGTGGGCAACGACGTGACCAATCCTAAAATGTCGAACCTGGTATTCACCAACAACATCGTCACGGCTGGCGAACGTGGCGTCAGTTCCACAGGCGGAGGTCTCAGGAATTGTGCTTCCGCCGAGCCCGGCGCAGGTCCCACGGTTATTTTGCGGAACTGCTTCGACAGTTCTACATTCAGCCATAACGCCGTAATTCAGGGAGATTCGCGTTGGCCGAAGGATAACTTCTTCCCGAACAAGCCGTCGGACGTCGGGTTCGTAACTTACAACAACGGAGTCGGCGGCGATTACCACTTGTCTCCGTCCAGCAAATTCAAGAAAGCGGGCTCGGATGGCAGAGACCTGGGAGCTGACGTGAATGCCGTGGAAGCAGCGCTGGCGGGAGTGGAGTAATCGGAGAATCTCCGAGTAGATGCTAAATACCTCGATGCCTGAGACGCTAAAGTTCGCGCTCCGTGTTCTCTATGAGGAGATCGCCGAGTTTCGTTTCGATTACCCGCTGATGATTGTGCCAGAGGCTGGGCCCAAGGAGTCACTCCACTACTACTTATATAAGTACCGTAAGACTCCTCCTTACCGGAGGGTGATGCGACTCGATTCTAATGGCATCGCTCAAGTGCATGGCCGAGTCACTGGAGTGGTCTATAGACCTGCCTTCGTTGCGATGTATGGGCTTGGTAATCTTGGACATTACCTGCGGAGCGGAAACCAGGCACACCTGAACATCTTCCTGAATCAAGCCAATTGGCTAGAGCAAAACGCCGTCATTCGAACGGACGGCGCGGTTGTTTGGCCCCATCATTTCGACCTCCAAGAAGGCCCTATTCTTCTGAGAGCGCCTTGGGTTTCAGCTAACGTGCAAGGGTTTGTAATTAGTGCTCTGGTTCGTGCTTGGCGAATCACACGTCGGCCTCGCCTTCTCGACCTGCTGAAAGGTTCAGCGCGAGTTTTTGAGCTTGATTGCGCGAGCAATGGCGTACGGGTACAGTCGAAAGGACACATTGTCTACACTGAAACTCCTGGCCTCTCCGCTCCGGGGATCATGGATGGGTTTATGCGGTCTCTCCTCGGTCTATTCGACCTTTATGTGGAGATGGGCGATCCAAAAGCTCACGAGTTGTTTATGGAGGGCGTGGAAGGGTTGAAGTATTTTCTTCCCAGATGGGACTATCGGAGGAAATGGAGCCTGTACTGTAATCGCGAATATTTCTGTTCACCGGCCTATCATTGTCTCAATCGCATGCTCCTAAGTGTCTTGGCACGCCTTACTGGCGACTCGTGCCTTTCGGACTATGCAGAAGCCTGGAATCCTGAACGTTTATCGGCTTTGGACCGCGCTGAGATATATCTTGCATTCCTTTTAACGAAGAATGCTTGCCGCTTGAAGTACAGAACATGGAATGAGAAAACGGCACCCGGGCCAACTCATCTTGAAGCGAAACGATTGCTTAGCCCGTTGCCGATTACGCCAGAAAGCAATTCAGCATGGCCTGTGCCGAAAACAAAATAGACGGGATCCTTTTCTTGCGGACCCCGAGTTTACATTGGCTACAACCGCGCGAGCTGTGAGAGGCTGGAAGCTTCTCGGGACCGATTTGTCTGGTGAGCAATCGCTGCTCTTGTTATTTCTGGGGGCAATTTCCCTTTTCTATCCAATCTGCCCCGCCCCTGGTCAGACTAATGGCGCTGATGGGATAACCGACATCCGAGAAAGGAACTCCGGCAGAGGTGTATTTGGTTGGCGGGAGATGATCTATTGTCAACCTCACGTCCTCGACAGCCTCTTCGGCAGTGGAAGAGCGAGTAGTCTTTCACACCTGCAAGGGGCGTGCGTGCTCCAGTTGCGGCGCTCGTGCGACTTCACGATGGCAACGAGAGCGCTGGGCTGCTCTGCCGGACGTGCCTTACAAAGGCATAACGTTCACAATGCCGGATGTATTGTGGCCGTTCTTCCGCGATAGGCGCCTGGCGAGACTCCTGCCGGTGCTCGCCGCGAAGACTGTGGAGGCGTGGGCCCGCGCCAGGTTCAGCTTGAAGATCGGCGTGATTGCGATTCCTCATACATTCAATGGCAGACTCGAATTCAATGCCCACGTTCATGTCATGGTGACCGCTGGAGGCTTAGAAACTTCTGGAAGGTGGTTGTCTAGCGTTTACTACGATGTCGATGCTCTGACCAAATATTGGAGCAGAGGGGTAATCCGGCTATTGCGAGCCAGCTTCCGTACCGGGCGATTAGCAACCAACATGCGTGCCGAACAGGTCGAACAAGAATTCCTTCGGCAGGAGAATCGCTGGTGGAGCGTGAAGTTGCAATCGCTGGGTTCCAAAGAGCAGTTCCTGCGATACGCTGGCAGGTATGCAAGGCGTCCGCCCATTGCTCAACGTCGCATTACTGGGATCAGCAAGCAAGAGATAACTTTCTGCGCCAAGGACAGAAGGTTGCGCCGTCAAGTGATAGTGCGCCTTACACCCAAGGAATTCCTGGCTGCATGGACGCAGCACATACCGGAGCGCTACGAACACGCTGTGCGCTCATTCGGACTATTTGCTCCGCGGGCAATTGGGAACAGTGCAGCAGCGTTATTCTCCGTTCTCGCACAAAGTCCAAGGCGACGACCGACCCCCTTAAGTTGGAATTCGTCTATCAAGCGCGACTTCGGTTGGGACCCTCTTATTGATCACAAGGGCAATCGCATGACATGGACTCGGCGGATCGCTGCCGGCAAGAGCTAAGGCTCCGCCTTCGTCGAACATCATCCGCGTTTGGGCGCATTCCTCGCTCCTTCTACCTGACCCTCAGTTACCGGCTACAACGAATAGAACAAGATTTTGATTTTCCTATGATTTGAATTGCCGAAATTGTTAGGCTTCTAAGCTGGTGGTCCTGCCGCCGGAGGTGTCGGAGTGTTCCCTCCGCCACCCGCACCGCCCGCTGTCGCCGGATGGCCCAAAGTTCCAGCCCATCCCGGCGCGCCTTGGGTCAGCAAGCTCTGCATCGCGTTCTTCTTGGCCGCATACTGTACCGCTAAGTCAAAGTAAGCACGCAGGTTCGCCATGCCGTTCGGATTCTGCCGCAACTCTTTGTGGTGCATCACGGCGTACCGCATGACCGTCGGGACAATGACTTCCTCTGGCGAATCCCCCCATCCTGAAGGATCGGGCTCGACTGAGGGCTTCATTACCGGCTGGCCGTCTGGCCCCATCACTGGCTGCATAGCCGGGGATCCGTCTGGGTTGATTACGCCCGGAACTGGCTGCATGGCGGGATAAGGTTCGCCCTGCAGGAGTAGTTGAATATCCGCCAAGCACTTGTTGTGTGCGGCAGTCTCGGGTAATTCCATTGTTGCCGGGCCGACGTATCGCAGAGCAATTCGCCGGTTCTCGTAGGTATCCAGCATTTCCATAACGAGTGGGTTCGGCTCGCGCCCAGATGCCATACCGAGAAGTTGCTGGAAAATCTCCCGTTGCTGCTCATAGTCAATCGGATAATCTTCCTCCGCGATCGGCCGCGCATCCGCCTCGCCAGCGAGGTCCGCCAACCGAATCGGCTCGTTCTGGAAGTCGGCCGCATCGTCAGGCTTCGCAACGTGGTAGTCATCGTCCATCGCGTTTTCAGAGAAGCACTCAACGGAGAGGTTAGCGGCCTCAACCACTTCGCCGCGGATCTGGTTTCAATACTGCTGTTGCGTGCTGCGCGCGGTCTTTAATGCTTGTTCCTGCCCACCCTTGGTTTTGACGTTGGGATCCGACCCGCCCCATACTTGGGGAGGGATGCTATGCGTCGCATTGATATTTCCCCTTTTGACGATTCCAAGTTTTCGGTAGTGGCTCAATTTGAGGCGGCTCACGAATGCATTTTCAAAGAAGGTTGAGAATCATGCGGCAGCCGTAGCGCTCTGGTTCATGTACTACAATTTCTGTCGCGTCCATCAGACGCTGCGCGTCACTCCTGCGATGGAAGCCGGAATCTCAGATCATGTCTGGACGATTGCAGAACTTTGCTCCCTACTGCCAGAACCAACCACCACGGCGCGGCACGCTGAAAACAAGATGGTGCGAAAGGCTCTAGCCGAGTAGAATTGCCAGCGCAAATAACTTCCCTAGAACTTCCGGTCCTTCCCTGTAGTCGGGTGTTTTCATGTTCACAGTCTACATATCCCAATGCGGGGCAAATACAAAAAGAAGCTAAACCATATGACTTCATCTGGCGATCCAAAGAAGAACGACGGTACAACCGTACCCAAAAGCAATAACTCCGCCCAAGAACGCCAAGATGTCCTTGCCGTGTATATGAGTTCCTCTAAGTCTAATCCAACCAAACTCCAAGATTCCGAATCCGGCAAGCAGCCCGACAATCCCAAACCATGGTGGCGATTTATACCTGGATGGCGCATTTTTGAAGGGATCGGAATAGCTGCTGGAATCGCTTATGCCGTTGTCACGATCATCCAGTGGAACGACTTGAGGCATAACTTTAAGGCGGACGAAAGAGCTTGGGTGGCCGCTGTTGACACGTTGGCACCTCCCGACTTTCCTAAAATAGAAATCGGAAATACCGCGCCCAGTGCTAAATGGTTGGAGAATTTTGGGAAAACTCCCGGAATCCAAGTTACGCACAAGTTGGAAGAAAGAATCTTCTGTAGTGGATTCCCTGATAATCCTCCCTATAGTGATCATGCTGCGCCACAAGGTAAAAAGGCCTATGGCCCTAGTGCCGGACCATTGTGGCCAAGCCAAAAGATCCAAATCACATACGCGGCCCTTGACCATCCAATCACCGAACAGGAGTGGGACCGACTTAAGTCCGGCGATTGCCTCCTTTTCCTTTACGGGACCGTCAATTACTACGACATCTTCGGGGAGTCTCACTATCAGCACTTTTGCAATCTCTGGTACCCAGTGACTCCACACAATTTCGTTGCATGTATGTCTTATAACGACTCCGATTAGCCCTGTCACGGCAAGCAACAGAATCCTGCGTAACGCCTGTGGAAATCGAATTGAGCCACTACCAAGTTTTCCGAAGGATTGGGACTGGCGGAAGAACGCGTACTAATATATCCGCTCCATATGCCTTGTCAAGAGATGGCTGCCCTCCCATTCTTACGTCGTTTCCATACGGCTGTGGCTGTCCTCGTTCCTATAAGGGTGGTCGTCCTCCCCGGAGTGGATTGGGGCAAATCTGGCCGGGGTCGCCCAGACGAAAGTCCCTGAGTGCTCCGGAGGATGACAGGCAAAAAGAGGGGTGCATATTCCATCCCTTCCTGTTCTCACCCCATCAAACGGTCAAGGGGAGAAGGGAAAGACATGGTCTCAGAGACCCCCCCGTTTCATTGAGCTGCATTCAAAATCTATCATTCCTAAGCTGACCTAGCTATCGCAACGTGTACAAAGGGTTCGACTTGTCTCACCTCTCGCGAGTGTGCTCTTATAAACGGTTCCATTGCACTACTAGCGATGTCGTGACGACACTGATGTTCCGGGAGGAATCGTGGGCTGGATCTTTCTGTTTTTTTTCGTTTCCGGATTTTGCAGCATTCTGTATGAAGTTATCTGGCTGAGATTAAGCATGGCACAATTCGGGGTCACGAGTGCCATGGTCTCGATCATTTTGTCCATGTTCATGGCAGGACTAGGCCTGGGGTCTTGGATAAGCGGTCGCGCTGCAAGAAAGTTCGGGCGGCAAATAAGCGGTTCTGCTCTGCGCGTCTATTCCTTGTTGGAACTGATGATCGGTCTTTCGGCAATGGTTGTGCCCCATCAACTGCTGGCCGGACGAAGGCTGCTTGATTGGCTTGCGGTTTCCTCCTCGCCCGCCTACTACGTGGTTTCAGGAGCATGGGTCGCGGTCACGCTGATTCCGTGGTCTGCTTGCATGGGTGCCACTATTCCACTGGGGATGTTGGCGATCCGAGGTCACTTCTCCGATGCAACGCAACGCTCTTTTAGCTTTTTATATCTCGCAAATGTGTTGGGTGCGGTGGCTGGGGCAGTCCTGCCTCCGTTGCTGATCGAAATCTACGGCTTCCGTGGCACGCTCCGGATCGGAGCAATCCTGAATGGGCTGCTCTTCGTTGGTGCGATTTTTTTATCCGTTCAACTCCGGCAAGCTGGTCGAGATTCGATCTCAGCGTCTCCCCAACACGACGCCAGGGTGAGCAGCAGACGCACAGGGAGCAACTGGGTGCTCGTTCTCTTGTGTATGACAGGATTGACGAGCATGGCAGGCGAGGTTGTATGGATTCGTCTTTTCACTTCGTACCTGGGCACGGTTGTCTACGCGTTCGCCATGATCTTAGGCGTCTATCTCGCGTCAACATTCATCGGATCGCAAATATATCGATACCGGAGCCGGAAAGGCGCGCATGCCGGGTTGATAGCTTGGGGCTCGCTTGGTATGGCAAGCCTGTTGCCGCTCGTTGTCACGAGTCCGCAGTTTGCACTACCGGCATACCAGCTACTGCAACTGCTGCGATTAGCTTTGGGGATCGCTCTTTTCTCCGGGTTGTTGGGATATGTGACTCCGATGCTCGTGGATCGCTGGTCTGGGGGCGACCCTGATCAGGCCGGAAAAGCGTATGCGATCAACGTAGTGGGCTGCATCATTGGACCATTCATCTCTGGGTTCATTCTGTTACCCCTGATAAGCGAGCGCTGGGTCTTGCTGGTCCTGGCGGTTCCCTGGTTGATCGTCGGCGTGAATCCGCGAAAGTACGTCTGCCCCGACGCCCCTGCGCTACGCACCTGGCAGCGTTACGTCGGCTATGGATTGACTGGAGCGGTGCTAGTGGTCGTTTTCACGTTCAAAGGTGTCTACGAGGATCCGCAAGCCAGCCATCGGGTACTCCGTGACAATACAGCGACCGTCGTGGCAAGTGGAGTAGGGATGACAAAGCACTTGGCAGTCAATGGAATCGGAATCACGTCTCTGACGCCGATGACAAAACTGATGGCTCACTTACCGATGGTCTTTTTGGACCACCAGCCTTCCAGCGCTCTGGTCGTATGCTTTGGAATGGGCACAACTTATCGGTCGCTGATGTCGTGGAACATCTCGACAACCGCGGTTGATCTGGTCCCAAGTGTCCCGCGTTTGTTCGGGTATTTCCATTCAGATGGGCCTAAGTTAATGGAGTCGCCACTGTCTCACATCGTAATCGACGATGGGCGCCGATACCTGGAGCGAATTAACGAGCGATATGACGTCATTACGCTCGATCCACCGCCTCCCGTCGAGGCCGCGGGTAGCAGCCTTCTCTACTCGACGGAGTTCTATTCCTCGATCCGCCGCAGACTCAAACCTGGGGGCATTTTGCAGCAATGGCTCCCAGGGGGCGATGCAGTCGTACAAGCGGCTGTAGCGCGTGCGCTGCAGGAATCTTTTCCCTACGTCAGGGTCTTTCACTCTCTCAACAACACAGGATTCCACTTCCTCGCGAGCGAACACCCGATTGTCAACCGAACTGCACAGCAGTTAGTCGACCGGATGCCCGACAGCGCCGTGCAGGACCTCATGGAATGGGGGCCAGCGCCGAACGCGACTGAGCAATTCTCCATAGTCCTTGGGCGGGAACTTGCGCTTGATCAGATGATTTCCGGCGCTCCAGAAGCTCCTGCGTTGCACGATGATCGCCCCGAGAACGAGTATTTCTTTCTCCGGCGGTACTTGCACTGGAGAGTCTGAGAATTGAAAACTCCACGGCTCAGGGGCAACCACTTGGCTCCTTAGCGGTTCTGCCAAGGGCTTCAACTGTTTATCTGCGTCTTTCCCTCAGATGACCCGGGGTGTCCCGGCAGAAGCGCCGCACCGCAAAGCCGAAACTATGTGAGTGCCATTCTCTTGGTCAGTTGCATGGTGGTATATTCCGAGGATGTGCGATACGGTCGAGAGTGTCAGCGTTGGAGATGCAGCCCAAACGGGAAATTGCGGGCCCTGGACTGGATCGGCTCCTAGGCAGTCAGGTGTCGTGGGGCGAGCATTAGGTTTTAAGGCACGGCGGTATGAGAATCTCCTTCTCCTAATTGTGCTGGCCATTCAGACTGTATTCTCGTTGCTGTTGGCGTCGCGAGAGCCGTTTTCTGTGGATGAATATCTCGTCCGACTGACCGCTCTTTCTGGCTCGCCAACAGCGGTGTGGCATTTGCTGAAGACAGCTCCTCTCACGGTTGATCCTCCGCTTTATCATTTCCTTATCGTCTACTGGATTCGCATCTTCGGTCCGTCGGAATTCTCGTGCCGTCTACCCTCGGTTCTGGCTTACACCGCCATGAGCGGGCTTCTGTACCGTTTTGTTCGTAATTACACAGATGTGTTCACTGGACTATTCGTGGTGACTCTCAGCATGGTGAGCGGGTCCTTCTCCTTCGCATACTATGCGCGCCCTTATGCCTTGGTGTTGGCCGCAGACGCGCTGGCCCTTATCTGTTGGGCAAAGCTCGTCAGCGACCGACAAAAACGCGCTCTCGCTCTCGTCGGGTTATTTCTGGGAATCACAATTGCCGTAGGCAGCCACTGGTTCGGATTTCTGGTGCTGGCCCCGTTAGCATTTGCAGAGGCTCTCAAGACAGCTCAAGAACGTAGAATCGATGCCCCAGTATGGAGTACCCTACTGGCCGCCTCTGCTACTGCCTTTGTTTACTTTCCGTTGTTGCAAGGAGCGGTCAAATACCGAGCGCTGCCGTGGAAAGGAGCAGTCGCTGATCTCTCCGAGGGTTTCCTATTGGTACTTCAGCCCTGCCTGTTTCCTTTGATCCTCTTGCTGCTCGCCTTGGTTACGACCCGCTTCTTATTTGGAGATCGAGCTCCCCGTGTGACTGGATCAACGTTTCGAACTCCTGTTTTCGTTTGCATGCTAGTCTTCGCACTGATGCCCATTGCCGGGTTTCTGGCTGGGAAGTTTGTAACGCACGCGTATCAACCGCGTTACGTTGTGTTGTGTGCGCTCGGCCTTCTGCCTCTGATGGGCCTTGCCGTTCGCGATGCCGTCCGCCGAAGCATGATTTCGATGGCCTTGGCGGTTTTGCTTGTCACTGGTTATGCATGGTTGTCGCATTACCGCTTGCTGTCAGGCATGCTTGCCAAAGGAGATGATTCGGCCTTCGCCAATGTAACCGTGTTGTCTGAGAACCCCGAGTTGCCGTTAGTGCCCAGCGACGCTGATCTCTTTTTGCGCTTGGAAGCACACGCTCCGATTGCGGTGCGCAATCGCTGTGTGTTCCCCACGGACCCGAGTTTTGTCCGTTTGCTTGGCCAGAATACAAGCTTTCTAATGGCCGACGCACTTCGGCAATGGACAAAGCTCCCTATCGATGATCTGTCGTCTTTTCTAAAAGCCCACCCACGATTTTACGTGATACAACGAGCCAGCGCTCAAGGCTGGCTGATTGGGTGGCTGCTGGAAGATCACGCCAACATCGATCTCCGGGGAGATTACGCCGGGAATCTCGTCTATTTGGTGCAAGTACGGCCTTGACGGCCCGAACAATGGACCCGCGCGTTGGCTTGGAACAGCGAGTTTTCCCCAAACTAATACCTGTGACGATGCCCGTGGCGGACCAGTGGTTTTTCAAACCAAGTCCACGAAAACTCAGCAATCAGAATTGCGCTGCCAACACCGAGCAGCATCGATGCAACAAAAAAGACGGCGGATTGCGGCACTGACTTCATCAGTAGGTGGGCCAGGTGAATCGTGGTGCGATGGAACAGATAGGTGCCGTAAGCGATAAGGCCCAACCGCATGAGCCATGGATTGCAGAAGACGGTTCGGACAAACCAATCATTCCTGCTAAGTGCAATCAACAGTAAAGAGACGAAGAACGCGGCAAAAATCGAATATTCTGTTCCGTAAAACATGGGAGAGTAAGTTTCGAACGAAGACAAGTCAATCAGCAGCAGAACCGCAAGCAGAACCCCGGCCGCTGCATACAGCCCCCACCGACGCGCCCGAACATATGCCCAGGCTTGTCGCTCACGCACCAGCACGGCCGCGAGAACGCCCAAGCCCAGCGCATCCGCGCGGCACGGTGTCAGCAGGTAGGTCGCGAACATCCGGTCAGGGCTGTGCAGAGCCACCAGGAACCGCATCAGCGCGGCACCTGCTATGCCGCCCGCGACAATTTGGACCAAGCGCCGCTTGGACGCAAAGCGCACGACCAGTGGCAGGGTTAAATAGAATTGCTCCTCCACCGCCAGCGACCACGTCGGCGAGAGCCCGGCCCTGCCCACGAGTGGCCCGGCCAGAACCATGCTGATATTCTGCGTGAACGTGAAGAATGTCCACCACGGAATCGCTCCGCTAAACAACCCCGCCCAATCGCCCCGAAGCCATCCTAGTTGACCGGCCTTGAAGGTCAGCCAAGCCAGCGTCAAAACTAGAAAATACAAGGGCAGAATGCGATAGGCGCGCCGGAGATAGAAGGTCTTGAAATAATTCGGGGAACTCCGCGCATCCAGCAGAATTCCCCCAATCAGAAAACCCGAAAGCACGAAGAAGAGATCCACCCCACTCCAACTCAGGCGACTCATCCTTACGAGCCAGTTCAGGGCCGGGTGGTGAACAAAATGAAAGCCAAGAAAGGTATGTTGGATCAATACCAGCAGAATGGCAATACCACGCAGTCCATCCAAGGCAGGAATGCGCGTTGAGGAGCTAATCCCAGGAACTGTTTCCTCAGCCTCGGTTGGCCCCCCAGCGGCAGGAGGCACGACGGGCATCTTCTCAAAATAAGTTTCTGCCATTGGTAGTTTTGAATCTTAGATGGAACTACACGTTTTTGACCAGAACCACTCGTGTTGATCGTCGGCGACGACGAGCGCTTTCACTCGGGCAAGCAGGTGGCCAAGCCGTCTGGGGCGAGTGCCGCTGGAGGAGTCCAGAGGGAACCGGCGGCGGCTGCGGCACATCACCAAACAAGGGAGTTCGATGTTGCGGTTCTTACTGGTAGAAGCGGCGCAGGTGACGGTGCGCAGCCTGCCCGAGTGGCGCAGCAACGCTTTTCCCAATGAAATCCCGAACGAGGAACGTCCTGCTAGCATGACTCCGATACCGCCCGGCGACGGCGGATGTATTAGCTTCCCGAATGCCCGCCCGGCGCAGCAGCCGACATGGTAGAGTGGGGACCCGAGTCGTCACCGAGCGGCAGTTTGCGAATGCGCTGAGCAAGGAAGTCGTGCTCGAACAGATGATTCAACGGTGTCCTAACGACCCACCATGGAAGACGATCGCCCGGTGAATGAGTACTTCTACGTTCGCCACCACCGAAGTATCTTCTGGCTATTGTTATCCACGTCAGGTGGCGGGTGCGGATACACCGATAGAGTGGAAAGCAAAATGCACGAACTGGGACGTTTCCTTTCGATATGAGTAAAGCTCCCAAAGACTCTCGATTCAAGACCGCGACAGTTATCTACGTCTTCCTGGTCGGCTGCGTGTGCCTCCACTTTTATCGTCGCCCCGATTGGAACATGGACATGATCGGGTACATGGGCAACGCTCTGATGACCAATCACACTCCGATTGAGAGAGCACATAAGTTGGTCTATGCGGAGATCCGGAATCTTCCCGATAGGGGCGGGGATGCTCTTCTCGGATTGAGTGCCAGCGCTGACCCCACGCAGGATGCTTCCCGCCGGGCTAGAGCGGAACACGTGGGGAACTTTGCCGAATTTCTGCCCTGCTTCGCCATTCGGCCTGCCTACAATCAAATATTGTTTCTCGCCTCTCTGGTGTTCGGCCTCACGCGCGCGGCAATCCTGCTCGCCGTGGTACCGTATTTCGCGCTCAGCCTAGTGGTGTTCCGGTGGGCGTCTCGATATGTGGACACCGCGTTCGCCGCGACGTTCTCGCTTCTGCTGATGCTTACGCCACCAATCGCCAGTATTGGCCGCACCCCGATCAGCGATGCGCTCTCAACGCTTGTTGCTGTCTCTGCCTTGTATCTTATTTTTGAGATAAAGCGAGACGTCGTTGGGGTGATTCTCCTACTGGCGACAATCCTCGTGCGCAGTGATAACGTCGTCCTTGTCGTGCCGGTTCTAATTGCTCTGTGGCTTCTAAGGAGGCTGCCGTTCTGGCAAATGACCGTGCTGGGGGTTCTGTCGGCGGGTTGCGTTCTCTTCATCAACCGGATGGCTGGAGACTACGGCCTCGCGATGCTCTACTACCGCAACTTCGTGGGTACTCCAATCGCACCCGCAGAGATGGTCGTGCATTTCTCCTTGGCCGATTACCAACGCGCCTTTCGGCAGAACATCACGGTAGCTTCTCAGGGCTGGCCAATTCCTTTCCTGCTTCTGGCTGCAATCGGATACTTCCGCAGATCGCGTCTGAGCATTCTCTGCGGTATTGCGTTGGTCTATATCGCCCTCCATTTCCTGATCCTGCCGAACTGGGTCGAGCGCTGGTTCGTAGTTGCCTATATTCCGATGGCTTTGTCTGCAGTTTGTGTCGAGGACATGCTCCATAAAACTGTCTTTCATGGGATACAAGAATCTATCGGTCGGGTGTCGACTCTCAGAGCAGGTGGTCGTGAAAGATAGCCCGATGTGTTCTTACAGTCAACCCGCCGATGGTTTGCTTTCCTTAACCGCGATAATAGCCGCCGCATATGCGGGTGCTTGCTGAAACCGATCGGGAGTAACGCTCTCTGCGGCTCTCCGCAGCCGGGCCTGACCCGCCCCGTTTTGCGCCCACGAGATCATACGACAATGCGTGCCTGAACCGTTCCCATTTTTCTATTGCCGACGATTGAACAGTATTCAGAATCCGTAAATTGGAGCTTTGTGCAATTAACGCCGAAACTGAGTTTTCGGGTTCACTCTTGACAGACTGCGTGGAGTTCCAGGCACGAGGCAGCTGGTTCACCGTGGGACAGCGGGCGATGGACCCGAAGCGAGAGCTACACCTACGATCTCGTGGGCAACCTGCTCTCGAAAACCGACCGCAAGAGCAACACGATTCAATATGTCTACGACGCCGGTCTATCGGCTCACCGCACCATGAGAAAGCCTGTGAGCTTTCCCCACAGAAGGATGCCGATAACAGTTGCTGCTATTACCAACAGTGTCTTGAGCCATGTGTGGGTTTTCATATGGACCCGAAAATTGTAGCTCAAAAAACATCCCCAATTTTCGTTTTGACATTTTTCGTTCGTATTCAACCAGGGGCTTCACTCCAGCCCCCCTTCTCGCGTGATGGACACAAAATGCCGCCCGGCAGGGCGCTGAGCCGCTGACGGCAAAGCACGTCGGGACACCGGAAATCTGCGGAAGGAACGGTTACTTTGGCGTTAATGGAGTGCAAGGAGTTTTCGATGAGCCGGTCGGATGCGTCCCTGCGTTTCGATACTTGTCTGGTGATGAGAGCAGTTGACAATGCAAAACTTTCGAATGGATTCGGTCGCTCCTTTCTTCGCAGATTCTCGCGTTCCAGATTAGCGCCGAAAGAGTGACATTCTCGATCGTGTCCCATAGCAAATCCGGAGCGCTACACCTGGCCAGCTTACGCGGGAATCACGTCCTGAGAACCTTGTGTGCTCGAGAGACGCGCTGATGGGGGCAGGCCTCGTTTCGAGACAAGAGCTTTACGAGATGGCCTGGTCGATGCCAATGATCAAAGTGGCCGAGCAGTTCAAGGTCTCGGGGAGCTATATGGCTCGAGTATGTTCCGCACTGCGCGTCCCACGCCCGGAGCGAGGCCACTGGGCTAAACTCGCTGTCGGGAAAGCGCCCGAGAGGCCTCCATTGCCGGAGGCACAGCCAGGCGATCAACTCAGTTGGTCCCGGGACGGAGGATTGCAGTCGCCACCTCGGCCGCGAGCTCCGACTCGTAGTCTACGCGCCCTATGGTGGCGTCTCCTGGTCGTCGGTGTTTCAGGAGACCGAGGCCAGAGCCCTCACGAAGGACATCCAGGAAATTGTGAAGTCAATCGAGAGCTCTACTGAAGCTCTTGTAGAGAGAGTAAAAGACGCAGAGCGGGAGGCCGAGATTCGGCGGCAAGAATGGGAGGCACAACAGAAGAGGTGGAGACAAGAGGAAGACCGCCGTCGTGTCGCTGAGTCCATCAAAGAGAGCCGCGACCAACTTGACCAGGTGATCCAGGAATGGGCAAGAATCATGAGTCTGGAACAGTTTTTTGAAAGAGTTGAGAATCGTGCCCGAGATTTGCCCGAAGAGCACCAGCGGGAAGTGCTGAAGCGTCTCGCATTGGCCCGCGATTTTGTGGGCACACAGGATCCGATGGATTTCTTCCACTCATGGAAAACACCGGTTGAAAGATACGTACCATTAGCGATGCAGACGTCTGGATCAGAGCAAGAAGAAAAAGAGGAAGAGGAAGGGTGAGTCGACGCGGAGAGCATCTGAAGCGAAGTTGTAAATCAGACGCACAATCCAGCGCCATCGATCGCCAGTTCAGCATCCGAATCAGGTTTGCTCCGGGATTCCTTCCCGCAGGTCGTAAGTGACGAGATTCGGGCTGCCGTCATGCTGACTTTTCCGGGGACATTGGCTGGAAATGGCATTGCGATGGAGCGGCCCGCTGCGAGCCGAGCAAGAGTCGGGCCGGTTAGTCTTTGGACCAAGATACCCGAATGCCTTAGGCGGGAAAGCGCCTATCTTGCAAATAGGCGGGAAACCGCCTAAAATTCTCTCAGGCGGAAAAGCGCCTAAGACGTCTTTGAGGCGGAAAAGCGCTTAGAAGCCAATTGACGCGACAGAAAAGAGAACAACATGCAGGCCATTGCACGAACTCCTCTGCA
>Ga0182024_10012301_pt1 | contig 16956 bp, 32 predicted proteins | sample P32metaG_FD_120480 | JGI IMG/M metagenome (GOLD analysis project Ga0182024, IMG submission 120480) | Permafrost microbial communities from Stordalen Mire, Sweden - P3-2 metaG (Illumina Assembly) | ecosystem: Environmental > Terrestrial > Soil > Wetlands > Permafrost | place: Sweden: Stordalen...
GACAATGTAAGCATGGAAGTGAAGTTGATTACGCCAGTGGCGCTGGAGCGGGGATTGCGGTTCGCGATCCGTGAAGGCGGGCACACCGTGGGCGCTGGCGCGGTCACCGAGATCATCGAGTAACCAATGGCCAACGGCGAGAAAATTCGGATTCGATTGAAAGCGTACGACCACCGCATTTTGGATCAATCCACGCGGGAGATTGTGGAAACAGCGCGCCGTACCGGCGCCGGAGTGGCGGGGCCGATTCCACTGCCGACCATGATCAATCGTTGGACGGTATTGCGGTCGCCTCATGTGGACAAGAAATCGCGCGAGCAGTTTGAGATGCGCACCCACAAGAGGTTGATTGATATTTTGGAGCCCACCCCGGACACGGTGGACGCGCTGATGAAGTTGGATCTGCCACCTGGCGTGGACGTGGAAATCAAGGCATTTGGCCGGGAACACGCGGTTAAGTAAAGCTGTGTTTAAGCAAGTCATAGAGAGAGTGGATTGCGATGGCGGTTAACGGAATACTGGGTATTAAGCTGGGTATGACACAGATTTACGCCGCCGACGGCGCTGCGGTGCCATGCACGGTGCTGCAGGCCGGTCCGTGCGTCATTGTGCAGCGGCGGACACAGGGCACTGATGGCTATGAAGCTGTGCAGCTTGGTTTGGTGGAGTTCATTAAGCCCCAACGCGTAACAAAGGCGATGACTGGACATTTCAAGAAGGCGGATGTCGCCCCAATGCGCTTTGTGCGCGAGTTCCGCCAATCGGATGCGAAGAAGTCAGATTCGAAAGAGAGAGATTCGAAGGAAGAATCCAAGACTGGCGACCGAGTGCTGGTGGATAGTTTTGCAACCGGTGAATTGGTAGATGTGATTGGAGTGAGCAAGGGCCGCGGGTTCGCCGGCGGCGTGAAGCGCTGGCACTATCGCGGTGGCGATGCGTCGCACGGTTCGATGTTTCATCGCGCGCCTGGCGGCATCGGAGCCAGTTCGTTCCCATCGCGTGTGTGGAAAGGCCAGCATTTTCCCGGCCACATGGGCCACGAGCGAGTGACGGCCAAGAACTTGCGGGTGGTAAAAGTGGACGCTGAAGAAAATTTGCTGCTAGTTCGGGGAGCGGTTCCTGGCCCGACGGGCAGCTATATCGTAATTCGAAAGGCCGGCAAAGGCCGGTAACGAGGCGGAAATGCCTGTAGTGGACGTTCTCAATCTGGAAGGCGGCAAGGTTGGCCAGGTTACTCTGGCCGACGAAGTGTTTGCCGCGCGCGTGAATCCAACTTTGCTGCATGAAACGGTGCGCAATTATCTGGCGGGACAACGCGCGGGCACCCACAAGACCAAGGACAAGAGCGAAGTCAGCGGCGCTGGGCGCAAGCTTTGGCGGCAGAAAGGCACGGGCCGGGCGCGCATCGGCTCAATACGTTCGCCATTGTGGCGGCACGGCGGCACGGTACATGGCCCCAGGCCCCGCAGCTACGCTTATCGCATTCCAAAAAAGGTCTTGGTTGGCGCGTTGCGTTCGGCGCTATCGTCCAAACTGGCCGAGCAGAAATTGACTGTGGTGGATGAGTGGACGCTGGAAACCCACAAGACCAAAGCGTTGCGTCAGACATTGACCAGGCTGGATGGCGCGAGCCGCACAATTTTGATGGTTGAAACGATGCCCGCCGACAATCTCACCAAGGCCAGCCGCAATTTGGCGGGGGTGAAGTTGGTAACAACGACGATGTTGCAGCCCTACGATCTGCTCCGCCACGACCGTCTGTTGCTTACCCGCGCCGCTGCGGAGAAATTGAGCCGTGGACTGAGCAGCGCGAAGACTAAGATGGTGGAGATTCAGCCGGCTCCGAAGACCAAGGACCGGGCTAAGGATTAAGCAATGACCATCCGCGCTTATCAAGTCATTCGCCGGCCCATTATCACGGAAAAGGGCATGGGTGTGAAGGAAACGCAGCACACCGTTGTATTTGAGGTGGCGGTCGACGCCAATAAGACCGCGGTTAAGGAAGCTGTGCAGACGATTTTTAAGGTAAAAGTAGCCAGTGTTCGAACAGCCAATTTTCACGGCAAGTTTCGCCGCCGGGGCCGCTCAGAGGGCTACCGGCACGATTGGAAGAAGGCGTATGTCCGGCTGGCGCCGGGCGAAAAAATGATCGAGTACGCCGAAAACCTGTAATCCGGCGACGCGTCTGGAATCGGGAATTCGGTTGGGCAAGAGGCAATCATGGCGCTAAAGAGTTTTAAACCATACACTCCATCACGGCGATTTTTGACGACGCTCGATAAGAGCGATATTACCAAACAGACGCCGGAAAAGTCCTTGTTGGAGCCGCAACGCCGCACCGGCGGCCGCAACAATCATGGCGAAGTCACCATATGGCATCGCGGCGGCGGCCACGCGCGGCAATATCGCGTGGTGGATTTCCGCCGGGATAAGACCGGCATTCCCGCCAAAGTGGCAGCGATTGAATACGATCCCAACCGCTCCGCGCGTCTTGCGCTGTTGCATTACGCCGATGGCGAGAAACGTTACATCTTGCAGCCGGTGGGGCTTCAGGTTGGTATGACGATACAGAGCGGCCCGGAAGCCGATATCCTGCCGGGCAATGCTTTGCCGTTCCGTAATATTCCGCCTGGCACAATGGTGCATAACCTTGAGATGTCGCCTGGAAAAGGTGCGCAGATGGTAAGGTCCGCTGGTGGCGAGGCGCAATTGCTTAGCAAGGAAGGGGATTTTGCGCTGATCAAGCTGCCATCGGGCGAAACACGCAAGTTCAGCTTGAACTGCATGGCCACGATTGGCCAGGTTGGCAATGTGGATCACGAGAACATAACTTACGGTAAAGCAGGGCGCTCGCGTTGGATGGGTATCAGGCCGACGGTTCGCGGCGTGGCCATGAATCCGGTGGATCATCCACACGGCGGTGGTGAAGGCCGCGTAAAGGGAAATCATCCGCAGACACCATGGGGATTTCCGACGTTGGGCGCAAAGACGCGAAGGAAGCGTTTGGGCGATAAAGCCATCGTGCAGCGCCGCAAGTCATAGCGTTTGGCATATTGAAGTTGTGTGCCGTTTTTTTTGCCGTGAAGGCCGTGAAGTTAGTCAGTTCTGAGCCTCGGTTAAATACCGTGAGGAGATGATGAGAGCAACCCGAACCAGCCGTCGCACCGCCCGGCGCCCTGTGCGCCCCGCGAAGGCCGCGCCGCGTCGAGCCCGTAAGATTGTGGCCGCTCCAAAGGCGGCAGTTGTTGTCCCGGAGCAGGTGTTGTATCGCTTTTGCAAGACGGGGTGGGCGGTAATTGTAGAAAAAGCTCCGCACGCGCAGGGTACGCGGTTTGTTTGTCCGTTTTGTCCGCACTCGCACCGGGTTCCGGGTCCGGTACGTGGCTTTCAGAAAATGCGTCGTCCCCGCTGGATCAAGCTTCGCCGGGCGGGAGAATAGGGGAATTATGCCGCGCTCTTTGAAAAAAGGTCCTTTCGTGGATGACCACCTTCGGGTGAAGGTGAATACCATGAACGACCGGAACGAGAAAAAAGTCATCAAGACGTGGTCGCGGCGATCCACCATCATTCCCGAAATGGTTGGCCTGACGCTCGCGGTTCACAATGGCAAGAAGTTCATACCGGTATACGTCACCGAGCAGATGGTTGGTCACAAGCTGGGTGAATTTTCGCCCACGCGCAGTTTCAAGGGTCACGGAGTGAAGGCTGCTCTGGAAAGGGCTGCGGCGGCATCAGCTCCCCCGCCGGCGGCAACAGGCGCGCCAGCAGGAGCGAAGGCATAACCAATGGCGGCAGAAACAGTATCTCCGGCAATTGAGGCGCTGGCTCGCGGCAAATATGTGCGAGTCTCACCGCAGAAAGCGCGGTTGGTAATCGATTTGATTCGCGGACGCCGAGCCGGCGAAGCGCTCCGCACTCTGCGTTTCACCAAGAAGCGTGTGGCCAAGGACGTCGCCAAGGTGCTACGCAGCGCCATTGCCAATGCCGAGCGCAAGGCAGACGATGCGGGAACCCCGCTGGATGTGGACACGCTGTTCGTATCGCAGTGTTTCGTAAATGAAGGCCCTCGCTGGAAGCGCTTGCGTCCGGCACCAATGGGCCGCGGATTCAGATACCAGAAGCGCACGAGCCATATTGTGGTGAGCGTTGCGGAGCATCATGTAGCCGCCGCTGGCCGTGTGGCCGCGGCCGCGGCGGACGCCGAAGGCCCGTCGGGCATGCGAGGCGCCGTCCATCGCGCTCGCAAGGCTCTGATTAAGAAGAGTCAGACGCCGCGTGGCAAAAAGGCAGGAGGCTAAGTGGGTCAGAAAACTCATCCGTATGGATTCCGGCTGGGCTACAACAAGCCGTGGAGGTCCCGCTGGTTCGCGACCAAGGAATATGCGGATCTCCTGTTTGAAGACGTCCAGCTTCGTGAGGAACTCAAGAACCGGCTGCGTTCGGCGGGTATAAAGAACATTGACATCGAACGCGCCGCCAACAAGCTGGTGATTCGGATCTATACCGCGCGCCCTGGAATCATTATTGGGCGGAAAGGTGCGGAGATTGACAAGCTGAAGGCCGAAGTGCAGAAGCGCACCAAGCGCGAGGTACATATTGATATCCAGGAAGTGCATCGGCCGGAATTAGACGCGCAGTTGGTGGCTGAATCCATCGCGTTGCAGCTTGAAAAGCGCGTTGCTTTCCGCCGCGCCATGCGCAAAGCCGTGGATTCGGCGTTGCGGTTCGGATGCAAGGGCATTAAGGTCCGCGTGGCTGGGCGGCTGAATGGCGCCGAGATCGCTCGCAAGGAATGGTACCTGCAGGGGCGTCTGCCGCTGCAGACTCTGCGCGCCGATATTGACTTTGGAACCGCCCGCGCCAATACCACCTACGGTGTAATAGGGGTGAAGTGCTGGGTTTATCAGGGCGAAAATATACCGCTCAAGACTCCCGCCAAATCGCCGGCGGTTGCGTAGAAACGTTCAATGAGCATGAATCGGGGCGACTGGTAAACAACTATGTTGATGCCAAGAAAGGTGAAGTATCGTAAGCAGCAGCGCGGGCGTCGGACAGGCAAAGCGTGGCGCGGTGGCGCGCTGGCGTTCGGTGAATACGGCCTTAAGGCTATGGAACCGGCCTGGATGACAGACCGGCAGATTGAGGCTTCGCGTGTGGCCATTACCCGGTTTATCAAGCGTGGCGGAAAACTTTGGATTCGAGTGTTTCCCGACAAGCCGTTCACCAAGAAGCCGGCGGAAACCAGAATGGGTAAGGGTAAAGGTCCACCGGAGCACTGGGTAGCGGTGGTGAAGCCGGGCCGGGTGCTATTTGAAATGGCTGGTGTGGATCTGACCACTGCCAAGCAGGCCATGGAATTGGCATCGCACAAGCTGCCCTTTCCGACCAAGTTTGTCACCAGGGCGGTGGAATTCTAATGGCGCGGCCGATGGAAAAATTGCGTAACTTGGGGCCGCAAGAGTTGGCGGCGCGGGATCGCGACCTTACGGATCAGGTTTTCCGGTTGCGGTTTCAGATGAATACGGGCCAGTCCGAGGGATTGAAGAAACTGCGCCTTGCGCGCCGCGACTTGGCGCGTGTCAAGACGCTCCTTCGAGAGGAGGAATTAAAGCATCCAGCGGGGGCAGGCTCCCGGAGTGTTTCGATTAAAGCGAAAGCCATTGTCCCGAAGGTAAAAAGGGTGAAGGCGAAATCGGATGCCAAGCCCAAGGCCGATAAAGTGAAGAAATCTGCGTCCGGGACCGCGAAGACGAGCAGCAAGCCGAGGACCAGCCATGGAAAATGAAACCCCTGTCGCAGCCGGACATAAGCGGCAGACGCTGCTGGGAGTAGTTACCAGCGCGAAGATGCAGAAAACTATTGTAGTGAAGGTGATTCGCAAGGCGCGGCACCCTCTCTATCATCGAGTGGTTGCGACGGCAAAAAAGTATTATGCCCACGACGAAAAGGGCGAAGCTAGCGTCGGCGATACCGTCCGGCTGGTGGCCAGCCGTCCGATGTCGCGGCTGAAACGTTGGAGACTGGCTGAAATTATCGCTCGTTCGCGGCGTGGTAATTAGGGAAGACGTAAAGGTTCGATAGGGTAAAGGGCAAAGGAGCAGGCTCATGGTACAGATGAGAACATGGCTGACGGTGGCGGATAACTCCGGCGCGCGCCAGATAACCTGCATCCTTCCTCTGGGCGGCGACGCCGGCCTGGTGGCGGGGCTCGGTGACGTGATTACCGCGGCGGTTAAGGAAGCGGCGCCAGATAGCCAGGTGAAGGCTGGGAAGGTAGTCCGTGCGGTAGTCGTCCGGACCCGCAAGGAACAGCGGCGGCGGGACGGAAGCTACATTCGGTTTGACGATAACGCCGCGGTGTTGATTAACGAAGCCAATGAGCCGGTGGGAACGCGCGTGTTCGGGCCGGTAGCGCGAGAGTTGCGAGACAAGAAGTTCACCAAAATCGTTTCGCTAGCTCCGGAAGTGTGGTAAGCCATGAAACCTGAAAGCAAAGCAAACAGCATCAATATCCGTCGGGGCGACGTCGTCAAGATGATGGCGGGGCGCGACCGTGGGAAGACTGGACGCGTGCTCTCCGTGGACCGGGCCAAGAACCGGGTAACCGTCGAACATTCGAATATGATCAAGCGGCATACGCGCGCGAATCCGAACAAGAATATTAAGGGGGGCATCATAGACAAGGAAGCCGCGGTTAATATTTCCAACGTGATGCTGGTATGCCCTGGATGCGGCAAGAGTTCGCGGATGGGCAGGTCCGTATTGCCCAGCGGGACGCGAGTGCGGGTTTGCCGCCGGTGCAATGCCACCCTGCCGGAATAAGTAAACGGTACCGAATAGTCGGCGGGAAGCAGCAGTGAATTTGAAGCTACGTGAAGCGGGAAAAAGGAAGCTGAACTAGACATGAAGACGCGGTTACATGAGAAGTACACGACGGACGCTGTTCCGGGGCTGACCAAGAAGTTTGGATATAAGAACCACATGGCCGTGCCGCGTATTGCCAAAGTTACCGTGAACATTGGCATGGGCGAAGCCAGCCAGAACGTGAAACTGCTGGACGTCGCGGTGCAGGAGCTGGGGCAGATTACCGGCCAGAAACCGGTTATCACTCGCGCCAAGAAATCGATTTCGAATTTCAAGATCCGCAAGGGAATGCCGATAGGCTGCATGGTGACGATGCGCGGCGAGCGGATGTACGAGTTTCTAGACCGCTTCACCAATATAGTCTTGCCGCGGGTCCGCGACTTCAAGGGGCTGGCGCCCAGTTCATTCGACGGACGCGGCAACTACACAATGGGATTGAAGGACCAGTTGGTATTTCCCGAGATTGATTACACGCGCGTGGATAAGCTCAAGGGCATGAACGTAACCATCACTACTACAGCCAGCAGTGACGAAGAAGGGCGCGAGTTGCTGCGGCTGCTCGGCGTACCCTTCAGGACCCAAGGAGGCTAGATGGCTCGCACATCCCAATTCGCTAAGATGAAGCGGCCGCCCAAATTCAAGGGCCGCATACGAAACCGGTGCCGGCTTTGCGGGCGTCCGCGAGGTTTTCTGAGAAAGTTTGAACTATGCCGCATATGTTTCCGCGGTCTGGCGCTCAAGGGAGAAATTCCCGGCGTCGTGAAGGCGAGCTGGTAAGGATATAAGGATGCTTACTGACCCAATTGCCGATATGTTGACTCGAATCCGCAACGCCACACGGGCCAAGCATCCCCGCGTGGATATTCCCACGTCGCGGATGAAAGTGGAAATCGCCCGAATCCTCAAGGAAGAGGGCTATGTCGCGTCCTACAAAGTGGTGGATGAAGGAAAGGTGCGCAAGGTGCTTCGCCTGATGCTGCGATACACCCCGGACCGCCGCAGTATCATTACCGATTTGAAGCGGATATCGCGTCCTGGCTGCCGCCGGTATGTTGGCAAGGGCGACATTCGCAAGGTGGTAGGCGGAATGGGTACGGCAATTCTATCCACACCCCGGGGATTGATGAGTGGGGGAACCGCACGGCGCGAAGGCGTGGGCGGCGAGCTGCTGTGCGAAGTCTGGTAAACATTTCAGGGCGGGTATAAGCGATGTCGCGAATTGGAAAACAACCGATCAGCATCCCTTCCGGGGTGAAGGTGCAACTGCATGAGGGAATTGTGGACCTGCAGGGGCCCAAGGGAAAGATGTCGGTGCCCATTCCTCCGGGGATTCGGTTCGAGTTGAAAGACAACGTCCTGCATGCCGTGCGGGATAGTGATGAGCAGGCGGCCATGCATGGTCTGGCACGCGCGCTGATGGCCAATGGTGTTCACGGCGTGTCCCAGGGATTCCAGCGCGATTTGGAAATTGTGGGCGTGGGATATCGCGCGGAAGTTAAGGGCAAGAACGTAGTTTTCGCTTTGGGATATTCCCACCCTGTCGAATTCCCCATTCCCGAGGGAATTCAGGTAACGGTGGAAAAGCAGACCCGGCTTTCCGTTATGGGCGCGGACAAAGCCAGGGTGGGCCAGGTTGCCGCGAATATGCGCGCCCTTCGTCCCCCTGATCCATATAAGCAGAAGGGAGTACGCATCGCGGGTGAGCATTTGAAGAAGAAAGCGGGCAAGGCTGGCGCGAAGGCCGGCTCATAGTGCGGGAGGATAGAAGAAGTGGCACAGCTACCAGTTAAGAGGCTGGCGCGCAGCGCGCATCGCGAGCGTCTTCATCGCCGGATTCGGCGCAAGATCAGCGGCACTGTCGAGCGCCCACGCGTCGCCGTCTATCGCTCGATCAAGCATATTCGGGCTCAGGTGATTGACGATTCGAACCATCGCACTCTGGCTTCGGCCAGTTCGCTGGACGCTGAAGTGCGCGGGGACATTAAGGGCGGCGGAAACATTGCGGCGGCCAAAGTTGTGGGACGCGTGCTGGCCCAGCGTGCCCTTGCGGCGGGAATAGAATTGGTCGTTTTTGATCGCGGAGGATACAAATACCACGGGCGAATCCGTTCACTGGCGGAGGCAGCCCGGGAAGCCGGACTGAAGTTCTAAGACAATATGCCAAAACAGGATCTCAAAGATACTTTATCCATACGCCGCGTGTTGGATGTCAACGCGCAGAACCTGAAAGACCAGGTTATCGCAATCAACCGCTGCACCAAGGTGGTGAAAGGCGGCAAGAACCTCAGCTTCTCCGCTCTGGTGGTGGTGGGCGATAAGCAGGGCCATGCCGGGTTTGGGATGGGTAAGGCGCGCGAAGTCCCCATGGCCATACGCAAGGCCATTGAGCAAGCCAAGAAGAATTTGATCAGCATGAATTTGAAGGGCGGCACCATCCCACATCAAGTTTTAGGGCGTTTTGGTTCGGGCCAGGTAATGCTGAAACCCGCCCCGGAAGGAACTGGGGTAATCGCCGGGGGCCCTGTCCGCGCGGTGATGGAGGTAGCGGGAATTCAGAATGTGCTCACCAAGTCTCTGGGCACGTCGAATCCTCACAATGTTGTGAAGGCGACCTTTCACGCTCTCCTTCAGCTCAAGGACGCCGACCGCGTCGCCGAGCTACGCGGTAAAGTTGCCGCCCAGTTAAATCCGTAAGAGTGAGCCCAAGTCATGGATAACAAGAAAGAGAAAACGATTCGAATCCGCTGGGTACGTAGTTTCATCGGTTGCCCGATTTGGATGCGCCAGACGATTCGCGGGCTGGGATTTCGCCGTATGCACCAGGTGGTTGAGCGGCAAGATACTCCCGCTATTCGCGGCATGATCCACCAGGTCAGGCATCTGGTGGAAGAAGTTGAATCGTAAGAGGACGCAATGGACTTGAAACTTTCCAATCTGAGGCCGGCCAAGGGTTCGCGGCACCGTCGCGTGCGAGTGGGTCGCGGCATGGGCTCCAAACTCGGCAAGACTTCCGGCCGCGGCAACAAAGGCCAGAAATCCCGCCGGGGCTATCAGCGGCGTCGCGGTTTTGAAGGTGGACAGATGCCCTTGCATCGCCGCCTGCCCAAGCGCGGATTTCATAACCTGTTTAGCGAGGAGTTTGCCGTTGTCAGCGTGGCCGCGCTCAATGCGTTTTCGGTGGGGGAAACAGTGAGCCCGGAGTCTCTGGTTTCTCGTGGTCTTCTGCGCAACCGCAAGCTTGGACTGAAAATTCTGGGCGGCGGCGATTTGAAGGTAGCCCTCACCGTGCGGGCCCACGCCTTTAGCCAGGCCGCCGGAAAAAAAATCACCCAAGCGGGCGGTAAATTCGAAATCCTGCAATGAGAAGCCTTTTCGAAGCTTTCGCGAATATTTTTCGTACCCGGGACCTCCGCCGGCGCGTGCTGTTTACCTTGGCGCTGTTGGCGGTGTACCGACTGGGCGCGTTTATTCCCACGCCGGGGATAAATTCCGACCTTTTGCAGTCCCTTTTTGAACAGGGCCGTGGCTCGGTGCTGGGCGTCATTGACTTATTCAGCGGCGGAAATTTCCGCCGGCTGACGATATTCGCGCTTGGAATCATGCCGTACATTACGGCGTCCATCATTCTGCAGATTATGGTGGTGGTATGGCCCTACCTTGAGCGCCTGCAAAAAGAGGGCGAGCTGGGGCGGCGCAAGATCACGCAATATACGCGTTATCTCACCATTATTCTGAGCATGTTTCAGTCTTTCACCATCGCCATGACCTTGCAGGGGCAAAACTTGGCTGGCCAGGCGCTGGTATATCACCCCGGAATACGATTCACTTTGATGACTATGCTCACTCTCACCACAGGGTCGGCATTCATCATGTGGCTGGGCGAGCAGATCAGTGATCGCGGCATCGGCAATGGCATGTCGTTGATTATTTTTGCCGGTATCGTGGTGGGATTGCCGCGCGCGGTGGGCGATTTATTCCAAAAGATTTCCACCCAACAGTGGGGGCCATTCACTCCTTTGGCGGTGATTCTTTTGCTTGCTGTGATGGTGGCTGTCGTGGGGTTCATTGTATTCGTGGAAGGCGGCCAGCGTCGAATTCCGGTGCAGTATGCCAAGCGCGTGGTGGGTCGCCGTGTTATGGGCGGGCAGATGACTTACCTTCCGCTCCGGGTAAATGCGGGAGGCGTGATTCCGCCGATTTTTGCGAGCTCGCTGTTAACTTTTGTCCCAACTATCGCGCTCATTTTGCATAAGCACTCCACCTATTTTGACCGTTTTGCCAAGTCATTGGCATGGGGTGAGCCGCTCTACACCCTGGTGTATGTTGTGCTGATTATTTTCTTTGCCTTCTTTTATGTTGGAATTATTTTCAACCCCGCTGAACTAGCCGATAATATGCGCAAGTCCGGGGGCTTCATTCCTGGAATTCGGCCCGGACGCAACACATCCGAGCATATTAACCGCATCCTCACGCGGCTGACCTTTGTTGGTGGTGTTTATCTGGCGGTGGTTTGCCTGCTGCCCGAATGGATGATTGCCGGAATCCACTTGAATCACTTGCCGGTATGGTTGGGAGGAGCTTGGTTTGACGCGCACATGTGGAGATTCGTCCTCGAAGGATTGAACGTCACATTTTATTTCGGCGGCACATCGCTGCTCATCGTGGTGGGCGTCGCTATGGACACCGTCCAACAGGTGGAAGCCCAACTGGTAATGCGAAATTACGACGGGTTCCTGCGGAAGAACCGGGTGCGTGGCCGCCGCGCTTAATGGGACGCCGGGGGTTTCTCCGCGGCGAGCTTTGATTTTTCTGGGTCCCCCCGGCGCGGGAAAGGGAACCCAGGCCAAACGGATTGCCCGAACGCTGGGCTTACTGCACCTCTCCACTGGAGATATGCTGCGGGATCATGTCGGCCGTGAAACGCCCCTCGGTCTGTTGGCGCGGCCTATCATGGACGATGGCGGTCTGGTCCCGGACGAGATTGTACTTGGCATGGTGGCCGAGCGGTTGGGCCGGCCCGATTGCGCCAACGGTTTTATTCTTGACGGTTTTCCGAGAACTCTCCCGCAAGCGCGGGAGCTTGACGAAGTGCTTCGCAAGGGGTCTTGGGGAAAGCCGCTGGTCGTAAATTTTGTTGTTGACGAAGAGGATTTGATTCGGCGCCTTACCGGCCGCAGAACCTGTTCAATCGGCGGCGAAATATACAATATTTATGACCGTCTGCCCAAAGTTGCCGGGCGTTGCGATGTGGATGGCGGCGAATTGATTCAGCGCGCGGACGACCGTCCCGATGTTATCCGGGAGAGGCTGGACGCCTACAACGTCAAGACAAAGCCGCTGGAAGATTATTACAGCAGCCAGGGCGTCCTTATGGAATTGTCCGGGGTATTGAACATGGACGCTGTGACCCTGACACTGCTGGAAATGGTGGAAACCGGCGCATCTCCGGCATGATTGTCATCAAATCAGAAGCGGAATTGGAAAAAATGCACCGGGCCGGGCTGGTTGTATATCACGTGCTGACTGAATTGCGCACCATGCTCATGACCGGAATCACTACTCGTGATCTGGACGCGGCAGCTGAAGAAATGGCCCGGGAACAGGGCGCGAGGGCGGCATTTAAGGGTTACATGGGCTTTCCCGGGTCGCTGTGTACATCGCTCAATAGCGAAATCGTGCATGGCATTCCATCGCCCCGGCGGCGTCTACGGGTAGGGGATATTATCTCTCTTGATTTCGGGGTTGAGTGCGATGGTTATTACGCGGATGCTGCGCTGACTGCGCCCGTCGGTGCTACTACTCCAGAGCGCGAAGAGCTTATGCGGGTTACGCGGGATTCCCTGGATCGCGCGATTGAGCAGGTTCGGCCGGGCAATCGCCTGAGTGATATATCGGCCGCAGTACAGCAATGCGCGGAAGGCGCGGGATTTTCGGTGGTGCGGGAATTCGTGGGCCACGGAATCGGTACCAAGCTCCATGAAGAGCCGCAACTGCCGAACTATGGCGAGCCCGGCCAAGGCCCGAAGTTGCGGGAGGGCATGGTGCTGGCCATCGAGCCCATGGTGAATGCAGGCGGCCCGCAGGTTCGCGTTATGGAAGATAAATGGACGGCGGTGACTTCGGATAGCTCCGATTCGGCGCATTTTGAACATACTATCGCGGTAACCGCGAATGGTCCCTGGATTTTAACCAGGCCTCGCGATGCGACCGGGCCGTGTTGGTAAAACCCCGTAGCCGAATTGCATCCGGCGAATAGCAAATTGGATCAAATGGCAAAGAGACCAGAAGCCGAAAAGAAGCGCGACGACAGCAATCCGAAAGAGGATGCCATTGAAGTAATGGCCGTGGTAATCGAGCCTTTGCCGAATGCCATGTTTCGCGTGCAACTGGAAAATAAGCACCAGGTGCTGGCCCACATATCCGGGAAGATGCGCAAGAATTTCATTCGCATTCTGCCGGGGGATCGTGTTTCGGTGGAGTTGTCGCCTTACGATTTAACTCGGGGACGCATTATTTACAGGTTTAAGTAGCTGCTAACTCGAATAACTTGATTTTACGCGGTAAGCGGTGAGCAGCGAATAGCAAGCAGTTGGCCGAGGAAAGGCCGGAGACAAAGATGAAAGTCCGGGCATCAGTGAAAAAAATTTGCAGCAAGTGCAAGATTGTTCACCGGCGTGGCGTGGTGCGCATTATTTGCAGCAATCCCAAGCACAAGCAGCGCCAGGGTTAAGGAGGAGTTTGCATGGCTCGTATTGCGGGCATTGATCTTCCGTTACACAAGCAGATTCGCGTGGGCCTCACGGCCATTTATGGAATCGGCCAGATGCGGGCCAAGGAACTCTGCGCCAAGGCCGGCGTGGACGATACCAAGAAGGTGAAGGACCTCACGGAAGACGAGGTCAATCGCCTTCGCCAGGGCATTGAAGCCGAGGGCCGCGTGGAAGGGGATCTCCGCAAGGAGGTCCAGATGAACGTGCGCCGGCTAATCGAAATTCAATGTTATCGCGGTCTGCGGCACCGGCGGAATTTGCCGGTTCACGGGCAGCGGACGCATACCAACGCGCGGACCCGCAAGGGACCCCGGCGCGGCGCAGTCGCCACCAAGAAAAAGGTGATGGCGCGCAAGTAAGCAGCCCCGGTTAAGCGGGGCGGGAGAATCGAGTGGCCAAGGAACCAAAAGACGCAGCGGCGGCCCCAGCGGCCAAACCGGTCAAGCGCAAAAAGGAATTTCGCAAGAAGCGCGAGAAGCGCGTGGTGCCTCAGGGCGTGGCCTGTATTCAGGCGACGTTCAATAACACCATCATTACCCTAAGTGATCCCGATGGGCGCGTGTTGAGTTGGTCGTCGGCAGGCGCGGCTGGTTTTAAGGGTTCGCGTAAAGGCACTCCCTATGCCGCCCAGCAGGCGGCCATGACGGCTGCCGGCACGGCTCGCGATCATTACGGCCTAAAGGCTGTGGAGGTTCGCGTAAAGGGGCCGGGCGCTGGCCGCGAATCCGCTGTACGCGCGCTGGCTTCAGCGGGCTTGCACATCAACGTGATTCGTGATGTAACTCCCGTGCCCCACAATGGTTGCCGTCCGCCCAAGCGGCGGCGCGTGTAATCCACCGGATTAGGAAGAAGGAGAAAGCAATTGGCAAGACATCGTGACGCGGTTTGCCGGCTCTGCCGCAGGGAAGGCATGAAGCTTTTCCTCAAAGGAGCGCGCTGCTATACCGAAAAGTGCGCCATTGAGAAGCGCAATTTTGTCCCTGGACAGCACGGCCAGTCGCGCCGTCCCAAGATGGCCGGGTATGGCATTCAATTGCGCGAGAAGCAAAAGATGAAGCGCACCTACGGATTGCTGGAGAAGCAGTTCCGTAATTATTTTGAGAAGGCCGAGCGTGGGAAGGGGCCAACCGGTTCCAACCTGCTGGTGCTTCTCGAACGGCGGCTGGATAACGTGGTCTATCGCGCCGGAATCGCCAGTTCTCGGGCCCAGGCGCGGCAACTGGTTCTTCACGGACATGTGCGCATCAACGGAAAGAAGGTCAACATTCCCAGCTATCTGGTGACTGTCGGCGAGGAAATTGTCCTGAAGGACGACATGCATCAGAACGCGATGGTGCTTGAGGCGCGCAGCCTGTCGCAAAGCCAGGGCGCGGCCAACTGGCTCGAAATCGACCGGGAGAATCTGCGCGCGCGCGTACTGGCCATGCCCAAGCGTGAAAACGTCCAGACGCCGCCCATGAACGAACAGCTTATCGTCGAACTTTATTCGAAGTAGCCCGCAATCAGCATCGACGGCGGCCGCCTGGCCGCTAACCCGCGGGTGAGGAGGAAACGTAAATGTGGAAGGGATTTCAGAAACCGAAAAGACTGGCTGCTGAGCTTGAGACACTTACCGATAAGTATGGGGAATTTTCGGCGCAGCCACTGGAGCGCGGCTGGGGCGCCACCGTGGGCAATTCCCTCCGGCGCGCGCTGCTGAGTTCCATCGAAGGGGCCGCGGTAACCGCTGTGCGGATCGAAGGCGTGCTGCACGAATTTTCGTCGATTCCCGGCGTGGTTGAGGACGCCACCGACATTATTCTGAACCTCAAGCAGGTGCCGCTAAAGTTGAATTCGGATCAGTCCAAGACCGTTACCATCAATGTGGATTCATCCGGCCCGGTCACTTCCGCCAATCTGGAAGCCGACGGCGATGTGGAGGTTTTGGACAAGAACATTTACATCGCCACAGTCAGCGAAGGCGGCCGTCTGCAGATCGAGATGCGGGTGAAGAATGGCCGCGGCTATGTCTCCGCCGACCGCAACTATGACGAAGACCTTCCCATCGGTTACATTCCCGTGGATTCCGTCCATTCACCGGTGCGTAAGGTAAATTACGCGGTGGAATCGGCCCGCCTGGGTCAGATGACCGACTATGAAAAGCTTACCATCCAGGTGTGGACCAATGGCGCGGTAACGCCGCATGATTCCATTGGCCTGGCCGCGAAACTGATTAAAGATCACATGACCGTCTTCATCAATTTTGAAGAAGCTCCGGACATGCCCGAGATGATGGGAGATCGTTACAGCGATCCACGCCTTGAATATCTGGAGCGTTCCGTGGACGAAATGGAGCTTTCGGTGCGCTCCTACAACTGCCTGAAGAACGCCAATATCCAGTCGCTCCGGGAATTGGTCCAAAAGAGCGAATCAGAGATGCTGAAGACTAAAAATTTCGGCCGCAAGTCTCTGAACGAAATCAAGGAAATCCTTACCCGCATGGGTCTGGCCCTGGGCACGAAATTCGACGAGCACGGCCGAATCATCTGGCCGCCCATGAGCAGCCAAATCATTCTTCCTCCAGCCATGGAGGAAGATACGGCGGATACCGAGGCGGGGGATGCCTCCGAAGCGGTATAACGGCACGGTAGCAACACCCGGCGTGCGTGCCGGGCATGGAGAAAGGGACTCATGCGACATCTTGTTTCAGGCTCAAAACTCGGAAAGCAGCCGGCCCATCGCCGCGCGGTGCTGCGCAACCTGGTGACCAATCTGGTTCTGCACGAGCGCATCTCCACCACCATTCGCCGCGCCAAAGCCACCAAGCCGATTGCCGAGCGTATGATTACTCTCGGCAAGCGCGATACTTTGCATGCCAGGCGCCAGGCGGCGGCGTTTCTTCAGACGCCCGAAGCTACCAAGAAGCTTTTCGCACAGCTCGCTCCCCGCTTTGCCGACCGAAACGGCGGGTACACTCGCATCGTCCACATTGGATTTCGCCTCGGCGATGGCGCCGAACTGGCCGTACTGGAATTTATCGGTTCGGAGATGAAGGTCAAGGCCAAGAAGGAAAAGAAGGCCCGCGAAACCCAAATGGACGACATGCCCAAGGTTCCCGTGCCTGAGAAAGACATCAAGCCCTAAACGGTCGGTTAGCCCGTCCAACAGCCCCACAATTTCGATTTTTCGGCCCGCGATTTCAGTTCGCGGGCCTTTCATTTGTGTGCCGAGCATGTTCGACAGCTTGGGGGTGAAAGTCCCCTACCCATCCTGATGGAGGAGAAGGGTTAGTGAAGCGCAAGGGCCTCGCCGCGAGGCGAGGTCTGAAAGAAGCGTGGAGCAA
>Ga0182024_10012302_pt1 | contig 16956 bp, 18 predicted proteins | sample P32metaG_FD_120480 | JGI IMG/M metagenome (GOLD analysis project Ga0182024, IMG submission 120480) | Permafrost microbial communities from Stordalen Mire, Sweden - P3-2 metaG (Illumina Assembly) | ecosystem: Environmental > Terrestrial > Soil > Wetlands > Permafrost | place: Sweden: Stordalen...
CACGCAAGGGAAAACCTGGCCGCATGCGCCCAAGGCCGTGCATGAAACCGAATTCCGCATTTATCGCTGGAACCCGGATGACGGGGCCAATCCGCGCGTCGATACCTATTACGTCGATCGCGATGACTGCGCGCCGATGGTTCTCGACGCGTTGATTTGGATCAAGAACAACATCGACCCGACGCTGACCTTCCGCCGTTCCTGCCGCGAAGGCGTATGCGGCTCCTGTGCCATGAATATCGACGGCACCAATACGCTCGCCTGCACCAAGGCGATGGACGACGCCAAGGCGCCGCTGCGGATTTATCCGCTGCCGCACCAGCCGGTCGTCAAGGACCTGGTGCCGGACCTGAAGAATTTCTACGCGCAATACGCGTCGATTGAGCCCTGGCTCAAGACCGTGACGGCGACCCCGGAAAAGGAATGGAAGCAGACCCACGAAGACAGAACCAAGCTCGACGGCATGTACGAATGCATTCTGTGCGCGTGCTGCTCGACTTCGTGCCCGAGCTACTGGTGGAATTCGGATCGCTATCTAGGTCCCGCTGCGCTGCTGCAAGCCAACCGCTGGGTGCAGGATAGCCGCGACGAGGCGACCGGCGAACGGCTCGACAATCTTGAGGACCCGTTCCGGCTCTACCGCTGCCACACCATTATGAACTGCTCGAAGGCCTGCCCGAAGGGCCTCAACCCGGCGAAGGAAATCGCCGTGTTGAAGAAGGCGATGGTCGATCGGCAAGTCTAGGTTTCTGTCTTCGTTAGAAGAAAAACCGTGGATGGCCGGGAGAAGCCCGGCCGTGACGCTGTGGCTTGGCGTCTAATTACACTTAGTGGCGAAGCAAATTTTCTCCAACTCAGGGAATGGCTTGTAGACGGCCTTGGCACATTCGCCTTTGCTGGGCTCGACCAATTGGTTGAGATGACCGCCATAAAAATAAGCGACGCGCTCCGTGTTGCCGGCGTAGGTGCGGTTCAAGCCGCGCGGATTGTAGCGCACGCAGGCCGTATAGCGCGGTTCGTTGCCGACCTGCGTGAGCGCCGGGTCGGAGATAAAGGCGTCGTGCACGTTGGTTGGGTCGTCGAGGGTGCGCCTCAGGGTATCCAGGATTTCCTGCTTAAAGTTGGTGGGTGCGATATTGGGATCCACGATCGGCGTTTTACCGCCACCACAGGCTGCAAGCGCCAGCCCAAGCGTTACGGCAAGCGCCGGCACCAACCATAAGCGGGCTGCCTTTTTGCCCATCGGGACGTCTCCTCATCGCCGCGGCGGTATTTTCGTCCCCGCCTTCGACCCGGTCAATCGAGCTTGAGCTTCTTGCGCCGCTGGGCGAGCGTGCGCAGCCGCAACGCGTTGAGCTTGATGAAGCCCTCGGCGTCACGGTGATCGTAGGCGACCGCACCCTGCTCGAACGTCACGAGTTCCTGGTCGTAGAGCGAGTATTTGCTCTCTCGCCCGACCACGATGACATTGCCCTTATAGAGCTTGAGCCGCACCCGGCCGGTGACGAATTCCTGGGATCGGTCGATCGCCGCCTGCAGCATTTCGCGCTCGGGCGCGAACCAGAAGCCGTAATAGACGAGTTCGGCGTATTTCGGCATCAACTCGTCTTTAAGATGCGCGGCGCCGCGGTCGAGCGTGATCGACTCGATGCCGCGATGGGCGGCAAGCAAGATCGTGCCGCCCGGCGTCTCGTACATGCCGCGCGACTTCATGCCGACGAAGCGGTTCTCCACCAGATCGAGCCGGCCGATACCGTTGGCACGGCCGAGTTCGTTGAGCCCGGCGAGCAACGCCGCCGGCGACAGCTTCTTGCCGTCAATCGCCACCGCGTCGCCGCGCTCGAAATCCACGGTGATGTAGGTTGCCTTGTCCGGCGCCTTTTCCGGATCGATGGTGCGCGAATAAACGTAATCCGGCACCTCCTGCGCCGGGTCCTCCAGCACTTTGCCTTCCGAGGACGCGTGCAGCAGGTTGGCGTCGACGGAAAACGGCGCTTCGCCGCGCTTGTCCTTGGCGATCGGAATCTGGTGCTTCTCGGCAAACTCGATCAGCTTGGTGCGCGAGGTCAGGTCCCATTCGCGCCAGGGTGCGATCACGGTCACGTCCGGTTTGAGCGCGTAATAGGTGAGCTCGAAACGCACCTGGTCGTTGCCCTTGCCGGTGGCGCCGTGGGCGACCGCGTCGGCGCCGACTTTCTCGGCGATCTCGATTTGCTTCTTGGCGATCAGCGGCCGCGCGATCGAAGTGCCGAGCAGATACTGCCCCTCGTAGAGCGCGTTGGCGCGGAACATCGGGAACACGTAGTCGCGCACGAATTCCTCGCGCAGATCCTCGACGAAGATATTCTCGGGCTTGATGCCGAGCAGCAACGCCTTCTTGCGCGCCGGTTCGAGCTCCTCGCCCTGGCCGAGATCGGCGGTAAAGGTGACCACCTCGCAGCCGTAGGTGGTTTGCAGCCACTTCAGAATGATCGAAGTGTCGAGCCCGCCGGAATAGGCGAGCACGACCTTTTTGATGTTCTTTTTCGCTTTGCCGTCCGGCATATTCGTACTTTCTGCCAATGTCGGGACGCGCTTAGCTTGCGGCCCGGCAGCCATGCTCCCCCGTGTTGAACTCAGGATGGATGCCCGGGTCAAGTGCGGGCGGACCCGCGCCGCAGGCTACCCTGTCACGTCCTCATAGACGTCCATATCGGCGCTGCCGGCCAGAATGGCGCGCCAACCTTGCAAAAAGGTACGCACCATGGGGTCGCTCGCCGCTTTGTGGCGATTGAGCTCGAGCGCGGCGTGGGCCGCATATTCGATCTCGATCAGAATCTGCGCCGGGTCGTCGACATTCTGCAGCAGGCGAAAGTCCGTGCCGCCGAGCGCCCGGTAGAACGGCGCGGCGCTGCGGATGAGCGCGAGCACCTGCGCAGGCTCGCCCAGCGCCCGCATCTTGATTTGCAGCACCCGTTTGAGGTTTTCGTCAGGCTCGGTCACAGTGCCCTCCCGGCGCGAATCGAAGCAACCTTAGCATTGTGACGGCCGGCGCTGTCACGGCAGCGTGCCTTCAAGGGACAATCATCGCCGCCTTACGATCATCGGCAGGCCCCCGCTTGGCCGCAAGGTCGCCCGATGGATTGGCGAGACCACGTGACCCGGCGCCAGTTCCAAGGCGAAGTGCCGCAGGACGGCCGCCACAACGATCGATGCCTCCTGCAAGGCCAAGCTGGCCCCGATGCAGATCCGCGGGCCAACGCCGAACGGAAGATAAGCAAAACGATCGATGGCCTCGCGCGCGTCGCCGAGGAAGCGGCGGGGATCGAAGCGATCGGGATCGGCCCATAAGGAGTGATGCCGGTGCAGCACGTAGGGCGCAATGACGACCATGGTGCCGCGCCGGATGGGCTCGCCCGCGAGTTCGTCGGGCCCGAGCGCGGCGCGGCTGATCGCGGCGATGGGGGGATAGAGCCGGTTCGACTCCTCGATCACGGCGCGCGTCTCAACCAGCCGATCGGCAAGTCCGCCGATGTCGCCGTCGAGCTCGCGGTCGGCTTCGGCCTGGACGCGGCTGCACCATTCGGGCGACTGCGACAGCAGAAACAGCGACCAGGTGATGCTGTTGGCGGTCGTTTCGTGGCCAGCGGCAATAAAGGTGAGGATATTCGCGCGTACCTCGACTTCGATCAGGCCCTCGCCGGTTTCCGGATCTCGCGCTTCGAGCAATAGCGTGAGGATATCGCGCGGCACGCCGGCCGGATCCTCGGCGATACGCCGGCGTCGGGTCGATACAATGGTATCGATCGCGGTTTCGAAAAGGCGAAGCATCGGCCGCACTTTCCAGCGGCTGAGCCGCGGCACCACGGACGATAAGCCCAGCACGTCGAACGGATCGAGACGCCCGATCGCCTCGAAATAATGTTTCATGGCGACGCGGATTTCCTCAGCGCTGCGGCCGAGCCCGTCGGCGAACATGGTTTTCTCCAGCACCTCTAAAGTCACGCGCGTGACCTCGACCGCCATGTCCTCAATCTGCCCGTCACGCGATTTCAGCCGCTCGACCATGGCCGCCGCGACATCGATCATGGCGGCGGTGAAACTGATGACGGTCCGGCGCGCGAACAGCGGCGCCAGCGCGCGGCGCTGCATCCGCCATTGGTGCCCGTCGGCGGTCAGCAGTCCGTTCGACAGGCCGGCCGACAGCACGCGCCGTTGCAGCCAATCCTTGTGGTAGTTCTGGGTGTTGTCCATCAACACCCGGCGGATCGCCGCCGGGTCGTTGACCAGCGCGACCCGTCCGATGGACAGGCCGCCCATGACGATCGGCTCTTCGAAATGCGCTTTGGTCCAGGCTTCGAGCGGGGTTGCGCGCGAGCACGCGCAGCAGCGCCAGCGGACCCAGCGGCTTGAGCTGGGGCACCGGAACTGGCGGATAAAACTTCGCGGCCGAGTCGAGCAATATCTACTCCGACCGCGATAGCGCCGTGGTTCTTTTCATATGCGTGCAGCCCCCCGTAACGATGCCCCGACGGGAATAATAGATCCCAATATTCGCGGGCGCAGCCATTCGGCCAAACGCCGGTCGCGGGTAACGTTATTCCGTTAGAGTTCCGTCTTTTGCTTCCGCAGCAATCCGACGATGAAATCTTGGGCAGGCCGGGCGACCCGCTCGATGGCGCGGTCTACACCTTCGTCAGTGAACCGCGTGCGCGGCCAGCGATAGATCAGGCCATGCACCACCCAGATGATCAGAAAGGTGAACACCCCGGCAAATACGGTGTCGGTGAAAAAATGCCCGCCCGCCATGATGCGCAAGGCCGCCATCCCTGTCCCCAGCGCCAGCGCCGCGCCATAGGCGAGCCCCCGCCACGGGAGTGGCACCAGCGCCGCCGGCGCTATCGTCCAAAACGCGCCGGAGACGTCGCCGGAGACGAAGGAGCAGTTGCCCGGGCAATCGCCGCGCGGATCCCACCAGGCGACGAAATGCTGATCGCCGTCGAATTGGGTCACGTCGATCGGCCGCGGCCGGCCCCAGTGATCCTTGAGAATGACGTTGGTCAGAAGGCCCGGCCCGAGCGCAAGCGTCGTCACCAGGAACACGACCGCGCGGCCAGAGATCAACAGCCTACGGCGCGGCAGAAGCAATTTGAGCGCGAGCGCGGCCAACACCGGTACGATCACCGCGACGCCCACCCAGAGCCCGAAATCGCGGGCGAGCATCAGCGGCGAATAGGCGCGCGTATAGAAATTGATGCTGTTCTCGACCATCGCGTTAAACGGCGCCGAGATCATCAGGTCGAGCTGCGGAAAGAGCCCGAAGATCACGCCGACCACGGCGGCCAAGCCAAGCGCAGCGAACAATCCGGTGCGGTTCATGCGCGCTCGTCTAGCCGAGACATGGCAAAATGAAAAGCGTAGGCGCGCAAAGCCGCGATAATCCGGCTGGAAGCGGCCCTAGCCCGGGCGAAGTGCTAGGTGACCGCGCCCCGCTCATTCCCGCGCCAACGGCCGGCATTGCGGCCGGCGATCAGCCAATAGGTGAATCCGAACACCACGCCGACCGCGGCCGCGATCTCGGCTTCGCGCGAAATCGGCGGCGGCGGATGATCGATCGATTCCTCATAAGTGCCGATGAAGCCGGCACTGTAATAGCCGAGCAGCAGGATCGCGGCGCCGGCCGCCGCTTGGATCAAGAGCGAGCGGATCGAAAACGCTTCCGCCAGCACGACGGCGATCAGGATGGGCAGGAAACCGACGATGACGGTGGCGCCGGAGGCAAAGGCCGCGGTACCCCAGAAGAACACGTGCTCGACCGGATCGGCGCCGAGCATATGCAGTTCGGCGCCGAGCAACGCGATGGCGGCGGCGATGCCGGCAGCCGCCGTCGCCATGAACAGAGCAAACAGGATGACGATGATGCGGCCAAGAAGCGCCACCGGCTAATCCGTCATCGCCATGGCGCGCAGCGCCATGCGCTCGCGCGCGGAAAGCTTCTCGGTCGCGCTCTTGAGCTGGCCGCAGGCGGCCAGAATGTCGCGCCCGCGCGGCGTGCGCACCGGCGAGGCATAACCGGCGTCGAACACGACTTGAGAAAATTTCTCGATCTGCTCCCAGTCCGAGCACTCATATTTGCTGCCCGGCCAGGGATTGAACGGGATGAGATTAATCTTGGCCGGGATGCCCTTGAGCAGGCGCACGAGTGCCTTGGCGTCGTCGATAGAATCGTTGACGCCTTTCAGCATGACGTATTCGAAAGTGATGCGCTTGGCGTTGGAGACGCCGGGATAGTTGCGGCAGGCTTCCAGCAATTGCGCGATCGGATATTTGCGGTTGAGCGGCACCAATTCGTTGCGCAATTCGTCGCGCACCGCGTGCAGCGATACCGCCAGCATGCAGCCGATCTCGGCGCCGGCGCGTTCGATGTTCGGCACCACGCCGGATGTCGAGAGCGTGATACGCCGCTTGGAAATGGCGATGCCGTCGCCGTCGGCGACGATCAGCAGCGCGTCGCGCACCGCATCGAGATTGTAGAGCGGTTCGCCCATGCCCATCATTACGATGTTGGAGATGCAGCGGTTGCCAGTCGGCACCACGCCGTCGGTCGGCCGCGTGGCGCCCGGCCAGTCACCCAAACGATCGCGCGCCATCATCACCTGGCCGACGATTTCGCCGGCCGTGAGGTTGCGCACCAGGCGCTGGGTGCCGGTGTGGCAGAACGAACAGGTGAGCGTGCAGCCGACCTGGCTGGAGACGCAGAGCGTGCCGCGGTCGGTATCGGGAATGTAGACGCACTCCACTTCGTGTGGCCGTTCGCCAATCCCCGTGCCTTGCGTCTCGCCGGGCAAACGGAGCAGCCATTTGCGCGTGCCGTCGACCGAGACTAGTTCGGCAACCACTTCGGGCCGATCGAGCGTGAAGCGCTGCGCCAGTTCCGCGCGCAACTCCTTCGAGACGCTGGTCATGGCCTCGAACGAGGTGAGGCCGCGGAAATAGATCCAGTGCCAGAGCTGCTGCACGCGCATCTTGCGCTGGGCTTCCGCCACGCCGACGGCGCCCAGCAGCGCGGCAAGCTGCGCGCGCGTCAGCCCGACCAGCGACGGTTTGTCCGGCGGCACATAGCGCTCGAGCGGCGCCTTCTCGATGAAGGGCACCGCGGCCGGTGCGTTTTCAATCGTGGTTGTCATGGTCTCCGGCCGTCATATCCGCGCGCGGCGGCATTGACGACAATATAGGGCGCGGACGTCCTACTTGCACTCCTCCGCCACCTTGTCGAGCGCCTGGGCCAAACCCTTCAGGGAATAGGTGTCGGTGGTCTTGGTGCCATGGGTGGACACGCTCTTGATCACCAGATCGGCGCCCTTGCGCATGGTGTCGACCATTTGCGCTTCCTCGGCGGCGTTCTTCACCCAGGCGCCATCGTTTTGGGTGTACATCACGTAGCTTGCCGAGCCGACGGTGGCGGTGGCGTCGGCGCCTTCCTTCTGCGGATAGCCGACGATCATCGACACTTCGTCTTTCACCTTCTCGGCCGGGCGGGTCGAGACGAACGCATAGGACGGATCGCGCTTGCGCCCCGCCGGTTCGGTTTCCGCCTTGGTCGGCTTCGACAGCGCGAAGCAAACCTTCTTGCCGCCCGGCGTCGCCCTGTAGGCGCCCCAGTCGCCGAACTGGCCGAGCAGCACCGCCTGTTCGGTGGGCTCGGACTTGGCCGGTTTCTTCGGGGTCTGGGCATAGGCGGCCGTGCACCAAACCGCGGCGGCGGTCAGCAGTACGATCGTGCGGCTTTGCCAAAGCATCTTGGTCATCGGGCCCTACCGGTTGAAGTGAATGACGGCATTTACACCGCCCCCCTAAAGAACAACTGGATATTAGCCCATTAGAGGCGAATATCGACAAGGTGGAGGCGACAATCCGTCGCCCCCCGTGAACTATAGGCCGAAACCCTACTTCGCGTAGCAGGCCGGCCACCATGCGAGATGACTTTGCAGCGTCAGGATTAACGACCGAGCCGCCATGAAAGCCCTGCTCTGCACCCATTACGGTACGCCAGACGACCTTGAACTTGCCGACATCGCCGAGCCGGTGCCGAAGCCCGGCGAAGTGCTGGTGCGCATCAGGGCGGCGGCGCTGAACTTTTTCGACACCCTGATCATCGCCGGCAAATACCAGCACAAGCCGCCCTTCCCGTTCTCGCCCGCTGCCGAGTTCGCCGGCGAAATCGAGAGCGTCAGCGCCGGCGTCACCGGGTTTGCGCCCGGCGACCGCGTCCTGGGTAATATCGGCTGGGGCGCCGCGCGCGAGAAAGTCGCCGTTGCCGCCGATCAGCTTGTCGGCATACCGGCCGGCCTCGATTTCGATCATGCGGCGGGCCTCACCGTCACCTACGGCACCACGATGTATGCGCTGAAGGACCGGGCCAAGCTCAAGCCCGGCGAGACGATGGCCGTGCTGGGCGCCGCCGGGGGCACCGGCCTCTCCGCGGTCGAATTGGGCAGACTGATGGGCGCGCGCGTCATCGCCTGCGCATCGTCCAATGACAAGCTGGCGTTCGCGCGCGAGCATGGCGCCGACGACGGCGTCAATTATGCCACCTCCGACCTCAAGGAGGCGCTGCGCGCGCTCACCGGCGGCAAAGGCGTCGATGTGGTTTACGATCCGATCGGAGGCGCGCAGGGCGAAGCGGCGCTACGCGGCATGGATTGGGGCGGGCGCTACCTCGTCATCGGCTTTGCCGCCGGCGACATGCCGAAGCTGCCGCTCAATTTGGTGCTGCTGCGCAGCTATGACGTGCTCGGCGTCTACTGGGGCGCCTGGACGCAGCGCGACCCGCAAGGGCATCGCGCCAACATGACGCAAATTCTCGATTGGTGTGTGCAAGGCAAATTGTCGCCGCATGTGCACGCCGTCTATCCGCTGAGCGAGGCAACCACCGCGCTCAAGGCGATCGCCGCGCGTCAGGTGATGGGCAAGGCGATTCTGCGGCCGTAGCTTCCAGCGCTACGGCGCCTTGAACTCCGCCAGCTTGTTCTTCGCCGCCTCGCGATGCACCGGGCGCATATGGCTGGTGACCAACTTGATCGCGGTCGCCAGCACGGCGGCATCGTCGGTGAAGCCGATGACCGGCAGCACCTCCGGAATGGCGTCGACCGGCAGCACGAAATAAGCGAGCGCGCCGACCAGCGTCGCCTTCACCGGCAGCGGCGTGTCGCGGTCGAAGGCGCAGTAGTAAGCGGTCAGAAGATCCTCGGCGAACGGGATATGCGCGGCGACGCGGCGCGCCTTGCGCCAAAAGCTGCGGCGCAGCGCCCTATCGTCGCCGTTCTCCTCGCGTCGCCAAAACGCCGTGCGTGCGAATGCCATGGCCGCTAGATGGGCGTCGGAAACGGCTGCCGCAAGGCGCTAGGCGGCGCGCGCAATGAGCCGCTGGATGGTGCCGCCGGCCGCCCGCGCCACCGTGCCATCAAACAGAATCTCGTGTCCGGCCAGGGTGCGGCGCACATGATCGCCAACATAGGCCGTGAACAGCCGGCCATCCTTTTCGCGGTGGTCGGCGTCCTCGGTTAGGCGGAAGCTCATGTAAATGACGCCGCCCGGCTTGAGGATCTCCAGCATGCGGGCGACGGCCGGCGCGATTTCCTCGCGCGGCAAATGCATGAGCACGGTCTCACAGCACACATTGTCGAAATGTCGCGCCGGAATTCCGCTCAACTCGGGCAGCGCGGCTTTTTTGAATTCGATGTGTGGAAAGCGGACGCGGGCTTGCGCCAAAAGGCCCTCCGAGAGGTCGTAACCGATGGCCGGAAAGCCGTTGGCCGCGAGCCAGGCCGCGTCGCGTCCGCTGCCTGAACCGATATCGGCGGTGAGCCCCGGCCGGAAAAATTGCCGGAACAGCGCATACAAGTCGGCCGGCTCATCCTCGGTGAGCCAGCGCTGCACAAAGGCCGGCGCGGCCGCGTCATAGACGGCAAGCGTTGTCTTATCCATGGTCAGCCGGCGAGCCTGTCCATCGCCTCGGCGAGCTTGACGTCGAGTTCGCTCAAGCCACCGGCGTCGTGGGTCGAAAGCGTCACCTCGACCGTCTTGTAAACGTTGAACCATTCGGGATGGTGGTTCATTTTTTCGGCGACCTCGGCCACGGCGGTCATGAAGGCAAAAGCCTCCTTGAAATCCTTGAAGGTGAATTTGCGCGTGATCGCATCCCGGCCGGACGCTTCCGACCAATGGGTGAGCTTGGTCAAAGCAGCCTTGCGGGCTTCCGAAGTCAGTTTTTGCGCCATGTGATCCTCCGCTGCAGCAACGCCGCGACCCTCGCAAAGGGTCCACCGCGATATTACGTCTCAGGCGACGGCCCCGATCATATGAGGCTTTTGATGTCCTGGTCATTGAATATCGGCAAGGTAGCCGGCACGGTCGTGCGCATCCACCTCACCTTCCTGCTGTTTCTCGCCTGGATTTTCGCCGCCAGCTACAGCCAGGGCAGCGCCGCGACCGCCTGGAACAGCGTCATCTTCGTGGTGCTGCTGTTCCTGTGCGTGCTGCTGCACGAGTTCGGACACATCTTCACCGCGCGCGCCTTCGGCGTGCCGACGCCCTATGTGACTTTGCTGCCGATCGGCGGCGTGGCGCAGCTCGAGCGTATCCCGGAAGAGCCGGGGCAGGAATTTCTTATCGCCATCGCCGGGCCGCTGGTGAACGTGTTCATCACGATCCTGCTGGTGGCCGTCGGCGGCGCAACGCTGCAGACAAGCGCCGCGGCCGGTCTCGACAACACGCAATTTTCCATGATCGACCGGCTGGCGGCGGTCAACCTGTTCCTGGCCGCGTTCAACATGATCCCGGCCTTTCCGATGGACGGCGGCCGCGTGCTGCGCGCGCTGCTGGCGAGCCGCATGGGCTATGTGCGGGCGACCGAAGTCGCCGCCGCCATCGGCCAGTTCGTCGCCTTCGCACTCGGCTTCATCGGCTTGATGTACAACCCGATCCTGATCTTCATCGCCATCTTCGTCTATCTCGCGGCCTCGTCGGAAGCGCACATGGTGGCGTTGCGCGCCGCCTCGCGCGGCGTGCCGGTGAGCCACGCCATGGTGACGCATTTCGAGACGCTGACGCCCGAGGAACATCTGGACGCGGCGGTGCAGACTTTGCTGCAGACCGGCCAGGGCGAATTCCCTGTGGTGGACGCCGGCGGCAAGCCGGTCGGCGTGCTCGGTCGCCGCGATCTTATCCGCGCCATCAAGCAGCACGGTCCCGACGCCCGCGTCGCCGACGCCACGATCGCCGTCATGCCGATCGTCGGCCACCGCACGACCTTGGAGCAGGCGTTCAAACTGCTGCAGATGAAACAGGCGCCGGCGGTCGGCATCACCGATGCGAGCGGCAAGCTGATCGGCTTGGTCACCGGCGAGACCATCGCCGAGATGGTGATGCTGTCGGAAGCGATGCCAAGGGGCGCCCAAAGTGGGCCTTGGGGCCGGCCGGCAGGGGCTTAAATGGGGTTAGCCTCGTTCCAGCGAAGGCCCATCCAACGGTTGCTTCTGGCGGCTTCGTGACTATATTGCGCCGCAATAGGTCGCGTCGCGGATCCCAGGATTGCCATCCGGCAATCCTGTTGTTTTTTGCGGATTTCATTCGGAAATCCTTTCGGGCCCGCAAGCTTCGATTTTTGGAACCCTAATGAACATTCGCAATATCGCCATCATCGCCCACGTCGACCATGGCAAAACCACCTTGGTCGACCGGCTGCTGCAGCAATCCGGCGTTTATCGCGAGAACCAGCGCCAGGTCGAGCGCGCCATGGATTCCAACGATCTCGAGCGCGAGCGCGGCATCACCATTCTGGCCAAGGCTGCCTCGGTCGAATGGAAGGGCACCCGTATCAATATTGTCGACACGCCGGGCCACGCCGATTTCGGCGGCGAGGTCGAGCGCATCCTCAATATGGTGGACGGCGCCCTGGTGCTGGTGGACGCCGCCGAGGGCCCGCTGCCGCAAACCAAATTCGTGGTGTCGAAGGCGCTGCGCATGGGCCTCAAGCCCATCGTCGTCATCAACAAGGTTGACCGCCAGGACGCGCGCCCGGTCGAAGTCATCAACGAAGTTTTCGACCTGTTCGCCGCGCTCGACGCTACCGACGAGCAACTCGATTTTCCGATTCTCTACGGTTCGGCCAAACAAGGCTGGATGGCGACGTCGCTGGAAGGCTCGCACGACCACGGCATGCAGCCGCTGTTCGATCTGGTGCTCAGCCACGTCAAGGCGCCGGTGGTGGAGCACGGGCTGTTCCGCCTGCTCGGCACCATCCTGGAAGCCAATCCCTATCTCGGCCGCATCGTCACCGGGCGCATCACCTCCGGTTCGGTCAAGCCGAACCAGGCGGTTAAAGTGCTCGATCACGACGGCAAGCTGATCGAAACCGGCCGCATCACCAAGGTGCTGGCCTTCCGCGGCATCGAGCGCGTGCCGGTGGACGAGGCGGAAGCCGGCGACATCGTCGCGCTGGCCGGACTGCCGAACGCCACCGTGGCGATGACGATCTGCGATCCCGCCGTCGAAACGCCGATCCCGGCGCAGCCGATCGATCCGCCGACCCTGGCGATGACGTTCCGCGTCAACGATTCCCCGCTCGCCGGCTCCGAAGGCTCAAAGGTCACCGGCCGCATGATCCGCGACCGGCTGCTGCGCGAAGCCGAAGGCAATGTGGCGTTGGGCGTGCGCGAGTCCGACGACAAAGACGCCATGGAGGTCGCCGGCCGCGGCGAATTGCAGCTCGGCATTCTGATCGAGACCATGCGCCGCGAAGGCTTCGAACTGTCGGTGTCGCGCCCGAAGGTGCTGTTGCGCGAAGACAAAAAGGGCGAGTTGCAGGAGCCGATCGAGGAAGTCGTGATCGACGTCGACGAGGTCCATTCCGGCGTCGTCGTGCAGAAGATGGCCGAGCGCAAAGCCGAGATGATCGAAATGAAGCCATCCGGCGGCGGGCGCGTGCGCATGGTGTTTTACGCCCCGACCCGCGGGCTGATCGGCTACCAAGGCGAGTTGCTCACCGATACCCGCGGCACCGCGATCATGAACCGGCTGTTCCACGCCTATGCCCCGCACAAGGGACCGATCCAGGGCCGCCGCAACGGCGTGTTGATCTCCAACGAGCAGGGCGAGGCGGTCGCCTACGCGCTTTGGAACCTGGAAGACCGCGGCCCCATGATGATCGAGCCGGGCTGGAAGGTGTACCGCGGCATGATCGTCGGGGAGCACACCCGCGACAACGACCTGGTCATCAACGTGCTCAAAGGCAAGCAGCTCACCAATATCCGTACCACCTCGAAAGACGAGGCGGTCCGCCTTACCCCGCCGATCCGCATGACGCTGGAAAAGGCGCTGGCCTATATCGAGGACGACGAACTGGTCGAAGTGACGCCGAAGTCGATCCGCCTGCGCAAAAAGCTGCTCGACGAGACCGACCGCAAGCGGGAAGACCGCGCCCGCAGCGCCGCCGCCGAAGCGGTCTGAACTACCGCCGTTCGGCCCGCGCGCGGGCGCGGATGCTGTCCTGTATTGGGACGATTCGATTCTGAAAAAACGAATCGCGTGCCGCGCCGGCGCCGCGCGACGCGCATTACAAACAAAGGCACATTGCCGAGCTTCACGCGAGGAGCGCGATTTTTCAGCAGCGCCAGCGTGTTCTCGCCGACCTGTGGCCAGTAGCCTGCGCCGCCTGCACCTGATGGAGCCGCAGGCTATTGGAAAGACCCCTTTTCCCTTCAAAGGCCAGGGCGGCGGAGTGGTGGACAAGCCTCACTACAAAGGCGGCAGAGTTTGGATCAACGAAACTCAATATTTCGACCAAGCGCCTGAAGTATCATGGGTCTTCTCCATCGGCGGCTATCAACCCGCCCAGAAATGGCTGAAAGATCGCAAGGGCCGCGCCCTGTCCTTTGAGGATGTGAAGCACTATCAGCGCATCCTAAAAATCCTCTCCGAAACCGACCGGATCATGCGCACGATCACCGTGACGCTGTAAGCGAGTGCGAGCGCGGAAGCTCGGAAATAAAACCGATGCCGCCTAAGCGGACTGCGAGTGCTTCTTTGTGTCTGGCGGACAGGCTCAACCCCAGCGGGCACCGGATGTTGACATATTGTGTATTAGTGTATTAGTGTATATGTGCTTTGTAGGCGGAGGTGCCAATGGCGCTGAAAGACCTGATTGCATCCAAGGCCTCGCTTGAGGAAGGCGTTATCGAGGGAATTGTCACTGAATTTGCCCGTTACGACGCGGATCATAAGGCTGTCGTCCTCACGCCCGAGGCTCAACGGCTTTCGGTTAAGGCGAGGGTTCTGATCTATCTGGTCGCCCTGCAAGGCTGGCCGTATGTCGTCGATGACCCTGTACCGGTCGAGGCGAAACCCGGTGAAATCGCGGAAAACACAGGTATTGTCGGTGGCACACTGCGTCCGATCCTTAAGGAATTGAAGGACCGCAACGTAATCCTAGAGCGGGGCGGAAGGTATTCGGTTCGAGCGGCGTCGCTACAAGCCATCAAGGCAGAACTTGGTGGCTCATCCTCCGGCTCACGATCCAAAAGGTCGATGCGCAAATCTAAGGCTGGTTCCGACCAAACGGCTGCGCGAGATCAATCGACCGGCGAAGCAGGCGCGAAGCGCGCCCGGCGCTCGCCTAGCTTGCACAATCTTGCAGAGCGATTTAACGAATTAATCAGCGAAGGTTTCTTCAACAAACGCAAGACACTGTCGGAGGTGCAACAGAAACTCCACAAGGAAGGGATAATCGTGCCTCAAACGAGCATTCCTCCATATCTGCTCAAGCACATACGCCCTCCTTCCCCTCTCTTGGAGCGCGATAAGGAGGACGTAAACGGGAAGAGTGTCTGGGTTTACAAGAAAAGACATTAGCGATGCCTTCCCCCGTAACGCGCTTCTATAATCGCGTGAAGTCGAAAATTGCTAAGGAGAGCGACGTCACCGATTTTTTCGTCTTTTATCTGACCATCGAGATGGGACAACCGACCGCAACAGCGCAGAACATCCGAGATTGCTATTCAGCATGTGATTTGGCGGCCCCGAGTTGGCTTGCGTCATATTTGTCAAATGGTCTCAAGTCTAGGCCGCGTCGGTTCATAAGGGCTGGTGGCGGCTATCGCCTAGAAGACAAGCGCCGCGAGGAAATCACAAAACTTCTGGGTCATGGTCGCCCAGCGGTCCAGACAAGCGCCGCGCTCAATAGGCTCGAAGCCCACGTGACGGCGGGACCAAAGCGCGAATTTTTACAGGAGACGATCAGTTGCTTCGAGGTCGGCGCTAATCGAGCGGCAGTAGTAATGTGTTGGAACTTGGCCCTTTACCATCTGCAAGATTATGTGATCGCTGATCCGGTAAGGCTCGCCTCATTCAATACCGCGTTGGCGAACAACAAGGATGGGCGCGTAAAGATCAATGTCGTGACCAAGCCAGACGACTTTACCGAGATGCCAGAGAGCAAGTTTCTTCTATTCTGCCGCGAGGCCAAAATCATCACGTCATCAATATTCAAAAAGCTTGAAGGTCGGCTTGATGAAAGAAATAGTGCAGCGCACCCATCTGGCGTGAGGACTACGCCGAAGGCCGCTGAGGCTTATATTGAGGACCTCGTCGAAAACGTGATGGTGAAGTTTCCGGCTTAACGAGCCGGTGGGCGAGCAGCCCTCGGCTATGCGCGCTCTACCGTGTCGCCGACTGCATGGGCCAAGGCCATCTCGCGCAACTCGCTCGGGTATTCCCGCTCGGCTGCCCAGTCGGTAAACGTGCTGCGGAAGCCGGTCAGCGCGAGTTATTAACAGCCGTTGCTCGAATGCAACGGCGTTCATCATTTCCACAACAAGGCCGCCGCCCGTCTTGACCAGACGGCGGCAAATCAGGGAGGCTTAACGGATCGTTAAGCGTGGCCCAAACGTCTCCAACGGTACCCTAAACGGTACCCGGACGCGCGGCGGGATAAAAAAGTGCCTGATTTGATTGGCTAAACATGTCCAATTCGACAACACTCATAGAGATTCGCCGAGCCAAGGCCTCCGATGCGGTGGACGTCGCTACCACCCACGACCAGGCATGGCGGACGGCCTATCAGGGCATCATCCCGGGCGGCGAACTCGACAAGTTGATCAATCGCCGCGGACCGGACTGGTGGGACTCGGCCATCCGTAAGGGCAGCCGCATCACCATACTGCAATTCGGCGAGCAGATCGCAGGCTACGCCAATTACGGGCGCAACCGGGCGCGCAGCCTGTTCTATGACGGCGAAGTCTATGAGCTTTATCTGCGTCCGGAGTTCCAGGGCCTGGGTTTCGGCCGCCGCCTGTTCTCGGCCGCGCGCAAGGACCTTACGCAGAGCGGCTTGAAGAGCCTGGTGGTCTGGGCGCTGTCCGATAACGAACCGGCGGTGGAATTCTATCGCGCGCTCGGCGGCCGCGCCGTCGCCCGCTCATCCGAGAAATTCGGCGCCAAGACGCTGGATAAGGTCGCCTACGCCTGGCAGTGAGGCGTTCCTCTACAATCTAAATCTTGCTTTAAATCTTCGGCGCCGGCAGGCCGTTCTGCATACACGCGGCGATCAGCGTGTTGAGCAGAAGGCAGGCGATGGTCATCGGTCCCACGCCGCCGGGAACCGGCGTGATCGCGCCGGCAATTCCCCTCGCCTCGGCATGAGCCACGTCGCCGACGATGCGCGGTCTGCCGTGCTCGCCCGCAATGCGATTGATGCCGACGTCGATCACGGTCGCGCCCGGCTTGATCCAAGCGCCGCGAACCATTTCGGGGCGGCCCAGGGCGGCGACCAGCAGGTCGGCGCGGGCGCATACCGCAGGCAAATCGAGCGTCTTGGAATGGGCGATCGTCACCGTCGCATTCTCCGCCAGCAGCAATTGCGCCACCGGCTTGCCGACGATGTTGGAGCGGCCGATCACCACCGCTTCCAGCCCGGCGAGC
>Ga0182024_10012303_pt1 | contig 16956 bp, 15 predicted proteins | sample P32metaG_FD_120480 | JGI IMG/M metagenome (GOLD analysis project Ga0182024, IMG submission 120480) | Permafrost microbial communities from Stordalen Mire, Sweden - P3-2 metaG (Illumina Assembly) | ecosystem: Environmental > Terrestrial > Soil > Wetlands > Permafrost | place: Sweden: Stordalen...
AAATGTAAAATTGCCCCGCGTCTGCTCTCGATGTTTCTGCGTTGCTTGCCAGTCGAGTTGCATCCCGTCGGAAGGAAATCAGCCGTACGAATCTTCGACCTCGGGGTAAACGACGAACGAAAGCGTCCGAACAATGATCAACCACGCCGTGGGGGCTCGCAAAGTGACAGTCGCGACAGTGCGCCAACAAGATAAACGCGGGCTTTCGCATTACCGTTCAGTTAATCCAACCAATTCAAAAAAACGGAGGAGACAAACAGTGAAGAAAATGGTGCTGGCAAGAACATTACTGGGTTTGGCCGTGCTGATGCTGATTGGCGTCACCGCCCTAGCCGAAGATAACAGCAAGTCGACAATCACCATTAACGGTGGGCGAAACACGGTTTACATGAAAGCGCCCGCACGCGTGCAACCGCAGAAGCCGTGCACTCCGGCTAAGTTCTATGACAACATTTGCAACGGCAGCATCAACGTCGGTGATGGTTGGACAATCTCCGACGGCAGCCCGATCAACACCGAATACACCCCATCCAACGCAATCGTAGCTCTGGCAACCGGCACCACCACGAAGATTCACGTTGATGTAGGCTTCGTAGAGGGCGGGAACGGTGCCATCGTTGACATGGATGCGAGCTGCGGCCCCGCCGCCAGTGCCCACCCATGCGGCCATCCCGACGGCGAAAAGCATCTGTGCCAAGGCTTCATCAGGAACCTGTACACCTTCGGTGACACGATCGTGACGGAGAGCTTCAAGTGCGCGGCGAAGCTCACGAAGGGCAAAACCTACTGGGTTTATGTCCAGAGCGAAGCCAATTCGTGGCTGGCGTGGAACCTGTCCGAAACCGCTACCGGCGGTATAGTCGAAGGTACCAACGATGTGTGGGGAACGCCAACCGAGAGCGGACAGGCCGTGGGCGGACTGGCGATTTACTGAGGCTGAATCTGTGCTTGACTACCTCCCTCATTGACCTGGAATTCGGGCGTGAGCGGAATCGAAGACATGAAAATAGCCGCCGGAGTGCAGCGCAATCTGGACTGCTCTCCGGCGGTTTCTTGTCTTTCAGAGGGTCTGTGCGACTAGGAGTGAGGAAACCGTAGCGATGGAAATCTCCGGCCACAAGACTCGGAGCATCTTCGATCGCTACAACATTACCAGCAAGAAAGACCTCGCGGACGCATCCGAACTTCTCAACAAGAAGCAAAAATCCATTGCTTCCTTGCTGGATCAGGGTGCAATTTCTCTCGGGCATAGTTCGGGCAGCCTTGCACGAGAAGTTGTGCGAAACGCGGAAACGGCGCTCCCGCTCGCGCCGCTGCCAAATGCTCTAAATAACTAATCTATAAGGGGTTGGATGTTGGTGCCGGGAACAGGACTCGAACCTGCACGCCTTGCGGCACTGGATCCTAAGTCCAGCGCGTCTGCCAATTCCGCCATCCCGGCTCTCGTCGTCGCCTTCACTGACGATATTGTACCGCCTGAAAAGCTCTGCGGTCTTCAATCTCCAATTTCCCTGATGACGTTTCATCTACGGCCCGCATTTTCCTTGCAGCCGATCGCTGCAGTGGAGCTCTATGCCAGATTCATCATGTGCTCAGATTTTCCTGGGATCATTTTTGCTTCCACGCAAAATGAAGCGTGTATGAAAATTGCACTAAATGTCTGCTCGGTTCGGGAGCGTTGAAGAACTTTTAATACGATCGTAACCAAGCCTTTTCTCGCGAGCACACATCTGAATTTTGTTCGGCCAAAGGGAGATGCCTGCATGACGCAAATAGCCGCGCACGATTTCACGGAAATGGACAACGCGAAGATCTCCAAAGAGCACTGGAAGATTATCTTGATCTCGGGCATGGGATTCTTCACCGATGCCTACGATCTGTTCGTCATCGGCGTGGTCATGTCTTTGGTAAAACCGATTTGGCATATCGGCAAAGTGGAGGAGAGCCTGGTGGACTCCACGGCGCTCCTGGCCGCAGCGATCGGAGCTCTGCTGTTTGGCAGGGTTGCCGACATGCTTGGACGAAAACGGATTTATGGTTTCGAAGTGTTGGTGCTGGCTGCTGGAGCCACCGGCTGCGCCTTCGCTCCGAACATATGGTAGCTGATTGCCCTGCGCTTCATTTTTGGGGATCGGCAACGAGCCTGCTGGGCCTAATTGTGACATTGGCAGCACTTCCCGAAACCGAGGGTAAGAGCCTGGAAGAAATTGAGTCCGAGGCTGCGGCTCCAGCGATCTTGCCTGCGCAGAAGTTGGCTGCTTAGTGTGCGCATCGCCGACGGGAGCGAGGCCGATTATGGCTGAACAACTGATGGCGATGGGCTCGCCCTACACCGACTACTTGTGGCCTTGAGCGGTGCGGCAGGCTTCAACGTCGCTCGGGCTGACAGGGACGTTCACGGATTTTCCGTCTCGGGTAGGATTGCCACCCTTCATAACGGGATCGAAGCAATCTTTCCAAAGACCGTTATCTTTTTTCCATTGCCCCTGGATGTATCCCAGTTTTTTGCATTCGGCGAGTATCCTCTGGCAAGCAGAGTTGCTTTCAGCTGCGGAATGACTTTGTGCAACTGCAGCATGGTTTTGTGCGGTCCTGTTTGCCTGGGCTGGGACCGTCTGCGCCTGGAGCAAGCTTCCCCACATCGCCAACACTATGAAAGTTCCTGACACTAAAATCCGAGTGGTTGTCCGCATAACGCCCCTCCAATTGGAAGTTAGAACTTGAAAAACGTACCAGTTTATACCATATGAGCGGTTGGATGCCTGCTAGCCATGGCATCGTTCCCAAATTCATCCGGTGGATAGGCTTCCTGACATCATCTTTCAATCAGATCTCGAAACGCAAGAAATCGCAACACGATAGGCAGGGGAATACCGGCGATAGTGAAACAGCGGACGCGGAATGGTCGCTGCTGACAAAAGAAAAAGGCCGAAGCGCTGATGCCCGGCCCATGAAACATGCGGTATAAATTTACGGTCGTGAGGGTCTGAATGTCGGGTCCCTAACCGGCGCTAACCCATGACCGTCAAGCTCACTGTGATGTCTACACCGTAACGCACGCAGTGGGCGGTGACAATACAGCGAATCCCGTAGTCACGATTAGTGACTCACTGATACGCTTATAACCCCTGTTGTCCCTTTACTGCGAACAACTTGGAGTGGGCAGGCCGGATTTTATTTTTCAATTGATCCAACGGCTCGGCGGTCCCTGCCACGCCTTGTCGTGCGATCTTGCAGGGGTTGGCGCTTCATCGTCCATCCAGATCGTGACCATGAATTGATTTTGACGGCGGATAGTGTCGGTCTGCGATTCTATGGTCTGATATTGCGCACGAATTGTCTTTAGTGCTAAGGCATACTCGTGCCGGGTCGGCTGCTTCTTAGATTTATTGCGCTTCATCACGCCCTCTGCAGCTTTTGATACTGTCATGGACAGCGCCGTTGCCCCGAGGCGACAAAATTAGTCACGAATCGTGACACTGATCCAGTCAGCTTCAATCCCGGGGCCGTACAGTGAGACCAAGAAAATATTGTTTGATAGCGAACCCAAGCCGACCTCTCCGGGATGGGACCAACAGCAAGAAAAGCGCCTCGGAGTCCTGCTGGTGGGCAGGTCCAAGGCGCTGTTTTCTCGGCAAGGATTGAACATCGGGAGCACTATTACTGCACAGGTCCCGCAGATGCGGACCGCAGAGCTCACTTTACGCGGCGGCCGGCCAGGGTTTCGACTCCGGCTTGTTTTAATCCTCAGACAAATTCCCTTTTTTCTCCACTGCCGCTAAACTGAAGGTCGTATGAATAATCCATCTCAACCCAACGTCCGGCTAGTGAATGCTCCTGACTACCGCGAAAGTTACGCCAACAGTGTTCAGGTGCGTGTAAATGTTTGGGATTTCTTTCTGGTCTTCGGCACTTTGCAACAGCAGAGCGAAACGCAGGTGGAAGTCAAAAACTTTCAAGGCATCTATTTAAGCCCCCAGCAAGCCAAGGCGCTGATGTCGATTCTGCAGCAAAACGTTTCGGGATATGAAAGCACGTTCGGAGAGATAAAACTGGATCCGCGGATGGCGACTGCGGGACCGGTACACTAAGCTGCCTCCAGTGGGCAGAGACATCGAGCAGCGGGGCCGGTACCCTAGCGCGCTGATTTTTGCGGTGCTGTTTTTGTCGCTGCTGGGGTTGCATATTGCGCTGCTGCGCCTCCCGTATTTTTGGGATGAGGCCGGGTACTACATCCCCGCAGCCCGCGATCTGCTTCTGCACGGAACCCTGATCCCATACTCCACGCCGTCTAATGCACATCCGCCGCTGGTTATGGCGTACCTAGCCCTGATATGGAAGGTCTTTGGATACGCTCCCGTAGTTACGCGCACTGCCATGCTGGCGGTTGCGGCATTCGCTCTGCTTGGCGTTTTTCGATTGGCACAGCGAGTTGCGAATACGGAAGTCGCAATCGCATCTGTAATCTGCACTGCTCTCTATCCGGTTTTCTTCGCGCAAAGTTCGCTCGCTCACTTGGATTTGGCAGCAGCCGCATTCACCTTTTGGGGACTGCTGGCATATGTCGAGAAGCGGCACGGGGACGTGGCTTTGTGGTTCTCGCTCGCTGTACTCGCGAAAGAAACGGCTCTTCTGGCTCCGCTCGCGTTATTCGCCTGGGAGGGGCTCGGGGCTTTATCGAGACGTGATCTGCCGAGAGAAAGCGCGCACTCGGGCCAGTCCTCAGCCTCAGTGATGTCGCCGATTCCTGACGAACTCCCCGTTGTCATCCCGAGCGAAGCGAGGGATCTGGGTTTTTCTCAGCGCCAGCGGAAACCCAGATTCCTCGTCGCTTCCGCTCCTCGGAATCACAGAATGAGCGTGCTCCTCGTTCCGATTATTCCGCTTGCACTCTGGTACGCGTTTCATTATTGGCGTACCGGATTCGTCTTCGGCAATCCCGAGTTTTTTCGCTACAACGTCAAAGCCACGATGCAGCCTCTGCGGGTGCTGCTCGCGCTTGGACTGCGACTGTGGCAGGTGCTGGGATATCTGAATCTTTACTTCCTCACGGCGGCGGCCATGCTCGCGATGTGGCTTCCGCCCGTGCGTGACACTGGTAAAGAACGCGAAAGAATTGCGCTTGATGTGCAATTTTCCTTTCTTGCCGTGATAGCAGCCTATGTGATCGTGATGGCGATTGTAGGCGGAGCCGTACTCGCCCGCTATATGCTTCCGGTGGTGCCATTGGTTATCATCGTTTGCGCTTCCACGCTGCGGCGCAGAGCGCGGTTATGGCGCGGCGTGATCGCGATGGTTGCGTTGGCGTTTGTGGCCGCACTTTTAATCAATCCGCCTCACGGGTTTTCCATCGAAGACAATCTTGCTTACCGCGATTACATTCTGCTTCACCAGGGAGCGGAGGAGTTTACGGAGGCACGTTATCCAATGGCAAAGGTGCTCACCGCATGGCCAGCTAGTGACGAACTCACGCGGCCGTATCTCGGTTACGTGACGCGTCCAATGCGAGTTCTCCGCATTGAAGATTTCTCTACAGGGCAAATCGTGGCTGCGGCGGATCTTCGCGCGGATTTTGACCTGGCACTGGTTTTTTCCACTAAGTACGAACCACCGCATCCCTGGTTTGAGCGCTGGCGCAAATGGCAACAATGGAAAACAGAATTCTTCGGTTACCATCGCGACGTTCCCCCAGACGTGGCCGCTCAGGTTTTGGGGGGGCGCTTGGTGTATACGGACACTCGCCACGGCCAGTGGATCGGCGTGATCGAGATGGAGCGCATCGAACAGGCACGACCACGATTGCGCTCCGCGACCCAATAGCACTATGTTTCCGTGGTTGACAGCCCTAAAATGTGAAGTTGTCCATGCCGTAATCGTGGGCTTGAGAGTATTCTGAAGAAAAGCTGCCAAGCTTTCGTCACCTCGTATGGCCAGGCTTTTTCATCTGCGCAGTCCGCTGGGGACCACCACTTTCACCCTGCTGCTTTCTGTTTTGTGCATAATCGCCAGACCAGCTTCTGGTCAGAATCCGCAACCTGAGAACAAACCGGCGGACAGTATTCGCGGAACGGTGATTAACAGCGTCACTCATGAACCAATCGGCCGCGCGCTTGTCTATTCTCCAGATAATCGCTTCGCCACCATGACCGACAGCGAAGGGCATTTTGAGTTCACCCTCGCGAAATCCGACAACGACAATACGAATGATGGATCGGGCTCGGCAAATAAACTTTCTTATCAACGAGCCAATATTTTCGGCCTGATGGCGCGAAAACCGGGATTTATCGAAGGGCGAATAGCCCATACTCTGCAATCCGGCAAAGATTTCGTGATTTCGCTCACGCCAGAATCATTGGTGATGGGCCGGGTTCTGCTCTCTAATGCGGAGGCCTCCGACCCAATTCAACTGGAGCTCTATCGGCGCCAAGTCCTCGAGGGTCGCGCCCACTGGGTCCTCGCAGGATCGACTTCGACCAAGTCCAATGGCGAATTTCGCTTCGCCGAACTCCCGGCGGGGAGTTACAAACTGCTGACTCGCGAACTGATGGATCGCGATCCTCTAGCCTCTGACCCGAAAGAGCAAGTCTACGGATATCCGCCAGTTTATTTTCCCAACGCAACCGACTTCGCCGCCGGGCAGACCATTCAATTGGCCGCCGGGCAAATTTTCCAGGCGGGTATCTCGCTGGTCAGGCACGCGTACTATCCAGTCAAAGTCGCTGTGGCAAATTCGCCTTCGACTCCGGGAATCAGCATGGTCGTATCCGTGCAGGGTCACAGAGGGCCGGGATACGCGCTGGGCTACAACCATCGCGAGCAGATGATTGAAGGCTTGCTACCAAATGGAAACTACACTTTGGAAGCATCGAGCTTCGGACCGAATGGCGGAGCTGGAGTGACAAATATTAGCGTCAAGGGCGCTGCCGTTGAAGGTACCCGCATGACGCTGGTGCCGAATGGGTCGATTGGCGTGAACGTTAAGGAAGAGTTCACGTCTACGGAGGAGAGCAACCCCTCGCGCGTGTTCGTCTTCAACGGGCGCGGAGGAAACGAACAGCGTGCGGCGCCCTACCTGAACTTGCATCTCGAAGCGGTTGATGACTTTGGCCAGGAACGAAGCGCGTGGATGCGTCCGCGTTCGGCTGAAGATGATTCCCTCGTTATTGAAGGTGTTCAACCCGGCCGCTATTGGGTGCGGACCAATTCGTCACGCGGATTCGTGGCATCAATCACTGCCGGCACTACGGACCTGCGGCATCAGCCACTCATAGTCGGGTTGGGTGGTTCGAGTTCGCCTATCGAAGTGACCATGCGGGATGCTGGAGCGGACGTTGACGGCACGATCGATGGCATAGCTACATCGCTCAACGGCGCATCCACATCACTTGACATTGATGGCTTGCCGGTCTCGCCCGACTCTCCGCATGTATATTTCGTTCCGCTTGCGGACAGCAGCGGAGAGTTTCGCGACGTATGGGTGAACGGAGAGGGAAAGTTCGGGCCGCAACAATTGGCGCCGGGCACCTACTTAGCGCTTGCCTTTGATCGTCCGCAGCCGGAACTTGAATATGGCAATGCCGAAGCAATACGCGCCTATGAGGATAAAGGGCAATTGATCAGACTGACGGCTGGGCAAAAGGACCACTTACATCTGCAGTTGATTTCGACGAATGAGAAGCCATGATTTATGTTTTACATTTTCGCGGGTCACTGGTTCGGAGGTTAATCGGCGGTTTGTTGTTTTTTCATTCGATTGCGTTCCTGGCGGCACAAGATTCGTCCACGGCGCAGACCCAGACTGCAACCGCGACGTTTCGGATCGCAGGAGTTATAGTCAGCTCGACCGGAGGGAATCCGCTCGCGCATGCGCGGATCACAATTATTAATGACAAAAATCCCGAACGCCGGCAGTCGATGGTCACTAGCGAAGACGGCCGCTTCGACTTTAAAGTCGGCGCTGGGAAGTATGCTTTGCAAGGAAATAAGCGTGGTTACATTGCGGCTGCGTACGAGCAGCATGAGCAATTTTCGACGGCGATCGTGACTGGGGTTGGTCTCGATACAGAAAATCTGGTGTTGCGACTAGCGCCGGCGGCGGTGCTATCCGGCAAAATTCTCGACGAACTTGGCGAACCCGTTCGTCATGCCACAGTCTCCCTTTATCGTGAAGATCGCCGCGTCGGTATAGGTCGAATCCTAAAAACTAGCGCCGATTCCACTGACGATCAGGGTACGTACGAGTTTTCATCGCTCGATGCCGGTACTTATTTCATCTCGGTGACGGCAAAGCCCTGGTATGCGAATCATCCCCGCTCTTCTGAACAAGGTTCTGCTGAATCTTCGGTTGACCGCTCTCTGGATATGGCTTATCCAATCACGTACTTCGGCGATTCCACTGAGCCCGATGACGCTACCCCGATGCCCATCCGCGGCGGCGATCATTTGCAAGCCGACATTCATTTGAATCCGGTTCCTGCGCTGCATTTGTTGTTCCGTGTCGCTGAAAACGGCGAACGCGGTATCAGCGTTCCCATGCTGCAAAGGCCGTCCTTCGATGGAGTGGACACCGTCCAAACCGACGGCATGCAGCAGGTTTCTCCCGGAGTATTCGAGATTAACGGAGTCGCGCCCGGACGCTACTCCGTTCGCACTCCCGGAAGCGGTGACGGTAATGAGGCTAACGAGATTAATCTCACGAACGATGGGCAGGAATTGAACGTACCGGGAGCAGAAGCTGGAGCGAATATAAAAGCAACCGTGCAATTGGCTGGAGAGACAAAGTTGCCGCCACATCTCGGCATCGCGCTACGCAACAGCAAAATGCGAGTGGTTGCGTGGCAGGAGGTCGACGCAAAAAGCGAACTCGAGTTTCAGGATGTTGCTCCGGGCAAATATGAAGTGCTGGCTTTCGCGCAACCCAAAGAATATTCCGTAGCGAGAATTTCTTCGACAGGCAGCGACATCGCTGGACACATCTTAAATGTAACAGCGGGATCGTCGCTGGCTGTTTCACTCTCGCTGGTCGGCGGCGCCGTGAATGTAGAAGGATTTGCCAAACGCGCGGGCAAGGCCGCACCTGGGGCGATGGTGGTCTTGGTGCCGAAAGATCCGGAATCGCATCGCGACCTGTTTCGTCGAGACCAGAGCGATCAGGATGGAAGTTTCAGCTTGCGCAGCGTGGTTCCAGGTTCCTATACAGTCGTTGCCATCGAAAATGGCTGGGACCTCGATTGGTCCCGTCCCGGCGTGATAGCACATTACGCCGAGCACGGGAAGACCGTAACCGTCGCGGGGGGCACCCAAGGGTCCATGCACGTGACCGATGCGGTGGAGGTGCAATCGCGCTAAATGCGCAGGTCGAGACAGGGATAAAATAAATGGCAATCGTTAGGAGGCTTCGCCATGAGAACCTCAACTCTCCTATTTGTTATGCTGGTTTTCGCGTCATTCAGTTTGGCACAACGGAACGGGCCTACGGGACAGCGTCAGGCCGACCGTGCCGAGGATCAATTCCAAAAGAGTGTTCCGCCTCCAGCTCACCAGCAGTCGTCAGTGGATTTCGCAAAACTTAAGAGCGATGCGGATGAACTGATCGTCCTCTCGCAGTCGATTCATTCCGGGGTCAATGACGTGCAGAAGGGTATGCTTCCAAAAGATTTGATAGCCAAACTCAAGCAAGTGGAAAAACTTTCCAAGCGGCTACGCAGCGAGTTGACTCCTTAGTCAGAAACAAAAAAACACCAGCCCCTTCGGAGCTGGTGTTCATATTACCTAACTCGTCTAGAAGGTTAGCTTCAGGCTGAATTCGATTTCCCGGGGTGATCCCAGCGTGTAGACGCCGGTACCGACGCCGACCCGGTTCACGAAATGCCCGTTGTAATTGGTGCCGTTGATGCTGCCCGTCCCGCCGTTCAGCAGGCCAGACATCATGCTCGTCGGCAGGTCGAAGTTAACGAAGTTGGGCAGGTTAAAGAAGCCAACTTCCGGCTTGAGGGTGAACCGCTCCTTGATGGTGTAGGTCCACGCAATAGTGGCGTCCATAGTCCGCAACCAGGCGTAGTTGACCTGATCGGGAGGCGCCAGAGGCAGGATCGGCGCTACGCCACCCAAGGATGCCAACTGCGCCGCTGTCATCAGGCCATTCTGGATCAGCACCTGGCCTGCCGGTGTTGGTTGTCCCGCCACGGTAGCGTTGTAGTTATTGATGACGCTGTTGATGTTGCTGGCGTTGATGCCACGATCGAAGTTGCCAACGTGGGTCCCCGGTATCGGGTCCTGCGTGACGCCGCTCCCTTCGAAGTCGGTGCGGAAAATTTCACCCGCGCCTGTAGCAGTGTTGGGAACGGTAAGGGTGGTCGAGAGCGGACTGTAGAAATGAGCCATCAGGCCGATCTGGAACCCATAGCGCATATCCATGTAGCCGCCGAAGGATATCTGGTGCGTACGGTCCAGCGTGGAAGGCCCGAAGTATTGGTTGACGTTGGCGTTGTTCAGAGCCGGGACGATGAAATCCTGGTCGCCACTGGACGCTGTCACCGTGCCGTCTGGGCCTACGGCTCCACCGGAGTTCTTGAAACTGGACAAGGAGTACGAAACCGTGAAGTTCAGGCCGGTCGCTCCCCGGAAGGGCTGCTTGACGTTCTCCGTCAACTTCATCTGCAGTCCGTCATAGGTGGAGCGTCCAACCGGTGACAGGAAGGCAAGCGGTGGTGAATTGGGATTGATGCCGCCGAAGGCGCAGTCGTAACCCAGTACAGAGGGACAACTGTTTCCGCCCATGTCAGACGAAGAGCCTAAGCCGTTGGAGGCAAAATCACTCATAGTCGCGCCTCCAGCCGGAGTGCTCCCAGTAGCGGGGTGAAGACCCGGGCACCCCGCAATAGCGGCGTTGATGCTGCCTACGTCGCATTTTGCTAGCGTCGCTGCAATAGCCGACTGCGCTCCAGCCATGTTGAAGTAGCGGACGTCGCCGGCGTGATTTTGGTCCACGCCCAACAGGAAGTGGGTCTGGACGTTGCGCACGAAATCGGCGCTGAAGACCATGCCTCGACGCAGTTCATGCTGAATGCCAAAGTTCATCTGCACGGAACGAGGCGATTTGTAGTCGGGGTTAAACATGCTGTTGGGCGCCCCGAAGAAACAAGTCCCTCCGGTGGCACAACCAGAGAGGTATTGGCCCACGTAGGCCGGGTTTGGCGCCTGCAGGTTCAGGGGTGAGTCCGCCTGATACTGCGCCTGCAATGCCAGGATCGCCGGCAGCGCGTTGCCAATCAGCGAGCCGCCAGAAGAAGTGCCGCAAACCGAGGTGGGAGTGCCGGAGCTGGGAGTCAGGAACCCACCTGGGATGGGTATGTTATTCGGGGATCCCACAGCGGCGCAGGCTGCGGGGTACTGCAGGAACGCCCCGGTTGGCTCACGATTCGGACCATCGAACAACACGTTGTTCCAGATGGCGTTCTCAAAGAACAAGCCGATGCCGCCGCGAATAGAGGTCTTGCCGCTCTTGGTTGGATCCCAGGCAAAACCCAGTTGCGGGGCGAGGTTCTGGTTCGGCTGGTTCACCGCGTTGCCCAGCCCAGGCACTAAGGTGTTGAGCCCAGGGATTGGCGGATACTGACTGTCGGTGCGGCCAGTGTCGCGATCCCACCGCAGCCCGTAGGTGAGGGCGAAGTTCGGTTTGATCTTCCAAGTGTCGCCCAAGTAGAGCAGCACGCGGTTGTCGGGTCCGAGGCCGCCGGCCGGAAAACCAAGCGCCGCTTTGGTCGTGGAAAAGCCCAAGCCGTTGGCCACGGTAACGGAATCAGCGGGATAATTCAACGGGTTGGAAGCGCCACCGGGGAAGGGACCGGTAGCTGCGGCCGCGATTTCGCTCGTAGATACCGCCGATACGATCTGCGGTCCGTTCTTGAAAAACGAGGCGAATCCGCCACCCTGGAGGTGGTTGAACGAGACCCCGTAACGGATCACGTGCGAGCCGAGGATTTTACTGCCATCGTACTTGAATTGATGGTCACTCTGGGGAGTGCTCTGCGGGGCCAAAAGATTCGGTCCAGCCACCAGGCCGGTCGCTCCCATGAAGATCTCAGCGTGTAGGTTAGCAAACGGCAACGTGGTACTGCCCGTGGTGGCGTCAAAAATTTGGTTCTGGAATTTCAGGTACGAAAAGCGGATAGCATGGCTGAAGCTGCCGGTGTTGAAGTCCAAGCCACCCACGAAGTTGCGGGTAATGTCCTTGTTGTCATACACCGAGTACCCGTAACCAAAGGTAGCGCCCAGGAGGTTTTGGAAATCCGAAAAGCGAAAGAAGGCGCGCACGTTTTTGGTAACCTGGTAGTCCACACGGCCCAGTAAGTTACTCTCATGGAATGGATCTTGAAAACTGCCCGAATACGAGGAGAAAGGAGCTGAGATGGGCACGGGCACTGCCGTGTGCTGAATGGTTCTCTCCCCGTCCATGTAGAAGAACAGCTTGTTCTTGATGATCGCGCCACCAAAGTCGCCGCCATATTGGCTGCGCTGAAAGGGCGCCGTGAATCCCACAGGCGTGGGCAGCGCCGCCGCAAAATCACTGTCGCGGAATTGACCGAAGGCACTGCCGTGGAAGGCATTGCTCCCGGATTTCGTGGTCACGTTCACAGCGCCGGAAGAAGTCAGCTCCGTGGACATGTCCAAGCTCGACTGACTGATTTGAAATTCCTGAATGGCGCTGGCCGGGATATCTGTGGTGGTCGTACCGACGGTTTCGTCAGAGACGTCCACGCCGTCAACCTCAATACGGGCGGTGCGGCCGAAACGGCCTCCGAAGGAGATGGAAGAATAACCCGCTTTAGTCGGGTCGAAGTTCTGGCCGTCCTGAATCTGCACGCCCGGCTCAAGTTGGGCCAGATCAAGGAAGTTACGACCATTCACCGGCAGGTTGGCAATCTGATTTTCTGTGATGACACCTTGCACGGTGGCCTGCTCGGTGTTTACGGCAACTGTGTTCGCCTCCACTTCAACTATTTGACTCGCCTGGCCGAGCTCCAATCTCGCGTTGCCGTTGGCGGTGTTGCCAACTTGAACGTTCACAGGGACGTCCGTAGTCTTGAAGCCAGCGGCCTCGACCTTCACGATGTAGCCGCCAGGGATCAAGGCGCCGGAGGAATATGTTCCCTTGGAGTCCGAGGTCACTTGGGTTGCCGACCCCTTAGATTTTTCCGTAATGGTGATCTTGGCTCCGCTGACTACCGCGCCGGATGGATCAGTGATCGTGCCTTGAATGCTGCCGTTACCGACAGTGGTTTGAGCCGATAGAAGGGTGGAAGACATCGAGAAAGTTATCGCCAGAACAAACGTTAAAAAGATTGTGGCGGGACGGACAGGGCGGTTGAAATTCAAGGACATCGTCCACCTTCCTTTCAGAGTCGGTGCAGGATCTGTTTTATTAACTGAAAACTATTTCGGGATCTGGCAGGCGGAACAACATCAGCTTGGGTTTGTTGTTGGCGTTTACAGGGCAACGCCAGCAAACCCAATGTGCAATCCCCCACAGAACCCGAGCACACGCAAAGCAGCACTAGCAATGCAATTGATAGACCAAGAATAATGACCGAGACACTTTGTCATGTTATCTATAATTATGTCAATAGGTTATTGATTGTTATGTTGAGGGGCAGGCAGGACGGCACTCCGCTGAGGATTCTATATTCCGTAGATCGCTTACGGAAAATGAAATCGTAAACCGCGCTAGACCCGCGTCAGAACTTGGATTTCGAGGTGTAATAACCGGTGCGGTGCCGTACGGTGAACTTCGATCCTGCGGGCATGCCGTCGACTTTCACTTCTATGCGCCGGTAGCTGGAATCGGAGAAGCGTTGCGCAGGATAGTAAGCTAACAGATACTGGGTGCGCAGTTCGTCGCTGATTTTTCGGAAGGCGTCATCGAGTTGCGGCACTGAGTCGGCATAGAAGTACTTGCCGCCTGTGTCTTCTGATATCTGGATCAGGGCGTGCTCACCGCCGATATCGCGTCCTGCGCTGGCTTCAATCGGAACCACAATAATGCTGTAGACGATAGCTTCGGCCTCTTGCGCGGAACGGACCGCTTGTTTGTAATCCATGCGACTGACCGTGTCGCCGCCGTCGGTGATCACGACCAGAACCCTTCTTCCTTTTCGCGGCGCGAGAGCCTGGGCGCCGAGGTAGAGAGCGTCGTAGAGAGCAGTAGCCGACCCCAGGCGAACATGGTCAACGCCGTGATCAATCGTCTTGAGATCAGAAGTGAACGGTACCACTTCGCTGACCACTTCGCTGAAACCATAAAGCGAGAGCGCATCCACGGGCCGCAGGATGGCATGGGCAAAGCGCCGCGCCGAGGACAGTTCCAGGGGCAGATCTTTACGTGTGCTCAGGCTGGTGTCGACGTCGACGACAATGGATAGCGGCAAAGCAGATTCTTTCTCGAACATCGAAATTGTCTGTGGTTTGCCATCCTCTAACAGGGTGAAGTTTTCCTTCTTTAAACCTGCGACGGGCGCGCCATGCTCGTCCGTAACCGTGACGAACACGTTCACCAGCTTGACGTCAACCTTGAGCGTCGTTTCGGGAGTCTGCGCCGACGCGGTCGCGCTATCTGGACTGGCATTATTCTTCGAAGTGTCTGTGGAAGCCGGTTTCGATGTGGTTGCACCGCTTGTGGCCCACGGTGGCTTCGGCACCTGCGCCTGCGAGGTCGCAACCGCAACGGCCAGTAAAAGAAACAGGCGCCGCATGCGAAGGCTGCAACCGATTTTGGCAGACTCCCGCCGGTGGACATTGCGGATATGCTGTTTATGAAAAATGGCGTTCAACCACAAAGCCCGTAAAGAAGTTTGGCAGAAACCGCGAAAAGGCAATCTGCTCACTTAGATGCAGGCCTTTCGGAATGGCTGCTTTCGGCCTTCGGGATCCGGGCCGGGAATGGCTCGCCGTCGGCCCATACCGCGCCATCCTCGAAGTGTTCTTTCTTCCAGATGGGCACAGTGCGCTTGAGGGTATCGATGAGCCAGCGGCAAGCGTCGAAGGCGGCCGCACGGTGAGCCGAAGCCACCGCGATCAAGACGCTGGTCTCGCCGATTTCCAGCCGTCCCAGACGGTGAACGATTGCGACAGCGCGAATAGGAAACTGCTGCAGCGCCTGCGCGATCAATCCATCCATCTGCTTTAGCGCCATTTCTTCGTAAGCTTCGTAATTCAGATAAAGCGTGCGCCGTCCGCGGGTGTTGTCGCGAACCACGCCTTCAAAAATGACTGCAGCCCCATCCGCAGGTTGTTTAAGCTTGGCGAGCACGGCTTGCGTGTCGATTTTTTCGCGGACAATAGAGGACCAGCTTCGATCCCCGTAACTTCCGGAGTCCGACACTCCTCCACTGACCGGAGGCAAGAAAGCGATCTCGTCTCCTTCTTTAAGCGGCGACCCCGGTCCGGCAAATTCCTGATTGATTGACATCGCAATCGAGGCGGCAAGATCGTTTAGTCGGGGATTGATGTCCTCATAATGCATTACGACATCGCTCAACGTGGCGTGTTCTGGCAGATTGAGGAGTTCAATTTCGCGCCCCGTCAGATCCTTCAACACTCCGAAAAATAAAATACGAACTTGCATGGAAATCTCAGCGCCGCGATTGATAGTAGTGTAACGCGGCTGCCTTTGCCGGTGCGTTCTCGGCTCAAAAAAATGCCAGTTCCCTTTCGAGAACTGGCATGGTTCTTGCCGCGATTAATCGGTCCCGATTGTCATTCCGAGCGACGCGAGGAATCTGGGTTTCTGCCGGTGCCGACAAGAACCTAGATCCCTCGCTCTGCTCGGGATGACATTACTTATGGGGTTTCTCTTCCTCTTTTTTCTCAGCAGGTTGAGAATGCGCCGGCGCGGACTTTGCCGCTGGCGCTGACGGCCGCGGAGCGGGAGCCGGTCGCTGTTGCTGCCAGTTGTTGAATTTCGCCTGCTCGTTCTGCTGATGCTGCGGATTCTCCTGCACCGGCGGCGCGGGTTTCACCAGCGGATGTCCGGTTTCGGTCGCGGGCGGATGCGGCACCGAACGAGCCATGGGTGATCCCGGCTGCGCTGGCGCTCCACCGGCCGCATTGGCTGGTGGCGGCGTTGCTCCCGGACGGGGAACGCTTGCGGCTGCTACCGGGCGCTCGTTGGCTGCAGGTGCTGGCGCTGATGCGGCATGAGCCAGCTCATTCGCTGCGGGCTGCCCCGGTCGTGGGGCCGGTTGATTTGTCGCTCGAGCAGCGGGCTGCGGCGCTGCTGTGGGTGTCTCTTTGCGAACGTTGGGCGCAGCGGCTTGCCGTTGTTCAAATGAAGCCGGTGGCGCTGGCGGCTGTTTGACCGCTACGACTTGCCGGTTCATAACCGCTGCAGATGGTTTAAATGTAGCCGGTCGACCTGCTCCCATCACACTCGCGCGGGCTGGTTGTGCCGCAATAGTGTGCGTGACCGGAGCGTTCTCGATCTGCTTTTGATCCACTTTGACCATGCTCGCGGCAACCGGACGCGCGTTCACGAAAGTGTCATGGGAAACCGCTGTGACCGCGTTAGTCACGTGCTGGTTCGCGTACGTGATTCGAGTTACGTTGGTGGTGTTGTTGTTGATAATCGTCGTGTTGTAAACATTCGTGACCTGCGTGACGCTCACGCGGGTGTTGGTGATATTCACATTGTTCACATAGCCTGGGCTAGTTCGATACCAAGGCACGAAGACTTCACGCGGAGCCAGCGGGAACCAGGCCACGCCAACCCCGACGCCAAAGCCAACTCCGACGCCGAATCCACCGCCGCCCACGAAGGCGACTAACGCCGGCGCATATACAGGGCGCACAACAACCGGCCCCGGTACCCAGCACCATGAACTTTCTACGAAGGCCCAGCGTCCATAGTGAAACGGAGCGAAGCCCCAAGGTTCGTCTTCCACCCAGGTCCAGCCCCAGGGA